>Ga0306868_1000528_pt1 | contig 24201 bp, 15 predicted proteins | sample AntRauTorckE6832_FD_190411 | JGI IMG/M metagenome (GOLD analysis project Ga0306868, IMG submission 190411) | Saline lake microbial communities from Rauer Islands, Antarctica - Metagenome Torckler E6 #832 (v2) (version 2) | ecosystem: Environmental > Aquatic > Non-marine Saline and Alkaline >... | reverse complement strand
AGCATCCAGTACCGCGATTTCACGGGGCTCCAGTCCCGGCGATTCACGCTCTTGCAACGTCGGTTCCGGTGCCAGTGACGACCACCCGCTTTCAAACTCATTGCAGATGTCATCCACAGTTTCGACCAGCACAGCGCCCTGGCGGATCAATTCATGGCACCCGCGCGCCATGGGGTTATGGATAGAGCCGGGAATGGCGAACACTTCGCGCCCCTGTTCCAGAGCCAGTCGGGCCGTAATCAACGAACCACTTTTCAAACCGGCTTCGACCACCAGAATACCGCGGCTCAGTCCGCTGATAATCCGGTTTCGCTGAGGAAAGTGGGCGGGGCGAGCTTGAGTACCTGGCGGGTATTCGGACACCAGCAATCCTTCTCTGATTACCCGGTCCGCCAGCTTACAGTGGCGGGCGGGATAAGGCCGGTCGATGCCGTTTCCGATGACTGCAATGGTGGGAAACCCGGCATCCAGTGCTCCGGCGTGGGCGGCACCATCAACACCGAGTGCCAGGCCGCTGGTGACCAGCAGTCCACGCTGGCCCAGGGCTTCGGCAAACGCCCGGGCGTTTTCAAGTCCCGCCCGGCTGGCATTACGACTGCCGACAATGCCGACCTGCGGCTCCGCAAGCAGAGCGCGATTGCCCTTCAGATAAAGCAACAGCGGTGCATCGTGGATGTGCTGAAGATGGGCCGGGTAGTCCGGATCGGCCTTTGTCATCAGGTCGATCCGGTAAAGCTGGCAGTCCCGATAAATGGCCGATGCCTTGGCAACAACCGGGTGGTTCCGATTGCGGGTTTGCCAGGCCTCAATGGCGCTCACGGTGTCGATTTGAAGGCCGATTGCGCGCAAAGTTGCCGAATTGCAGGTCGCGAGTTCGCCAAGCTGCCCTAAACACTGGTGTGCGGCCTGCTGGCGTTTATCGCCAAATTTTGGCAGGCAGGAAAGCAGCAACCAGAAGCCAGTCTTTGTCGTGAAAAGCTGCTCATCCGTGGCAGCCGTAATTGAAGACATGATGTCCGTCCTTGGTGTGGTTTTTTGCAAGCGCATCGCCACCATGGCAACGCCAGATAAAATTATGGCATAAAAAAAGAGCCGCTCGTGCGGCTCTTTTCAACGTCAGCTGACAATCAGCATGAATCTCTCAACATTTCAGGGATTGGTCACCATGTCCCCGACCGACAGCGGACGAGTCGCCTGAAGCACCAGGCCATAACTCATTTTCTCGTAGGTCTGGAAAATCATCATCAGGCCGGCGCGCTCGGACGGCAGCTCGATCGTCTCATTGGTCACCGGATCACGGACCAGGTTACCTTTCTTCAGCACCGCCAGCACGTTGCCTGGCTCCAGCCCCTCGCGCTCGCCACGATTGACCGCAACCACATCAAACTGGCCAATCTGGGTCACACCGCCTTCCACTGAAATCATTTCGCCATCCACCTCGGAATCCGGCGGGCTTGGGACAAAACTGGTGGTGATACGGCGTTCTTCGCTGAGCAACAGCCGATCTCCAATCCTGACTTCCTGATTGGACTGCTTCAGCATCATGGTCAGCACATCGCCGTTTTCCGCTGTAATGTCACCGCGGCCAATGGCGCGAGCCTCGAGGCCCAGAAATTCGCCCGTGTCCGGATCGCGGAATTCCCGGCTCCGTCGAAAAACACCCACCGTATCGGCCGGCTTCTCGCCCCGGGCATATACTTTATCCCCGGCTCCGGTCACTATCCGTCCATCCTCGCCTTCCAAGACGTAGGGCGCACCGTTTAATTCGTCAACGTCCACAATCCGCGTCTCGGAGAGAAAACTGTTGATGGCGTCCAGCGGTATAGCCGGAATCGGCGTATCAATCGGTTCTGACCGCACCTTTGGGGAGAGCTTTACAATACCTTTGGTGGCAACCTTGGTCACTCGCGGCTTGCCATCAATGTAAACCAGGGCCAACCGATCACCGGGATAAATAAGGTGAGGGTTCTCGACCTGCGGATTAACGTGCCAGATTTCCGGCCAGTACCACGGGTTGTTTAGAAACCGGCCAGAAATGTCCCAAAGGGTATCGCCCTTCACTACAGTGTAACGCTCGGGGTGATCCGACCTCAGCTCCGGAGCTGCGTAAGCCCAAGAAGTTATCAGCAGCATGCCAGCTGCCAGAGCGTAAACCAGTTTCCTCATTGTGAAATCCTTGATCGCGTGCCTTGAATCCGCAGATTATGTTCTTGTATTCCGCCATTGCGCTGGCGCTTATACCACTACTATAGAAGAACTCTCGCAAATTGTGATGTTATCTTTTGTTCTTCCAGTAAATTCTATGGTCTGCCTGAAAGTTTTTAACTATGAGCTGTGCAGTTTGTACTCAATGAGCGAGTTGAGAGATAATAACGTCTATAAAGCGTTTCGTCCGTTGAATTTCGCTCTCACACCCCGAATATACTAGCTTCGGGATAAAATATGCGCAGAACGCTGTCGCAAATCAGAGACGATCTTCACACCGTTACAAATCATAACGGTTTAAGTCAGTCATCCAGACGAGAAGTTTACGAGCCATGATACTAGAGATTCTCGAATATCCAGATCCCAGACTGCGGACCATCGCCAAACCGGTGGAAACGGTGACCGATGAAACCCGCAAACTGATCGACGACATGTTTGAGACGATGTATGACGCGCCGGGAATTGGCCTCGCCGCCTCTCAGGTGAACGTTCACAAACAGATCATCGTGATGGACCTGTCGGAAGACAAGAGCGAGCCGCGGGTGTTTATCAACCCGGAAATTGAAGTGCTGGACGGTGACCTGGAAGACATGCAGGAAGGTTGCCTGTCCGTACCGGGGTTTTATGAAGACGTTTCCCGCATCGAGCACTGCATGATCCGCGCAATTGACCGCAACGGCGAATCCTTCGAAATCGAAGCCCGTGGTCTGCTGGCGGTGTGCATCCAACATGAGATGGACCACCTGAACGGCAAGCTTTTCGTGGATTACCTGAGCTCGCTCAAGCGTACCCGTATCCGTAAAAAGCTGGAAAAGCTTCACAAGAAGAGCGCCTGATTATCCCTTTGCGACTGGTATTTGCCGGCACCCCGGATTTCGCAGCAACCGCGCTCAAGTCACTCCTGCAGACGGACCACGATCTGGTGGCCGTCTATTCCCAGCCGGACCGGCCGGCCGGTCGCGGTCGCAAGCTGACGCCCAGCCCGGTCAAACAGGTAGCCCTGGATGCGGGAATTCCGGTTTACCAGCCGGAGACACTGAAAACCGCCGAAGCCCAGGAGACTCTTCGGGCACTGAACGCCGATGTCATGGTCGTTGCAGCCTACGGCCTGATTCTGCCGGCTGCCGTTCTGAGCATTCCGCGTTATGGCTGCCTGAACATCCACGCCTCCCTGCTGCCTTTGTGGCGCGGCGCGGCACCCATCCAGCGAGCCATTGCGGCCGGCGACCGGGAAACCGGCATCACCATTATGCAGATGGACGCGGGGCTGGATACCGGCGACATGCTGCTGAAAACCGCAACCCCCATTGAAGAATCTGACACCGGCGGCAGCCTGCATGACCGCCTGGCGACGATGGGCGGTCAGGCCATTGTTGACGCACTGAAATCGCTGGAAACCGGCACCCTGACAGCGGAGCCCCAGAACAGTAAAAAGGCCTGTTACGCCCACAAGCTGACCAAGGAAGAAGGCCATATCGATTGGACCGAAGACGCCAGCTCGATTAACCGGACAATTCGAGCGTTCAACCCCTGGCCCGGTACCTTTACCGATGCAGATGACCTTCGCATCCGGATTCACGCCACCGACGTGATCGATGTCACCAGCGATCGGCACCCCGGTACCGTTGTTGAGCGAAGCAGAGAAGGCATTGATATCGCCTGCGGGCTGGACGTACTCCGGGTCACCCGGCTTCAGCTCTCCGGGTCCCGCCCGCAATCCGCCAGCGATCTGATCAACAGCGGCAAAGACATCCTTCTGCCCGGCCAGGAGCTGGACTGAATGGCCGGCCAGCCCATGCGGGCCGTCGCGGCCCAGGTACTGCTTGCGGTGGAACAGGGCCAGTCCCTGTCACAATGCCTTCCGCCCGCACTGAGCCGGCTAGCGGAAAGCCACCGGCCGACGCTTCAGGCTCTGTGTTTCGGCACCTGTCGCTGGTTCTTCCGGCTTGACGGAGAATTGCAGGGCCGCCTGAAAAAGCCACTGAAACCGGTGGATCGAGTGGTCCATCATCTGATGCTGGTGGCCCTGTTCCAGCTACGTCACAGCCAGCAGGCAAACTATGCTGTTCTGAATGAAACCGTCGAAGCCTGCCGCGCCCTAGACAAACCTCATCTGACCGGTCTGGTTAACGGTGTACTTCGCGCGGCCGAACGGGAAGGGGAGCCCACTGCCCGGAATGACAGCGTGAATTTTTCCCACCCCCAGTGGATGGTCGAAAAACTTCGGCACAATTGGCCCCATGACTGGCACACCATCCTCGAAACCAACAATACCCAGGCCCCCATGACGCTCAGGGTCAACGCCCGGCGTTTTAATCGTGACGCTTACCTGGCGCAGCTGAACGACGCCGGCATTCAGGCCCAGGGAACCCCTTTTGCACCCCACGGTATCCAGCTGGCCGCACCCGTACCGGTGGACCGGCTGCCGTATTTCGCCGATGGCGCTGTCAGTGTTCAGGATGAAGCTGCGCAACTTTGCACGACCCTGCTGGACCTGGCAGCCGGCCAGCGGGTTCTGGACGCCTGCGCGGCGCCGGGTGGCAAAACCTGCGCTATCCTGGAAGCCTGCGAAGGTCTTGATGAAGTGGTTGCCATCGACGAATCCGCCGACCGGTTACCGCGAATCGAGGAAAACCTCGAGCGGATGGATCTAACCGCAACGGTGCAACAGGCCGATGCGGCAAACACCGATCAATGGTGGGACGGCCGGCCGTTTGACCGGATTCTTCTGGACGTTCCCTGCAGTGCCACCGGGGTGATCCGTCGCCATCCGGACATCAAACTGCTGAGGCGGGAATCCGACATAGTACCGCTGGCCGATATTCAGCTGGGCCTGCTGAACGCCCTCTGGCTGACCCTGAAGCCCGGGGGCCGACTGGTCTATGCCACCTGTTCCGTGTTCCCGCAGGAGAATCACCGTATAATCCGCAGATTCCTTAAGCAAACGGATAACGCGGAACCGTTGGAACCGGATGTGCCATGGGGCCGTGACACCGACGCCGGGCGACAACTGCTCCCGGTTCCGCACGGCCACGACGGCTTTTTCTACGCCGTACTGGAGAAATCGGAGCCATGAATAAGAAGTGTGACTTATGAAAATCCTGATTCTCGGCGCCGGCCAGGTCGGCGGCACGCTGGCTGAAAACCTGGCCAACGAAGCCAACGATATCACCGTGGTGGACAGCAACAGCACCCGCTTGCGGGAACTACAGGACCGGCTGGATATCCGAACGGTTCAGGGTCGCGCGTCCTATCCCACGATCCTGCGACAGGCCGGGGCCGAGGACGCCGACATGCTGATCGCCGTGACCAGCAGTGACGAAGTCAACATGGTGGCCTGCCAGATCGCCAGTGTCATGTTCAAAACCCCCACCAAGATCAGCCGCGTGCGAGCCAACGCCTATCTGGCCCGCAAAGAACTGTTCGGCGAAAACGGCTTCCCCATCGACGTGCTCATCAGCCCGGAGCATCTGGTCACCAAACACATCACCCGACTGATTGAATACCCGGGTGCCTTGCAGGTGCTGGAGTTTTCCAAAGGCCTGGTGCGACTGGTCGCAATCAGGGCCATCAAGGGCGGGCCACTGGTGGGCCATGAACTTTCCTATCTGCGCACCCATATGCCGCGAATCGATACCCGCGTGGCCGCCATATTCCGCAAAGACCGGCCCATTTCGCCCCAGGGCGACACCGTTATCGAAGACGGCGACGAAGTCTTTTTCATTGCCGGTACCGACCATATCCGTTCGGTCATGAGCGAGTTGCAGCCGCTGGAAAAGCCCTACAAGAAAATCTTTATCTGCGGCGGCGGCAATATCGGTCAGCGACTGGCAAGCACCCTGGAATCCCGCTATCAGGTCAAGCTGCTGGAGCGGGATCACGAACGCTGCGTGATGCTGTCCGAAAACCTTCGCAAAACAGTCGTGCTGGAAGGGGATGCGGCCAACAAGGACATCCTGCTGGAAGAAAACATCGAAACCACCGATGTATTCTGCGCCGTCACTAACGACGACGAAGCCAACATCATGGCCTCGTTGCTGGCCAAACGTCTGGGCGCCCGTAAAGTCCTGACCCTGATCAACAACCCGGATTACGTAGACCTGATTCAGGGCGGCGACATCGACGTGGCCATCTCGCCCCAGCAAACCACCATTGGCAGCCTGCTGACACACGTCCGCAGAGGTGACGTAGTAAACGTTCACTCACTGCGCCGGGGCGCGGCGGAAGCGATTGAAGCCATCGCCCACGGTGACCACCGCTCCTCGAAAGTTGTCGGCAAGCGGCTGGACGAGATCAACCTGCCGGAAGGCACGACCATCGGTGCGATCGTGCGCCACAACGAAGTGCTGATCGCTCACGACCATCTGCGCATTCAGCCCGATGACCACGTGGTGCTGTTCCTGGTCGACAAGACCCGGATACGGGATGTAGAGAAACTCTTCCAGGTCGGGCTGACCTTCTTCTGATTGAAACCTTTACCTGTGAAGCTCGCTTAGAAATATGCGCTTCGCAGGCGTATAATGCCCCCTTTTTGAAGCACCCTTCAGCAAACATGGCTTGAAAGCCGGGGCGCGACACACACTGACCAGCAGGCAATCGTCGTGACAGACAAGGCACAATCCAATAGCGCACAGTCCAATAATACCGCGGATATCAAGACCTTCCAGGGCCTGATTCTGGCACTGCAGAATTTCTGGGCCCAGCGCGGCTGCGTGGTGCTCCAGCCACTGGACATGGAAGTGGGTGCCGGAACCTTCCACCCGGCCACGTTTTTGCGCTCCATCGGTCCGGAAACCTGGAACGCTGCCTACGTTCAGCCCAGTCGCCGGCCTACTGACGGTCGCTACGGCGAAAACCCCAACCGCCTGCAGCACTATTACCAGTTTCAGGTGGTTCTGAAGCCGTCACCGGACGATATCCAGGAGCTGTACCTGGATTCCCTGAAGGCTTTAGGGCTGGACCTGTTGGTTCACGACATCCGTTTTGTGGAAGACAACTGGGAATCGCCCACCCTGGGCGCCTGGGGCCTGGGCTGGGAAATCTGGCTGAACGGCATGGAAGTCACCCAGTTTACTTACTTCCAGCAGGTGGGTGGCCTCGAATGCTTCCCCGTCACCGGCGAACTGACCTACGGGCTGGAACGCATTGCGATGTACCTGCAGGGTGTAGACAGCGTTTACGACCTGGTGTGGACCGAAGGCCCGGAAGGTGTTGTGACCTATGGCGACGTGTTCCATCAGAACGAAGTGGAGCAGTCGACCTACAACTTTGAACATGCCGACACCGAGTTCCTGTTTCACAGCTTCGATGTCCACGAGCGTGAAAGCGCCCGCCTGATCGAGGCCGGCCTGGCCCTGCCAGCTTATGAGCAGGTATTGAAGGCCTCTCACACATTCAATCTGCTGGACGCCCGGCACGCCATCTCGGTGACCGAACGTCAGCGTTTCATTCTTCGTGTGCGCACCCTTGCCCGCGCCGTTGCCCAGGCCTATTTCGACAGCCGTCGCAAACTCGGCTTCCCGCTGGCGCCGGAGGCGCTTCGCAAGGAAGTGCTGGCCGCCAGCCAGGCCGCTGACGACAAGGCCAACGGCAAGAAAAGCAACAAAACGAAGAAGCCCCAGCAGGAAAAAGGAAACGCATAACCATGGCAACACAGGATTTTCTGGTCGAACTGGGCACGGAAGAGCTTCCGCCGAAAGCGCTCAAGCCACTGTCAGAAGCGTTTACTCAAGGAATTCAAAGGGGCCTGGAAGACGCCGGGATAAGCTTTGGCAAAGTCGAAGCCTTCGCGGCGCCCCGACGCCTGGCCGTCCGGGTCCGCAACCTGGGGGATGCTCAACCGGACAAGCCGGTTGAAAAGCGCGGTCCGGCCGTCAAGGCGGCTTTCGACGATTCCGGCAATCCCACCCGGGCATTGACCGGCTTCGCAACGTCGCTGGGCATTACGCCGGATCAGTTGGACACCATGGAAACCGACAAAGGCGCCTGGGTGGTCTATCGCACCATTGAAAAAGGCCGCCCGACCGTGGACCTTCTGCCAGAACTGGTGGATCAGTCCCTGGCGGCGTTGCCGATTCCGAAGCGTATGCGCTGGGGCGCCCACCGTATTGAATTTGTTCGCCCGGTTCACTGGGCCATCATGCTGTTCGGCAATAAAGTCATCGACACTACCCTGATGGGCCTGACCCCCGGCAATAAAACCCGCGGTCATCGCTTTCACTGTCCCAAATCCCTGATCGTGCCCACGCCTGGTGACTACGAAGTGGTGCTGAAGCAGGAAGGGTATGTGATCGCTGACTTCGCCGAAAGACGGGAGCTGATCCGCCGTGGTGTCACCGCCATTGCCAGAAAAGAAGCCGGTGGCGAAGCCGTTATTGATGAAAATCTGCTGGACGAAGTCACCGCTCTTAATGAGTGGCCGGTGCCACTGATGGGCCGTTTCGAAGAACGTTTCCTCGAGGTTCCCGCCGAGGCGCTGATTTCTTCTATGAAGGAACACCAGAAATATTTCCACGTGGTGTCCGGTGACGGCAAGATGCTCCCGCTGTTTATCACCGTAGCCAACCTGGAAAGCAAGGACCCCAGCCAAGTGATTTCCGGCAACGAGAAGGTCATCCGCCCGCGCCTGTCTGATGCGGCTTTCTTTTATGAGACCGACCGCAAGACCCGGCTGGAAGACCGGATCAACCGGCTCAAGCCGATCGTGTTTCAGGAAAAACTGGGTAGCGTCTACGACAAGTCCGTAAGGGTCGCAGCACTGGCAGAGAAAATCGCAGGCGCCATTCACAGCGATCCGGCACTGGCGAAACGCGCCGCCATGCTCGCCAAGACCGACCTGGTCACCGAGATGGTACTGGAGTTCACGGATCTGCAGGGCATCATGGGCCAGTACTACGCCGTCAACGACGGTGAAAACCCGGACGTGGCCAGCGCCCTTAACGAGCAGTACATGCCCCGCTTTGCCGGTGACGACCTACCGCAGACCCTGACCGGCTGCGCCGTGGCCATCGCGGACCGGCTGGACTCGCTGGTCGGCCTGTTCGGCATCAACCAGCCGCCGTCCGGCACCCGTGATCCCTTCGCGTTGCGCCGCGCCTCCCTGGGCGTACTGCGCATCATCATCGAACGGGAACTGCCGCTGGATCTGCAGACCTGCTGCGAATGGGCTGAAGAAAACTTCACCGTGCTGACCGAGCAGAACACCGCTTCAACGGTGGTGGACTACATGCTGGAACGTTTCCGCGCCCACTACGAAGAGCAAGGCATCAACGCCGAAGTCTATCTGGCCGTGCACGCCCGCCGACCGACCCAGCCGCTGGATTTCGACCGCCGCGTTAAAGCAGTGGAAAGCTTCCGCCAGCTGCCGGAGGCCCAGGCTCTGGCGGGTGCCAATAAGCGGGTGTCTAACATCCTGACCAAACAGGGCGGCGACAGCATTGGTGAAACCGTTGATGACAGCCTGTTGCAGGATGCGGCCGAGAAAATCCTGGCTGAACAGATCCGCCAACAGGCCGACATCGTGATTCCCCTGTTCGAGAAAGGCGATTACGCCGCCGCGCTCAGCTCTTTGGCCAGCCTGCGGGAGCCGGTGGACAACTTCTTTGATGAAGTGATGGTGATGGCCGAAGACGACGCCACCCGAAACAACCGCCTGGCCATGCTCAACAGCCTGCGCAATCTGTTTTTGCGAGTGGCGGATATTTCAGTACTTCCAACAACCGCGTAAGCAGGATGGGTGGTCCGCTGTGATCGAAGGCGGACGGGGCTGGAAAAACCCCGTTTTGTCCGTATAATGTCGGCCGTTGATCGGCGTGTGGCGCAGCTTGGTAGCGCACTTCGTTCGGGACGAAGGGGTCGCAGGTTCGAATCCTGCCACGCCGACCAGATTTCAACGACTTAGGGCGCATCTTCGAATGGGCCCTTTTTCGTTTCTGGCTGGGTACAGGTTGGGTACATAAACCCACTACCGCCCTTTATCCACATCGATTCGCTCAATGTCATTCTGAAGTGCAGCACCTCTGCACTCGAAGTGCTTTCGCTTCCGTCGTTCTGGATTTTATCACGCAGATGAGCCGCGAGCTAAAACCCAGCACTGTAGCTCTCTTGAGCCTGCCTCGAAACGCCCAAGCCCAATTCCAACACTCCCGGGTGGTTTTCTTTACGCCAAGCCGGCCTTATTGCTTAAATCACGCAATTACAGCGCCCAACGACCGCTTGCATCCTCGTAGCATTAAATCGTACCCAACACTAAATGGAGATGACGATGAAAAATACGACTTTGCAAATGTACTTCTCGGATACGGAGGTGGGAAACTACTATTCAGTATCCCGCGGCACTATCCGGCGCTGGATTCGTGAAGGCAAATTCCCTCGCGGGAAAAAACTGAGTTCGGGGTCTACCCGGTGGCTCAGATCTGATATCGAAGAATTTGATCAGGCGGTGCTTCGCCTGAATGAGGAGGCACCTACTGAGTGATCATCGCGCCCGGGGCAAAGATCTCAACTGGACTCTTCGCCCCAGCGGCCTCTCTCATTACCTGCAGGTTGTGGCGTAAATGTCAGGCCGTGGACGATGCTCCCGTCGGTAAGAGCGAGCGAGGCCAGCAGTCAGGTAGCGCGCGCATCCGGGGCGAATAGGTGTACCACTGGTATCGGGTCCAGTGAGTCACAGTTGGTGCGAGCGTAGCCGTTGGTGATCAATTGCGCACGCTCCGCGTCAGTGATGAGCAGAGTCGTGGTCGTACGCCTTTTCCAAAAGAACAGAACCACCAAACCGCTTCACCATTTGTACGTGAAAACTCAAAAGCGCAACCCCACGCATCAGCCGAAGTTTAGAAGCGTGAAGGCGCATTGGAGAGGGCGTTGAAAGCAGCCAGGAAAGCGCGTAGCTTGGGCCAAGAAGCGTTTTCCGACGTGTTGCGCCGTACCTACATGAGTACCTTGGAGCGCGACCTGAAAAACCCGACCCTGTGGAGGGCAAAAAAGGAATGAGTGACACCAGCTCCTCATCATCGCTCGCCACGGAATACGCTAGCGACAATGTATGCCGTGTCCTTGCTCTTGATGGCGGTGGCGCAAAGGGCTTTTATACACTGGGCGTTCTCAAGGAAATTGAGGCCATGCTTGGATGCCCACTATACAAGCGGTTCGACCTTGTATTCGGCACGAGCACTGGGGCGATCATTGCTGCACTCATCGCTCTAGGATATGAAGTAGACCAGATACACGCCCTCTACACCGCGCATGTGCCGCGAGTTATGTCCAGCCGATCAGCTTCGGAAAGAACAGCAGCACTTCAAGATTTGGCGAAGGAAGTATTTACAGACAAGACTTTTGAAGATGTCAAGACGGGTATCGGTATCGTCGCTACCCGTTGGATGACCGAGCGTCCCATGATCTTCAAGGGTAGCGTTGCGCAGGCACATGGCCGTAAGGGAACCTTCAGCCCTGGATTCGGAGTCAGCATTGCTGACGCAGTGCAAGCGTCTTGCTCGGCCTATCCGTTTTTCAATAGGAAGACGGTCGTCACTGGAGCCGGCGACAAGATAGAATTGATCGATGGAGGCTATTGCGCAAACAATCCCACCCTTTTTGCTGTAGCAGACGCGACTGTCGCCTTAGAAATGGAACGCAAAGATATTCGGGTCGTGAACGTCGGCGTCGGTACTTACCCTGAACCAAAGCCGGGATTACTGATGCGGATAGCCAAAAAATGGCTCGCCGTCCAGTTACTTCAGAAGACCCTTGAGATTAACACGCAATCAATGGATCAGTTGCGCAACATTCTATTCAATGACATTCCAACAATTCGTATCAGCGATACCTTCGAGCGACCAGAAATGGCGACAGATTTGCTTGAGCACGACCTTGTTAAATTGAATCTCCTTCGTCAGCGCGGCAGTGAATCGTTCGCAGCGCATGAGGCACAGCTAAAGGAAATCTTGATGTGAGGGAGGCAGAACATGGGAATACCTGAGTCGCAGCTCGAAGCCTGGTCCCACCAAGGATCTATCAAGCAGTCAGCTGCAACCTACCATAGCATCAAAGATGCACTGGAGACCGCGAGTGCTGCGTACCACGGCAAGAACTATCAGGTCTTCCTGCAAGGCTCCTATGGAAACGATACAAACATCTACTCGGAAAGCGATGTGGATGTGGTTATACGGCTTGATGATGTCTACTACAGCGATCTTTCGGCGCTATCGCCAGAGGACAAGGAGGAGTATGAGCGTGCATTTATTCCTGCCACCTACTCCTATGATCAATACAAAAGAGATGTCCTGAAGGCCCTTGGCAACCGTTTTGGTTCTGACGTGAAGGTCGGGGACAAGGCCATTGCCGTGGCGGAGAATGGCGGTAGACGAAAGGCAGACGTTATTGCGTCGATGCAGTTTCGCCGTTACTGGAAATTCAAAGGCACTTACGACGCTCACTATGATGAGGGTATTTGCTTCTTCAATGGTAAGGGCGAACGTATCGCCAACTATCCGAAGCAGCACTCGCAGAACCTGACCACGAAGCATCAGGGCAGCAAGCTATGGCTCAAACCTATGGTTCGCGTCCTAAAGAATATTCGAAGCAAGCTCGTTGATGACGGCACATTGCAACCTGGAGTCGCCCCGTCCTACTACCTGGAAGGCTTGCTCTACAACGTGCCGAACGACAAATTCAGTTCCAGCTATGCGGACTCCTTTGTCAACGCAATAAATTGGATCCAGAATGAAGCGGACAAGACTAAATTAGTGTGTGCCAATGAGCAGTACTACCTACTCCGTAGTGGAACGCCAACTTGTTGGGAAAGCGCTGACGCGGAAACATTTATCAACGCCAGCATTGACCTCTGGAATACTTGGTGAGGTACGCCAAAAAACAATCAGTTGCCGCTAGGACAATGCTGTCTGCAAGCAGGTGGAGTTAGGGATGGGCGGTCGCGTCATTAACCTTTTCATGTGGGGATACCAAGACAGCTACAGAATTCGGATTCAGTTGCTAGCTCGCAATGTCCTTAGGGAGTTGGGCGCACCTGCAGAGGCAGAAGTGCTTCTTGTTGGAGCACGAAGACCTAATAGCGAAAACCGGAATCCGGTTTGCGTCGAGCCAGAAGCGGGAAAATGGCCCCTGTCGCTATTTGATGGCTTGCTCGATTCAGTCGAATCGACTTACCTCAACCACGATATGCAGAACCTTTTTTATGGTGACGAGGCAAGTATGCGGGACAAGCCTGAATGGATGCGCCGAGATTCGGTACGCATATCTGTTGGGCAGGCTCTCAAGGTCTTCGATGCCGAGCACGACGTGGCTTCGTTCTGTGGCGAAGTCAGACGCATTGACGATTACTACATTACCCCGGTCATACAGATTCCAAACGCAACTTTTGTGCAGTTCCCACCGCTACCTTCCAAACCTGTCGATAAGGAACAGCAAGGGAGTGGGCTTCGCAGTTTGATACATGCAGCGATGCATGCCGTTCTTCATGAGGCTACTGAAGAGTTGCAGAACCCTCAGCCTGGACGATTTATCCAAAACAGCATGAGAGATGCAGAAGAAATCGTACGCATTGCTGCGAAGAATTTCCTGCATACTCCAGGACTCTCAATCGAGAAACGGTACATTCATGCCGATCTTTTCAATGTATTGAACCTTATCTCATCTCTTATGTATGAGGGGGCGAAAGGTGTTGGTCAGCTTATTCTCGTCGATCCGGAGAACGAGGCGATCGAGTTCCTGGCAAAGTTTGTTGAGCCTGTGCCTTTTCGTGAGCCACGATGGGCGCGGAAGGTCTTGCAGATGGCGACAACAGGTGTTGGCATCATTGCAGACAGTCAGCGCATCTACGGACTCGGGAGGCTGAGGGATTCGCACGATTTCAGTGCACAGGATGCGTTCACAGTTGCTTTTCTCGATCACTATCACTGGGAGTTGCGTTGCGGCAATCAAGTCCTGCTGCGCAGTCACTATGCTGTGCCTAAGCTTCCGCAGGAACCTTTCGACAAGGTTGCCTTCCTCTCAAACTATGCTCGCCTGTTTCCACAAGCTTCACGAGAAAATGGATTGCACCTATGGAGCCTATTGCTGGCCCAGACTAAACAAGATTACGGCAGCATGATTGTCGTCGCTGCCGACGCGGCCAGCGAAGCACGACGGCTTAGCAAGCAGGGTACCTGTATAGATCCAACCTTGCTTTCTGAATCGTTGATGCAGAGTGTCAGTGGAATCGACGGTACCATACTGCTCGATCCCTCTGGCTTTTGCCATGCCATCGGGATCATTCTCGACGGCGAGGCGACCGATCAATGCACGCCTTCAAGGGGCTCTCGATACAATTCCGGCGTTCGCTACGTAAAAGCGAGCGGTCCCAGAAGGCTTGCCGTTGTCGTATCTGATGATCGCACCGTCGATATTATTCCTCGGCTCCGACCGCTGGTTAGCCGTGCGAAGATAGAACAGCATATAGCTCGGTTAGAAGCGGCGACACTCGACAACTATCACGATTCTCGAAACTGGCTGGACGAACATCGGTTTTACATCAATAACGAGCAATGCTTTCGGATCAACAAGGCAATCGAAAGATTGGATGCTCTTCCGAAGGAAGTAGGTCTTATCTACCTTGGGACAGAGAGATTCGCGGCGCACCCAGAGATGGACGAAAGCTACCTTACTGATTAGTCGCCCTGCCGTGGTGGAGAAGCAGCTGTGCTAGTCACGCCGTTTGGGGCTTGCTGGCGACAGCATTTGGGGCAGTGCCAAGAACACTCGATAGGGGGAATAAGTAATCTGCTCCTCTTGAACTTTCCCCCAATCCAAGAGGGGGAAGGTTCTACTCAGAGTGTCCGGATGCCAAGATTACTTCAAATTCATCGTAGAGGATGACGTTCCGACGACATCCATCAGCTTCGCGTAGTCAGTCACCACATCATACTTCACCTTATCCTGAGCAACCTTCAGATTGATCTCATCGAAAAACTTTCTAGCACATTCGATCTTGGTCTTTTCGATTTCCCGCAGTTTCATGGACGACATCGAGCCTTTGGTCTCAGCGACAAAGTAGATGTGTTTGATGTTGTCAGCCTGGAAGGAAATAGCCCAGTCCGGATTGTAATCGCCTACCGGGGTGGGAATCAGAAAGCCTCTGGGCAGCTTGGCGTAAACCACCACCTCGCTGCTGGTATCCAGCTCTTTAACGAAGCGGCGCTCGACATCAGAATCGGTGATTGCATAGTCGTATACGTGGTTCTTCAGCTTGGCGGTGGCGCGGGAGAAGTCCTGACCGGTCTGGTTGGCGGTGAAGATATCCACATCGTAGCGCTCATCAACTTCATCGTAGGCCAAGCGCTCAATCACCATTGCCGCTTTTTGTTCGGTGATCAACCGTGAGGCCTCGGCAATGAAATGCTCCGGGTTTTGGCGGAACTGATTGAACACAGCGAGCTGAATGCCCTCCAGAATGCTAGCGGCAGTTCCGCGGGTCAGGTGGGCATTTTCTGACACCTTACCTAACAGGTCATACCGGACCCGCGAGTGGATCGAGTCGCCGTATTCGGTCGCTGTTTCTTCAACCTTGAAGCCGTCACCTGTGCGCAATTGTTCGTCAGTCAGCGCATCTTGCTGAATGCCTTTCTGTACGGTGTACTGCAAAGGCGTTACGCGCAGTTCTTTGTCCAGCGCCGCGACGCATTTACGCACCAGTTCATCGGAATCAAAATCGACGCGATATACGGCTTTGCGGTTGATGCGCTGCCACAACGCCTGGAATTCTTTCCTGTCGAAGTTTGCATTGAGCGGGTTGGTCTTCGGTTTGCGGCCATCCTCAATCTTGGGCAGTTGGCCTTCGCTGAACACGCTTTCGATCAAGGCAAAGATCTGGTCACCGAATGGTTTCAAGTCCTCTGGCAGCTCCGCCAGGGCACCTTGTGCCTTCGCATCATGATAGGTATCGACAACTTGGTCGGTGTCGTCGGTATAGTCGTTCTTCACCAGATAGCGGTAAATCTGCTTGGCCATCGCCGGTGTGACTTCCACGGTGCCTTGCTCGGTGGCCATTAATTTGCCCGTGAAATAAGCTTCAGTTGCCTGGCGCGGCCGGGCACTCAGGTTTTCACTGATTTCCTGCTGCAGCCCGGTAACGAAATCTTTGTAGCTCTCGCTGGCAATCACCGTCAGTACGTTGATGTCATGAACCACAGCTGGGTGGTCCATGCGGTCGCCGTGCTTATCGACGGACAATCGCAGGCCACGCCCAACCTCCTGGCGCCGGGAAATCATGTTGTCGCTGTGCTTGAGCATGCACATGATGAACACATTGGGGTTGTCCCAGCCCTCTCGCAGCGCCGAGTGGGAGAAGATGAAACGCGTAGGCTCCTGAAAGGAAAGAAGGCGTTCTTTGTCCTTCAGGATCAGGTCGTAGGCGTCCACATCATCGGAGTCAACGGCCCGTTTCCCCACAGCGGGATCCTTCAGGCGCCTGGTTTTCTTATCAATGGCGAAGTAGCCGTTGTGAGTGCTGGATGCGTCAATACCGTCCAGGTACTGACGGTAGGCCTGATTGTCGATTGCGAGTTCAGACAGGTATTCATTTTTCAGCAGCTGATACTCTTCTTCAAAGATGCGGGCGTACTCTCCATTGTCATCTTCCTGGTCGTAATCACGGTACTTGGCCACCTCGTCGATAAAAAACAACGACAGTACCTTTATGCCCTGCGCGAACAGCTGCTTTTCCCGGTCCAGGTGCGCCTTGATGGTCTCGCGGATCTGAATACGGCGGATATCGCCTTCGGAAACATCGCCACTGGCCTCTCCAGCCGTGAGCACCAGCCCGTTGGTGAACTCTACAGTGTCATTGGTGGCGTCAATCTGGCTGATGGTGAAGCCGTCCCGGTATTGATCCAGCTCACCAGACTCCGCAAACAGATCATCTTTGAACCGAAGGCGCCGGATCTGGCGTTTGATCTCGCCGGATTTGAGTTTTACTTCCAGCTCTATGCGGGCCACCGGTGCATGTTTGGAGATGTCGATACCTTCCAGATACAGGTAGGCGTTGGTGCCGGCCAGGCCACGTGTCTGGATACCGCGCACAGCAATCTTTTTGACCAGTTTCTGGTTGTAGGCGTCCAGAGCATCCAGGCGGTGAATACGGTTGTGCTGGGTACGGTGAGTGGCCGAGTAGCGGAGAATGGCCAGAGGCTTGAACTGGGGCAGAGCCTCCATGGTGGCTTTACCTTCCATCTTCTGGGGCTCGTCCAGAATCAAAAAAGGCCGGTTTGCGGCAATTACATCGATGGGCTTGCGCGACTGAAAGTCATCGAGCTCATCATAAATGCGCCTGTTGTCGGCTCCCCGGGCGTTGAAGGCCTGGATGTTCATAATCATCACATTGATGCCAGCGTCGGAAGAGAAACTTTCCAGCTCATGCAGGCGCTTGGAGTTGTAGATGAAGAACCGCGCCTTTTTACCGTAGCTCTCGGTGAAGTGCTCAGCGGTAATCTGCAGCGACTTATACACGCCCTCGCGAATAGCAATGGAGGGCACCATGATGATGAACTTGCTCCAGCCATAGCGCTTGTTCATCTCAAAGATGGTTTTGATGTAGCAGTAGGTCTTGCCGGTGCCGGTCTCCATCTCCACGTCCAGATGGATGCGTGTGGCGGCCAGGGCGTCTTTTTTGTAGGCGGCCTTCGCCGGCACACGGTTGCCCTTGGTGTCATAGGTGGTGAAATCCGTCAGCGACGATGAGGTCGGGAGGTTCTGCCGGCGCTGAACGGCCTGAATGTTCTCCAATACCTGGGTTTCGCTGAGTGCCAGGTCGGCATTCTTGAAGCCCTCTGCGTCGAATGCACCAGTCTGAGCCTGCTGGCCCGGGTCGATGCGGTAGGCCAGGCCGTCACGCATGGGTTGACCGGCAAAGCAGTCCACTACGGATTCAACAGCATGGGTCTGGTAGGCCTGGGTTTTGAACTTGAGCTTCATAATAAAACTTTCTCTTTGCAGGCTCTTTGCAAATCATTAGCTACAAAGAGGCGCAACGTGTTGATTGAATTGTATTTTTAATATCTATTTTTTTGCAGTCGACGAGATTCTCTTTGTCAGCTGCCAACATGGCGCCGTATCCGAACCGGTATTTTCAATGAGTGCGCGCCGACGCAGCTTGGTCAGCAGCGTACTTATTTTCGTGAACTTTTGCTTTTCGCTCAGGGCGTCGCTCAACTTATCCAGCAATAGCTGGTTTATTTCAGCTCGGCTGGCCTGCCCGAATTTTTCCAGGTAATCCGTAAGAAGCTTGGCGTAGAACTCGTCGTCCTGAGGGCGGGTGCGGATGTAGTCGATCTTGTCTGCCGTTACTTTGCCGACGGTGGCAGATACCAGCAGATTAGGCTTACGGCCTTCGATCAGCCCTGCTCGCCGCAGTCGGCTTATGGCCTCATCGGGTATGGGTAATTTTTTCTGCACCCGGTCCAGGGCCAGCACATCTGCTAGCGGAAGATCGGTTTTCTGGATCAATAGACGGCTGTAGGCGGGGTCAACCACGCCGCCGTATATGGTCAACCGTACACTACTCGGTTCGGCGAGGTCGTAGTCCGGCATGGGAAAGTAACGTCGAGCCTGACGGGCGTACATGTCGTGAATGCCGTAGCCCATGGTATCGATCATGTTCAGCTCAGACATAGCCTGGGCAAGAAAGGGATTGCGGTAGCGGTGAGGTGTGCGATTGCCTTCCAGGTAATCATCCGGCGTCCCTTCGTAGAAGTTGCCTTCATTCTCGAAAACCAGCCTGTCGGACTGTTCGATCACTACCACCCGGCCATGGAGGGTGTAGTCCTGATGAGCAATGCAGTTATGCAACGCTTCCAGCACCATCTTCTGGTCGTATTTGGACACCTCAATCGGCAACAATTCATCTTCCGGTAGCAGGCGCAGCTGGATATTACGGATGCATTGATACAGCTGGGTGGTAGTCAGCAGAAAGGGTGGAGCAAAGTGCTGATAGGCCCGCTCTGCGCCCTCCAGCTTCCAGGTCATCTGTGCAGGGTGTGGCGACAGGTGCCAGGCTGCCTCTGGCTTGCCCAATAGCAGGAGCGCAGTCCGGGTGACCTGACCGTTTTGGGTGACCCTTGCCCGATCGAGAAAGGTTGGCAATGGCCAAGCCATGACTTCCTCGGCATTAAAGCGGTTGGCATACTTTTTTGCGAACGCCTCCCGTGCTCTTGCAAGAGCTGCCTCGTCCAGATCGGTCAGGCTGGCAGCCGGCACCAATTGCGCGCTCCAGTCCTGTGCGAGAGTTTGCTGACGAATTTCGTCCAGCTTGTCCAGGCTGAGGGAGACCAGACTTTCCCCGGCCCGGGCGTGGTAGTGACCCTTCCAGGAGATCGGGATGCCCCTTGGAGCCGCAGGAATTTCAAACAACAACACCCGCCCATCTGCGTGTTGTAGTTCATGGATATCACGAAAGGTAATGCTGGGCTCGGTACTTTGTGCCACCTGCAGCTTCAGGCTATGCAGCCGCTCGGATTCGCTGCGGTAGTTTGTTCCCACCACCTCCCGGGTTTTGTTGCTCACGCCAAACACCAACCAGGCACGCTCCAGCCCCCGCAGGTTGGCTTCGTTGCTGAGGGCAGAGAAATACGCACCAATCTTGTTAGTGTCGTAGTCATTGCCCGCTTCCTTGAACTCCGCCACCTCGTTTTCCCAGGTGCGGATCAAGCCTTCAAGCAGCGTGTTCAGAGCCGATTGGTCCATGCCGTGATTCCTTAGAGGCTTCTGACTTCGGTACTGGGTGAAAGCTGGCGGAAGATTTGCTCGACGTTGATCTTCACCGCATCAGAGACAAAGCCATTGTCGCGGAAAACCACGCGCAGCGGCTCATGCTTGGCCAGTTCTTTGACCAGATCCTCGGAAACACCGCTGTCGAAACATGCGACCAGGGCATTGTCATCGACAAAAAATACGGTCTTGTCTTGCAGCGTTTCGCGGCGGATCGGCAAGGTCAGATCGACACCCCAGTCCACCAAGACCTGAAACAAGAGATCCTCTGGAGTGCGGTCTGGTTTGACGTTGTCCACCGCTTCTAGCAGGTCACCTTGGGACAGCTCATCAGGGCGGTAGTAGATGTCCTTCATGTTCGAGTTGTCGAGCTTAAACACCCGGAATCCCTTGGTATCCTTACCTTGAGCCTTAAACTCTTCGATGACGTTGAGCAAGCGCAGCCTACCCATGTCGAAAATGGTCTTCATACGGTCTTCGGGAATGGGGAGCGGCTCTGCGATTTGCACTCCGATAAAGCGTCGGTTTCCACCGTCGATTCGATTCTGCTCCAGAACGGCATGGGCGGTTGGAGCGCTACCGGAAAAAAAATCCATGACGATCGCATTTTCGTCTGGTTTGGTTGCTAGCTGAACGATTCGCTGAACTAGCTCCACAGGTTTGACTGAGTTCAGTACGTTTTCGGTATTTTCGAATGGAACGTATTTTAGAAGCGTCTTCTTCGCATCCTGAGTGTGGCCAACCTCTTTATAAGACCAAAGTGTTTGTGGCGTACGGCCAGAAGAAACTTCAGAAAGAAATTTTTTAACAGCCGGGGTGTTGTTTCCATCCTTTCCCCACCAGATTCGATTGTCAGCTTCGAGTGCAAGAAATTTTTCCTTGCTGATCCGCCAATATGTGCCGGTTGGTGGACCAGAAATTCTTCTGCCGGAAGGTGTTTCGACAGGATAAACACCCGCATCGTAGGGGTTGCGCGCGGTCATGTTCTCGGCCTTCCATGGTCCGCGCGTGTCATCGTCTAGGTTCTTGTATCGAGCCGCCATCTCTTCTGTGCGGGGAAGCTGGTTTGGAAACCAGGCCTGCCGGTTCTTGGCAAAAACCAGTACAAAATCATGGTCTTCTGAAAACCATTTGGCTGAGTTTTTCGGGGCATAAACCTTTTGCCAAATGATGGTGGCGACGAAGTTCATATCACCAAAAACCTCGCAACCAATTTTTCTCAAACTATCGACTTCGTTATCGTCAATGGAGATGAATAGAACCCCATCATCGGCAAGCAGATTTTTGGCCAGCCGCAGCCGAGGATACATCATTGAAAGCCAATCCGAATGAAACCGACCATTCGCCTCAGTATTGGCAATGAGCCGATTACCAAGCTCCTCCGTTTGGCCAGACTGCCTTAAATAGTCTCCCGTCTCGGTTGAATAATCGTCGTCATAGATGAAATCCCGGCCAGTGTTATACGGTGGGTCAATGTAGATTAATTTGACTTGCCCAAGATAGGATTCCTGCAATACCTTGAGCACCTCAAGGTTGTCGCCCTCAATCAGAAGGTTGTCTGAAGTGTCAAAGTCGACGCTTTGATCGCGAACGGGGCGAAGTGTCTTGCCAATCGGCGCATTTGCGGTCGCCAGCGCCTCCCGCTTTCCGGGCCAATCAAGTCGATACCGCTCCTGTGCTCCCTCGACAATGTCATTACTCAACTCCTGCTTCAGTTGATCGAAATCCACGGATAGGCGCAATTTTCCGGTTGACTCATCCCGTGCCTCAGTCACACAGCCAGGAAACAGCTCCCGAATCTTTGCAATGTTGTCCTGACTTAGATCGGGGCTGTGCATTTTCAATTTTTCCATTCCATCTCTCTCAATAACTTTTAGAAGCGCCCTGCTGTTGAGTCAGCCGCTCCAGTTCCTGTTTGGCATTGCGCAGCTCGCCATTAATGGCCACGCGCTTATTGAATTGTTTCTCACGGCCCAGCCGTGCTTTGATCCGCTCAATCTCTTTCTGCTGCGCGGCTATGGCTTCAGCCATTTCGATACGTTGCTCAAGCGACACTCGGCCCGGTCGCTCACTTGTCGCGGTCACTGAATAAATAGCCGCTGGTGGCTCTCTGGCTTCAGGAACTGAGCTCTGCTCTTTAACGCGTGTAATCCCATCCTGCACGAGCGGCCCCAGCAGTTGCTCATAGAGGCTGCTCATATCCAATGCTACCGGCAAGGGTTGGCGTGTTGTGTGTTCTGGCTGCCAGTCGGTTTCGAAATAGTTGCCTATCCGCCAGCGGCTGCTATCGCCTTCGCTTTTCTGAGAACGCGAGCTTTGCTTGTAGGCTGCTGCGACCTTAATACGCGTGCCTTGTATCAACTCGAAAATCAGTGGGAAGGGGATTGCGCGATCAATGGCCTTGAGCACGCCCCGATCCAGCTCGACCCCCTTGAGCGTGACACGAAACACCTGAATCTCAGCGACTGTCCTAGTGGCGGGCAGGTTGACCGTTTCCGGCGCCAATTTGTAGGCCCAGGTAATCTGCTCCACCTGTTGTACAAAACGCTCCTTCAGGGCGCTCCCAACGGTGCCACGCTCGTATATCTTGCGCTTGGGCACCACACGGTCAAAGGCCGCTTTCTTGGGCCACGAAAACAGAGTCATGCACCCTGCCTTTCGATAACCAGAAAGGCAATCAGTTCAAAATCATCCAGCCCTTTGATGGTATTGGTCAAAGCGGTGGTGCGGCCACCACCAAACAGGCTATCGATGTCCTTTTCGTCTTTAACGTCGATCATGCTGCGGATGGCCTGGCTGAGCAGGTCGGAGTAGCGCTTCATGTTACGCCCGTCATCCGTTTGCGCATTGAACTGGTGGCACAGGTCGGGAATCGGTTCTGCTTTACCTTTGCAGCTGCTGCGGACCAGGTCGAGCAAGCGTTTGACTTCGGTATGGTCTGCGACCACGTCACCGTCGTCGCCAATATACACCAAGTAATAGGGGTGCAGGCGATTCTGCTGGTTGACGTTCACACTGTCGTGGATGTTTTTCAGGGCGAAGATCACGCCGGGCTCTATGCCAAGTTGCGGTTGGGCTGGCACGAGAGCGTGCATGCCAAAGGGCACGTTTTCCAGCTCGCCGTGCTCTTTCACGTAGTTGAGCAAGTCCATACGGAAGTCATTAAGGCCCAAGTCGGTAATCGACACACCGGCTTTGACGTCTTCCAGTTCGATCACCTCATCCTGCATGCGCTTGAGCTGTTCTTTCCGATACGCGATTTCGCTGGATTTCGCTGTGAGAACATTGTCGTCGCCGGTGGCGGTCACGTCCGCAATCACCATGCGGTTTTCCACTCGCTCTTTGAGGTTGATGTACTCGTCCAGGCTGATGTCCGGCCAGTAATTGACCAGTTGTATCTGTTGGTTGGGCGAGCCAATACGGTCGATTCGGCCGAAGCGTTGGATAATTCGCACTGGGTTCCAGTGAATGTCGTAGTTGACCAGGTAATCACAGTCCTGAAGGTTCTGGCCTTCGGAAATACAGTCGGTGCCTATCAGAATATCCAGTTCACCCGGTTCGTTCGGGAGTGCGATGTCTTTCTCTTTGGAGCGGGGCGAGAACAGGGTGAGCAGGCTCTGGAAATCGAAAGTCTTATGCAGCGTTGACTTGGGAGCGGCCGACCCGGTCACCTTGCCAACGTGAAGCCCCAACTTCCGGGCCATGGGGGCCAGGTTGTCATAGAGGTAGTCGGCTGTGTCGGCAAAGGCAGTGAAGATCAGAACTTTGCGATTGCCGGGGTTGAGTGGGTTTTCGAGCTTACCGTTGATCAGTTTTAGCAGGTGCTGGAGCTTGGCATCATCGGCAGGCGTCACTTTACGCATGGCTTCCAACAGCCCGTCGATCAGCTGCAGGTCGGCGGCCAGGTCATGGCGCCAAGAGGGCAGATCCATATCTGCGAGACTGATCTGTACCTTTTTGCCGACAGTAAACTCATCCAGCCCGCCCAGGTCTTCGTCGTCAGCGTCAAGCGCATCGATGTCACTCAGGTAATCGCTGACCTGACCGGCCTGGCCGCTGGACTCAAAAGCTTCAATAGCCTCCAGGGTACGAGAGAGATTTTTCCCGAGCGAGGCGAGCGTTATGCGGAAGGCTGCTACTGAACTTTCAAGCCGCTTAAGCAGGTTAGTTGTCATCAGTGCCTGCAGGCTGTGTTCGCGGTCAGCCTGGCGCAGCTTGCCTCTACCGCCCTCCACCTGGGTG
>Ga0306868_1000526_pt1 | contig 24291 bp, 13 predicted proteins | sample AntRauTorckE6832_FD_190411 | JGI IMG/M metagenome (GOLD analysis project Ga0306868, IMG submission 190411) | Saline lake microbial communities from Rauer Islands, Antarctica - Metagenome Torckler E6 #832 (v2) (version 2) | ecosystem: Environmental > Aquatic > Non-marine Saline and Alkaline >... | reverse complement strand
CATACAAAATGCCGAAGCCTACCAAAAGCTTCAGGCAGCCTTAACTGATTTACGGTCTTTACAAGAACAGTTGGTTCAACAGGAAAAGCTCGCCAGCCTCGGACAGCTCACTGCCGGTATCGCCCACGAGATAAAAAACCCGCTGAACTTTGTAAATAATTTTTCAGAACTAAGTGTGGAATTAATTGATGAGGTTCGTGAAGAGCTTTTAAGTGAACAGAAAAAAGGGGAAAGTAAAAATTTGGTCGAAGCTCTTAGTATCCTGGACGATATCGAATTGAACCTTCAAAAAATTCATGAACACGGCACCCGCGCCGATTCAATTGTAAAGTCCATGTTGCAGCACAGCCGTGGTGGTTCAGGCAAAATAGAGCCGACCAATTTGAATACCCTGCTGAAAGAATATGCAAACCTCACCTTCCATGGTATGCGCGCTTCAAAAAACCCGATCAATGTGGATATGCAGTTTGAACTGAATGAGGATATTGACGAAATACCACTGATAGCCGAGGACTTTTCAAGGGTGCTTGTAAACCTGTGCAATAATGCCTTTGATGCGATGAGGGATAAACTGAATTCTGAATCCAAAATTAAAAATTCAGAAGAATACAAGCCAGTCTTGACAGTCCGAACTCTACAATCAGACAAAGTTGTAACCATAGAAATTGAAGACAACGGCCCCGGCATTCCAGAGGAGATGAAAGATAAGATCCTACAGCCGTTTTTCACCACAAAGAAAGGAACTGATGGCACCGGTTTGGGCTTATCGATCACAAATGACATTATCAAGGCACATGGGGGCACCATAACAATTGATTCTGAGCCGGGACAAAGAACTACGTTTAAAATAGAGTTAACAAAAATCTAACTAAAGGGTAATCCAATGAAATTTTTGGTGGTAGATGACGAACGGGATGTGGAGATGTTATTTCGTCAAAAGTTCAGAAAGGAAGTTCGAAGTGGCCTAATTGAATTGGTATTCGCCTTTTCAGGAAATGAGGCTATAGAGATCCTCAAAAGTAATGACCCACCTGAGGTTATGTATATTTTCTCTGATATCAATATGCCGGGCATGTCAGGTTTGGAACTGCTGGGAAAAGTGAAATCAGAGTTTCCTCAGATCAAAGTAAGTATGATCTCAGCTTATGGCGATCAGGAAAACTATGATAAAGCAATGGAGTCGGGGGCAAAGGCCTTTTTCACGAAGCCCATCGACTTTAATATGCTAAAAGAAGAAATCAATCAATTACTTGATCAATAAAGACTAAAGATAAACAAAGGGTATTAGGGTTATGGAACAGCATAGAATTTTAGTAGTGGACGACGAGCCGGATCTGCAAATGCTTATTTTGCAGCGTTTTCGGAAACAGATCAAAGATGATACCTACGATTTTTGTTTCGCTGAAAACGGCGAAGAGGCTCTTACTATGCTTAGGGAATCCGTGAATATCTCACTTGTGCTTTCCGACATCAATATGCCGAAAATGGATGGGTTAACATTTCTGACCGAAGCGCAGAAGCTGGAAAACCCTATGTTCAAGACCGTGATCGTTTCAGCCTATGGAGATATGGAGAACATCCGAACCGCTATGAATCGCGGTGCCTTTGACTTCGTTACAAAACCAATCGACTTTAGCGACCTCAATACCACCATTGAAAAAACATTGCGCGAAATTCAATTGATCTATGACGGTGTGCAGCAAAAGAAAACGCTGGAAGCAGTTCATACCGATCTTGAAACAGCTGCTCGTATTCAAAAGAAAATGCTCCCGCAGGTGTTCCCTCCTTTTCCCGATCGTAAGGAGTTTAGTATTTATGGAGAAATGCATACCGCCAAACAGGTAGGCGGAGATTTCTTTGATTTCTTTCTGCTGGATGAGCACCGTCTCGGTTTTGTAATTGCCGACGTTTCAGGCAAAGGAGTTCCCGCTTCTCTTTATATGGCTGTTTCAAGAACAATGCTGAAGGCCATTGCGTCACAAATCGAAGATCCATCTAAATGCCTTTCCACTGTTAACACCATGCTGATCCCAGAAAGTGATCTGACCACTTTTGTGACCGCTTTTTATGGAGTGCTGGATACCCGAACCGGAAAGGTACGATATTGCAACGGTGGACATAATCTCCCCTACATCATTCGAAATGATGAAAACGTCGAAGAGATAGAAAATACCAATGGGTTATTGCTTGGAAAGATCGAACCCATTGAATTTGAAACCAAAGAATTCACTTTAAAACCCGGCGAGAAGATCATGATGTTTACCGATGGCGTTACAGAAGCAACCGCCGGAAATGGCGACATGTATGAAGAACCTCGACTTGAAGTATTCCTCACCAAACACGCCAAAGACGACACCACTAAACTGGTCAGAAGCCTGATCGTTGATGTCCTCAAGTTCATGGGCAAAGCTGATCAATCAGATGATATCACGGTACTTTCTGTGGGATATAATGGCTAATAGAAATTCTTTTATATAAAAACCCCTTCTTTTTTATCAGAAAGGGCTTGTATTTTCAGCATCCACTTAATACAGTAGAACTACTCAAATGACATTTGATTACTTTTACATACATTTTTTTACTCTATATCAAATAAGGTCAAGCACCGGTTTGCTTCTGCTAATCTTCATTTTTAGTGGCATTTCAGTTGTAAAGGCACAATCACCGGTTGTAATTCCCGAGACAATTAAGGAAGTCTATCTCGATGGAATCATTGTTGAAGATGCCTGGAAAGATGCTATTTCCTTTCGCCTGGTTAAGCACTCACCCGACAATGGAGATGAAGCTTCAGAACCCACCACCGTTTATCTTATGTACGATAATCGGTATCTCTATGTGGCTGGAATCATGAAGGACAGTGAACCAGAAAAGATTCAGGCTCCAACTAAACAAAGAGATGACATGGGCCTTAATAACGACTGGTTTGGCATCTTCCTAGACACATTTAACGATAAAGAAAATGGTCTGACCTTTTTAACCACCCCATCCGGGCTCCGTACCGATTTCCATATTTATAACGACGGTCAAGGTGATTTTCCAGTTAATCAAGACTGGAATACCTTCTGGGATGTGGGTGTGGACCTCAATGATCAGGGATGGACTGTTGAAATGAGAATTCCCATCTCAAGTCTCCGGTTTCAGGACAGCAAAGGAAAAACCACCATGGGCTTGTCTTTGATTCGCTATATAGCCCGAAAAAGTGAATGGGATTCGTATCCCCTTATTTCAAATCAATGGGGATTCTGGAGTCCTTTTAAACCTTCTCAATTCCTCGAAATAACATTTGAGAATCTCACTAACAGGAAACCCTTATATATTGCCCCTTATCTGTTGGCGGGCATTACGCAAAGAAATCTTTTAAATGACCCGGAAACCGAATATGGACTTGACAATACCACCACCCTGGAGCCGGGCCTGGATGTAAAGTTTGGATTAACGAGTAACCTGACGGCCGATGTAACCATTAATACCGACTTTGCTCAAGTTGAGGCGGATAATCAACAGGTAAATCTTACTCGTTTCTCTCTGTTCTTTCCTGAAAAACGACTCTTTTTCCTGGAGCGCTCCAGCACCTTCGATTTTGGATTTGGTGGACAGGATCGACTTTTTTACAGCCGGAGAATTGGCATTCAGAACGGAGAGACGAGCCGGATTTATGGAGGTGCCAGGGTGGTAGGAAGAACCGGGCCATGGGATCTTGGTTTTCTATCTATGCAAACAGAAGCAACGGGAGATGTCAGCAGTGAAAATAACAGTGTGTTAAGATTGCGGCGGCAGATCATCAACGAAAACACCTATGTTGGCGGCATGATGACCTCTCTCATCAGAACTGATGGATCGCAAAACATTGCTTATGGAATAGATGGGGTATTTAAGTTATTCGACCAAAGCTATCTTACAACGGCCTGGGCACAAACATTTGATGATGAGGAAAACTCCGAACTATTTTCAACCAATCCGGCTCGCTTGAGAATCAACTTTGAAAACAGGGATTACGCCGGATTCATCTATGACCTGGATTATTCTTATTCCGGAAAAAGTTATAATCCCGGCCTGGGTTTCCAAAATAGGTCCAACTTCATCAGAATCGGTAACAGCATGGGAATTGGTTGGATCCCCGAAAACCACTCTTTTATAAATAGGCACAGAATACGTGCAAATGGATTTCTGATACTAAGTAACGAAACCGGTGCTACCGAATCTTTGGAAATCGGTCCTGAATACAGTTTAAATACCTTAAAATCAGCAAATGTAACAATTGATATTAAATACCAATATGAAGACTTACCACAAACATTTGACCTGAGTAACGAGGTAGAAGTTCCTGCCGGAGCTTATGAATTTTACGGTACTAATTTCTCATTCGAAACATCCAATTCCAGGTTACTTACCGCAACATTTAGCGGATATACAGGTGCCTTTTTTGACGGATGGAGGCATACACTTGGAATAGCCCCCAATTGGAGCGTCTCCTCAAGCCTAAATCTTTCAGGATTATACCAAATCAACTACGTTACTTTTCCTGATCGCAATCAACAATTGACCGCAAGTGTCGCACGTCTCAGAATGTTATATATGTTTAATACCTCATTCTCTGTTTCGGCATTTACTCAGTATAACAGTCTTACTAATGGAATCATCTCTAATTTGAGAATAAGATATAACCCAAGCGAAGGCAATGACCTTTACATCGTTTTTAACGAGACTTTCAATACAGACCGCTCGAGAATGAATCCTGCATTACCTATTACTGATAACAGAACTATACTGGTGAAATACACTTACACATTTAAACGATAGCTGAATATAGATCAGTTTTTTTGTTCCGTAAAATAATTGCCCTGCAGTAATGATATTCTTATCTTTGATGCTCTCAATTATTTGCACCCGTAGCTCAACTGGATAGAGTACCTGACTACGAATCAGGCGGTTACAAGTTCGAATCTTGTCGGGTGTACTTTTAAGCCCTGTAAGTCACTGATTTGCAGGGCTTTATTTTTTTATAGTCAAAACGCTTCACTCGAAATAGTAATTATAGATCTTCAGCGCAAGCTGAGAAAATGCTTCCTCTTGATTATCAGACAAAGAAACAAAGTCATCCTCACTGATATTTACACTGCAACGATATTTCTTCTCACTATTGGTCAAAGCTACTTTTTTATTAAGCACGTTAGAATCTTTTGTTCATTTCCTGATCATAGCTCCGGTACCGTAAACTTCTAACTAATGGCTTCCTGAGAATTGGTTTCACGAACAAAATACCCTGTTCACATCATTAAATTTATGTGACCCCTTTTTTAATCTCCCCCAAAAAACCCACTTGTATCACTTAAAAGCATTTTTCACGGCTAAAATTTTTTTTTAAAAAAAACTGTAAGGAATTGCTCTGAGATCGCTCTAACTAAGTGGTTAAGAGAGTGATTTTGGGTTTTTCAAGGGTACAAATACAACCACCCTCATCTATTCATTTAGGTGGGGGTGGTTTCTTTTTGGCTTCCTGCTTCAATTTGTACAATGCATTTAATATTCATGCCATTTTAATTTAGAAAAAAGTATATACCCTCACACAGATTCACTAAAGATTCATTTTTATAATTGACATTATGACTTAGCAAGCGACCAAATAAAGCTTGTTGTTTTGTGAAGAAAGCAGTTAGTTAAATACACCTATAAATATGAGGCTGAGTATTATTCTATGAGAAGGTTACCACGATTATTAGAACTTAATGCGCTTTCCATTACCCTTCTTTACTTGGTTACTGCCCTTCTTTGGATATTGTTATCTGACCAGTTTCTTGTTTGGATAACAAATGACCCACAGCTTATTTCTCAGTATCAAACCTACAAGGGTATTTTTTATGTTTTAGTAACCGGGGGCTTTTTGTACATCCTGGTTAACAAAAGCAATCAAGAAGCTGACTCCCAAAGAGCCCAAATTGATAAAGCTCTTTATGCAGCAGGGATGGCTACTTGGAGTATAAACTTAGGCTCAAAAAAGATTCACCGTTCCGAATATCATTATAAATTATTTGGGTATAAAAAACGTCCCTGGCATTGGACCACTAATGATTTTTATGACCGAATTCACCCTGAAGACAGGGCGCATGTTAAGGAAGCTTTGGAAAAAACCATTGCGAAAGAGGTGCCTTTTTATCACGTGAAATTCCGGATCGTCAATTCTGATGATGACATACAGTGGATGGAAAGCCGTGGCAATTTAGTTTATGATGAACATAACGAACCTATACAGCTGGCCGGTGTTGTAGCTGATATCACGGAGCAAAAGAAACTGGAAGACAACTACCGGCACGAAAAAGAACTGTTTGAAAGTATTTTTAAACATATTCCGATCATGATCGATATCTATGATCCGGAGGTCAATGAAATCAGGGTTAACAAATATTTTGAAAAATACCTGGGGTGGTCCGACAAAGAAATAAAGGAGATAGATTTAATGAAAGCTTGTTATCCTGATCCTGTGATTAGGGAAGAAGCCCTCCAAATAATGAATGAAGCGGATGGAGAATGGCACGAATTAGAAGTAACCGATAAGCAAGGCAAAAAAAGAATACAGTCATGGTCTAACATCCGCCTTTCAGATGATTCCACCATTGGCATAGGCTTAGATATAACTGAGCAAAGGCAGTTGGAGCAAGAGCATGAGAAAGACCGGCTTGAACTGAAAAAGATCTATGATAACATACCGGTTCTGGTAAACCTTCATAATGAAACCGGTAATGTATACCGTGTGAATAAATACTTTGAAGAGGTTGTGGGATATACAAATGAGGAAGCCAAACATATCAACTTGATGGAGAAAATGCTTCCTAACAAGCAAGCCCGCGAAAGAGCCGAAGAACATATGTCCCAGGCCAATGGAAATTGGCATGATTTCAAAATTATGACCAAAGATCTGGGAGAAATCTATACTACCTGGACTAATATAAAAGTTACGGATAATCTAACCATCGGCATTGGCATAGATACTACAAAGTTAAAACAAAAAGAACGGGAGCTCCAGGAGCTTACCACCCGATATAAAAATACTGAAAAGCTTGCACAGCTGGGAAACTGGACACGTGACTTAAAAACAGATGAAACAGTAGTTTCGGATGGGTTTTACCAGATACTGGAAATAGATAGAGACAAAGAAGAGTTAACCTTTAAAAAGTTAGAAGACGTTATTCATCCGGAAGATTGGGGTGCCTTTATCAGTGCTATTGATAAGGCAATAGAAACCGGCACCATTGACACTAACTACCGAGTTATTAAAAAGGAGAGTAAAGAAATAGCTCATATTCATGAACTTGGTCAGGTTGATTTCAATAGCGACGGAGACCCCATAAAAATTACCGGTACGGTTCAGGATATCACAGAGACAAAAAAATCTCAGGATGAGATCAAAGAGTCCAGAGAATTACTCAAAAAAACCTTTGAAAGCCTCCATGAAAGTGTAATTATCATAGACCCCAAAAGCCGGACCATCACTTCCTGCAATCCGGTTACTACTGATCTTTTCGGGTATTCCAAGAATGAACTCATAGGCCAATCTACTGAGATCCTTCATGTTGACAGATCGACTTATGATAAATTTGGGGAAATGAGTCAGCACGACCTGGAAACTAATGGCGTTTTTCAGGCACAGTTCATTATGAAAAGAAAAGACGGGAGCGTTTTTCATTCTGATCATACTGTAACCTTCGTAAAAAATGATGCCGGTGACATAGAGAAAATAGTCAGTGTAGTCAGGGATATTACCGATCAAAAAGAATATGAAAGAGAGCTTAAAAAACTTACTGATAGATACCGAAATGCAGAACAGATAGCGGACTTTGGGCATTGGTGGAGAAACCTGCAAACCGATGAAGCTATTTTTTCTCAGGGATTTTATGATATTACAGGCCTTACGCCTGGGAAGCAGGAAACCCACTATAGTTCGGTGTTAGAATTAGTACATCCTGATGACCGCGAAGAATATGCAGCGGCTTTTCAAAATGCCCTTGAATCAGGCAGCCTGAACATTCGTTTTCGTCATATAAAACCAACGACAGGTGAAGTGGGCTACTACCATGAACTTGCAAAAACCGGGTACGATGAGAAAGGTGATCCCATCTACATTAGTGGTACCATTCAGGATATGACTGAACTGGAAGAGTTCCAGGTACAATTAAAAAAACGAAATGACTTTATAGAAACTACCCTAGAACATCTTCCTATTGGGGTTGCTGTCAACCTCATGGATTCCGGAGAAGCCACCCTTATGAATAAGCAATTTTCAGAGATCTACGGATGGCCAAAAGAAGTAATTAACGATGTGAATACTTTTTTTGAGAAAGTATATCCTGACGAGAGTTATCGCAACCGCATAACTGAAATGATTATGGCCGATATAAATTCCGAGGAACCGGAGCGGATGAGCTGGAATGGCATCAACGTGGTTACACAAAAGGGAGAGGAAAAGATCATAAATGCAAAAAACATCCCTTTGTACGACCAGAACCTGATGATATCTACGGTGGTTGATGTTACCGCTCAGGCAAAGGCTGAAAAAAGACTAGCTGAATCTGAGCATAACTACAGGCTCTTATTCCAAAAAAACCCACTATCGATGTGGATTGCTAACCCGGAAACGCTGGAGATCGTAGAAGTAAATAATGCAGCCATAAAGCATTATGGATACACGCGTAAAGATTTTCACGAAATGACCCTACTTGATCTCTTACCCGAGCAGGATATTCCATCTGCCCGGAGCTTTCTTAATGACAACCCTTTTGAGAAACAAAGGGAATGGGGTGAATGGCGTCACCTTAAAAAAACAGAGGAGTTGATCTATGTTCTTACTACAGGATCAAAAATCAATTACTTTGGAAAACAATATTGGCTTATTTTGGCCCACGACATCACCGAGCAGAAAAAAGCTGAGGAAATGGTACTCTCCTCTTTGGTTGAAGGAGAAAACAAAGAGCGCGCTCGTATCGCCCAAGAGCTCCACGACGGATTGGGGCAGTATCTTGCTGCAGCTAATATGAACCTAGATGCTGTCAGCAGTGAGATCGAAACCTTAAGTGAGCGAAAAAAACAACAGTTCAATAAAGGGCTGAACCTTCTTAAGCAGGCGGTTTCTGAAACCGGACAAATATCCCGTAACCTGCTTCCGCGAGTAGTTGATGATTATGGCTTGGCGCTTGCCATAGAATCATTGGTAGATAATTATAAAATCGGCTCCGAAATGGGGATCAAATATTACCATAACATAAAAGATCTGGAACTACCCAGAGAAGTTGAGTTTAATTTGTATCGTATTGCTCAGGAAGGCCTCTCAAATGCTGTTAGATACTCAGAGGCTTCTACGATTAATGTGCAGCTTATTAAAGATGAACTTGATTTGATACTCACAATTGATGATAATGGGAAAGGATTTGATACAGAATCCGAGGATTTCAAACCCGGGCTTGGGTTACAAACCATTAAAACCAGGGCCGGTGCATTGGGAGGTACATTTGAATTTGACAGCAAACCAAATAAGGGTACTTTCCTGAATGTCATAGTCCCTATAGTTAATCAAACTCAGAAATCGTAAATGGCTAATATTCAGATCGTAATAGTCGATGATCACGAGATCGTTCGGGATGGGATAAAAGTCTTACTGGAAGACGAACCCGGGATGGATATTATCGCAGAGGCTGAAACCGGTAAAGAAGCCGTTAGAATGTGTGAAAAGATTCAGGCAGATCTGATCATAATGGATATTACCATGCCTGAAATGGATGGGATCGAGGCTACAAGGATCATCAAGGAAAAATACTCCGATATCAAAATCCTCGCGCTTACCATGTTAAGTGAAGATCAGCATATTCGAAAAATGATCAAGGCAGGGGCATCGGGTTATATTCTTAAAAGTTCGGGGAAACAAGAGCTTATAAAGGCTATCAAAACTATCATAGATGGCAAGCACTATTTCAGTAATGACGCCACACAAGCAATTTTGCAGGAACTGGTGTCGCCGGAAGTGAAAAGAGTGAAGGAAGACGATGAAGTACATATTACTGAACGTGAGCTTGAAGTCCTTCAACTCATTGTAAATGAATTTACCAATCAGGAAATAGCAGATAAATTATTTGTCAGTGTACGTACCGTTGATGCACACCGCCGAAACCTTCTTCAAAAAACGGGTGCAAAAAATACGGCCGGACTGGTAAAATACGCACTTCAAAATAACCTCTTCTCACATAACAGCTGATACCCGGAGAGTTTTAAGTAACACCCTTCGACATTACCAATAAGGGAATCTCTAGTATAGTATTAATAATACTTAGCCTCTACGCCCGCAATAATCACGTAGGTAAAAACGCCTATAAAAATTTCCCGAAAAATAGGCTTTATCACTGATTTTATGGAAGAGCTTTTCAATTAACTTCAATGTTAAATAATTCTACTTCATCGTACGGGCCCATGCTCAAAATTGCTTACATAGGGAAGCTTAATCAAACCAATGGTATTATAAGTGAAGCTATCAATACTTCATATGGTGCGGATATTACTTTCTATGAACCAACTGATGTTTTCTCGCAACCAAGCACCTTAACTGACGAGTTGCTGGACCTTGTAATTGTTGATTTAAATACGTCGCTGGGATTGGGAAATGCTCCCGATAATATTCAAAGGTTGAATCAGCAAATCCCAACTTCTCCCCTTTTGGTATTACACCCTTATGAAAATAACAAACTCATTGAACCATTAGTTGAAGCTGGAGCTAACAGTATTATACCTATCACCCCAACAGAAGAAGAACTTTTTCAGGCAATAAATAAGGCTTTGAATAACGACTCTTTTATTATCTATCCTGAATAATTGGTTCAGATCCGATCTCCACTATAAAGTACAACCATAGGGATTACTGTCAGTTCGCGGCGGATGCCCGAAATCTAATAAGTTGATAAAATTCAATGGTTGAGTTTGTGGCACGTTTTAGATTCCCGTCGGCACGGGAATGACCATAGCCCAACTTTCCTGGCTTATTACGAAAATTTTTATCTCGAATTCAGTTTAATTATTCACTATACAATTCAACTCGGGAAATAGGTAATTCCACTTAGCAACCCGGGTATCGTTTAGGTATTTACACCTATTTTTAAAATTAGGCTTTTCACGTCATTCATGTGCTTGTAATGGGTTGTAAATTCTATGTGACATTCAAGTAGGAAGTCTGTAAAAAACACGAATGAAAAAAGAAGAAATATATACCACTGTTGAGTTAGACCAACTCAGCTCCGCAATTTTAAATGCATTAGATACGCATATAGCCGTCATAGATCCCAACGGCAATGTAGTAGCATTTAATACGCAGTGGAAAATATTCAGAGAGGAAGCAGGAAGTAACTGGAGCCACCCTGCTTTAGAGGCTAACATATTAAATAGCCTGCAGACTCCATTGGCAGAAGGCAATGATTTTGCTCTCCGCCTTTTATTAGGCATAAAAGATGTTCTTAGTGGTGAAACCAATTCCTTTGAAACGAAGTATTTTCTAAATAGCACGGATGAACCTTATTGGTTTAAGGTATCAGTGAAGTCTTTAGGGGATGAGCAAGGAATAGTTCTGATATATGATGATATCAGTTCACAGATTCAAAGCACCAAATACCTCAAAGAGACTCAGCAAAAATTTGAATCACATTTCCAAAATAGTCTCTACGGTATTTTGGTTACGGACGAAAACCATGCCGTCATAGAGGCAAATAAAGAAGCCTGCAAGATCCTTGAAACTACTTCTCAGGCAATTATTTTTTCTGATATTTCAAATTATCTGGAGATCAGCTTAGACAATTCCCAAATACAGAAAAAAATTAATCGTGAGGGTCATTTTTTAGGGGAACATCAAATTTTGAGCGCTAATGGGAATGCACTGCCTGTAGAATTAAGTGTAAATTTGTTCCGAAATGAAGATGGCGAACAAATAGTCAGCTGGGCATTCAAAGATATTTCTGAGAAAAAAATAGCTAAGCAAGCATTAAAGAATACGGAACAGCAGTATAAGCTGCAGTTCAATAATACCCTGGAAGGAACCATCATAGGCCGGCCGAATGGCCAAATACTTTTGGTCAACCCGGCCGCCTGTGATATGCTTGGATACACTGCTGAGGAACTACAAGGTCAGTATCGTGATATCATCTTTGACTCAAATCTCCCCGTCAATAAAAAGGCTCTTAAAAAAAGACGAGAAGATGGAAGCTTTGTCGGTGAGGTTGAATTTACCCATAAAGATGGTCGGAAAATTCCCGTTGAAATAAGCACTGTTATATTCAAGTCTGAAGATAGTACTGAGAAAACTATCATCAATATTAAGGATATCTCAGCTCGGAAGGCTATTCAAGAACAACTTATTCAAGAAAAAGAATTTTCAGAGTTAGCTATTTCCAGTCTGCCAACTGCATTTTTCGTTTTCACTACTAAAGGAGAAATGATCCGATGGAATGACATGCTTCAGGAAGATCTTGGTTACACAGCTCGGGAATTAGCCCGAATGAATGTCATGGATCTTCTACACCCCGAAGACAAGCCTATATTGGAGAATATCCTGCATGGAGAACTGGTTGGTAATATTGTTAATGTGGAGGCTCGCTGTATCACCAAGAGCGGAGAAACACTTCACTACCTTTTAAGCGGAACCAGCATGCGGAAAAATGGAGAAATATACATTGTTGGAGGAGGCTTAAACCGTAACGAATTCCTTGAAATAGAGAACGAGAAGAAGCGTAACTCTGAACTTTTAGACCAACTCTTCTTCAATTCTCCCATTGGCATTGTTCTCATTGACACCAACGGAACGGTCAAAAATGTGAACCAAAGCTTTGAATGTATGTTTGGCTACACTAAAAATGAGCTTTTGGGAATTAACCTTGATGAGAAAATTGCCCCTGACTATCTGGATAAATCTGCGAAAACCCTATCTCGGATGAGTTTCACTGGCGACACCTTCCAAACCGAAGCTCTGCGCTTAAACAAGGCCGGACATGAGGTCCCCGTACTTATTGGAGGCGTGCCCGTAGAAGTGGATGGTGAGGTCATTGCTATTTACGGCATGTATGTTGATATCACCGAAAGAAAGAATCTTGAAAATCAAATAGTAGACCTTCTTGAGACAGAAAAACAAGCACGCCTTCATATGGAAGACATGTTTGAAGAAGCTCCTTCGGCTATTGCCATGCTTGAGGGAGAAAACCACACATTCACTTTTGTCAATGAGACATACAGAGAGTTAGTTGGCAAAACTGATTTGATTGGTAAGTCAGTTGAGGAAGCCCTGCCTGAATTAAATAAACAAGGATTTATTCAGCTACTTGATGAATGTTTTAACGAGGGCAAGCCATTCTTCTTTTACGAAAAAGAAGTGCATTTCAGTAAGGACGATGAATTGCAGATGCATTTTCTCAATTTTGTCTATAAACCTTTACATGATGATCAAGGAGAAGTTTATGGAATTTTCGTACAAGCTATTGATGTTACGGAGCAAGTTGAAGCCAGGAATATTATAGAGGAATCGTTGGCTGAAAAGAATACGTTACTTGGTGAAGTACACCACAGAGTAAAAAACAACCTTGCGATCGTCTCCGGTTTACTTGAGCTTGACCTGATGGGGAGTGACAATATAGAGGTAATAAAGCATCTAACATCTACACAGTCTCGGATCACATCTATTGCCAAGATCCATGAACTCTTATACAAAAATGAGAGTCTATCCCACGTGAATTTCAAGAATTATCTTGAAAGTATGGCCTCCACTGAAAGTCTCAATGATAGCTCTATATTCACTAAATATATGCTGAATGATGTTGTCCTGAATGTAAACCAGGCGATTCCTGCAGGAATGTTGCTCAATGAAATTATCAACCACTTAAAAGAGATCAATATCAAAGTTTATGGGAAAACTTCCGCCGGCTTTACACTTAAACTTAAGGAAGAAGGTGATCACGTTTACATACAATTTATTGAAGATGAAAAAGACCTTATTTCATATTTCGGTAAACAAGCCAATTCTGATGAAGCTTTACGCTTAGAGCTTATCGAGGTGTTGCTTAAGCAAATACACGGTGAAATGGAAATTGCCCATAACGAAAAAGCTATCCTGTCAATCAATTTTGAAAAGCGTGAGCTCAAAGGACCTCATAGCGCTTTAAACAACTAAGCTTTGAAAATGCTAAAGCTCGTGAATAGAAATATAGCACAAGGTAATATGATGCCGGATAGTGAAAGCGATCGTCAGGCAAAGCTTGACGAATACGATATTTTGGATACCCTACCCGAAGGTGAGTTCGATGCTTTGGTAGAGCTCGCTGCCCTGATTACAGGAAGCCCCATTTCATTAATGAATTTATTGGATCATAACCGACAATGGTCGAAAGCTGCTTATGGCATAGAAACGGGAACTACCCCTCGTCATGAAACGGTATGCCAGTTTACCATATTAGGAGATGATAATTTTGAAATACAGGATCTCACCAAAGATGATCGATTCAAGCATATGTCGTATGTAGAAGATGATCCTAATTTCCGTTCATACAGCGGATATCCCCTTAGATCTCCGGATGGATATAATATTGGTGCACTTTGCGTACTTGATTACAAACCCAAAAAACTTACTTCTGATCAAAAGAAAGGCCTTGAAACCATTTCGAGCGAGATCATCGCCCGGCTTGAGTTACGAAAACATCAAAGTGAGTTAGAAAAATTGAATCGTGAAAAAGATCATTTTTTAAGGGCTGTAAACCATGATATAAAGAGCCCAATTAACGGTATCATTAGCTCAGCCAATTATCTTTTAAATAACTGGGATGGGGATAAGGAAGAATTATCCCAATTTCTTAATATGATCGAACTTAGTGGGCGGAAGCTCATTGATTATACCGGTGAACTTGTCTCAAACTCTATGCAACATGGAGAATCTAAACTCATCATTGATGAAGTGGATCTCAATGAACTTATCAGCGACCTTATACATATTTATACACCGCTTGCTGAGGCAAAAAAGGTGAATATTAAAACACATTTGGATACCCCAGAGCCTTTCAGGCTTGATAACGAAAAGTTTAAACTAATTTTGAGCAATCTGATTTCAAATGCATTAAAATTTAGTTCCTGTGAAGATACTATTGTGTTATCAGCTGAGTTTATAGGTTCCAACCAAAAAACCTTGTCTTGCAAAGTTACTGATACCGGAATGGGGGTCCCTGAAAAATTTCTACCCACCCTTTTTGAAAAGAATAAAAGCCATCAAAGACAAGGTACACAAGGAGAGATAAGTACCGGTATGGGCTTACCGATCGTTAAAAGCTATATTGAGCTGCATAACGGCAGTATAAAAGTAGATAGCAAGGAAGGGCAGGGAACTAGCTTTCGTATTGAGATACCTGAGAACTAAGCAACGACAACAATTTCATTTGTACCCCGAAAAACCAAGAGTCGCTCCCTGATACGGGGCGGCTCTTTTTTTTGGTCCCAACCCAGGTTTTAAAACTCTGCACTTTAGTATTTCGAAAAAATCTATTCCTGTATTTAGGGGTTGAGGATGCGTTGGTTGAGTTACGCCCCGAAGTCCCCCACGCCCCAAAAAGTCATTCTGAGGGTACCCCAGAAGAATCTTTTCTATTTAGGAATAGAAACTTTATCGCGGAAACATTCTCCACTGGCTCCGTATTTGCATAGAACCAACGCTGATGCTTCGCAAAAGGCAAGATCCTTCTCCGCCGGCAGGCGGATCAGGATGACCGGTGCTGTGAAGAAACCGGGACTTTCAGTCCCGACAAAACCTCTGCACTTTCAATGCAGAGTGTTTTAGCTATTTCTCAGCATAAGCAAATAGTTTCTGCTCCAACTCTTCAGGATTAAATGGCTTGGTCACAAAATCATTCATGCCTGCAGCATAAACTTTTTCACGAACTTCTTTAAGAGCAGCGGCAGTGAGTGCTATAATAGGTGTTTTTCGTTTATAAGGATCGTCAAGCTTCCGTATTTGTTCGGTAGCCTCATACCCATCCATTTTTGGCATTTGAAGATCCATCAAAATTACATCAAAATTATTATCCTGCAGCGCCTCAAGTACCTCCACCCCATTATTTACAACCACCATTTCTATATTCCATCGCTCCAAAAACCGTATCATAACTTTTTGGTTTACTATATTGTCTTCTGCCAACAAAACTTTCAACCCTGTAGAACCATTGCTGTCTTTTTCTTTGTGTACAACCTCTGCTACTTCACTTTTTTCAACGCCCTTATCAAAGGTCAGCTCTACCATAAAAGTACTGCCTTTCCCTTCTTCACTTTCTACCGTGATCTGACCGCCTTGAAGCTCTGTTAATTGCTTGCTTATGGTAAGTCCCAGTCCCGTACCTCCAAACAATCGCTTTGTGTTCTGGCTGGCTTGGGTAAAACTTTCGAAGATTGTATCCAATCTTTCATCTTCGATACCAATTCCTGTATCAATAATAGAGAACCTAAGCCTTACGGCATCATTATATTCACTGGCTGTATCTACCTTTAGTTTTACCTCTCCTTCTTCTGTAAACTTCAAGGCGTTACTCATAAGGTTGTTCAATATTTGCGTCAGCCTTGCAGGGTCGCCAATTAGTGTATGAGGAATATTTTCATCAATATTATTAACAAGTGCTATCCCCTTGTTTGAAGCTGAAGCTTTAAAACTTTCCATGATCACATCGATAAGCTTTTTGAGCTCAAATTCAATATTTTCAAATTCAATTTTACCTGCTTCAATTTTTGAAAAGTCAAGCACATCATCGATAAGGGAAAGCAATGTTTTTCCTGAAAAATCAAGAATATTAATGGGTTCAACCTGATCATTACGCGGGCTGTCTTGCTTCAGTAAATGTGTCATTCCCAGAATGGCGTTCATAGGAGTTCTGATCTCATGACTCATGGTAGCCAAAAATTCAGATTTTGCCTTGGTACTTTTAGCAAGTTCTTCCGTAGCCACTTCAAGCTGAGTGATATACGTTTCCAGCTTTTCCTGCTTTTTGCTAAGCTCCTGATTCAACTCTTGTTCTTTTTCTAGCAGCTCAATGGTTTGCAGCTCTGCATTTTCTTTGAACTGGGAAAATGTATTAAATATCAGCCATGTTGTTACAAACGAACCGGTTAAAACGGCCCATCTTACTAAAGAAAACCCGCTTTCAGAAATATTGATCCTATCAAAAATAATGTAATCCAATACAAAGTAGGACAATATGGAAATCAGTATTCCTATATTTCTCAAATATACCTGGGTATTATCGAAAAGCAGGATTGACAGCCCCATTGCGGGGATAAAGAAAGCCTGGATCATTGCATCTCCGCCAAAAACTGCACTCAATATCACAGTACCGATATCAGCATATGCAATAAGAAGCATCTTTGCCGCCTTTTCAAAACCCTGGCGTGCTAAAAGTGGAATTAAAAGAAATGCAATAGCTTCAGAAAGGAAAAACCATGTAAGAGATACAGATTCATTGATCTGAAAGGCAACAAGAAAGAGTATTAACACCCCGGCCAGAAAGAAGGAAACTGAGTTTAAAACCGTCATTCCGGCTTTTTTCCCTATAACCTGATCCCCTTCCCTTAGATCTTTACCCAGGGCAATATCTGAAATACCGGTTAGAGAGAATTTTTTACTCATATCCATTTTTAATCCTCATGTAAGATGAGAATAAAATGAATTATTTTGAGCCTTACAATTAGATTACGATAACGTTTTTTGGGATTTAAAGGCCATGGCATAAATTTTCATTTGCTTCACCATAGAAGCTAATCCATTTGCGCGTGTTGGTGACAAATGTTTGGCCATGCCGATCTTATCTATAAAGGACGGCGAGGTATTTAAAATCACTTCAGGCTCCCTTTCTGAATAAAACCTAATCATCAAAGAAACCAGCCCTTTTGTTATTGCGGCATCACTGTCTGCTTTAAAGATCACTTTCCCATTATTTACCTCTGCTGCTAACCAAACCTGACTTTGACATCCTTTCACAAGATTATCTTCAGTTTTGTATTCGTCAGGTAGTTGCTCAAGCTTATCTCCAAGCTTAATTATGTACTTGTAGCGTTCCTGCCAGTCTTGTAGCAGCTCAAACTCTCTTATAATTCGTTCTTCGGTTTCTTGAATATCCATTTTTATTTTAAATATACGGCTTCAATGCTTCTGCATAAAGAAAAAGCCCGCACTTTGGCGGGCTTCTGATATCGATAAATAATTGAACTAATTTTCTACTTCCAATTCGATCATTGCGACGCTTTTAACACTTTCAACAACCTTTCCATTTTCTCCATAATCGGGTTTAAAAGACTGTATTACTGAAATATAGTCCCCTTCTGAAGTTTTATACTTGCAACTAATACTTGATGGATTACCGTTGAAAGCTTCTTCAAGAGCTTTTTCAACTTCTTCATAGTCGCCTGAATGCACTACATCCTTTATTCCTTTTCCCATGACCTCATCCGGATCAATGCCTGTAACGCTTTTGAAGCTATCAGATACAAACTTACATCCGGCTTTGCCATCTTCAGTCAATACAAAGCGAATAGAAAACTCATCTTTTTTTCCAACAATATCCTGGAATTCGTTTTTCTTTTTTTTCAAAGTCTCGATAATCCGATCTCTTAAAGAGAGATTATCGAAATGGATGCGAATAATGGTTTCATCATTACTGACGAAATGATTTACATGTCCTTCTAATTTTACCGTATCGCCATTTTTTTGCTTGAAACTCCATGGGTAAGCATCTTCTTCAACTTTTTTGGAATCGAAGTCTGCAAAAAGATCTTTCATTTCCTGTTGATCTTTCTCAGTTACCATTTCCCATACTTTAATGGTTTTCAATTCATCAGCATCATACCCCAATAAGTTCTTAAAGGAACTGTTTGACGAAATTATATTTCCCTGAATATCCAGATCCACAAAAGTCTTCTTAGATTCTTCAATCAGGTTATCAAAATCAAGATTGGCATCAAATACCAGCTTACTAGATTCTTTTCTGTCCGTGATATCTCGCTGATAAGAAACCCAGTGCGTGATCTCTCCATTCTTATTGGTAAGCGGATGAATATCCCACTGATTAATGAATTCAGTTCCGTCTTTTCTGTAGTTAACGGTGTGACCAAAAAATGCCTGTCCTTCAATAAGCCTCTCTTTAAGCCTGTCAAGCACGTGACGGTCCGTTTTTTCGCCCTGTAAAATTCGCGGGGTTTTACCAATTACCTCTTCCTTGGAGTAACCCGTCATTTTTGTAAATCCATCATTCACATACACAATTTTTGGACCGGGTTTCCCAAGATCAAGCTCTGTGATCAAAATAGAATCATAGTCGTATTTAATTGCCTGTTCAACTAATGAAAGTTGTTTTTTAAGGTCTTGATACCGCCCTTGAAGCTCAAGATATAGCTCTTCTAATTTTGATAGTGAGGCTTCATCTTTGCTGCACTGTTTAAGCTGATCGAGAATTTTTTGGTCTAACTTTTGATCCATTTTGTTCAATTGATTTATCTGAGATGCTCATGGTCTTTACTGCCAACATAAAACTGTGATTGACTGAACATCATTCCAAATTCTAAAAATTATTTTCAGAAAATACTGCCTCCCAACATAATGTGCACTCATTCTTCTTTTTTGCTCATACTTTTATTAGCTGTAAGCCTAAGTAACTGTTCTATTTTTAATAGTATCCATCTTCATTTAAACCATAATATATTTTTTAGGAAGACGATTCCGTTAAAATTTACTATAGACGGATGAGTGTTTAATGGAAAACTGACCAAAATTTGGATGAGCTTATTCATGCTGAAACCAAAACTTTCTTAAAATAAAAAGGGGGCCGAAGCCCCCTTTTTCTCACTCACTCATCGAAGTAGCAACTTAGCAATAGTGCTGAGCTGCATGTTCGTTGTACCCTCGTAGATCTTACCGATCTTAGAATCACGGTAATATTTCTCTACGGGATATTCTTTCACATATCCATACCCTCCAAACAGATCTACTGCCTGCGAGCTTACGCTTTCGGCAACTTCAGAGGAATAAAATTTTGCCATCGCCGCTTCTTTCAGGAAATTCTGCCCGGCCATTTTCTTTCTGGCTGCATTATAAACCAATAAGCGAGCCATTTCAATATCTGTTGCCATTCGAGCCAGCTGAAACTGCACACCCTGGAATTCCGAGATCGCCTTCCCAAACTGCTTGCGTTCCTGCACATATGCAAGTGCTGCATCAAAGGCGCCCTGGGCAATACCGATCATTTGAGCCCCAATTCCAACACGGCCTTCATTCAAAGTTTCAATAGCTACTTTATAACCTTTACCAACTTCGCCAACTACATTTTCTTTTGGTACGCGACAGTTATCCAATAAAATCTCACACGTTGAGCTGGCACGGATTCCCAGTTTATTTTCTTTTTTAGAGATCGAAAATCCTTCCATTCCACGCTCTACAATAAAAGCAGTAATGCCTTTATACCCTGCATCAGGATTTACATTCGCCATCACCAAAAAGATATCGGCTTCGTTGGCGTTGGTGATCCAGAGCTTGGCTCCATTCAGTATAAAATCATTACCGTCTTCAGTTGCCGTAGCTTTTAAAGCAAATGCGTCACTTCCTGAACCGGCTTCAGATAGACAATAAGCCCCTACTTTCTCGGTAGCAAGCTGCGGTAAATATTTATCTTTAAGGTGATCGGATGCAAAATTCACAAAAGCGTTATTTACAAGAGTGTTCTGAACATCCATAAATACACCTGCTGATGCATCAACTCTTGAGATCTGCTCGATAGCAACAATAGACATCATAAATGTTCCGCCACCGCCTGAGTATTTTTCAGGGATATCAATTCCCATCAATCCCATTTCGAAAAACTGCTTAATCAGGTCAGGATCGAGTTTTGCTTTCTCGTCCATTTCTTCAACCAAAGGCTTTATGGAAGCTTCTGCAAAATCAGCAGCAGCATCTTTTAGCATTTGTTCGTCTTCAGTAAGCTGAGTTAGAGGCGGAATTAATTGCTCCGTTTGTTCCATTAATTAAGTGAGTGAGATTTGTATTCATGAAAAATGGAACTGAATATACAAATTGTAAGCGCTTTTTTACTAATTAAAACCGTATTTTTTAAGCCCGGTTAGTAAAGAACTTCTGACCTCTTTATTTTGGCTTACAATTAAAATTCAATAAACAATAAGTGCAGTTTTGGAAAACCTGAATTTCAAAGACGACCTTCATTTTAACGAATTTCCGCCCATATCCTTAGAAGAGTGGGAAGAAGTCATTGAGTCTGACCTAAAAGGCAAAAACTACAAAGATGTCCTGGAATGGAAATCGGGGGAAGGGGTGGAAGCTCTGCCATTTTACAGAGAACAAAACCTGAAAGATCTTAAAAGAGCCACCGATCCTGTTCGTACTTCAACTTCCTGGACTATTGTTGAACCCATAGAGAACACTGATGTAGAATCGGCCAATAAACTTGCCTTGCACGCTTTGGAAAATGGAGCATCAGGATTGTATTTCGACCTACAGGCAAATCAAATTTCTTCCCAAAGTGAACTGGAGCAGCTTTTGAAGGATATCCAATTTGAGTTCATCACTTTGAAATTTGGGCCCTCACTTTCCACTCCCAAAACCGTTAAATGGCTTGAAGCTATTTGCGAAGAACGTGATCTCTCCAAAACCAAGCTCGACATTCATTTCACCTTCGATCCTTTTTCCTCAGCCATTCTAACCGGAAAACTGTTTGAAAGGGAAGCTATTAAAGACATAATTAATGAGGCGGACTATGCTTTTAATTTCACCGTCATTGATATCTCAAATTATGCAGATTCCGGAGCTAATATTATTCAACAGACCGCATTTGCATTAGCAGCTGGCAATGAAATTTTAGGGCTGAATGAAAAAAGTATTCATCAGCTTTATTTCAACTTTTCATCCGGACCAAACTACTTTCCTGAACTCGCTAAATTCCGGGCATTCAAATTGATGTGGGCTCAGGTCTTGAAAGAATATGAAATTGAAAACGTTTCGAATCCCATTCACGCTGAAACCCCTTTTTGGAATAAATCAAAAACGGATGCCCATAATAATATGCTTCGTTCCACTACTGAAGCTATGGCTGCGGCACTAGGCGGATGCAAATCCATCACTGTTCATCCATATAACAAACATTTTGATGATCCTTCCGGATTTTCTTCTCGAATTGCACGTAACATTCAGCTTATTTTACAGGAAGAGTCTTACCTCGATAAAGTGGCTGACCCCGGCGCCGGATCCTATTACATTGAAGTTTTGACTAACAAAATTGCCGAAAAGAGCTGGGAACTTTTCCAGGAAATTGAATCAAGAGGCGGATTCTATGATTGCCTTAAAAGCGGGTTTATACAGAATGAGATCAACACATCCAGAAAAGAAAAGGTCGCTGCTTATAAAGAAAACAAGAAGGTTTTGGTTGGAGTGAATAAATATCAACCTGACGAAATTCAAAATTCAAAATTCAAAATTCAAAATTTTGATGATTTTGAATTTGGTGCGGGTTCTTTTGTTGAAGTTGAGAAAGTGCCCCCACTGAATATCGAAGTTGAACTTCAAAAGGAGGGTGCGTAATGAAGAAGGATTTTTCAACCATCGATCTAGACCTCAATTCAGCTAAAACAACCGGCAACGGTTCTGAGCAAAAGTGGGAAACTCCGGAGCAGATCCCGGTGAAGCCAACTTTCAGCAAAGAGGATATCAAAAACCTGGAGCATCTGGATTATGCGGCCGGTATACCTCCTTATTTGCGAGGCCCCTATTCCACTATGTATGCCGTACGCCCGTGGACCATTCGCCAATATGCCGGATTTTCTACTGCTGAAGAGTCCAATGCTTTTTATCGACGGAATTTAGAGGCCGGACAGAAAGGACTTTCTGTGGCTTTCGACCTCGCTACCCACCGCGGGTATGATTCAGATCATCCGCGTGTTTCAGGAGACGTTGGGAAAGCCGGAGTCGCCATTGATTCTGTGGAGGATATGAAGATCCTCTTTGATCAAATTCCGCTTGATAAAATGTCGGTTTCCATGACCATGAACGGGGCTGTGATCCCTGTAATGGCTTTTTATATTGTAGCAGGCGAAGAACAAGGCGTGGAGCCGGAACACTTAGCCGGTACCATTCAAAATGATATTCTCAAGGAATTCATGGTTCGGAATACTTATATCTATCCGCCGGAACCTTCTATGAAAATTATTGGGGATATTTTTGAATATACCTCACAGAATATGCCTCGCTTTAATTCTATTTCTATCAGCGGGTATCATATGCAGGAAGCCGGGGCAACCTGTGATCTGGAACTGGCTTATACACTCGCCAACGGACTTGAGTATCTTCGCAGAGGGATAAAAGCCGGAATGGATATAGATGAGTTTGCCCCGCGGCTTTCTTTTTTCTGGGGCATCGGGATGAATCATTTTATGGAAATTGCCAAGATGCGAGCGGCAAGATTGCTTTGGGCTAAGATCGTTAAGTCCTTTGATCCCAAAAATGAAAAATCTCTTTCGCTTAGAACACATTCCCAAACTTCCGGGTGGAGTTTAACCGAACAAGATCCTTTCAACAATGTAGCTCGGACAACAGTGGAAGCACTGGCTGCTGTGCTTGGCCACACGCAGTCTCTACACACCAATGCCCTTGATGAGGCCATTGCGCTGCCTACCGATTTTTCTGCCCGCATAGCGCGAAATACGCAGTTATTCTTGCAAGAAGAAACCGGCATAACCAAGGCCGTGGATCCTTGGGCAGGCTCATATTATGTAGAATATTTGACGGATAAGATCGCGCGAAGAGCCTGGTCTCTTATAGGGGAAGTTGAAGAACTCGGAGGCATGGCAAAAGCCATTGAAACGGGCCTTCCAAAAATGAGGATCGAAGAGGCGGCTGCCCGAAAACAAGCTCGTATCGACTCCGCCAAAGACACCATTGTTGGTATCAACAAATATCAAACTGATGAGAAGTCGGAGATCGATATCCTTGAAGTAGATAATGATAAAGTTCGGAGGTCTCAGGTCGAGCGGATCAACAAAATAAGAGCTACCCGAAATGATGAGGCTGTGCAACAAGCACTTGATAAACTTACGAAATGTGCTGAAACCGGTGATGGAAATTTATTAGCTTTGGCTGTTGATGCAGCCCGCGAACGAGCCACGCTCGGCGAAATATCCGACGCCATGGAACAGGCTTTCGGGCGATATAAAGCAACCATTAAATCAATTTCAGGCGTGTATTCTTCTGAATTAAAAAAT
>Ga0306868_1000519_pt1 | contig 24554 bp, 24 predicted proteins | sample AntRauTorckE6832_FD_190411 | JGI IMG/M metagenome (GOLD analysis project Ga0306868, IMG submission 190411) | Saline lake microbial communities from Rauer Islands, Antarctica - Metagenome Torckler E6 #832 (v2) (version 2) | ecosystem: Environmental > Aquatic > Non-marine Saline and Alkaline >... | reverse complement strand
GTGTTAACAACACTATCTCTTCCCAATCAAGATTGTTTAATCATTAACCTTAGAGCTACGAACTAGGTATTACATTCGTAGGTAACTATATATTCTCACGTAACGTAGTTAATTAAATAACTTAGTCTAATCAATAAAGGCTCTTACAAGCCCCTAGCCTTTAGGCTAGTGGGTTATTGACTATCTCACCTGCTCAATATCAATGGATTCATCGACATACTTATCAAAAATTTCTAATTTATCTTTAAGGTTATTTGCTTTAGAAAAACCTAATCTAAAATCAGCACCCTCAGATGCTTTATTAGAATATTCACTATAAGCGATTTCATTTCCAATATTTAATTTCTTAATCATATAGTCAGCACTTAATTTATTCATAATAATTAAATCTACATGCTCTCTTAATAATTGCTCAATTAAAATTTCTTCGCTGGAATACTCTATTTTTTTAATTTTATTATTTTGGTCAAAAGCATTAAAGTAGGTGTAATCTGTTAAATAACCAATAGAATATCCTTCAATATCCTTTAGACGATTAATTGAATAATCTTTTGATTGTTTATAAAGAAATACATATTCACTATAAGTTCGATAAGGTTTTGAAAAATTCATAATGGCTTCTCTTTCTTTATTATAAGAAATTGAAGGCACAACATCAACTGCTCCGGTTTTTAGCATTTCTAAAGACATATCCCAGGAACAGATTAAAAATTTTAAGTTAATATCTGTATTCTTATAAGCCTCTTTAATCACCTGTACATCTATTCCGGCAAGATTATTGTCTTCAAAAGTGATATAAGGTGCATAGGGACTAGAAGCGATGACAAGGGTATTTTCAGAGCGTGTTAAATCATAAAAATTAAAACTTTCGTGTTCAAGGGTATCGATTCTTTGATTCAATTTTGATAGGGAACCTTTTTCATCCTGAATACTATTAGTAATGGATTGAACGTTACTTACCACTTCATTGACTGCTGAAGAAAGTTCTTTCAATAAATCATTTGTTGCATCTAGTACCCGTTCAGTCTCTTCAGAAATTTCACTACTTTCTTCAGTTATTTCTAAAACATGTTTAAAAATCTGTTCAACGGTATTTAGTTTTTCAAAACTCTCTTTAATTGAAGAAACTGCTTCAACTATTAAATTGCCGATGCTTCCTAGATCCTTTTGTGTATGTTCAGAAATCTCCGCCATGGATTGGATACGACCCGTTAGTTTTTCAGCAATACCTTCAGTTTCTGTAGCTAACTTACGTATTTCATCAGCAACTACCGCAAAACCTCTTCCGTGTTCTCCTGCCCGTGCCGCTTCAATGGATGCATTTAGAGCTAATAAGTTTGTTTGAGAACTAATTTTTAAAACAACATTTACCATTGCCTTTGACTCATTTGTTGCCTGATCCAATTCTTCAACTTTAGAATTAATTGTATCAATTTTTTCAGTCACTTGGCTAATCTGTTCAATATCTTCTTTGGCAGTTTCCCTATAGTCTAGTAATACACCATAAGATTTAGTATTGCCCTCTTTAATCTCAACAATTGATTCTAAGTTTTTTTCAAAACCTTCTGATAATTTCGAAAAATATTCTTCAAAGTCTGTAAAACTTGCTAACTGTTCTTCAGTAATAGCAGATGTATCCACTAAACTTTCCATAATTTCATCAAGAGCAATAAAAGTTTTATCCATTAAAAATGAAAACTTTGTAATGGAATCTATAAAAACCGTTGAATGATTTTTAACTTTCTCTAAATATTCGTCTTGAATCTCCTTCTCTACTACTGCATCATATTTTTTAAGTCTTTCCTTTTCTTTATTTTGAAATAATTTAAACATGAATTTTCATTAAGCACTTCTTTAAGAAATGATTAATGTTCCCCCTTTCATTCATCTGATACTTCTATATTTCACTACCATCATTATAACATAATGCAATTACCATAGAAGTGATATTTTTGATTAGTAAAAAGCAAAGCCGAAAGCTTAGCTTTCGGCATCATTTTTAAGGCAACTTTATTATTTGATTTTCAAATATTAAATTTGGATTCTTTAAATCGTTCAATTCAATTATTTCATTAACTGTCGTTTGATTTTCTAATGCAATTTTCCAAAGTACATCCTTCGGTTGAACCACATATTCTTTAGATTGCTCTATACTTATTTGAACAGGTTTAATATTTAGTTGAACATCTTTAAATGAATAAAGATCTGCTGCGCCACTTTGGCCCCAATAACCTTCTGTTGCTTCAGTTTTGACAAACTCAAAGACAAATCCCTTTGGATTGTTATCAAATAGATATGTTTTTACAATATCAGCTGCCTCATTATCGATTAAGTTATATGCTATCATATGCTTCAAAGAACTATCAGCATCAACTGCACCACTAACAACAGGATTTTCTCTTTTAAAATATTCATACCCAATTGTTGTGTACTTACTTTCATCCATTTCAAAGGATAAATCTGATAAGTTATATGCATCAGTTGTTTCTAGGTAACCAATATTAATACCTTTATATTCATCTTTTTCTTTAATTGATTGACTTAAATCAACTACAACGACGCCGTTTTCTCCCTTTACTGAAAGTTTATTATTTTGTGATGTATAAATTAAAGCTGTGTTTTCTTCAATGCCAAAGTTCACTGGATATTTTTCTTTATTTTCATAACCTGTCACAATTAAACGGCCCAAGCGACCTTTCCGATCGAAGTGCTGATCAATAATTCCATCTTCAAAAAAGCCTAATCCTTTTGTTACGACTAATCCGCCAGTATCTTGATAATCTAATGAAGAATCATCATATTTATCAGTTTGTCCATCAGTTAAAGCGCCATAACTATCGCCTCCAGCAATCATAATTTCACTCATAATAGCTGCACCTGCTGATGTACCACCAATAACGCCACCTTTTTGATAAACTTCCCAGATACTATTTAAAACCGGCGTGTGATTTCCACTTTCATCTAACAAAGCATTGGTGATTCTTAATTGGTCCCCACCAACAAACCAAATAGCTGTATAATCCTTTACTTTGTTTGCAAGGCCTTGGTCCTTTCCATTATCAGCCCATGTTGATTCATCAACTACATCTGTTCGACTGTCGTCCGAAACTGCAATTGGTATTAATTCTACCTGCTCTTCAGATAAGCCTCTAGAAGTCATATCTTCAATGAATAATTGCGTATATTTATGTGGGCTACCACTGGCAACAGGTATAATACCTATTTTTGCATTTTCTGTTCCCCCTGCCAATCGAATAAACTCTTCGTAGATAGCATCATTATCTGCTCTTAGAGCACCACCAACCATTAATAGACTGCCTTCATCTGAATCAGCAAAAGTAAAACTTGATACTAGTAAAATAAAAACTAAAGTAATAAATAAAAACTTTTTCATATTCCCCTCCTATAATACAATTCCCTCTACTTAATTAGTATTGCAATTTCTATACCATCAAATATGCCATTTTATAGGAGGATTTCTTCTATATAATAAAATAGTGGTGACTAGAGGTTATTAAAAATAACCTGTAATCACCACTATAAACCATAGCTATTAATCTAATTTTTAAACCCTAATTCAAAAGCTTTAAAATTTAACTCAACAGCTTTTTCCGGGACAAAATCTTTAATAGATTCTCTCCAAAGTTCTTCGTCTATCTTTAACTCATCTGAAGCTAAAGCTTTAGCTAATAGACCAATCAAAATCACATTTGCAATTTTTTCGTTCCCAATTTTAACGGCTTCTTTTGCTGCATTTATTGATAAAATTTCATAGTCTTCTTTTAATGCTTCAATAGCCTCAGATGGATAATCCTCAACTTCTTGCTGAACAAGAACAGGATTTATGTGTTTTTCATTTAGTATTATTTTTCCATTGTCTTTCAACATATGATGCCATCTTAAACCTTCTAAAGGCTCCATGGCCAATAAATAATCCCCATGGCCTTCACGAATATTTGGTGAATGAATTTTATCGCCTATTCTTACATTACCCCAAACCATACCACCTCTTTGCGATAAACCGACAACGTCATTACTTTTCACTTCATAACCAGCTTTTAGAGCGGCTTCACAAATAATATCTGTCATTAACACTAAACCTTGACCACCCATACCAGATAATAATATATTCTTATTCATCTTCAACCTCCAATTCAGTCGAAAGTTTAATTGCATTTACTGGACACACTTGAGCACATACACTACAGCCCACACACATATCTCTATCAATTGATGATTTTAGTTTTTCAATATTATGGTATTTTTTCATCTCTAATGGCGGACAGCCTGTATGAATACAATTGCGGCAACCAATACAAATTGTTGGATCAACGTAGTAATAAGGTTTATTGAGTTTATACTTCAAAGCACATGGACCGTTTAAAACAAATATAGAAATGCCTTTTTCACCAATGGCTTTATTTATCTTTTCCTTCGCTTTTTTATAATCGTATTGATTAATTTCTTGAACATCTTCAAAACCAATGGTTTCAAGGAGTTCCTTAATGCTTACTTTTAAATCGTTTTTAGAATTAAAACGACCTGAACTACCATTGTGTTGGCCACCAGTCATTGCAGTTGTACGATTATCAAGTATTAAAAAAGTAACATTTTCTTCACCGTCTGATTGATGAAGCAAATTAATAAATGATGGAATACCTGAATGGAAAAACGTACCATCTCCGATAACACTAACAATTGGTTTGTCATTGTTTTTTCTTGACTTAATTAAGCCCTTGGTAACACCAACACTTGCCCCCATACTTATAATAGAATTCGATTGCTCAAAGGGAGGTAACGCTGCAAGAGAATAACAACCAATATCACCAATAACTAAATCTGCTTTTGATTTCTTAACAATATCGAAAGTGCTTCGATGAGGACAACCAGTACAAAATACAGGATGTCTTGGCACAGTAGGCTCAGAAATTACTTTTTTCTGATCTATTTGATTAATGACACCTGCGGCTTCTAGACCTTTTTCTATTGCTTCTATACTTAATTCTCCTGTTAAAGAAAAGTATTCTTTCCCTTCACAAGTAATACCCATAAGTTTTAATTCGTTTTCAATAAATGGTGTCATCTCTTCTATGACGATGACTTCATCGTAATGAGCAGTAATCTCTAATGCTCTTTTTTTAGAAATAGGATAAATCAACCCTAACTTCCATATACTAATATCTAAATCTAATTCTTTCAAATTTTCATATAACAAACCAGATGTAATAATTAAAACACTTTTATCATCACTGGCTTCATACTTATTTAATGAAGTATCATAAGCATATGTTTCTACCCTTTCTAAACGTTTCTTCATATAAAGTTGTTGTGATTTTGCATTAGATGGTATCATACAGTATTTTTCAGGCTTTTTTTCCATACCTGGTACGTCATGCTCAACACGATCATTTAAAGTAACGATACTTCTACTATGACAAAGTCTAGAAGTAATTCTAAGCATCATTGGTATATTAAAATCAGAGCTTATTTCTAAAGCCTCCTTTGTAAAATCAAGTGCCTCTTGACTATTACTCGGATCGACAATTGCCATATTTGCAAACTTCCCTAGATTTCTGTTGTCTTGTTCATTTTGAGAACTTGATAAACCTGGATCGTCTCCTGTAACCAATAAAAAAGGTCCTTGGGTTGGTATTTCAGTAAAGGCCATTAAAGGGTCTAAACTAATATTTAAACCAACATGCTTCATAGCCACCATTGCTCTAGCCCCATTAAATGAAGCCCCTATAGCAACTTCTAAAGCAACTTTTTCATTCGTTGAAAACTCAGAATAAATTTCGTCATACTTATTTATTGCGCTTAAAATGCCAACTGTAGGCGATCCTGGATAACTAGCAGCTAACACACCACCAGCTTCATAAAAACCTCTTGCGATGGCTTCATTACCCGTCATCATCTTATTTTTCATTATTTTCCCCCCAAAACTTTTTTATCTAAAATCTTATGACTCAAATATTGCCCAATACTCTTCTCCCCAATGTTCATTTATAAACTCATCTCTCCCTGAGATAGATCGATCTTTCTTATAAGCTTTTTCTTCTTTTTTGTAGAAATCTTGATGGTATTCTTCTGCATTATAAAATGGTGTTGCTGGCAGCACCTTAGTAACAATTTTTTCTTTAAATTTTTTCGATGCATCAAGTGCTTCTTTTGATTTTAAAGCCAGTTCCTTTTGCTCATCATTTGTATAAAATATTGCTGATTGGTAAGATTTACCTCGGTCATGAAACTGACCACCGTCATCCGTTGGATCAATTTGCATCCAAAAAGCTTTGAGTAGCTTCTCATATGAAATCGCGTCTGGATTATATATTATTTTAACAGCTTCATAATGCTTCGTTTGCTGTGATTTAACTTTCTCATAAGTTGCATTTTCCTTTGAATCACCAATATAGCCTGATTGAACAGATTCAATGCCTTTTAATACATGAAATGGTGAAACCATACACCAAAAGCATCCGCCAGCAAAAATTGCTATTTCTTTTTCATTGTTATTATTATTCATTTTTTCTCCTTCTAAGATCTAACTTTCTAATAATGATTCAATCATATTTATTTTTCCAAGAACATCATTTGAAGTCAACTGGGTATCACTGCCTGAAAAGTAACCATCTATTTCATCTAAAATAGACAAAATAAAATTACTACTTGAAAGACCACTTTTATCAATAGAGTCCTTTGCAGTTCTAATCCAATTTCTACATTGTACATTTTGGCTTTGTTCACTCATATTATTTTTAACATAACTTAATGAAAACAACATCATGTCTTTTACTTTTTGATTCATACGATCCCCCTATCAATGTTTAGTATCATTATACAATGTCTACTATTCAATTGCACGCCTCATTTTATATAATCTTAATCTTATACTTATCAATTAATTTAATCGGATGATAAGATAATTTAGAACGTCTTAACCCTTCAATTCCTAAATCTTGTTCTCTATTAATATAATTATACCCTTCATTAATGTGCTTTAAGTGTTCATTACTTAAAATATTGTAAATACCACTATACTGAATATCTGCTTTTTCAAAATGAATGACAACCGTTTCATCATTTAATTTTTCTGAAATAGTAAAGCCTGCAAATCTATCATTTACTCGAATGATACCACCATCACAGTTAAGTATTTCATAATGATCTAAAACTTCTTTTATCGCTTCTCTTTCATACTTTAAATTTTCGATTGCATTGCAATTATTATCCTCACACCATTGGTCAGCAAATACCCTGCACTCGCTAATATTTTCATTATCAATTGCTTCATAAGTCCAATTATCATAGGTCTTTATAAATTTATTAATCCTGTTTTTCTTTTTATGAAATTTATTCCCTTGAAGAGTTAACAGTTCATCGAATAAATATAAATAATCAGATGCATCTCTATTGGTATCCACTTCATATTTATAAGTGTTATCTTTAACAATTTGATTTTTGACACTTTCAGATGCTTTTTTTATAACAAAATCAATATTTTCCTCAAGACAATACTCTTTCATTTTTTTAATGCTTTTATGAATGTTCTTACTGTAATCACCAATAGGTGGTGAAAAATAAATTATTCCATCTTTTGTTTTATTCATAATCCATAAATAGTTTTCAATAATAGCAAATTCAAATCCATATTTTTCTCGCCAAGCATAAAGATTTGTAAAACTCAATTCTGATACTTCACTATTAAATAAATTAAGGTATTGATTAATTAATTTTATATCTGAAATTTTGATTTTATTAAATTTTTCCATATTTTCACCTCATAAGATTCTTACCCAATTATAGAGTTCTATAACAATCTATAACGGAATACTTGCTAATTTCATAATAAATGATAAAATAAAATATAGGAGGGATAACATATGAATGATAATTTAAAAGTTTTAGAGTATGCAATGGAGATGGAAAAACAAGGAAGAGATTTTTATTTAAAAAACAAAGAGATAATTAAAGATTCCAAAGGAAAAGATCTTTTTGAAGAATTAGCTGCTATTGAAGCTGACCATTATGATTTACTTAAAAAGTATCATAGCTATTTATCAGAAGATGAACAAGGTGATCCTCTTAATCTAGAAGATGAGACAAAAATTTTTGAAAAGCAATTAGAAGAATCAAACATTAACTTTGATTCCCTTAATGGGAGCGATTTAGCAATTATGCGTATGGCATATATCATCGAGAATGATTTTGCTGAATTTTATAAAAATGCTGCTGAATCGACTGATGACGTATCTATTAAGGAATTATTAGAAGAGTTAGCTGAGTGGGAAAATGGTCATAGAAAAGTCTTTTATGATCGATTTAAAAACATGATGCAACAAAACTGGTTTAAACAAAACTTCGCACCCTTTTAAGCAAATCAAGAAAAACGGTGATTATTCGCCGTTTTTTTCTTTCAGTAAATAATTTGATTATTAAAATATAAGTCGGGTAATAGTAACACTGTAGAATAAAAGGAGGAAAAAATAATGAAAATCGGTTTAATTGGATTAGGAAAGATGGGTAAGAATCTTGCTTTAAATATGATAGATCATGATGTAGAGGTGGTCGGTTATAATCGTTCTGATGATAAAACAAAGACTATGGTAAGTGATGGATTGATACCTGCTTACTCAATAAAAGAGTTAATGGATCAATTAGATGACAATAAAAAAGTTGTTTGGTTAATGGTGCCCGCTGGTAAACCAGTTGATGATAACATTCGAGAAATAACTAAATATATGAATCCTGGCGATATTATTGTTGATGGTGGTAATTCAAATTACAAAGATACATTAAGAAGAAATACGGTTTTAAATAATGAAGACATTTTTTTAATTGATGCCGGTACAAGTGGTGGAACAGATGGTGCGAGAAATGGCGCTTGTATAATGGCCGGTGGTGACGAAGAAGCCATTGAGTATCTCGAAAATGTTTTTACTGATATTTGTGTAAAAGATGGTTTTCAACATATGGGAAAAACTGGCTCAGGTCATTATGTTAAAATGGTCCATAATGGCGTAGAATACGGTATGATGCAAGCCATTGGTGAAGGCTTCGAAATTTTAGATGAATCACCTTTTGAACTAGACTTTAAAAAAGTCTCAAAGGTTTGGAACAATGGTTCAATCATTAGTGGTTATTTAATGGAAATGACTGAAAACGCATTTATTCACAATGATAATTCATTAGCATCTATTGCGCCAACAATTGATTCCTCTGGTGAAGGACTATGGACAGCTATTGAAGCGTTAAATTTACGTGTGGCTGCTCCAGTTATAACCACTGCCCTTTTTACTAGATTTGATTCAAAACGAGATAATTCTTTTAGAAACAGATTAATTGCTGCGCAAAGAAATGAATTTGGAGGACATAAACTCCATAAAAAGGATGATTAGATGAAAAATATATTAACAATTTTTGGTGGTTCAGGTAATCTTTCTTATTTGAAGCTTTATCCAGCTTTATTAAATTTAGATCAGTTGGATCAATTACCAGATAGTTTTAGAATCATAGCCACTGCACGTTCAAAACGTAGCACAGAAGAATTTCGTATGGAAGTGAGAGAAAAACTAGAATTAGTTGAATCTGATCCTATTGTCATAAATAGATTTTTAGGTAGGATTACCTACATTTCTTTGTCTTTTAATGATTTAGAAGATTATACTCAATTAAAAGAAACAATAGATACATTAGATAAAGAGTATTCTATTAATAATAACAGAATTTTTTATCTTGCCACATCGCCTGATTTTTTTAGTATTATTACTAAAAATCTTTCCGATCAAGGAATGATTAATCAACGGGAAGGTAATCAGAAAATCGTTATTGAAAAACCCTTTGGTACGGATTATGAAAGTGCTGAAGAACTAAATGAGCACTTGTTAAAATATATTGATGAAGAAGATATCTATCGAATAGATCATTATTTAGGCAAAGATATGATTGCAAATATACTATACCTTAGATTTTCAAATCCGATTTTTAGTGGTGTTTGGAATAAGGATTATATTGATAATATTCAAATTGTTGCTTCAGAAGAGATTGGTATCGAAGATCGTGGTAGATATTACGATGATTCAGGCGCATTAAGAGATATGGTTCAGAATCACTTGTTACAAATATTAGGAACGGTTGCTATGGAAATGCCAAATGATTTTGATACCCACTGTGTTCAAAAGGAAAAAATTGAAATTTTTAAATCTTTAAGAGTCTATAATTGTGAGGAAGTAAGTAACCATATTGCTCTCGGTCAATATAAAGAAAATACTGAGAAAAATTTCAAAAGTTATCGTGATGAAAAAGGCATTAAGGAAAATTCTTTAACAGAAACCTTTGCTGCACTAGAGGTTTTTGTTGACCATCCCACTTGGCAAGGTGTACCTTTCTATTTAAAAACAGGTAAAAGATTAGAAAAAAAAGCTGTTTATATAACAATAGAATTTAAAAAAGACAAAAAAGCTGAGCATATGATTAATAAGACGTTTCAGTCAAATGTTTTACAAATTAAAATACAACCAGAAGAAGGAATCAATGTTAAATTTAATTTAAAAAAGCCTCGGGTTGAAGATGAAATTTCAACTGTTGAAATGGACTTTTGTAAAAGTTGTTTAATTGATTATTTGGCACCTGATGCCTACGAGAAAATTCTTTCGGGGTTATTTAAGAACGAAAAATTATTATTTACCACTTGGGAAGAATTAAAACATACATGGCATTTTACAGATCCTATTGCTAAGTCATGTCACAATAGAAAAAAAGATTTACTATCCTTTTATCCCGCTGGTACAAAAGGTCCTAAGTCAAGTGATAAACTATTAGAAAAATCAGGCAGACACTGGTGGCCATATTAATCCCAAATATTAATTTTGCTGATAATACTTAAATAAGTATTATCAGCTTTTTTTATTGACTATTTCTATGAATTTTTTAAATAATCTACCATGAACTCTATATTTCTTATATAACATTTCAGGATGCCATTGGACACCAAGAATCCATTCAGGACCTTTATAAACTATTCCCTCAATCACTTTATCATCACTTATAGCTATAACATCGAATTTTTTTGCAAGTCTACTAATACATTGGTGGTGAAAACTATTAACAAATAGTTCCTGTGAATTATAAATTTCATTTAAAACACTGTCTTCTTTGATATTTACTTGATGAATTAATTGCATTTTATCCTCTAATGAAGCAAGATGATTAATATTTGAATTTAAATTACTTCTAATATCCCCATACAAACTCCCACCAAAACATACATTTATTAATTGTTGACCTCTACAGATGCCTAAAATCGGTATCTTAGCTTTAAAAGCTTCTTTTAATAAAGCTAACTCAAAACTATCTCTTTCTGGATCTCTTTTCATTAATGCATGTTCTTTAATTTGAAGATTTTTTTCTCGGTAGAATTTTGGGTCGATGTCTTCCCCACCCGTTAATAAAAGACCATTAATACTCTGAATGATATTTTGAATAGTTTTTTCATCATATGTTTCAAGAACAGGTATTAACATTGGAATGCCACCACTATCACTAATAGCATTTGGATAATCCGACGATACATTTAATAAATTGATTCCTTCTAGATGTTTATTTGTATACTTTTTGATTTCATTGCTTCGACTCAGCATTGTTGTAATACCAATAATTTTGCCCATAATTCCCCCCCCTTATATCTAAAATTATTATATCACTAGACACATAATAATCCATGAAAAATATTTGACATTTTTTTCTTCTCACGTTACAATTAATATGAACACATGAGCAATCATTCATATAAGGAGGAAATTATGTCACTTTGTAGTACGAGTCATATAAATGAAAAACTGGTTAAAGATATTAAAAATTCTTTACCTAAAGAAGAAATATTATTTGAGTTAGCTGATTTTTTTAAAGTTTTTGGTGATTCAACGAGAATTAAAATAATTTATTTATTACTAAAATCTGAAATGTGTGTATGTGATATTGCTGAGATTTTATCAATGAGTCAATCGGCAATTTCTCATCAATTACGAACATTGCGAGATGCTAAGTTAGTTAAATATAGAAAAGAAGGTAAGACTGTTTTTTACTCTCTTGATGACGCCCACGTAGAAAATGTTATTGAACAAGGTTACTCTCATGTAACCCATGATTAGGAGGTTCAAAAATGCGACTAATTTTAAAAGGACTGACATGCAGCAATTGTGCATTGAAAATAGAAAATGAAATTAATAGTAGTCATTTTGTAAGAAATGCAAAATTCAATTTTGCTACACAGCTTCTTACACTAGAAAATGTAAATAATTTGAACAAAACTGAAATTATAGATAAAATACGAGATATCGTTCACAAATATGAACCGCATGTTAAAGTGATTTTAGAAGAAGACTTAAAAGATCAGGAAAGCAAAAAAAATGTGGATTATAATTATCCTCTACTGATTCGATTTATCCTTAGCTTTTCATTATTTTTAATGACTTTATTACTTAATATAAGTCATCCCATTGAAGTGACTTTATTGTTAGTATCCTATGTAATTATTGGTTATGATATTATTTTACAAGCTATTCGAAACATAAGAGCAGGTCAAGTATTTGATGAAAATTTTCTAATGATGATTGCAACTTTTGGTGCAATCTTTTTAAAAGAATATCATGAAGCAAATGCAGTAATGCTCTTTTATCAGTTTGGCGAATATTTACAAGGTTTAGCGGTTGACCAATCCCGCCAATCAATTTCTAATCTAATGGATATTAAATCAAGTTTTGCCAACTTAAAATCTGATTTTTCAACTAAAAAAGTCAAACCTGAGTCATTGAATATAAATGACTTAATTATTATCAAGCCGGGAGAAAAAGTACCTATTGATGGAGAAATTGTTAACGGCGAAGGTTATGTTAATACGATTGCTTTAACAGGCGAATCTAAACCAAGAAAACTCAAAATAGGCGATGAAATCCTAAGTGGATTTATTAATAAAGACCATGTATTAACGGTAAAAGTTTCTAAATTATTTGAAGATTCTGCTGTTGCGAAGATTTTACATTTAGTAGAAGAAGCCAGTAGTAAAAAAGCGCCTACTGAAAAGTTTATTACAAGATTTGCAAAGTATTACACTCCTTTTGTTGTTTACTTTGCTATTGCTTTAACACTGATACCAACGCTTCTCTTTGGACAACCGTTTGATATATGGTTTTATCGGTCACTAATCTTTTTAGTTGTCTCTTGTCCTTGTGCTTTAGTTGTCTCTATTCCTCTAGGATTTTTTAGTGGTATTGGTATTTTTAGTAAAAATGGCATTTTAGTAAAAGGTGGTAATTATTTAGAAGGCTTAACTAAAATTAGTAATATTGTTTTTGATAAAACTGGAACATTAACAAAAGGAACCTTTGAAGTGCACGAAATCGTACCCTTGAATGGATACACAAAAGATGAATTATTAAAATATGCTGCTTACGGTGAAAGCTATTCAAATCATCCCATTGGTGAAGCAATAGTTAATAAATACAATAAAATGATTAATGAAAGTTTTCTTTCAAATTTTAAAGAACACTCTGGAAAAGGCATTTCATTAGATTATAAAAAGAACAAATTAATTATTGGAAACCATAAACTAATGGAGGTATTTGGTATTTCTAATAGCGACATAAAAACATCTAAGACCATCGTGCATGTTGGATTAAATAATGACTACATTGGTTATTTAACTTTAGCCGACCAAATCAAAAGTGATGCAAAAGAAAGCATTCAAACATTAAAAAATAAATTTGGTAAAAATGTATTTATGTTAACGGGTGACAATGATCAAATCGCAAAAGATGTTGCCAATGAATTAAATATTGAACATTATTTTAGTAGTTTACTACCTGATGAGAAAGTAGAAAAATTAAATGAAATCATGAAAAAAGGTAAAACAATATTCATAGGTGATGGTATTAATGATGCGCCAGTGTTGAAGACTTCAGACATTGGAATAGCTATGGGTGGTTTAGGATCAGATGCTGCTATAGAAGCCTCTGATATAGTTATCATGAATGATGAACTAAGTAAGATTGGAGATAGTTTAAATCTTGCTTCAATAACTAAAAAAATTGTAATTCAAAATATTGTCTTTGCCTTATCCGTTAAATTCTTTGTTCTTGGATTAAGTGCTTTCGGTATGACATCTATGAAGTTAGCTGTCTTTGCTGATGTAGGCGTGGCATTGTTAGCAATTCTGAATTCTTTAAGAATTTTAGGCATAAAAATTAACAAAAAAAATGGAAACTAATTTAAGTTTCTATTTTTTTTGCCTTATTTATTAACTTTTTATAGATTTTAATTAATTCTGCTTCTTTTGAATATTCAGCTATTTCAGCCATGTTAATCCATTTAACACCTGAAGTTTCTTTTCTGTTAATCTTTAGAGAATGATTTTCATCAGCTATTAATAAATAAGCCACATTTAAATGTAAATGGGCTGAAACATAATCTCCTCTTTTAATATGTCCGTTCACAGGCAAAATATCTATTGATGCGATTTTTGAACCCATCACCTCAATTGATTTCAGACCAGTTTCTTCTTTAGCTTCTTTAGTAGCAATTTTTAATAAGTCCTCTTCTCCATCGGCGTGACCACCAGTCCATGCCCATGTATTATATATATTATGATGAATCATCAGTACCTTTGTTAATGATTTATTCATAATAAAACCTGAACTTGTTAAATGCGCTATTTTATTATTTCTTGTTAAAATATTGTCTTTATAATCTTTAATATATTCAAGTATTACTCTTTGGTCACTCGCTTCTTGTTTATTAATACATTCATAACTTTTTATCTGTTCTTCAAATAACATTTTTATAAACCTACTTAATCTATTGTTTTAATAATTCTTGCTGGATTGCCACCAACTAAAACATTACTTTTCACGTCTTTTGTTACTACAGCACCAGCTGCAATTACAGCATTATCACCAATACTAATGCCAGGACATATAATTGCCCCACCGCCAATCCAAACATTGTCGCCAATAGTTATTGGATACCCTAACTCTCGTCCTGAATTTCTGCGATGTGGATCTAAAGGATGGGTAGCGGTATAAATTTGAACCTTAGGGCCTAGCATCACATTATCCCCAAAAGTAACTTTATTAACATCTAAAATGACACAATCAAAATTCATATAGAAATTTTTACCAAAACTTATGTTATAACCATAATCACATCTGAAATTTGGTTCTATATAACAATTTTTACTAGTTCTAAATAACTTACTTAGTATTTCTTCTTTTCTGTTTTTTTTACTTGGTGCTAATTGATTATATTCATAACATAATTTATGAGCTTTTTCTCTATCTTTTTTTAACTCTGAGTCCATAGGATTATACATTTCTCCTGCTAGCATTTTTTCTTTTTCCGTCATATACCTTTCCTTTCTGAAACTTTTTTTTCATGTTCTAACAACCATTTTTTTCTCCAAATGCCACCAGCATACCCAGTCAATTGACCCTTTGAACCTATGACCCGATGACATGGGATAACGATTGGTAATTTATTTTTATTATTTGCGTTACCAACCCCACGATAAGCTTTTGGATGATTAATTCTTTCAGCAATAACTTTATATGAAACGGTCCTTCCGTAATGAATCTGTCTTAATGCTTCCCAAACTTTATTTTGAAAATTTGTTCCTATAAACTCTAGAGGTAAGTCAAATTTAAAACGTTCACCACTAAAATATTCGTTTAGTTGAAGGGTGGTTATTTTGAGAATGTTATTGATTTTTTCTTCATATTTTCTTAATTCTACAAATTCTATAGTCTCTAGTTTTGATTTATTGGCTTGCAAAAATAATAAACCAATAGGAGAATTATAATAACTTATAAATATTTTGTCTGATTTTTTAGAATTCATATATTTCCCCTTAATTGATTAAAACCCATCTGAAACTATTTGCTTTTAAACTCTTTTTTTAAAAATAGAACAGATATAAATGCAGTTATGGGAATTGTAACAATTAACCCAATACTACCTGCGAGTGAACGAACAACTTCTGTAGCAACGATGTCCGTATTTACAATCGAAGAAAAAGACTCTCCAGATGCATTTAAAATGAGTAACAATGGAATAGAACTACCGGTATAAGCTAGTATTAATGTATTAGCCATCGTACCCATAATATCGTGACCTACAGCCATACCTGCCTTGAATAAATCCTTGCTTTTTATACTTATATTAGCATTATAAATCTCTTTTATTGATGAAGCAATACTCATTGCTACATCCATTACTGCTCCAAGCGCACCTAATAAAATTCCAGAGAATAATAAATTATTGTAATTAAGACTAATGGCATTTGGCAAATAAAGTAACATCGCTGCTTCGTCTGGCATCATACCAGTAATTTGAATTGTATTGCCAACAATTACAGAAATAACCCCTGCGATAACAACACCTGATACTGTGCCAATAATAGCCGCTAAGGATTTTTTATTAAAACCTGAAACAATAAATATTGTTAATATTGTAATGACTGCTGATATGATAATGGATAAAATTAAGGAATTATAACCACCTAAAATACCAGGTATAAGGACTTTAAAAATCAAAAACATTGTTAAAGATATTGTTATGACAGATTTAAACCCTTTTAACTTACCAATTAAAATTAATAGACCTAGAAAAATAAACACTAAAATAATAAGTACATTGTTCCGATAATAGTCTGAAATATATATTTGTTTTTCAGTACCCATTTCATCTATAGCAACTATTATTTTATCACCTTTTGCTACTTCAATACGATAAGCTAAATTTTTTGGTAAATGATTTTCAATGACATGCATCTCACCAGCATATTTGCCTGAAGTAATCTCAAGTGTTACTTCTTGATAGCCTTGACTGAATTGATCCGGCGCATTGAAATTACTTACGTTTATTACTTTTGCTCTTTCATAAGAAATTTCAGAAACCTGCTGTGGATTTGAGATATTTTCGTCGGGCATCATGGCATCAGATGGTAAATCCTCTGTGAAACCTATATTAATGAACAAAACCATACTAATTATTATTGCCAAAAATACTTTCCTATTCATCTTTACTCCTTTTTAAATTTTTACTTCACTTAATATTTTATACTAAATATAGACTATAATCAATTGAAAAAGGAATTGAATGTTGTATTAATTGATGCTTCACAGGTCAAACCCATCTGGCTTTCTGGCCTTAGTATCTATAAGTAAATTTTTGTTAGTTGCACGCGCAACAAATATGTGTTAAAATATAATTCGTTGCATCTACAACTAATAAAAAGGAGATTTATATGAATAAAAACGAACAAATAGATTTTTGGGGTGAGTTTATGTCATCATTACATAAAAACTTACACCGATACCTTAAACACAAACTAAAAAACATAGAATTACAAAAAGAAGAAGTTCATTTTTTACATTATATTTGTGAAAATAAGTCTGTTGAGCAAAATACTTTATCACAAAATTTCCATGTTGATAAAAGTACAACTACACGGAGAATAAAGAAACTAATGAAACAAGGCTACATTGAACGCAAAGTAAACGAAAAAGATCATCGAAAATATTTGCTATTCTCTACCAATAAAGGTGAAGAATTATCTAAATATATTTTAGATTTGTTTAAAGTTTGGAATAGTGAAATCACAAAAGATCTAACTGAAGAAGAAATGAAAATTTTTAAAACAATAGTGAACAAGATTATAAGTAATTCAAATAATCTAATAGAAAGGATGTACACAAATGAACAAAAATAGTAAAGCCCTTGGCGAAGAAAATATTGGAAAATTACTCAAAAGATTATCTCTTCCAGCAATGATGGGGATGATTGTTAACGCATTATACAATTTTGTAGATACAATATTCTTAGGACAATTTGTAGGTGTTGATGCCATTGGTGCATTAGCTATTTCATTTCCAATTCAGATGGTTATTATGGGCTTTGGTACAATGATTGGTATTGGTGCTGCCAGTGCTGCTTCTAGAGCCTTGGGAGCAAAACAAATAGAAAAAGCTGATCATATCGTTGGTAATGCGTTTTTATCAATTTTCATCATAGGTATTTTCCTCATCACTTTTGGAAGAGAATTTTTAAGTCCAATTCTTATACTCTTTGGTGCAACAGATACACTTTTGCCTTTAGCCTATGATTATATGAATATTATTTTAATGGGTAGTATATTTTTAACTATTTCCATGGTATCAAATAACGTAATTCGAGCAGAAGGTAATGCTAAAACGGCTATGGTTTCAATGATGATTGGAACGGGATTTAATATTATTCTAGACCCCATTTTCATTGAACTATTAGGTTTCGGTATAAAAGGCGCAGCTATTGCAACGGTTTTAGGACAGATACTTGCCTTTCTTTATGTGACTAATTATTTTTATCGAGGAAAAAGTAACTTTAAAATTATGCCTCACCATTTAAAACCAAACTTAGAGTATTTGAAAGAAATATTTACTGTTGGCTTCCCTACTTTTATGCGACAGATTGCAGGCAGTATACTAGCAATTGTTGTCAACAACTCATTGGGCTTTTATGGCGGAGATTTAGCTATTAGTGTATATGGTGTTATCAATCGAGTAATGATGTTCATACTCATGCCTATGTTTGGTATTGTACAAGGCTTTCAACCCATCGCGAGTTTTAATTATGGCGCTAAGAACTTCAGTCGTGTAATTGAAGTATTGAAAGTTTCAGTAAAATTTTTAATAATTTATTCTACAATTGGTGTGCTCATCATACAGTTATTCCCTGGTATCATAATAAAAATGTTTAACAATGATGCAGAATTAATAAGTTTAGGAAAAGTAGCCATTCGTATTGTTACAATTATGATTCCACTGGTTGGTATTCAAATCATTTCCGCTTCTTTATTTCAAGCCATTGGTAAAGCTGGTCCTGCGTTAATTATTTCTATGTCAAGACAAACATTATTCTTAATACCATTGGTTCTATTATTACCAAAACTAAACAATCTTGGATTGATAGGTATTTATGTAGCCTTCCCCGTTGCAGATGTGTTAGCTATCCTATTAAGCCTTTACTTATTAAAAAGAGAAGTACATTCATTAAAAACTAAACATTCTACAATAGAATCCAAATCAACTATTTAAAAGAGAAAATCACAGCATAACCGCTGTGATTTTTTATTAGTATTATCTTAAAAAAAATTCATAAATATAAAATAAAAAGAAACACACCATCTAAATCTCAATTTAGGTGATGAAGTTCACTTGAATATTGATAAGTAAAAATTCTCTCCAAGGTTTTTATTATCCACTTCTTCAAATGCATTATTTGTACAAATTTTTTCAAGCTCTTTTTTACTTAATCGATGGTTTACAGGTGGTCCCATTGGCGTTTCTTTTTTATGAAATTCAACAATGGCTAAAAGACCTTCAGCTTTCTTTATTCGTTTTATTTCTCTTAACATTTCTATAGGTGTTTCTAATTCATGAAAAACTGTGGATAATAAAACTATATCAACTGAATTAGATTCAATTGGTAATGAATCATGGTCTCCTTTTATTATTTTTAACTGGTGAACTTTACCCTCTTCTTTTCGTTTAGACAATAATTCTATCATTTCATCAGAAATTTCTACAGCATAGATACGATTAGAAGTAATGCCTGATGCAGCAAAAGCAAAAATCCCAGTTCCAGCACCAATATCGCAAAAAACCTGGTCTTTTTTTAAACCAATGTCCCGAAGTGTTTCATAGGGGTCTAATTCTTTTAAACGTATTTTACTTTCAAATTTTTTTATCCTATTTTTTGACATTTTTACTCCTTTATTGAACTAAAAGAGAAGCTTTTTCAAGCTTCTTTTCTTTTTATTCTAAACTTTATATTGACTAATATCTTCAGCAAATTCATGGGTTAATGTTTTAAATTCAGATATTTGCTTCGTTAAGTTTTTAATTTCTTCTGTATAAACACTTACACTTGCACTAACTTCTTCACTAGAAGCTGAGTTTTCTTCTGCTATTGCTGCAAGTGATTCAATGTTTTCAAATACTTTTGAAATGGATTCTGTTTCATTTTCTAACTTTTCAGCTGTTTGAATCATTTTCATGGACATATCTACCATTTTTTCATTTGATTGTTTTGAATTATCGACAACTGTTTCTAGCTTTTCATTTTCACTTTCTAGAATAACATATTGGTTATCAATATTTTTTACTAAAGAATTAATATCATTACCAAAGATATTTAACTCATTACCAATCTTTTCAACTGCCTTTTGACTCTCTTCAGCTAACTTTCTTACTTCATCAGCTACAACTGCAAAGCCTCTACCCATTTCACCAGCTCTTGCGGCTTCAATGGAAGCATTTAATGCCAGTAGATTTGTTTGTTCTGCAATGTCTGAAACCAAATTAACAATATTAGTAATATCCTTCGTTTTTGCACCTAAATCATTACTCTTTTGACGTACATTTTCAAATTGCTTTAAAACAGCTTGAATTTGATTAGCGGTAATCTGAACTTCCTTGAAGTTACTATTAATTTCTTCAAGAACACTTTCTAATTCAACTTTATTTTCTTGTTCCGTTTGAGCAACATCTTCTAAAGCTTTAACATTCTTATTAAGAATTGATACTGATTTTTCAGTATCCTCAGCTTGAGCAGTGGCTGCATAAGCTAACTGATCAACAATATCTTCTATTTCCGTTGAAGTATGACCCATCTCAGTCGAAATACCAGATAAACTATCACCAAAGTTTTCAAGATCATCTACCATAGATTTATAATTCATAAAATCTTCTATAATAAAATCTCTATAATTATTAACTAGACCAAAGTACTCTTCATAAGTATCTTTTGTATCGACTTTATATTTAAATACATAATTGTTTTTCTTTAAATTATTCATATCTTCAAAGATTAAATTAAAAGGTAGATTAATAATCGTAGATGCTAAATAACTCGATACTAATACACCACCAAGCATAGTATATAATTTAAAACTATCCGGTATAAAAGAAACCCCCATCGTAATTATTCCCATAAATACTAAAGTAAGGATAGATACTTTCACATTAATGTTTGAAATAAAACCTAAAGATAAAACCTTATTCGCTAAAAAGGTCTTTTTATTATAAATATCATAAGGAAAAGTTAATTTAAGTTTCATTTCACCTTCACTACGTGATATTTCTTCTACTTTTACGTCTTCATCATAATGGCGAATAACACCTTCAAGTAACCCTTGAAAATAACCATACATGTTACGCTTTGAACGATAAGTAAAATAGGCTTCTCTTCTAGTAATGGGTTCCATATCTAATATTGGCGGTTTTGCATTATTTATTTTTTTCATAACAACTTTATGCAAACTGTTCATCCCACTTAAAAAATCATAAACACTTTCCCTTTTAAACATGCTTTTATAATTTTCATAAAAAGTATTTACATTATCAATACCTAATTCTTTCCATAAAGCTTCATACTTCATTCCTAAATCTTTCGCAAGCGTTCGTACCATTGTAAATGGTTTTTCATCATCAACATCTTCTAAAGGGTTAAAAATTTTATCATAAGGGATGTTCGCTGATGATAATGCTTTCTCGACTTTATCTTGAGGGTAATGTTTCTTCATTGTTTTAATCCATGTCGCTACTACAGTGCCTTTCAAATTGATCGCCTCCATCTACATTTACTAGTCATCATTCTTAAACCTTAAATACTCATCATCAACATCTATTAAATAATTGATTGTATAATACCTACTTTTTCTTTTCTATTATTTTTTACTTCTAATGTAAGCCTATTGTTAATTCTATCATATTCTTTTGAATTAATAAACTTATGTTTTAATAGTAAATTTGGAATCAATGCATTTAAAGGTCGATAACTTCCGTCTTCAATTTTTAAAGCAACACCTATTTCTTCTTTTTTAATGCTCATGCAGTAGACTGATTCGGCACCTAATTTGGCTAAGATCTTTCCATCTGTTTCTTCCATTAATATTGTATCTAATCGATCAGTTCCAGCCACATAATAAGGATTACTTGTCATAGCCTTAACAACTTTTTTCATGTGGATTTCCTCAGAAGAAATCAAACGGCTATACGCCAAAGCCATATTATAAATTGGTAGACCAAAAACCGGTACACCACACCCATCAATGGCTATATCAATTTCCTCTTGATCTAAATCTGTTACTTCACTAATTATTTTTAACATATGCTTTTGGATTATATGGTCTTTATCAATATAATTTTTCAAATCATAGTCATTGATTATACCATAAGCTAACATGCTAGAATGTTTACCAGAACAAGGATTATTTGCACTTGTGAAAGAATCATTATTTTTCAACATTTCAATATATGTTTTCTTATGCATAGGAGAAGATACACCACAATCTAAATCTTCAATTGATTTATCAATCTTATTTAAAATACTCTTAACTGTTTCTACATGAGTTTTTTCACCACCATGAGATGCAGTCATCAGTGCCAATTCTTTTAATTCAAATCCAAATTTATCAAAGCCACCACTTCTTAATAATGGTAGTACTTGAAAGGGTTTTGCCGAGGATCGCCAAAAAGTTCTTTTCTTTAGATTGCCATAAGAGAAAATTATTTTTCCTTTTGAATTAACAGCTACAATATCCCCTTTATGAATGCTTTCCACTTTACCACCTCTTAAAACGTGTACTAGTTCTATTGACATAATTATTCCCCCCACAAAATTATATTATAATTTATTGATCTGACTCGCTGAATACGCAGCTCCAAAACCATTATCAATATTCACTACTGTTACGCCACTTGCACAACTATTTAACATGGATAATAATGCAGAAACCCCTTCAAAATTTGCACCATAACCGATACTTGTTGGCACAGCTATAACTGGTTGATTCACCAACCCGCCAAGGACACTTGCCAAAGCACCTTCCATACCAGCTACAACAATAATAACTTTTGCTTTCCTAATTTCTTCAATGACTGCAAATAATCGATGAATTCCCGCCACACCTACGTCAGTAAATTTTTTGACGCGATTACCAAAGATTTTAGCCGTCTCATAGGCTTCCTCTACTACGGCTAAGTCTGATGTACCACCTGAAACGATAGCAATGAAATCTTTTGTTTCTTCTATCTTCTTATTTTGAATAGTAAAAGTTTTTCCTAGTGTATTATAATTACCATTTATAAAATCAATCGACAATTGTTTAGCTGTTTTTTCGCTAACCCTTGTTGCAAGTACATTCTCTTTTTTAGAATCCATATACTTAATTATTTCACTAATTTGTTCATAAGTTTTACCTTCACAATAAATCACTTCAGGATAACCTACTCGCATTTCTCGATGGTTATCTATTTTTGCAAAGCCAAGGTCTCCAAAGGGTAAACTAACTAAGTTTTTTACTGCTTGTTCCAAAGACATTTCATTGTCTTGAACTTTTTTTAAAAGTTTTTCTAATTCTTGACTATTCATTCCTCTCATCCTTACTATTGATTTCCTTATCAAAGCTTCCACTACTATAACCAGACGCTTCAAAACATACATACTTAAATCCCATATTTTTTAATGTATCAGATATGTCATCTAATAAATCTTCACTAAACAATTTCTTTCGCTCATTACGAGCAACTTCAATTCTTGCAATTTCACCATGCTTTCTCACGCGTAATCCACGCAAACCCAAAGACATTAAATAGTCTTCAGCTTTTTCTACTATGGAAATATTCTTATTTTCAAGATAAGTATTGTAGGGAAAACGTGTCAAAAGACAAGCATATGCTGGTTTATCCCATGTTGGTAAACTTAATTCTTTAGACATTGCTCTAACTTCTGCTTTAGTAATTTCGGTTTCTAATAAAGGACTGATAATACCAAGTTCATTTAAAGCCTTAAGACCTGGTCTATATTCCTTTGTATCATCAAAATTTGTGCCATCAACTATATTTTTGTAACCTAGCACTTTCCCGCGTTCTTTCATCATGGTAAAGAGTGTTTTCTTACAAAGATAACATCGATTATATGGATTGTTTTTAATCATGCTTGGTATTTCATTTAGTTTTATAATCTCATGTTTAATACCAATTTCTTTTGCTAAATCTTGGGCTTCAATTATTTCCCAATCCGGAATATATGGTGAATCAATTGTAAAAGCTATAGCATGATCGCCTAATGCATCCTTACATACTTTTAATAGGAACGTGCTGTCTACACCTCCGGAAAAGGCAACAACAACTGAATCTAGTTTTTTAATATATTCAGTTAACTTTAAATATTTTTTATTCATAAATTTTAAGACAAGGAAACACCTATCCCTTTAGGGTAGGTGAGGAATTGTTTGCCTTGTCCGCTCCTTTCAATATTTTGTATTATAAAGCTTCCTCTAGCTTTAATTAATTGTAAATCTTTTGATTTAGCACTATTATGCACTTTTGTATAATCTATTGTTTTTAAGGCAAAATAGCCTGTTGCTCTTCTACCCGTGATAAAACATTTTTGTCCTTTATAATTAACTTTGTCAAACAATCGAAAACCTTTAACTAAATAAGGTGCTTGATTGCGTTTTCTTT
>Ga0306868_1000518_pt1 | contig 24583 bp, 21 predicted proteins | sample AntRauTorckE6832_FD_190411 | JGI IMG/M metagenome (GOLD analysis project Ga0306868, IMG submission 190411) | Saline lake microbial communities from Rauer Islands, Antarctica - Metagenome Torckler E6 #832 (v2) (version 2) | ecosystem: Environmental > Aquatic > Non-marine Saline and Alkaline >... | reverse complement strand
TTATATTTGTTTACAGTCAACCTTATTTTAATGGTCTTGGGGGTAAGTTAGGTGCAATAGCTTTTATTTCAAGTATCGCCATGACCAGTTTAAAACATTTCATTCTAGTAATAAAAGAAAATATTATATTTACTCAAAATAAAAATGACAATGCTTAGCATTATGGTTTTTATTTTAATTTTCTACAAAAGATGATTCAATTAAATCAAAGAAGTATTCGTGTAAATATTTTAGTAATAGGATTCTTAAATGCGCATAAAATGATATAAATTTTGCTTAGAATTAACATGGTAATAATACAGACTTTTCTTTTCAATGATAAAATTAAAATAAATTGAAGGAAAGGGTAGAATTATGAACTTATATATATCAGATTTAGATGGTACGTTGCTTAATACAGAAGGGAAACTAAGCCAATATACAATTGAAAGTATTAATAGTTTAATTGCCATGGGTTTACAATTTAGTATTGCTACTGCTCGAGGCATTGATTCAGTCAAAAAAATATTGGAGCCTCTAAATATTGATTTGCTAATTATCTTGAATACGTGTGGAAGAAAATAATCAATTTAAAGTGTATTATAAGAGTAATCAAAGTAGTGTGATCAAAGATTTTATTACCAGCAAGAAAAATTCAAAGGCGATTGAATTTATTCAATCAAGTAATATTAAATTTAATAATTGTAAAATTCACAGCATATTTACTATAGGGAAGCAAGAAAAACTTCGAGACGCTAATAAATTCTTAAATTCTAAATTTAATCTGAGCATTGATTTTTACCATGATATATATAATGATTCATATTGGTTAGAAATTAATCCATTAAAAGCGACAAAAGGTCAAGCCGTATTACTACTGAAGGAAAGGTTTGAATTTGACAGAATAATAAGTTTTGGAGATAATTTAAATGACTTATCTATGTTTCATAGGAGTGATTTATCACATGGCATGAGTAGTGGCAATTTAAAAATAAGAAGTCATGTTTCAAAGATTATTGGTACCAACGATGAAGATAGTGTTATAAAAGAAATAAATTGTATTTATTTAGAAAAAAATAGTCAATACAAGGAAATTAGTTAGATATTCTTCTTGAGCTTAGAGGCTCTTTTTTTGTTTTTGTTTAAATGACATTAGATATGTTATAATAAAACTTGTGATAGAGTAAGGAGCATACATGATTGAACTAAATAAAGTTTCTAAAAAATTTGATGAAAATATTATATTTGATAATTTTAATCTAAAAATAGAGGATAATGAGATTACAACAATTTTAGGGCCATCAGGCTGTGGTAAAACAACATTGTTAAAAATAATTTCAGGATTAGATCAAGATTATGAAGGCGATATTTTAGGTATTGACTTATCTAAAATTTCATTTATTTTTCAAGAACCAAGATTGTTGAATTGGAAAAGCGTTTATGATAACATTGCTTTTGTAACAGATAATGAACCAGTTATTGATGAAGCATTGCGTCTTGTTGATTTAGAGGAAGAAAAGGATTTGTATCCTAAAAATTTAAGTGGAGGCATGAAGCAACGGGTAGCAATTGCCAGGGCCTTTGCCTATCCTTCAAAATTATTATTAATGGATGAAGGCTTCACTGGATTAGATTTAAAAATTAAACTTGAATTGATCGATTATTTTATAAAAATTTGGGAAAAAGATCAGAAAACTGTAATACATATTACTCATGATATTGATGAAGCATTATTATTATCTGATCGTGTGATTCAATTTTCAAGTAATCCAATTAATATTTTAAATGATCTTAGAATTACAATTGATAAAGATGAACGTTATAATAGCAGAAAAATTAAAGACATAAAGAAACTATTAATAGAAAGAATAATTTAATAAAGAAATGGAGCGATTATGAAAGAAATAATTAAGAGAATACAAAGCATTATTAGTGAAGATAGAGTTTATAAAAACGAACCTTTAAAAGAGCATACTTACTTTAAAATTGGTGGTCCAGCAAGAATTTTAGTTAAAGTGAATAGCATTGATGAAATAAAAAAAGTGATACAGCTATGTAAAGATGAAAGTGTTCAGTATTATGTCATTGGTAATGGCTCAAATATTTTAGTGCCCGATGAAGGATTAGATGCAGTGATTATAAAGATTTCAGAAGATTTTAATGAATATAGAATCCAAGGCAATAAAGTATATGTACAAGCAGGGATGTTACTGTCAACATTATCTAAGAAAATTGCAAAAGCTTCATTAACAGGATTTGAATTTGCGTCAGGTATTCCTGGTACTGTTGGCGGGGCAATATATATGAATGCAGGTGCTTATGGCGGTGAAATGAAGGATATTGTTAAATATGCTAAAATATTAGATCATGATGGGCAAGTACAAAAGATTATGAATAAGGATTTAGAATTAGGGTATAGGAAGAGTATAGTCAGTAAAAAGAATTTTATTGTTCTAAGTGTTTGTTTCCAATTAAAAAAAGGCGATATGCATAAAATATTAGAAGATATTAAAATTCTTGATGAAAAGCGTATTTCTAAACAACCGATTGATTGGCCTTCAGCAGGATCAACTTTTAAAAGACCGAAAGGTTATTATGCTGGTAAATTAATTGATGATGCGGGATTGAGAGGTTTTCGTTTTAGAGATGCACAAGTCAGTGAAAAGCACTGCGGCTTTGTTATCAATAGAGGCAATGCAACGTGTAAAGATATTTTGCAATTAATTGAGATGGTAAGAAAAGTAGTATCAGATCAATTTAATGTAACATTAGAAAGGGAAGTTCGAATTTTAGGACGTGATTAAATGAGTATAAAATATGACCTTCATATGCATACACAGTATAGTGATGGTAAAAGTACAATGGAAGAAAATGTAAAGGTAGCTGTTGCCAAGGGTTTAGATATGATTGCTATTACAGACCATGGACCTGAGCATTATTTTTTTGGTATAAAAGAAAAAGATATTCTCAAGCTGCGAAAACAAGTGGATGAAATGAATGAAAAGTATTCAGAAATAGAGGTCTTACTAGGTATAGAAGCAAACATATTAGGGGTTGATGGAACCATAGATGCTACTGATCTGATTAAGGCAAATATTGACGTTTTACTTGCGGGTTATCATTTTGGATCAAAGCCAGTGAAATTTTGGCGGGATATAAAAATTCATGTCTATAATCTATTAGGTAAAACCATACCATATTTTAGAAAAAAGATTAAAAATTACAATACACTGTCTTTGGTCAATGCGATGCGCAAATATGATATTGATATTTTAACTCATCCCGGTGATAAAGGTGATGTTGATATGGATAAGGTCGCTCGTGTGGCTGCAGAAACAGGTACAAAACTTGAAATTAATGAACGCCATACACATTTAACTGTTGATGAAATAAAGATTGCAATGACCCACGATGTTGAGTTTATTGTTTCATCTGATGCCCATTTGGCAGAACATATTGGTGTGTATGATAATGTTATGGAGCGTATTGAAAGGGCAGGATTAGATAAAAATAGAATTGTTAATTATAAGGGAGATTAAAAATGGATTTTGTAATTATTACTGGACTTTCTGGCGCTGGAAAAACACAAGCAAAAAAAGTATTTGAAGACAATGCATATTATTGTATTGATAACTTACCACCAGCTTTAATATCTGATTTTATTCATCTATGTGATCACAACATTGAACACATTGAAAAAGTAGCTTTGGTAAGTGATGTTCGAAACAAACAATTTTTTAATGAATTGGTTGAAAACTTAGAGAAACTAAAACAAAAAGGATATGATTATAGTGTATTGTTTTTAGAAGCTGATACACAGACTTTAATTAATAGGTATAAAGAAACACGAAGAACGCATCCATTGAAACCAAATGGTAGTATTGAAGAAGCTATTGAAGAAGAACGTGAGATTCTTTCTGAATTAAAATCAAAAGCAGATTATATTTTGAAAACCGATGATTTTAATCTAACAACTTTAAAGACTGAAATCAGTAAATTGTATGACAGTAGTAAAGAAAAAAAAGAAATGAATTTAGTGCTTAAATCTTTTGGTTTTAAAAGAGGGATTCCATTGGATGCTGATAACATATATGATGTCAGATTCCTACCAAATCCTTATTACATGGAAAATTTGCGTGATAAAACTGGGAATGACAAGGAAGTTAGAGATTATGTTATGAGTTTTGAAGATGCTAAAGAAATCTATAAACGAATTTTAAGTACTGTTCGCTATACGGCAGATGTTTGTAGACAAAACGAAAGAAAACAACTGATTATTGCTATTGGTTGTACAGGTGGACATCACCGTTCTGTGACTTTTGTTAATAATTTGTATGAAGAGTTATCAAGAGAATTCTCAAATATAGTGAAAATACATCGAGATATAGAGAAGTAGGGGTATCATGAAAAGTGAGTTAAATGTTGTAGTCATCGGTGGAGGCACTGGATTGTCCATATTGCTACGTGGTTTAAAGCATAAATATAAAAATATAACTGCCATCGTGACCGTTGCAGATGATGGTGGTGGCTCAGGAATTTTAAGAGAAGACTTAGGCATGTTACCGCCTGGGGATATTCGAAGTTGTATCATCGCATTAGCCAATACTGAACCAACCATGGAAAAACTTTTGCAGTATAGATTTGAAGAAGGGCGACTAAAAGGTCAAAGCTTTGGGAATTTATTTATTGCCGCAATGGATGGTATCAGCAAAAACTTTGAATATGCAATAAAAAAAATAAGTGATATACTGGCTGTTACTGGAAAAGTATTGCCCGTATCAAATGAGGATGTTCATTTAGTAGCTTATCTAGAAAATGGAAAAGTATTCAACGGTGAATCCAATATACCTATGCGTGTAAAAGAAGAAAATTCAAGAATAAAAAGAATAGGTTATAATAAAAAAGATGTCCGATCTGTTACAGAAGTGCCAATTTCAATAATGGAGGCGGATATTATTTTGATTGGTCCTGGGAGTTTGTACACTAGTATCATTCCAAGTCTAATTATTGAAGATGTTAATAAAGCTTTGAAGAATACAAATGCTAAAATTGCTTTTGTAACAAATTTAATGACTCAACCCGGCGAAACAGATGGTTATACAATTGCAGAACATGTACAAGCAGCAATTGATCATATAGGAGAGAATGTATTTGACTATGTCATCGCCAATAAGGGTAAAATTGATCAAGAATCTTTAGAACGTTACAGTAAAGATGGATCAGAGTTTTTAAAAATGAATACAGAAGATTTAAAATATTTTTCTGAAAATAAAATCAAAAGAATTGAGGGCGATTTTATAGAGGTAGTCAAAGGATATGTTCGTCATAATTCTTTAGTCATCGCTGATGTTTTAGAGAAATTAGTAGATATTAAAATATATAGGTAAAACTATATATTTTTTTTTGTAATAGTTTATATGTTAAATTTTTCATTAATGAGACAATTACAATGTACCGACTGGACGGTAGGCAAATAAACGGCTAAATTCAGGGAAATTTCAGAAAATTCGCTCTTGACAGATTGAATTTTGATTGGTAAATTAATTACTGGAATAAGGTTATGACTTAATGGGCCCGTTAAGTAATAGCAATTTAAAATTTATTATCATTATACTAGAGGAGGTATAAGATGTCAGATAGCGCAAAGCAATCACAAGAGTATCAGCCGTTTATTTCAGCTGATCGTGTCATGCCAGAATTTACAGCAACGTCATTATTAATTGGTGTCATTATGTCAGTGGTATTTGGTGCGGCAAACGCTTACCTAGGATTGAAAGTTGGAATGACCATTAGTGCATCAATTCCGGCAGCAGTAATATCCATGGGAATTATACGAGTTTTATTAGGAAAAGATTCCATTTTAGAAAACAATATGGTTCAAACAGTAGCATCTGCTGGAGAGTCATTAGCAGCTGGAGCAATATTTACACTACCAGCAATGTATATATGGTTAGAAGAGTGGGGAATGGGATTACCTAATTATTTTACAATTGCATCCATTGCACTTGTTGGTGGTTTATTAGGTGTATTCTTTATGGTCCCTTTAAGAAAAGCACTTATTGTTAAGGAACATGGGACGCTACCATATCCAGAAGGTACTGCATGTGCTGAAGTTCTATTAGCTGGTGAAGAAGGTGGCGAAAAAGCCAAAGCAACTTTCACAGGCTTAGGTGTTGGTGCTTTATATAAACTTATTGATAGTGGTTTTGGATTATTTCCAAGTGAAATTGAAACAACTGTAAAAGGTTTTGATGGTGCAGCTATTGGTATGGATGTAATGCCAGCACTTCTAGGTGTAGGATTTATTATTGGTAAAAAGATTTCTTCTTACATGTTAGCCGGCGCAGTAATTGGTTGGTTTGGATTAATTCCATTAATTGCTAAAGTAGGCAGTATTAGCGATGTGATTATGTATCCAGCAGATATTCCAATTAGTCAATTAGGACATTGGGGCATCTGGGACAATTATATCCGATACATTGGTGCTGGTGCAGTAGCCTTTGGTGGGATTTATAGTTTAATAAAATCATTACCATTAATCGTTACAACTTTCAAAGACGCAATGAAAGATTATTCAAATACAACAGATCGTTCAGGCAATTTAAGAACAGATTCAGATATGTCAATGAAAACAGTTATTTCAGGAGTTTTTGTGGTAATTTTAGCAATGGCAATGTTACCCGTTATTCCTGTTGGATTCGGTGGCGCTTTATTAATCGCAATCTTCGGATTCTTCTTTGCAACGGTGTCTTCAAGAATTGTTGGTTTAGTCGGTAGTTCATCAAATCCTGTATCAGGTATGACAATTGCTGCTTTAACAGTAACAGCTATTATTTTTAAAGCAACAGGTAATGATGGTCAGACAGGTATGCTTGCAACATTAACTATTGGTTCTATTGTATGTATTATTGCAGCAATGGCTGGAGATACATCACAGGATTTAAAGACAGGTTTCTTAGTTGGTGCAACGCCTAAAAAGCAACAGTACGGTGAAATAATTGGTGCTGTAGCTGCTGCCTTAGCTATTGGTGGTGTTTTAACTTTACTCAGCAGTGCATATGGTTTTGGTTCAACTGAATTACCAGCACCACAAGCAACATTAATGCGATTAGTAGTAGAAGGTGTAATGGGTGGTAATTTACCATGGTCATTAATATTCATTGGTATAGGTATTGGTGTATCAATTGAATTACTTGGTTTACCTGTATTACCAATTGCAATCGGATTATATTTACCAATTCATTTAAGTACACCGATTATGGTTGGCGGATTAATTAGAGGAATATTAGATAAAAAGCAAGAAAAATTAAATAGTAGCAAAATTAAAACTCAGATTGAAAAAGGTATACTCTACGCATCAGGGTTAATTGCCGGAGAAGGATTAATAGGTATTATCTTAGCTGTCTTTGCAGTCCTTGGATTAGACTTAGCTTTTGGTATAAGTTTTGGTCAAATTGGTTCAATCATAGCATTTTCAATATTAACATTTACTCTATTAAAACACTCAATATTTGCCAAAGAGTAAAACTTAAGAATCTAATTAGCTGCAGGCAACTGCAGCTGATTTTTAAATAGGAGTGAAATTATGTTTAAAAAAAAGAAAATAAAAGATAAAGACAATATGTTAGATTATATTCCAGTAAAATCAAATAAAATAAAAACGAAAAATAAAGAGGATGACACAATTGAATTAATTGTACCAAGAGATGGATGGTTCGATTCACTTATAAGAAAAATTGCGAAAACACCAGAACGTAAAGTTGTTAGTTTAGATGACTTAGGTAGTGGTGTGTGGCGTTTAATTGATAATAAAAGAAATATAGGGGAAATTGCTTTAGTTATTAAAGAAGAGTATGGCGAAAAAGCTGACCCATTATATAAAAGATTACTTAATTTTATTAGGATTTTAAAAAACAATGATTTTATAGAATTTAAAAGAGTGAACTAGTATGCTTAAATACATGTTTGCAGTTTTATTTTTTGCCTTAAGTATAGTTGTTATTATGTCCTGGGGATTAATCAAAGAGCAAAGAAAAAGATCTGAGCTTTATCAAAAATTATTAATCAAAGTAGAAGATGAAATAAAGAAAACACTTAAGAAAAACAATATACTATCTAAAAAGGAAATGACTGATTTAATAAAAAATACAAAAACAAAGTTATTCTGGAGTAAAAGTAAAATTGAAGTAACTGATGCTGAACAAATTGTAGATCAAGTCCTAGAAAAAATGCTTGAAAAGAATATTGTTGAAAAAAAGAATAAGAAATACGCGTTGATTAATAACAGGAGGCTAATATGAAGGGACTATTAAATGAATTAGACCCACAGGAGGTTTTTAGGTATTTTGAAAAACTCACCCAGATTCCAAGAGGATCTGGTAATGAAGAAGAAGTGAGTGATTATTTAGTTGAATTTGCACAAAGTCAAGGGTTAGACTATATTCAAGAAACATGTAAAAACATTATTATAAATAAGCCGGCAACTAAGGGGTATGAGAATGCACCAAAAGTTATTTTACAAGGCCATTTGGATATTGTTTGTGCGAAGGAAGAAACCTTAAATTTTGATTTTGAAAAAGATCCAATACCTTTAGTTGTAGAAGGAGATTTAATTAAAACACAAGGAACCACTTTAGGAGCAGATAATGGCATAGCTGTGGCAATGGCAATGGGCATATTAGCAAGTAGTGATTTAAAACATCCTAAAATTAGTGCATTATTTACTGTATCAGAAGAAACAGGTATGGATGGTGCTGTGGCTTTAAATCCAGATAATATTTCAGGAGATATTTTAATAAATATTGATTCAGAAGAAGAAGGTACTGCTTTATCTTCTTGTGCTGGTGGTGTGAATGCTTATGTTTTTTTACCCTTCAAAAAGGAAAGCTGTCGAAAAGATATGGAATTTTATGAAATTTCTATAAAAGGTCTCCTAGGGGGGCATTCGGGAATTGAAATTGATAAAAATAGAGCCAATGCAATTAAATTAATGGCTAGAGTTCTCAAAAATATAGATCAAGAAATGATCTATAAACTGGCATCTATTCGTGGTGGCGAAAAAATGAATGCTATAGCGAAAATGTGTAGTGCTGTAATAGTTATAGAAAAAGGGCGTATAAAAAAACTTGAAGAAGTGCTTAATCGAATGCAAAATTATTTTTCGAGGGAGTTTGAAATATCAGATCCCGAAATCAAAATTTATATTAAATCAAGTGATCAGGCAAATGAAATTTTTGAGGAGTCCAGTAAAAGAAAATTAATGCATATTTTAAGATTATTGCCTCAAGGTGTTGAAACAATGAGTTCAAAGATGCCCGGTCTAGTCGAAAGTTCTAATAATGTTGGTGTCATTGAAACCCAAGCAAATGAAGTATTTATTAATAATGCAATTAGAAGTTCTGTTAGTAGTTTGAAAGATGAAATTGTTAATCGTATTAAGATTATTTCAATTACTAATAATGCAAGATGTGTACTAGATGCGGATTACCCTGAATGGGAATATAAAATTGAGTCGCCTATAAGAGAACTAATGAAGAACCGTTACGAAATATTAAGAAATGAACCATTAAAAATTGATGCAATTCATGCTGGTCTAGAATGTGGTTTGCTTAAGAAAAAAGTAGGGGATATAGATATGATTTCTATCGGTCCAAATATATATGATGTCCATACACCTAATGAACGCTTAAGTATTTCATCAACTAAAAATGTTTATAATTTTTTATGCGATGTCTTGGAGCATATTAAAAATATTTAAGAAGCCTTATTATAGGCGTCTTTTTTAAGTAGAAAAAAGATGGTGAAATCACCATCTTGCGCCTAAAAAAGTCTTAGCAATACTACTACTTTTTTCAGGTTTATTATTATTTTTAATTGAATCCCATATGCTTTCTCTTAATTGGTTACGAATTTTGTTTGCAGTAATTGATGAATAAATTTCAGAAAGTGCTAAATAGCCTTCAATAATTGATATAAATTTAAAAGTTAGTATATCTGTATCAACATTGTTTGTAATAAGTTTTTCTTTTTTACCATCATCAATAATTTCTTCAATTAAGTGTCTTAAAAAATCATAATACTGATCTATTCTTTCGCGGACAAAAATGAATTTTTTTGAACCAGTTTTTAACATTTGATGACTATTGAGTGGTGTAGAATAATTTTTATTGTATCGGTAAGCTAAATTGGTGTTAAATTCAATAATTGAACTAAAAATTGTTTGCAAACGATCCTTTGGATCTTTTAAATTTTTTAATGAATTTTCAATATGGTGTTCTATAGAATCAAGTAAATATTTAATACAATTAATAAATAAATCTTCTTTATTTTTAAAATGATAGTACAATGAAGATTTTTTAATATTCGATTCATTGGCAACAACACGCATACTTGTGTTTTCAAATCCGTCAATCAAAAAGTGTTTCAGGGCTGATGCAATAATTTTATCTTTTGTACTCATTTCCATTCCTCCAGTCAACTAAAGAATATCATAGAATGATTATTAGGTTAAATATATTTTAAAAATTTAATTTAATAATACGACTAGGCCTGCCGGCATTTGAGATCATTTTTTTACCAATGACTTCAGCATATCCCTTTTCTTCAAGTTTATTGAGTATTCTATTGACACTTCTAGGCGTGATATCTAAATGTCCTGATAATTCTTTTGAGGTAAAGGTATCCTTTTGCGTTTCATCAACAATGCAATGGAGCTTAAATATCGTATTAATACTAATATTTACAGCAGTAGCGATTTTATTATAGCCTTCATCAAGAAGAATTTCTTGGTTATTTTCAAAAGACTGGTATTCAGAAGCGATCGGACCAATGGTTTCGTTATTATAAACTATATAAGCCCGATTCCCTTTAGCATTTTGAGAATTTTTCATGCCTTCTTGTGCATTATATTTTGCTTCTCTGACTGTGATACCATAACCAATGCCCATACTAATTGTACTGGAGGTATCATTTGAAACATCTGTTAAAATATCAAGCTTTTTAAAGTTATTCGTCTCAGTTTCTAAAATACTTTTTGTACAAAATAAGAAATACTGATCAATACCAACTTCTACTACGGAGGCCTGAATTTTTTGAGCAAATAGATATATTTTTTGCGTGACTTTAGTTTTCTCTAATAAAATCTGATATTCATTTTCATTAATTAAAGAGTACTCATTGATGGGGTCAATCTTAATGGCGATGACTACTGTTTGGCTTTTATCATCTTTTTTTGATTGAATTTTTAGCGCTAAATGATTAATGGCATCTTTAATGCGCTCATTTGTTGCTTCTAAATAAATATAAGGTATATCCATTTTTCTCAATTGATTTGCAACTTGTACCAATGTTGTAATGCATGTTGTTTTAGGATTTGATAGGTATTGTTCTTGATGAAAATTAGCTAAATAATGAATAAAATTTGTGTTGAAGATATCGTAGTCAGCTACAGCTACATGATTTTTATAGTTTAAGCCAATACGATTAAAAATTTTATCAATGGTTTTTTGATCATATGTATCAATGCTTAAAGCGGTAATATCTTTGTTTTTTACGATGGATAAATTTAAAAGCGTTGTTAATAATAAGTTTTCGTTTTTCTTAATATAGACCCATGGAATAGAGGAGATCATTGATGAATTCACAAGTTCAAAGGAAATTTTATTCGTAAAAAGTAAAGCATCTAATTTTTTTTCTTGTTTTTTAACATTTTTAATAAATTTATCTTTATTAATAAAATCATTGAAATATATTTCAGTCGTTTTAATTTTATTATCAGTGTGAGATAATAATCTGATTATATTTTCAATTTCTTTTTCATGTCCCACAACACCTAAAGTTTGCATATAGTACTCCTTTCAGTAAATTACTGATTTTATTATACATCAAAAAACAAAATAATTAAAGACAAATTAAAGACGTTTTATAGTCGTGTCTTTAACTTATATAATATGAATAAGAAAACGATTTCAATTAGTAAACGAGGAGGAAAAATGAAAAAATATGTAGCGGAACCTTTTAAAATTAAAATGGTTGAGACAATTAAAATGACAACTAGGGAAGAAAGAGAAGCATTTCTAAAAGAGGCAAATTATAATGTCTTTGGATTAAAATCTGGTGATGTATATATTGATATGTTAACTGATAGTGGTACTGGTGCCATGAGTGATCAGCAGTGGGCTGGTATGATGACAGGTGACGAATCCTATGCAGGTGCTAGAGGGTTCTTTGAATTAGAAAAATCAGTTCAAGATATTTTTGGGTACAAGTATGTTCAACCGGTACACCAAGGCCGAGCAGCAGAAAAAGTATTGTTTCCATTAATTATTAAAAAAGGAAATTACGTTTTATCAAATATGTTTTTTGACACCACACGAGCCCATGTTGAATTAGCCGGTGGTAAAGCAATTGATTTAGTTTGTCCTGAAGCTTTGGATGCTAAAACTTATGCAGATTTTAAAGGGAACATGGATCTTGAAAAAATGCAGGCTTTTATAGATGAAAAAGGTGCTGAAAACATTGATGCTGTTGTGATGACATTAACGAATAATTCTGCAGGTGGTCAGCCAGTATCAGTAGCCAATGTAAAAGCAGTGAGTGAAATTGCTAAAAAATATGATTTACCTGTAATTGTTGACTCTGCAAGATATGCAGAAAATGCTTTTTTTGTAAAACAAAGAGAAAAAGGTTATGAAAACAAATCAATTATTGAGATTGTTCAAGAAATATATAGTTATGCAGATGCTCTTACCATGAGTGCTAAAAAAGATGCAATTGTAAATATGGGTGGTATTGTTGCAATTAAAGATGATGAACAACTATATAAAGATGTAAAAGGTATGACAATACCATATGAAGGTTTTGTAACTTATGGCGGTTTAGCAGGAAGAGATTTATCTGCTTTAGCTATTGGACTGAAAGAAGGAATCAATGAAGATTTCTTAAGATATCGTATTGGACAAATTGAATATTTAGGTGCTAAGCTTAAAGAAGCTGATATACCATTCCAATACCCAGTAGGTGGCCATGCGGTTTTCTTAGATGCAAAAGCATTATTACCACATATTCCATACCATGAATTTCCAGGTCAAGCTTTAGCATGTGAGTTATATTTAGAAGCGGGTATTCGCGCTTGTGATATTGGTTCATATTTATTAGGAGTAGATCCTGAAACTGGCGAACAATTAGAGTCAAAAATGGAATTCACACGTTTAGCTGTTCCAAGAAGAGTTTATACGCAGGCACATTTTGATGTCATTGTAGAAGCATTAAAAGAGATTAAAAAGCGCGCAAGTGAAATGAAGGGTTATCGTATTACCTGGGAACCAAAAGTATTAAGACATTTCACAGCAAAGCTAGAACCATTAGAGTAGAACTATAAGAAGTCACAAAAATAAAAAGAAATTCCTAAAAAATTAGGAATTTCTCTTTTTTTTGTATATAATAGTTATATATAATTAATGAAAAGGTGATAAATATGTCATTTGCATCAGAGGCAAAGAAAAATTTATGTAGAATTAAATCTGAAAGTCTAGAAAGTCAGAAATCAGAACTGTCTGGTTTGATTAGAACAAATGGACAAATTCATATATTAGGTAAGAATAAAACTAATTTAACCATTCGTTCTGAAAATGCAGCTGTGGCTAGATTAGCCTTTATATTATTTAAAAAATGTTTTAATGTACATACTGAAATTGAAACGATGGATAATTTCAGAAAACATCGAAAGCACTCCTATATAATAAAAATCAGTGATTCGACAGCAATTCTTGAATCCTTATATATTTTAACAAAGGCTAATGGGTTTTATCAACTAACCAATCGAATTAACCCAGCTTTAATTGAATCTAATCGACAAAAAAAAGCTTATTTAAGAGGTGTATTTTTAGGTGGTGGTTCTGTGAATGACCCACATAAAAGTTATCATCTTGAGCTAAACGTACATAATGAGATGTTTGCTGAGAGTTTGAATTCTTTACTTAAAACTTATGATTTGAATAGCAGAATTATTCCTAGAAAAAATAATTTTGTTATATATATTAAAGAAAGTGATCATATTGTTAAGTTTCTTAGTATCATTGGTGCACATAATTCCTTATTAGAATTTGAAAATGTTAGAGCAATTAAGGAAGTAAGAAATAACGTGAATCGGATAGTCAATTGTGAGACCGCTAATTTAACTAAAACAGTGGATGCTGCCATGAGACATGTGTTAGCCATTGAGAATATTATGGACCAGAAAGGATTAGATTATTTGTCAGAAGATTTACAAGATTTGGCACTTTTAAGACTGGCAAATCAAGAGTGTAGTTTAACGGAATTAAGTCAACTATATGATGGCAAAATTTCGAAATCTAGTATAAATTATAAATTGAAGAAAATAGAAAAAATTTCCGACAAAATTAACAAGGAGGAGAACAATGAAGAAAGTATTAACAGTAAATAATAAACTAGGATTACACGCTAGAGCGGCAGCAAAATTTGTTGAAGTAACGAACAAATTTGATTCTGAAATCATAGTAAGTGTAGGAAATGCAACCTTTGATGGCAAAAGTATAATGGGGTTGTTATCCATTGGTATTAAAAAAGGTGCTGAAATTGAGTTAGCGATTAGCGGAAAAGACGAAGAAGAAGCCTTTCAAGCATTGAAAAAGCTTCTTGAAAAAGATTTATTAGAAATATAAATCTACTTTAGGGAGGCCTTATGGCGAACTTTATAAAAAATATAAATAGAATAAACGAAGGAAGCATTTTAGGAATGACAATTTACGATGAAAAAGGTCGGGAGTTATTATCGGCTGGTAGTGAATTAATAGCTACTAAAATAAAGAAAATAAAAGATGTTGGCATTGAATATGTCCATATTGAAAATAAAAGTGTTGATTTAGAGACGCTAAAGAATAGTAGAAGATTTTATGAAAGTTCTATAGAAACACGGGAGTTAACAAAAGAAATTTATGATGATATTATTGAGAAATCTGATGTAAACATAAAAAAATATAAAGAGGTTATAGCCGGAATTTTTGATGATATATTATCAAAAGATGGTATTATATTAAATTTGAACAATTTAAAATCATTTGATGATTATTACTTTGAGCATGCTATAAACTCTACAGTTTTAGCTGTAGCAACATGTTTAATTTTAGGTTTGAATAGACGATTAATAGAAAATATAGCTATTGGTACGATCATACATGATATTGGATATATGGCTGTTCCCGTAGAATTATTAAGAAAAGATGAATTAACAGGTGATGAACAAAAAATTATTGATGACCATGTTAATATTGGTTACGAAATGATTAAAGAACACAATGAATTATCAGATGTAACAATTGATGCCATTAAATATCACCATGAAAATGTTGATGGTTCTGGCTATCCAGAAGGATTAAAAGGAACTGAAATACCAGTTTCAGCAAAAATATGTGCTATTTGTGATGATTATGATGCGTTATTATCAAATATGCCAAATAAGAAAAAAGAAAATAGATACAGTGCATCTTTAAAATTAATTGAAAGTATCGGAATAAAATTTGATAAGTTTATTGCAAAGAATTTTCTGAAGGTCGTTGGGCATTATCCAAAAGGTATCAATGTCATCTTAAGTAATGGTTACCATGGGACTATTATTGAAGAAAATAATTTTGATCCTATTGTAAAATTAATTTATACCAATGAAGGTGACCCTGTTGAAGATGAAGAAATCTTGGATTTATCTAAAAGTGACATTGCTATTTTTGATATAGATTATAAAAAAAAATTCTAGCAAAACTAATTTTAAGTAATGAAATTAATTAAAGGTGGCGTAACAATGAAGAAAATGATTTTAGTTGTAATACTTATGTTAGTTTTATCAGGCTGCTCTAACAATACTGTTCAAGTGGTTCCTAATAATGAGATTACAACAGAACAGTGGAATAGATTACTCGATAGTTCTGAAGGAACAATTGTTAATTTACTTTATTATTCAAAGGAAGCGGCAGTAGTAGAATGGTTAGAAAATGATTTTAGTAAAGATTTAAGTATTAAGTATGGAATAGATTTGCGTTTACAATTTATGGAGTTATCTAAAATCAAAGATTTATTTCAAGAAGCAAAAAGTCATGAGAAAAATCATGATTACGACATTATATATATTTCTGAAGATGGTTTTAGATTATTAAAAGAAAATGGATTGTTATATCCTGATGTATTAAAAAGATTACCAAATTATCATACAAATATTAATCATGAAGCCTATAGTGTTAATTATGATGAAGGTATTCCAATAGAATTTATGGAAGTACCTGTTTTTAAGAACCAATTAGTATTTATTCATAACGAAGATATTATTTATGAAACACCGAGTACTTTTGATGCATTCAAAGACTTAGCAGAAAATAATAAAGGAAAGATTACATACCCTCATCCATCAACGGATGCTGGACTAGCTTTTATTTTATCAGCAATTGCTTCTAAAGTTGATGTTGAAGCATTAAATAATGCTTCAATAAATAAGGATGAGATCTATGATATTGTTAAACCAGGCTTGGATTACTTAGCGGATTTAGATGGCTATTTATTCAATAGCGGTGAAAGTTATCCTAATAATGAGTCGCAAATGGATGAACTTTTTGTAAGTGAAGAATTATTATTTACAATGACAATGGATTACAATAAAGCAACTGAGAAAATTGCTGAAGAATCTTTTATGAAAGCAAGTAATACTTTTGTTATTGATGATGGAACAACGGGTTTTGTACATTATTTTGCTGTGCCAGAAATGGCAGATAATAAATCCGGTGCTTTAGTGGTGATTAATGATATGATCAGTGGCGAGACCCAAGGTAATATTTATGGAAACTATGAAATGAATAAATTACCTATAGTTGATGAAAACAATATGCCAAACGCAGCCTTGAGTCATTTGAAAGCTGTAGACATAAAGTATACGTCTATAAGATTTGATGAATTATCTGATTATTTTGTACCAGAGATTAGAAGTGATGTTAGACAAGTAATAGTAGAGCTGTGGAGAGAATATGTCGAATAAAAAATTTGTTCATTTGCATTTGCATACTGAATACAGTTTATTAGATGGATTTGTTAAGTTAGATGAATTATTTGATAAAGTGAAAGATTTAAATATGGATACTGTGGCAATTACTGATCATGGTTCTATGTTTGGTGTTGTTAATTTTTATAAAAAAGCAAAGCAAAAAAATATAAAACCAATTATTGGTTGTGAAGTTTATACTGCCCAAAGACGATTAACAGATAAAAGTTCTGTTAAAGATAAATCTATTGGGCATTTAATTTTGTTAGTAAAAAATGAAAAGGGCTATAAAAATTTGATTAAACTTGTTTCCTTGGCCTATAAGAAAGGTTTTTACTATAAACCTAGAATAGATTATAAAGTACTAAAAGAATACTCAGAAGGGTTAATCGTCTTAAGTGCATGTTTAGCTGGGGATATTCAAAAAAATTTACTTAATGGTAATTACAAAAAAGCTAAAAAAATAGCTTTAAATCTTAAAGAGATGTTTCATGAAGATTTTTATTTAGAATTACAAGATCATAAAATGCCTGAACAGAAAAAAGTCAATCGCGAATTAATTAAGTTATCAAAGGAAATTAATGTTAAACTCGTGGCAACAAATGATGTTCATTATTTAAATAAAGAAGATAGCAATATTCATGATGCTTTGTTATGCATACAAACAGGTAAAATTATTGAGGAAAGTCAACGAATGAAATTTCCAAGTGATGAGTTTTATTTAAAAAGTTATGATGAAATGAATGATATATTTGAAAATGTTGAAAGTTGTCTTGAAAATACATTAGAGGTTGCTAAAAAATGCAATTTTGATTTTGATTTTTCCAAAATGCATTTACCAGCTTATACAATTCAGTCAAATTTAACAAGTGTTGAGTACTTAAAGACCCTATGTTATCAAGGTTTAGAAAAAAGATACCATCAAGTGACAACTGAATTGAAAGAACGCTTGGAGACAGAATTATCAGTTATAGAAGAAATGGGTTATGAAGATTACTTTTTGATTGTTTGGGACTTCATTAAATATGCAAAAGAAAACGGAATTTTTGTTGGGCCAGGGCGAGGTAGTGCTGGGGGTTCTTTGGTTTCCTATTGTTTAAGAATTACTGACGTAGACCCTATCAAATATGGTTTAATTTTCGAACGGTTCTTAAATCCTGAAAGAATAACCATGCCAGATATTGATATAGATTTTGAAGATACCCGACGGCAAGAAGTAATTGACTACGTTATTGATAAGTACGGAACAGATAATGTTTCGCAAATTATTACTTTTGGAACCATGGCTGCACGAGCAGCTGTCAGAGATGTTGGTCGCGTTTTAAATATTAATTATTCAAAAGTTGACCGAGTGGCAAAAACCATTGATCGTAGAAATAGTTTGAGTGAAGAAGTAAAAAATAATGAAAAATTAAAAGATTTAATGTATAACGATGATGAAGTAAAAACTATTATTAAGTATGCAAAGCGCTTAGAAGGTATACCTCGACACGCGTCAACCCATGCGGCTGGTGTTGTGATATCAAAAAAACCTGTTGATTATTATGTACCACTCTATGTTCAAGATGGTAATGTTTCAACACAATATGATATGACTTTACTTGAAGAGTTAGGTCTACTAAAAATGGATTTTTTAGGGTTAAGAAATTTAACAACTATAAAAAATGCGTTATTAATTATAGAAAAGACTCGGGATGAAAAAATTGATATAGACCGGCTGGATTTAACTGATTATAAAACCTTTGAGCTAATAGCAAAGGGTAATACTTTAGGGATTTTTCAATTAGAATCTACTGGTATGATTCGTTTTATGAAACAGTTAAAACCTAGAAATATTGAAGATATAATTGCAGGAATTTCACTCTATCGGCCAGGACCTATGGAATCTATACCAAAGTACATTCAAAATAGAAACCATCCGGAGGGTATTAAATATTTACATCCACTACTAAAACCTATTTTAGAAGTGACTTACGGTATTTTAGTTTATCAAGAACAAGTAATGGAAATTGTTCGTAAATTAGCAGGTTATTCTTATGGTAGAAGTGATCTGGTTCGACGTGCCATGAGTAAGAAAAAAATGAAAGTAATGGAAAAAGAGAGAGAAATTTTCATTCATGGACAAGTAAATAAAGCAGGGGAAGTCATTGTTGATGGCTGTCTCAGAAGAGGCGTAAGTAAAAAAGTTGCTAATATTGTATTTGACGATATGATTGACTTTGCGAGATATGCTTTTAATAAATCCCATGCAGCGGGTTATGCTATGATTGCCTATCAAACGGCTTATTTAAAAACCCGTTATACCGTTGAATTTATGGCGGCATTGATGACAAGTGTTTTAGGAAATCATACTAAATTGTCTTTATATATTCAAAATGCAAAAAAGATGGGTATAGAATTACTAAAACCCGATGTTAATCGGTCATACAAGAACTTTGCAGTAGAAGAAGGTAATATTCGCTATGGATTACTTGCTATTAAAAATGTTGGTACAGGGATTATTAAAGAGATTGTAGAGAAAAGAAAGTCTGGAAAATTTAATAGCTTCATTGGTTTTTGTGAAAGAATAGAACCGAGTGAGTTGAATAAAAGAGATATTGAAAGTTTGATTAAAGCCGGAGCTTTTGATAATTTTGGATTGTATCGTTCTCAATTATTAGCAATATTCGATCGTGTGGTTAGTAGTATTCACGACAGTTCAAGAAAGAATGTTAAGGGACAAGTTTCCTTATTTGAAGTAAATGAGTCATTAGTAGATCATAACATCATAGATTATGATATTCCAGAGATTGATGAATTGAGAGAAAATATTTTGCTTCAGTTTGAAAAAGAAGTATTAGGTATTTATTTAAGCAGTCATCCTTTTAGTAAATGGCGTCAGAAATTTGATGACTTTAATATTCAAAACATTGGTGAGTTTATCGAAAAAGTAAAAGGAAAAGAAGAGATTTATGATAACAAAATGGTTGTACTCATTGGTATGATTTCTAAGTTTAATCTAAAAATTACTAAAAATTCGAATGAAATGGCATTTATTACCATAGAAGATATTTATAATGAACAAGATATTATCGTTTTTCCGAAAACTTATAATCGGGTGAAAAATGTTTTAAAGTTGAATAATCCAATTATTATTAAAGGAAAAATAAATTTTGATGATTCTGATATACCTAAGATAATTGCTGTTAAAATCGAGAAAATAAATGATGCTTTGGTAGATCAAATGAAAGAAAAAAACAAAAAATTATATATAAAAATGAAAGAATACAATAAAAAAGATATTTCCCAGCTTAAAAAGGTATTAAAAAAATACCCTGGCTCTAAAAGTGTTGTTTTATATTTTGAAGATCTTGAAAAAAAATATACATTTAAAACGGATTATGATATTCAATACTCTAAGGCTTTAGAAAGAGAAATCAAATCAATTGTAGGGGCTGAAGGAGTAAAATATTGCTAAATAATAGTAAATTTACTTAAAATTTACTCAAAACCGTAAAAACTGTTGAAAAAAATGATAAAATAGAATAAAATTAAAGGGTAGGAATTAATTGAGGTGGAAAAATGAAAAAGATTGCAGTACTAACAAGTGGTGGTGACGCACCTGGAATGAATGCCGCTATTAGGGCCGTTGTCCGTGTTGCTATTTACAATGGACATGAAGTCTATGGTATTCAACAAGGGTATTCTGGTTTATTAGAAGGTGATATTCAAAAAATGGATGTTTCTTCAGTTGGTGATATAATTCATCGTGGTGGTACAAAGTTAAGAACAGCTCGATGTCCTGAATTTAGAACCCCTGAAGGGATTGAAAGAGCTATTGAAGTTTTAAAAATGTTTAAAATTGACGGTTTAGTTGTTATCGGTGGTGATGGCTCTTTAACAGGTGCTAAAAAACTTTGTGAAGCAGGTATGCCAACAATTGGTGTTCCAGCGACAATTGATAACGATTTAGGTTATACTGATTATACCATTGGTTTTAACACGGCATTAACAACTGTTGTTAATGCTATTGGAAATGTAAGAGATACGTCGACTGCACATGGTCGTGCAAATATTATTGAAGTCATGGGAAGAAACTGTGGTGACATAGCACTTTACGCGGGCTTAGCCGGTGGTGCAGAAAGCATCATTATACCTGAGATTGAATTTGATGTTGATGATATTTGTCAAAAGTTACTTCGAGGAAAAAATCGTGGAAAACTTCATAATATAATTCTTCTGGCAGAAGGTGTTGGTAAACCTTACGAATTAGCAGAACAAATAGAAGATAAAACTGGCATTGGCACAAGAGTCAGCATTATTGGTTATTTACAGCGTGGCGGTACACCTTCCCCCTTTGATCGGGTATTAGCCAGTCAATTTGGCGCAAAAGCTGTTGAATTATTAATTAATGATGAGAGCTGTAAAGCAGTCGGTATTAAAGGTAATAAAATTATCTCTATTAATCTTGATGAAGCCTTGGGGACCACAAGAGAAATCGATAGGGATTTATATAAATTGACAGAAATTCTAGCGATTTAGACCCAATTTTTATGACAAAGTTACATTGCATTACTTTTGAAATTATAGTAGTTTATAAGTAAGTATTATTAAAAAGGATAAGGAGATTTAAATGAAAAAAACTAAAATTGTTTGTACGATAGGCCCAGCAAGTTCTAATAAAGAGGTTTTTATAGAACTTGTTAAGAATGGTTTAAATGTAGCAAGATTGAATTTTTCTCATGGAACTCATGAAGAGCAATTAGAAAAAGCTAACATGATTAAAGAAGTAAGAAAAGAGTTAGGTGTTCCAGTTGCACTATTATTAGATACAAAAGGCCCAGAGATTAGAACAGGTAAATTTAAAGAAGATGTTATTCAATTAAAAACTGGTCAAACGTTTACTTTTACGAATGAAGATATATTAGGGGACCAAGAAAGATGTACATTATCTTATAAAGGATTAGCCAATGATGTTGTACCTGGTGATCGGATTTTAATTGATGATGGGCTTGTAGAGTTAAAAGTAATTGATGTGAATCCAACAGACATTAAATGTAAAGTATTAAATGATGGTCCAATAAAAGACTATAAAGGTGTTAATGTACCAGGTGTTAGTATTAATTTGCCAGCAATAACTGATAAAGATAAAGCGGATATAATTTTTGGAATTAATAATAATATTGATTATATAGCAGCATCTTTTATTAGAAAAGCAAGTGATGTCTTAGAAATCAGAAAAGTATTAGAAGACAATGATGCTCATGAGATTCATATTATTTCTAAGATTGAAAACCAAGAAGGTGTTGACAATATTGATGAAATCATTGAAGTATCTGATGGCATCATGGTTGCAAGAGGCGACTTAGGTGTTGAAATACCAATGGAACAAGTACCAATCGCTCAAAAAATGATGATAGAAAAATGTAACATTCAAGGAAAACCTGTTGTGACAGCAACACAGATGTTAGATTCTATGATTCGAAATCCTAGACCAACAAGAGCAGAAACAACAGATGTTGCAAATGCAATTTTTGACGGAACAGACGCAATTATGTTATCAGGAGAAACTGCTATGGGTAACTATCCTGTAGAAGCTGTTAAGACCATGGCTAAAATCGCTCGATCAGCAGAAGAAGCCATTGACTACAAAAAATTATTAAAAGATAAAGCGAATGCTGTATCTGAAACAGGTGTTACTTTTGCAGTATCCCATGCAACCTGTACAACGGCTTTAAATTTAAAAGCATCTGCAATTTTAACGGCAACTGCTTCTGGGTTTACTGCTAAAAAGATTGCTAAGTTAAGACCAAAATCAATGATTGTTGCTGCAACACCAAATGAAGCTGTTCGAAGAAAATTAGCATTAGTTTGGGGAATTGAATCAGTGTTAATTGATGAAGTTGATTCAACTGACGAAATCTTTGATTTTGCAATTACTGAAGCAAAGAAACATAACTACATTAAACATGGTGATTTAGTAGTGATTACAGCTGGTGTGCCAGTAGGCGTAGCAGGTGCTACGAACTTAATGAAAGTTCATTTAATTGGAGACATTCTAGTTAAAGGTACTGGTTTAGGTAAGCAAGTTATTACTGGTAATATATGTGTTGTTAACAATGTGGAAGATGCTCAAGAGAATTTCCATAAAGGAGATATTATTGCAACTCCATCTACTGATAAAGATCTAATGAAATTTATTGAGAATGCATCAGGATTAATTGTTGAAGAAGGTGGATATACTTCTCATGCTGCTGTTGTGAGTGTTTCACTTGGTATTCCAGCAATTGTAGGTGCTAAAAATGCTACTGAAATTATGAAAGATGGCGCTTTAGTTACATTAGATTCTGAAAAAGGTATTGTATACGCTGGTAGAACAAGAGTATTATAATATAAATTAATAAAATCCCTTTCGAGGGGTTTTATTTTAAACACCGGGAAACCGGTTACATAAAGGAGGCGATTATGAAAAATGAAATTATGTTAATTACTTACCCAGATAGTCTAGGTAAGAATCTTAAAGAATTGAATCAGGTTTTAGATACCCATTTAAAAGATGTAGTAAAAGGTGTTCATGTATTACCATTTTATCCATCATCTGCTGATCGTGGATTTGCTCCGTTAACTTACGAAGCTGTTGATCCTGATTTTGGTTCATGGGAAGATTTAATTGAAATGAGTCAAGATAAAACACTAATGTATGACTTAATGTTAAATCATATTTCAGCATCTTCTGAATATTTTCAAGATTTTTTAGATAAAAAAGATGCATCAGAATACAAAGATTTTTTTATCAAATACAGTGAGTTTTGGCCTGGTGGTGCACCAACTGAAGCTCAAGTAGATAAGATCTATAAACGTAAACCTAGGGCTCCTTTTATTAGAGCTGAATTTGCAGATGGTTCTACTGAAAATATTTGGTGTACTTTTGATACAGAACAAATAGATTTAGATATTAGAAAAGAAGCGACGAGAGAATTTATTAAAAAATCTCTTGAAAATTTATGTGATAAAGGCGCAAAAATAATTCGTATAGATGCCTTCGCATATGTTACAAAAAAAGTGGATACAAATTGTTTTTTTATAGAACCAGATACTTGGGAGATACTTGATTTTGTAAGAAAAATTGCAAATGGTGAAGGTGCAATCATTCTTCCCGAAATTCATGAACATTATTCTATTCAATTAAAGTTGGCTGAAAAAGATTATTATGTTTATGATTTTGCTTTACCAATGCTTGTATTACATGCGCTTTATAGCGGCAAGAAAAAGAACTTGATCAATTGGTTAGAGATGGCACCTAAAAAGCAATTTACGACATTAGATACCCATGATGGCATAGGTGTTGTTGATGTAAAAGATCTTATGAGTGATAAAGAAGTTGAGTTTACAAGAGAAGCACTTTATTCCCAGGGAGCTAATGTTAAAAAAGTATACAGTTCAGAGAAATACAATAATTTAGATATCTATCAAATTAATTGTACTTATTATTCTGCTTTAGGTAATAAGGATCAAGCTTATCTTCTAGCGAGAGCCATTCAATTTTTTGCACCAGGTATACCACAAGTATATTATGTTGGATTATTG
>Ga0306868_1000516_pt1 | contig 24618 bp, 19 predicted proteins | sample AntRauTorckE6832_FD_190411 | JGI IMG/M metagenome (GOLD analysis project Ga0306868, IMG submission 190411) | Saline lake microbial communities from Rauer Islands, Antarctica - Metagenome Torckler E6 #832 (v2) (version 2) | ecosystem: Environmental > Aquatic > Non-marine Saline and Alkaline >... | reverse complement strand
TGCTTCAATAGCCACAGTTCAGGGCGGCGAGCTTACGTTCAGCCTTCAGGGTGACGCTTTGATGATAGAGGATTCAAAAGGAAATATGGCCACAGTGGTGGCGGCAGATTTGATGCAGTCAAACGGCGTAGTGCACGTGATTGATACGGTGTTAATGCCGTAGCGTCGGAATGGAAAGAGATTTTTTAGAAAAAAGACGGCCCGTCGTGCAAGGCGTTCCCACAGTGAACTCGATCAATAGCTTACAAAGTTGCGATTTGCCTTGATCTAGAAAGGAATATTTCTTGGTCCTTTAAATTAGAAAAGAAGCGTAACAATGAGTTACGCCTCTTTTCTTACCTCAGGCACACTTTAAGTGAACGCCTTGCCCTTCGGGGTGCCCTTCCTGTTTCTGCGCTCTGTGTTAGCCGGCCGGGCGCCCCTGATCTGGCTGACTGTAATCGCATACTCCGTCCGGGAAGATTTCGTTCAGACGGGTGTCTTCCTGTTCAGTGAATGAAGCCTCGCCGTATGTTCCATCCCCCAGGGCAGTCTCCACAGTTTTCAGGCTGCACTTGAAGATGCTGCCTTCAATCGGCCCACCGGCCACCATACGTGAGGTGGTATAGGTTTCGAATTCCTCGGTGCAGGTGCCGTCTGCGCCATTGTCCAGAATACCATTCCAGACGTTTTCGCCCTCTTCAATCAGGGAGCCATCCGTATTGAAGCAGGCATCTACTGCACCGTCAGGGCGGTTCTCGGCAATGCTCATGGCGGGGTTCTGCTGGATGTTTTTGATCCAGTCATGAAGCACTTCCAACGCCATCCAGGTCTGATTGGATTCCTCCCTGGCCTCGGGCTCGTCTGGGTCCGAGTAATTCGTTGGGCGGGTGTCAGTAAACCAGATCACCTGATTGCCGGCATCGCCCATGCGATTGATGATGCGCTGACGGACCGAGAAGGACTGGTGGCTGTTGTGCATGTCCAGCACCTCTTCCAGATAATGGCGCCAGTCTATTACCGGCATATTGAGCTGGCCATCGAACACCATGCCCACGTTGTACGCGGCTTGAATCGCCTCGATGTCGCCTTCGGTCCGCGGCGCAGGAGTGGTGCCGCCGTCCGGGCTGAGGTTCATATTGCGGAAGCTCCACGGGTCGAAGAGACTCGGATCTAACTGGACTTCTGCAAACGAGCCGAGAAACGGAAAGCCCTCCTGAACCATCTCCGAGGGCTGTTTCCAGCCACCCACCTGGGCATTCAGCTTGAGAAATTCCGCCTTGGTGATATTGCCTTCCACCATTGCCTTGAGGCCGTATTGCACCCCGACATTATCGAACAAGGTGCGGGGCTCGCCGTTTTCGTCCACACCATAGATATTGCGGAGGTCGTCATAGTGAGTCCAGCGTACGTCGTCCATGACGCCGTCAGGCTGCATCAGTTCCTGATTATCGGCCCTGCCAAACATTGGATTCATTACCAGCGGTGTCAAACCGCGCCATGCCGGAATGCACTCGGTCATGCCGGGGGCGGTGCTGTAGCCGAGCATTTGCTTGGCGCCCGCAAAGGGGTCGGGATACTGGTCATTGGAGTTCAGGCCGACCAGCAAACTGCGGTTGGCGGTGGTCTGCCACTTGGTATTGTCACGGTCCGTGGCATCCATATAGTACTCGAGCAGTTCACAGTCACCGATGTGGATGGTCTGGGTAACCATATCCGGATAGGAGTACTGGGGTACGCCGCCATCCAGCAGGTCGGGATAATTCTGGGAGTAAACATACTGCTGAATGCCACCACCAGAGCCGCCAATCGCTACGGTATAGTCCGGAACGCCAAAGCGTTTTACGAAATGCTCTTTCACCATGAGCGCGGTTTCGCCGCCAACCTGCAGATTGTAGTGCGGGCTGGTGCGGGTGCCGGTGGAATAGATCACCGCATACCCTTTCTGCAGGGTGTCCGGTTGAAGTGCCCGGCTGTTGCTGATGCCCCCCTGAGAATGGCCGATACCAACACCACCCTGGAAGTGGAACAGCAGGCGACCGTTCCAGTTTGTGGTGGACGCGTCCCAGGCCTCGTCCCCGGCTTCGGCCAGAGTGGCAAAGCTGTAAATGAAACGGTTAATGGTGCCGCGTTCCTGACGAACGATAAAGTCCACGATGCGGCCGTCTGTAAGTTCTGTGGTGGCCATATCGGCCGGCTGCGTGCCGTCATCCGGCAGCGGCGCCCAGTCTTCACCTGTGGTGCGGTACACAAAGGTGACATAGGGCTCAATGGAGCAGTCCCGGCTCAGACCGATCTGGTTGCTCTGGTCGTCCAGTACTGGGAAACCGGTGTCCCCATTGGTATCTACTAATGGTTGTTTGTTCAGCTCAGTGGTTACTGTGCAAACAAACGGATACTGTTGTGGGCCGGAGAAAATGGGACCGGTCACAGGATGGACCGTAAGGTCCAGAGCGTCCAGCGGACCGTGATCCACATGGTGAAGCTCCAGCCTTTGGTCTCCCTCGGTGAGGCCGGTGACCAGTATCTCGGTTCCTTTAAGGCCCTGGCGTACTGTGGGCTGGACCTTGCTATCGTTCAGCCAGAATTCCAGCTTGTCCATATCAGAGAATGTGTCAGCATCGGCACCGGATAATCCCACCAACACATTGTCGCCGCTAACCTGTTTGGGGTCACTGGACAGGGTGTTAAGGGTCAGGGAAGGTGTGTCGTCTTCAGAAGAGCTTGAGCTGCCATCAAAACAGCCGGTCAACGAGGTTGTCAGCAGGGCCGCTGCTAACAGCCGGCCGCCTTTAGATATTGTTATCATGGTAGGTCCCTCTTTATCGACGTTGTTGTTGGTGTGTCCTTTTTTAAGAGTAGACCAGCCGGGATCGAAAACCAGATACAGTTGCCAGTGAAGTTCTCAAACAGATTTCGCGTTACAGTCGCCGGTGGGCTCGGCAACCTGCGTTCCAGCCGGAAAGTGCGCGCGTATCAACTCCACCATCCGCGTAGTCTGAGATTGCAGTGAGCATCGCAGCTTTTGCAGATGACGTTGGTAGAAGCCGGACTCCAGTATCCGGCGGCGAAATCGACCGGGGGCAGTCCAGCCCAGTCGCATACCAGGCATCAGGCTTTTCGAAAAAGTATAGCCCCAGGCTTCATGGGGTGTGGCTGGTGAAATCAGTTCAGTTGTTACGGTTCAGTCGCTCAGATTCAGTCCCATTTCCCAGAAGTCGATTTCCAGCCGCGTGGCGTCCCGGAAAATCCGGGTCAGTTGCTCGAACCGGGAAGGGGATACGTCAGCCAGTCGGTCATCCAGCCAGCGAATTTCTGCCTGCATGGCCTCCTGGAATTCGTCGCTTTCATACATGGCGATCCAGGCATCGTAGGGGTTGGCTTCGCCGCGAATGGTCTCGCTGCGGTTGTTCAGCCAGTTGGCGATTTCGCCATAGCCGACCATGCAGGGTGACAGGGCCACGTGCAGGTCCAGCAGGTCACCGCGGTTACCGGTATCGAGCACGTATCGGGTGTAGGCCAGTGTGGCGCGGGCTTCCGGAAGGTCGGCCAGTTCGTCCTCCGAGATGCCCCAGTCTTTACAGAAGTCGATGTGCAGGCCCAGTTCGGTATCGAGGATGGCCTGCATACCCTCTTTGGCCTGCCGCAGGTCGGCCAAGGTTGGGCTTTTGTAGGCGGCCAGGGCAAAGGCGCGGGCAAACTGTATCAGGAACAGGTAGTCCTGTTTTAGGTAATGCTGGAATGCTTCCGGTGCCAGTGTGGCATCGCCCAACTGCGTAACGAAGTTGTGTTCAATGTAATCCCGCCATTCGGTCGGGCAGGCTTTTTTGAGGTCAGAAAACTGATACGACATACAATTGCTCCTGTTCTGGATCCACGCACCGTATTTCGGAGGGTGAGATCCTGCAGAGGTCACTACATCCCGTTGATCCGACCCCACGTTACGCCAGAATACCGAACAGGAAACACATTGTCCGCAAGCGGCTGCGACCTCGCCCGTCTACGTGGATATCGCTCACCGCAGCTGTCTGCACTGGTGTTTTTCGCGCTTGCCATTGGTACTTACGTGATCCACGGTCTGCTGCAGGATACGGACAACCAGTTGCGCCGCCCCCATCGTGTGGGCAAGCGCCTTCTGCCACCCTGGCTGACCGGGCTCTTTATGGGGTCGCTGATCGTCGGGGAAGTGGCTTGTGCACTCGTTCTGGGCACGGGCGCAATGCTGGGAATCTGGAACGGCTAAGAAGCTAAGTCACGTCAAAATGAGTTGGTGTGCTCGTTTTTTATCGCCGTCAAACCTTCACGGAATGACGTCACGCGAAATTCCGGAAAGCGCTTTTAAGAAAACCGGGACGAAGACAGGGACAGATTTATTTCCTGATTACAGGCAACACGCTTTATATTTTTTCCCACTGCCACAGGGGCAGGATGTGTTCATACAACGCGTTGGGGATAATTCATGGCTGCATTATACCGTTGTAAGCCGGATTCCCAAACAGGGCGGGAATCCGGGATAGATGCCTCGTTTGACTTCGAGCATGCCGAATTGAGTATTGTCAGCGGCGATGCGAACGTCGGTCGTCAGCATTAATTCGACGCCCCAGGTAAAACAGTAGCCCTGCGCGGCCATGACCAGTGGTTTGCTGCAGCGGGGGCCAGAAAGTCCGAACGGGTCGATACCGCCCTCCGGGACGGGGAAGCCATCGCCGGAGGTCAGGATCTGCGTCCACCGATCCAACTCGATACCTGTGGTGAAGTGCTTACCCTCGGCGTAAATCAGGCCAACCCGCAGGTAACTGAGCTAAAACCGGGACGTCGATAGATAACAAAGGACTGTAGCAGTCCCAGACCGCGGTTCAGTTGATCGGTAATGGCGACCCGCAAGGTCACTTCCTTTTGCTTTCAGCGCCAAGGGTGAGATGATCAAGGCTGATCATCAGGCGGCGAACCCTCTTCACATTTCCTACAATCGAGCTCAAACCCCACCATCGACTCCCGGCCCTCCGCCGTGGTGACCCAAGGGCGGTTCACCCACGGCGGCGTATGACGCACATGTTGATTGTGGCCACATGCCAGCTGAGCGACCCAATGGTTTTCTTCGTCTTTATGGTAGCCGGCTATGGGCTGTTTCATAAGCTCCAGTCTAGCAGCCTGTCGGACTTAACCAAACAGTATCGAAGTGAGACAATCGGGACAGTGAGACAATCGGGACAGATTTATTTTCTGAGGGTCCTTCAGGATGAATCAGTCCCGATTTTAAAGGAAAAACCCGAATCGCCGCACGCAGCAACTCCGGTGACGGCATCGGTATTTGCTAGACTGACCGCCCTTTCCATCCTGATAACGATCAAGCACTGCAAAATGAATGCTCCTTTTAAACTGCGGCCTTACCAGCAGGAAGCTGTTGACGCCACTTTGAAACATTTTCGCAAATCGGATGATTCTGCCGTTATTGTGCTGCCGACCGGTGCGGGGAAAAGTCTGGTCATTGCCGAGTTGGCCCGCCTTGCCCGGCGTAAAATTCTGGTGTTGACCCACGTAAAAGAGCTTGTTGAGCAGAATTACGCCAAATACCAGAGCTATGGGTTAACGGGCGGCATCTTTTCCGCCGGGTTAAAGCGTAAGGAAAACCGGCATCAGGTGACCTTCGCCAGTGTGCAGTCTGTATCGGCTAATCTGGATCAGTTCAGAGATGAATACTCATTGATCATCATCGATGAGTGCCATCGGGTCAGTGGTGATGACCGCAGCCAGTATCAAACAATCATCGAGCTGCTGCGGCAACAGAATGACGCCCTTAAAGTGCTCGGGCTAACCGCCACACCCTATCGTTTGGCCATGGGCTGGATCTATCGCTATCACTACCGGGGCTTTGTCCGTAGCTGTACTGACGAGCAGGATAAGCCCTTTGTGCATTGCATTTATGAACTGCCGTTGAGCTATATGATCAACCGGGGGTATCTCACCAGGCCGGAGTTGGTTAACGCGGCGGTGGCGCAATACGATTTCTCCGCGCTGTCTCAGAACCGCTTAGGCGAATACGCCGAAAAAGACGTTAACCAGTTGCTGGGCAAACATCAGCGTGTAACCCGTGCCATTATTGAGCAGGTGATGGAGCTGGCCGTTAAGCGTAAAGCGGTGATGATCTTTGCTGCAACGGTGGATCATGCGCGAGAAATCACCGGCTATCTGCCGGAACACCAGACCGCCCTGATTACCGGCGCTACCGATCTGATTGAACGGGATGTGCTGATTCAGCGATTCAAACAGCGGCAGTTAAAGTATCTGGTGAATGTATCGGTACTCACCACGGGCTTTGATGCACCCCACGTGGACTTTATCGCCATTCTTCGTCCTACCCAGTCAGTCAGCCTATATCAGCAGATCGTGGGTCGCGGTCTTCGTCTGGACGACGATAAACAGGATTGTCTGGTGATTGATTATGCGGGCAACCGTGTCAATCTGCATCACCCGGAAGTGGGGGAGAAGAAACCGAACCCCGATAGTGAGCCGGTGCAGGTATTCTGCCCGGGCTGTGGTTTTGCCAATGTCTTTTGGGGCAAAGCAGACAGTGAAGGCCAGGTTATCGAGCACTACGGACGCCGTTGCCAGGGCTTGCTAGAGCCTGCTGAAGAGGATGAGCCGGCAGCGCAGAACAGACGCCCTGAACAGTGCGATTACCGTTTCCGCTTCAAGGAGTGCCCACACTGCGGTGCCGAGAATGATATCGCGGCCCGTAACTGCCAGCAGTGTAAAAAAGCCATTATCGACCCGGATGATCAGCTAAAAGATGCCCTGAAACTCAAAGATGCCATGGTGATCCGTTGTGCCGGGATCACATTAAGCGCCCATAGTGGCAAAACCGACAGCAAAAACGAGAGCACACTGAAAATCACCTATCACGGTGAAGATGGGGAAGAACTCAGCGAGTCTTTTGATTTCAGCAAGCCGGCACAGCGCAACGTCTTTAACAGGCTGTTTGGACGGCGTTTAGCGAATAGCCAGGCCCCGCAAGCGTTCAACAGGATTGAAGAGGTGCTTGAGAGACAAGCCTTGTTGCCTGCGCCGGATTTTGTCATTGCCCGCAAACAAAAGCACTACTGGCAGGTGCAGGAACGGATCTTTGATTATCAGGGTAGCTATCGTAAGGCGTATGACGCGTAAAGCCTGTTAAGCGTTAAGCGTGCCAGCGGTATGGCTCGGGTATGCCCACATTATGGCTAGGCACTTTTCGGGCTCATTCAGCTGAATCTTTATCGGTTTCGTCTTTCACGGGTAAGCCGTTATCCGCCGTGTCATCGTTGTTTTTGACCAGCTTGTCGAAGTCGCTCTCGAACAGGCGGTCCTGGATGATCCGGTAGCTCTCGAATTCACTTTCGGCGTATTGGCGGGCCAACGCACCGCTGATACTGCCGCTGTCCTGCAGAATTTCGCGTTCATCAAACTGCAGAAAAGCATCCAGGCGTTTCGCCCAGTCTTCCATCGTCATTGGAATTTTACGTTTGGCGCGATCTTCTGCCAGCTCAAGGTAGGCGTTCACTATTCTGCCGAACGAGTCCAGCTCATCCTTGTTCAGGTAGTTTTTAGCCGTACCCACATCGGTCTTGAGAATCTTGCCCTCAGGCCCCTTGGCCCAACTGGTCAGCCCCATGTTCGGCTGGCTGCTGTCGGCGCGCAGCTTCACCAGTTCGGCAGCGGTATGGCCATGAATGGCGTAATGCAGTTTGTTCTGCACCTTGGCAAAGAAAGCCTTGGTGGTTGGCGCCTCGCCGTTGTAATCCAGGCTGGTGGCGTAAATGTCGGTAATTTTCTGATAGAAGCGCCGCTCCGACAGCTTGATCTCACGGATCTCTTCCAGCAGACGCTCGAAGTAGTCTTCACCCAGGAAGCTGCCGTTTTCCATGCGCTCGCGGTCAATCACATAGCCCTTGATCGCAAATTCATGCAGCACTCTAGTGGCCCATTGGCGGAACTGGGTTGCGCGCAGGGAGTTGACGCGGTAGCCAACAGAGATAATGGCATCGAGGCTGTAGTGCTCGATAGTGCGAGTGACGTTTCGGGAGCCCTCTCGTTGAACTGTCCGGAATTTCCGGATAGTTGCCTCGCGCATCAACTCCTGACTGGTATAGATATTGGCAAGGTGCTCACTGATCGTTCGGACATCTACTCCAAACAGCTCAGCCATCAGCTTCTGAGTCAGCCAGATGGACTCATCTTCATACCGTGCTTCGATGCTTTGCTCGCCCGATTGCCCAGTGAAAATCAAAAACTCGGCGGTGCTGTTGCGGATGAGTTTATTGCTCATGGGTGTCTCCTTGCGGCGCGCCACTTGGCATAACGGTTAGCCGAAGAATAACAAAACACTGTATATGTGAACAGCATTAAGCCGATTTGTTCAAGGCGATCTCCCTCAAGCACTGATCACGCAAAGCATGCCGGAGTGCCGGGGTCAGGTCTTGCGTTTTTTGGATTAGACTTGAAATACGGCTATAACCAACGATCCAGTATCCGCCGGTACTCGCCGTTGGCCTGGATGATTTCCAGCCCTTTCTGGAACAGAATAGCGGCTTCTTTGCCGTCAGCGTGTTCGCGTGAAAAGAAGGCATGGAGCGGTACTTCGTCAATCAGTCCGACGATTTGGATTCGGCTCCCAAGGCCGGGGATGGCGGACTTTTGAACAATGTTGCGGCCGATCAGTTCGGTAACCAGTGCGTAATCTGATCGCCCGAGAGCCAGCATCCCTAGGCTGCTGGCATCCGAAGGAGCGATAAGCTTTTCGACTTGATCGTTGTGATCAATGGCATCAGTGTAGAAGAAGCCCCGGGTGGTGGAGACTTTCTTACCCTCCATGTCACCGGCGGTGAGGTTTTTTTCGGTTTCGCCGGCACGGCTCCAGATAGCGAGACGAACGAAGCTCAGCGGCGTTTTGTGCCAGTAGAAGGTGGATCTGTTGGAGTTGTCGATGGCGCCGGTGAATCCCCCGACGACCTCGCCGTTCTTGACCATCATTACCACGCGTTTATAAGGGCGAATGATGAAGTCCACTTCCACGTCAACGGCCGCAAAGGCGGCCTTGGTAAGCTCGGGTATCAGGCCGGTGAGTTCGCCGTCCACTTCGGCGGAATAGGGATAGTAGTCGTCCTCCGCGGCCATGGTGAGACCCTGGGCGGCAGAACTGGTGACAAGTAGAAGGGCAAGCAATGTTATTTGGGGGAAGCCCATGTGTTACCTTCAAAATGCGGTAGAAATTGCAGAGAGCGTGGTGATCTGGCGTCCCGTCAATGGGCCTGATAATACGCATCGCGCCGTCAGATTGACAAGCTCTGAGCAAGCTCGGGGTCAGGTTTTGCGTTTTGCCCCTGCGATATGTTTTCAGCAAAAGGCAAGACCTGACCCCGGCATTGGTTTCCACAACAACTATCGACGCCTGGGTGTCAGGGACTGGAGCAGTCGTCTATCAGCTGGTGTGATCTAAATCCCGGTCTCCCCATCCACTGTTAATAGCCAAGGATTCGATCAGTGGAGCAGGGAGTTGCTTTCCAATGTTTCCCCTATCGTTCATCACTTCTCCTCACAAAACACTGCAAAATCTGTAAATTTCGTGATCTGGTTCCTCGCGCCTTGGGCTAGGGTAAATGCAAACTATGTGGCGGGGGGCATTCGAGCTTGGGTGCCAGGGATGAATCGCCAGATAACCGACCATTAACAAGCCGCAGCGGTGTTTGGCTGGTCGGCGCATGACACTTTAGTTGGGGCGTCGCTGTGCTTCGGTTTTATATTTGAAGTCAACCGAGACTAGGAGGTCTCTATAATGAAAAAAACGGCAGTAGCTTTATTTACACTCATACTAGCAGGGTGTGCTTCACTTACTCCCACAAAGGAGCGCTTTGAGGGTTACAAAATATATGACATAAAAACTGATTATTCATCGAGATTAACATCAAAGCTTTCTTCGAGCTTAAAAACAGCCATGCAAGAGAATGCAGATAGTGTAAAGTTTGAAAATAATTTACCTCCAGCAAATCTTCCTGACAATACCGCTCGTTTTGAGCTTGTTAATCCGTTTGCTAATTCAAAAGGTTTCGCTGCACTGGCTGGCGCATCAGTTAAAGTGCCAACCTGCGATGGTTCGGTGATTCAAGCAACCTCGCATGATTCGTTTGTAGGCACTGAAAACACGATATTCTTTACGTGCCTAATGCCTTACAAGGCCGGCTACAAAATGAATATTTACTACAGCTTTACTAAAGTGTCGGGTGGCTTTTCTTCTAAAGCATTAGGGCGAGCATTGGCGCAATCTGTTGTCGGCGATAGCAGTCAATTTATACCCAGAACGATCGCGGCACTAGAAAATGCAATTACATCTAACGGTGTTGGTATTGATTTAGTCGACAGCTATCCGAACTAGAAAATATAATCAACGACTCCATCGGACATACTTGCACTGTCACCTTTTGCGGAAATAATGCATAAGAGCCGTCATTAGAATTTTGTTCGGTGAGTCGGGCGCTAATTGCTAAGGCCTCTAAGGGAGAAGGGACCAAGAAAACCAGGAATAGCGGTCGAATTATTGCCAATATTTGGTTTTTCTCTACGGAAATCTATGGAAATTCGTGCTTTTCCCCCTCGCCATCGATCGAGTTTCGTACAAGATATCAGGGAGTAAATATGGAAGCTGGTCGCCAGGGTGAAACTTCCGGGTGACCGGCCATTAACAAGTGCGGTCAAGGGACGCTCCTGACGCAGCGCCCCTGCTGCAAGCGTTGAGGCTGTAGAAAAACCCCAAGTCGGACCGACTTTGTTAGTATTGAGAATACAGACAAGGAGCTGTCGGAATGCCTCGTTTCAAGCACTACAACTACGATCAAGATTCTATGGTGGTCATCAATTACCAGGAGCAACTCCAGCCTGGCACTTTTGAACACGCCGTTCATTACCTGATCGAACATAAGCTGGACCTGTCTGTATTCCATCCAAAATATCGCAACGACGACACCGGCCGACTGGCCTATGATCCTGCCATTCTGTTGAAAATCATTCTGTTTGCTTATTCCAAAGGCATCACCTCCAGCCGCGAGATCCAGTGGTGCTGCGAGACCAACATCATCTTTAAAGCGCTGTCCTGCGATACCGTGCTGCACTTCACCACGTTAGCCAAGTTCGTCAGCCAGCACGCCGATGAGATTGAAGAGCTGTTTGAGCAAATATTGCTGGTGTGCGATGAACAGGGCCTTCTGGGCAACGAACTGTTTGCCATCGACGGCTGCAAAATGTCGTCAGACGCTGCGAAGGAATGGTCTGGCACCCTTAAAGAGCTGGGCGAAAAACGGGACAAGCTGAAACGATTGATTCGCCATCACCTGCATGAGCATCACGAGCGGGATGAGGCCGAAACCGAAGCTGAGCTGGATCGAGATATTCGGCGAGCGAAAACCGTGCTGTCTCTGGATGAGTCGATGGAAAAAGTGGACCGTTTCCTAAAGACGAACAGCCCAAGGATGGGCCAGGGGAAACGACTCAAGGAAGTGAAGAGCAACATCACCGATAACGAAAGCGGCAAGATGACCACCAGCAAAGGCACGATCCAGGGCTTTAACGGCGTGGCAACGGTGGATAAGAAACACCAGATTATCATCGATGCTCAAGCCTTCGGTGAAGGCCAGGAACACCATACTTTAAAGCCGGTGTTGGAGACGGTTCAGCGCCGTTATAAAAAGCTCGGCATTGCCGACAACATCTATCAAACCGGCGCGATCGTGACCGCCGACACCGGCTTCGCCAACGAAGCCAATATGAAGTACCTGCATGAGCAACAGATCAACGGTTATATCCCTGACAACCGATTTCGCAGTCGTGATCCCAAATTCGCCGAGCAGAAAGACAAGTACGGTAAGCGGCATCAGAATCTCCCGGACAAGGGTTGGAAAGACACCATTGCAGCGAGTGAATTCCAGTTCGATCCTGTGAAGCTGACCTGTATCTGCCCATCCGGCCAGGCACTGACCTATCGGGGACAGCGGGAAGCTCTGAACGGCAAAATTCGAGTGCACTTCGAAGGTCGCTTGCTGCAATGTCGCCACTGTCCAAAGAAACACGAATGTATGCAGAATCCTGCTTCGGCGAACCACCGCAACGGCTCCGGCCGACAGGTCTCATTCACCGTTGAAAACAAACGTGCACCAAATTACACCGACTGGATGAAGCACCGAGTCGATAGCCAGGAAGGCAAAGTGATTTACGGTCATCGCATGTCGGTGGTTGAGCCGGTGTTCGGCAACATCGGCAGCAACAAACGTCTGAATCGCATCAGCCTGCGGAGCAAAAAGAAGGTGCAGGGTCAGTGGCAGTTGTATTGCTTGGTCCACAACATTGAGAAGTTGGCGAACTATGGGCAGTTAGCGGCATGATGCCAGGGCTAGAAACAGGCCACAGACGGCTATGTGAAAGGCATTTAGCGCCAGATATTAATAATGCTGCGGTCTTGCCGTCAAATGATCAAACTTGCGCCAGTTGATCGCAGGGTGTGAAAAAACAACAAAGCGGCTGCGGATTAGGCTCTGAAAAGGGTTTTTCTAAAGCCTCGTTAGATTTTGGGGGAATTGCCATCCGACTGTGAAAACATAGTTGCACCCGTACTCAGAAAACTGGCGTAGCGAGGCAAGCCTTTTGTCGTGAGGCCGTGATATTTGAAATGCACGATGCTACCCACAGTTGGCGGTGATGCCCGCGTGTCGTTGCTGAACCCTGTGCCCAGCTTGAACTCGCGGCCATCATCAATCTGAACGATTAACCCACCCAGCATACCCTCGAATTTCCCGTTGCCCGGGGAGTGGGCAACCACTTTGCCTTTTCCGACTTGGCGAGGTTCAATCTTGAATGCGCCAGGCACGTTTTCAATAAAGGACGCTCCCTCTGCAGGGATATGCTTCCAAGGCAGCGACTTGGGTGAGTAAGGCTGTGTTGGCTCTTTTGTGTCCAATACGACGAAGCTGTAATTAACAGCAAATACGGCCAAGCCAATCGCAATGATTTCAGAGAGAAGGTTGAACGACGTGTCACCATAAGCGATCAATAAAACAGCAATTCCGGCCATCAATAGATTGAAAGCCGCCCTTCCGACACGCGAGATTTGGTACGCTACTGAGGACCCGCTGGTAAACTTGATGTTTGTGGCAAGTTCCCGCTCACAAAGTCGCTCATGTAAATAATCAATCCACTGGCGCAACTGTAATCTTTGTGCCACATGATGGGCGCGTTGATTACCGACGTTAAAACTAAAATCTTCTGAGGTGATCCGCAGGGTCGTGCCACGGTGAAATGTGATTGAAATGACGTAGTAGTTTACAACCCGCTGCTTCAGATTAACCCGACCGATATCTTCAAGCAGATAGTGCTCTTTCTGCACAGGCAATCCGTCTTTATAGGCTATGAAAGCAAGTTCTGTATCAGTCAATTCGTATCGACAATGACGACCCTTGACGTCTGTGTATTGATAGACTCTTTCGTCATTACCGGGAGCTATGTAATCGGTCAATTTTTTCACTCACCTTTCAAGTCCTTTTGGCTGTCGCCGGTCTCCAAATTAGCGTACAGCAAGCACGTGTGGGGGTCAGCTCTCGCGAGGAAAACAGGGACAGATTTATTTCCTGATGTCTTTCCCGGCTGATTCTTGCGCACTAATTTTTATCATCACTGCTGCAACCAATTTAACAGTGGAGAAGGCGCCAGAAAGCCGTGTCGAAATTACCCAGTAATAAACGGATGGATATATCCGCCCTGGTCAGGCGTTATAGATGGTATAGACTTCCGATTGAGGGCACGGTCATGAAGATGCCAACTGAACAGGAAATGAATGAAGTTATAACATACGCGTGTGGTATCACCGCGCTTGGCTTACTGGCTATGGCTGCAACGGACAAAGGTGTGTGTTTTGCTCAGTTTGGTAAAGATGAAGCCTCGTTGATTTCCGAGCTGAAGGCAGAATTCCCTAACGCAGAGCTGCGTGCATCTCCTTCATGCGACACACCTGAACTTGATGCCTGGATAAATGCGCTAGATCAGTATATTAGCCAAGGTGCTCCAAGGCCCGAGTTGCCAATTGATATGCGGGGCACCGCATTCCAAATGAAAGTTTGGCAGTTTTTAACAAGCACCCGAGAAGGTGACATTCTCAGTTATAGTGAATTGGCCGCCTGCATCGATAAACCCACAGCGGTGCGCGCTGTCGCATCAGCCTGTGCCAGAAATCGTATCGGCGTACTGGTTCCTTGCCATCGGGTTTTGCGAGGAGATGGGAGTCTTGGAGGGTATCGTTGGGGGCTAGAAAGGAAGCGGGCACTAATAGACTTAGAGCGAGAGCGCGACGAGGGACCTAAGCTGGTATCAGAGCCAGCAAAAGCGTAAGTTTAAAAAAACCGGGACAGATTTATTTTTTTGGATTTTCGCGCCGTCCCGATTTTCTGCGTACCATGACGCCCCACTTCTTCGCAGGCGTAAACTGCCGCGCTCGTTAACAACTGAGGAAACCTGAATGATCTGGACCGTTTATCTATCTGGCGAAATCCATACTGACTGGCGACAGCAGATCCAGGCTGGCGCAGAAGCTGCCGGCTTACCGGTGGAGTTTACTGCACCGGTAACCAACCACGAGGCCAGCGATGCCGCTGGCGATATGCTCGGCAAGCCCGATGTGCCGTTTTGGCGAGACCATCAGTCATCCAAGGTCAACAGTATTCGCACCCAAACCATGCTGGAGCAATGCGATCTGGCGGTGATCCGCTTTGGTGACAAGTACAAACAGTGGAATGCGGCCTTCGATGCAGGCTACTGTGCAGCAATGGGTACGCCCTACATCACCCTTCACAATGAAGACATTATTCACCCGCTCAAAGAAGTCGACGCGGCTGCCATGGCATGGGCGCAGACACCAGAGCAGGTTGTTGAGGTATTAAAGTACGTCACGATGGCCGGGTAGCCATTATTCGTCATGCGTTTTTTGCAGGGCATTGATAACCAACGGTCGTCCTTCTTCAGGAAATGCGAACGTTCTTCCAGGCTAAGTGAGCCTGGCCACGCCATTGCCCGGTTTTTAAGTCCCGGGTTTTCAGAGCTTATGTATGGAACGCCTCCTTGATATCAGCAATCGAGGAATGCGCCGTCGTCGGCGTTGAGCTCATAGCGAGGGCGGTGGTCACCTCCGGCGCAACCATTGCCTTGTCCAGCGACAGGATAACGTAGCCACCGACGGCTCCGGCACCGAAGCCTGGAGCGAAAACCAGCGACCGTTTATTGATCGTGCCGTCCAGAACGGCGTCGGCCAGCGCGATCGGAATGCTCGCCGCAGAGGCGTTGCCGACCTCGGCGATGTTGAAATAAATGTCCTTGGCGTCGATCCCCTGGGGCTCGGCGATCTCAATGATCATCTTCTTGTTGGCTTGATGGGGCACGATCATGTCGATCTCGAGCCCAAGCTCGGAAAGCTCGCCCATCATCTGATTCAGGTAGCGCGTAACCAACGCCTTAACCTCGGGGCCATAGACCGTGATGTCGTTGTCGAAGTCGTGATTCGGCCAGATGATGGAGTTCACCTGACTGACGGGGCCGCTGGCATAGGTCTGGACCACATGAATGTCACGTTCACCGGCGGACGGCGCGATCACCACGGCGGCGGCCCCGTCGCCGAAGATCATCCGCGACGGTCGGGCATTGCCGATCTTGTCCGAGAACTTCTCACCCATGACCAGCAGAACCGGACGTTCGATCTCCTGCAGCAAGCGGATCGCCTCGGCGACGCCATACGGGAACCCGGCGCACGCAGCGACGATGTCGGCCGAGCAATGGGTCTGCATGATGCCCAGTTGGCCTGATAGCCAGGTAGCGGTCGACGGGATCAGTCGGCTCGAGGTGCAGGAGCAGAACAGCACCGCACCGATCTCCTCGGGCCCGCGACCGGCATGCTTCATCGCTGCCCGCGCGGCCTCAAGGGCGATATTCTCCAATGGCTCAGCCGTGTACCGGCGCCGTTCGATGCCGGTTTTGTTGGTGATTTCCTCCGCGCTCATCGGCGACCACGAGGGTGGGGAGTTCCGGACCACATCTGCGTTTGAGCAGATGACCTCACCCTTGCGGATTGCCAAGGCCTCAATTTTCGGTTGAATTGGCGCATCGTCGCCGATCACCAAAGGCGGGTAGGGTTTCACGGGCTCGACGGCATGATCTGGCGTCGGCGCCTGCTTCGCGCCGGTGATACCGCTCTTTGCGCGGTTAATGAAGTCGAGCACGTGGCGGTCTTTCGGATAATACAGCACAACGATGTCATCATCCTGCATCTCCGACAACGGCTTCAGCCTGGCCTGGCTCCGGTCCCAGGGGTGCTGGTTGTGCAGCACCATCGCCCAGCGCCGGAGTGCCTCGAGTTCTGCCTGCTCGTCTGAGACATCAAGGATATCTTCGACGCTGTAGCGCGGGTGGTCGGGGTTATAGTTGCCGAGGGTGGTCGTCTTGACATCGGCAGTGGCGAGTGCCTCGGCAATCGTGGCCTTGATTGGGGGGAGTGAGGTTGCAATATGGAGCTTGTTCGAGAAGCAGTCGAAGAGCAGGTCGAACAGCTCGTCTTCAGCCGTTTCGTTCCACTTCGCCGGCAGCTGCGCGTAGGCCTGGCGGACACCGGCGGACTTGGCTTCGCGCCCCTCCCAGGGTTGCAGCAGAGATACGAAGACATCGTCGCGGGTCCGCGGGACATCGCGCCAGCGCATCGGCTGCTTGTCATACATTACCAACGCGTAACGGTTCGCCCAGTAAAGGTGCAAGCCGATGTCGCGCAACAGGTCGTAGCGTGTCGCATAGCTTCCCGCGGCCGCCCGCTCGGCGACTTCGGTGCCAGTCGGAGCCTTCACTTCGAAGTCGCGCCGAATGATCGCCTTCAACTGGTTGAGATCGGTGATGATCGAGAAGTCGAGCTCGGTAAAGATGCTTGAGGGAAACACCAGTTTTCCGTGTTTGTTCAATCGAAACGGTTTCATGAATGCTCCTTGCTGATCGCTGACAGGAAATTGCATTTCTGCCGATTCCTTTCGCCGAGACCGGCTTGAAGGTCTTTCAGCAAACCGCCTTTATCACAGCCTATGTTGGGTGCATGGCGAAATGGCGATCACTTGCCATCCCGCCATGCGTTTCCGTCACGTGACGGATGATTTCTGTTTGCGCGGTGCTGTTTTTTTACGCGGAGTTTGTCTGCGCTTGTTTACAACTGGAGTCGGTGGTGCCGGCTCGTTGCGCAAATAGGCACCGGGTGCCGGCTCAATCACCGGCAGGTTACCCTCTGCGGCATGTCGTGCTTTTACCTCGCCTCCGCCGAACTGTTCAGCCCAGGCGACCCAGTCTGGCCACCAGGAACCTTCGAACTGTTTTGCGCCCTGTAGCCAGGCATCTGGAGCCAGGTCGCTGTCTTCATTAAAGCGGTAGCCGTACTTTTTCCGATCCGGAGGATTGATGATGCCAGCGATGTGCCCGGAGCCGCCGAGCACAAATCGCACCGGTCCGCCCAGATAGCGTGAGCCTCGATAACAGGAGATCCAGGGAGCGATGTGGTCCTCAATGGCCGATGCGAAGTAACTCGGCACCTTGACCTGCCCCAGATCAATTGGTGTGCCCGCCAGCTCAATACCACCAGGCTCGCGCAGCCGGTTTTGCAGGTACATGTTGCGCAGATAGAAACTGTGCATGGCGGCGGGCATGCGGGTGGCGTCCGAGTTCCAGTACAGCAGGTCGAAGGGTGCGGTATCGCGCCCCAGCAGGTAGTTGTTGACGAAGAAGGACCATATCAGGCTGTTGGCCCGCAGCATGTTGAAAGCGGTCGCCATGGAGGCGCCCTCAAGATAGCCCTGCTTATTCATGGCTTTTTCGAGCTTGCTTACAGCGTCTTCATCGATGAACACTTCCAGGTCACCGACCTCTGAAAAGTCCAACAGGCTGTTGAGGTAGGTCGCGCTCTTGATCCGGTCGTCTCCGCGGGCCGCCAGCCAGGCCAGCGTGCAGCCGAGCAGGGTGCCGCCAATGCAGTAGCCGACGGTATTGAGCTCACGCTCACCGGTAGCTTGCTCAATGGCGTCCATGGCGGCGATGGGGCCCTCCAGCATGTAGTCTTCAAAGTTCTTGTGCGCCAGTTCCGGCCCTGGATTCAACCATGAGACCACGAATACCGTATGGCCGTGTTCTACCCAGTAGCGGATAAACGACTTTTTTTCGCCCAGATCAAGAATGTAGTACTTGTTGATCCACGGCGGTATCACCAGCAATGGCCGGCGGTGAACGGTTTCGGTGGTTGGCCGATACTGAATGAGCTGCATCAGGTCGTTCTGGTAAATCACGTCGCCCGGGGTGTTGGCCAGATTTTCGCCAACCGTAAAGGCGTCCGGGTCGGACATGCGGAAGGGCATGGGGCCTTCGCCTTCATCCAGATCACGCAGCAGATTGGCCAGGCCACGCAGCAGGTTCTTGCCCCGGGTCCGGATCGTCGTGCGAAGTACCTCAGGGTTGCTCAGGATGAAGTTGCTCGGTGCCAGGGCGTCTGTCATCTGGCCGGTGAAAAACCGCAGCTTGCGTCGGCTGTGATCGTCTAGGCCGCGCACATCATCGATGGTGTCCATGATCCAGCGATTCGACAGTAAATACGCCTGTTTGATGAAGTTGAATGCTGCCGCCTCACTCCAGGCCTGGTCGCGAAAGCGTCCGTCACCCGGCGCTGGTTCCACAACTGCCAGTGGCTTATTCCGTAAATTACTGGTAATCAAACCCGACCAGAATAGGGTGCTGTCCCTGACAAGGCGCGTCTGGGCCAGAAGCAGCGTGTCCGGCTGGGTTGCGAGCCTGCCGGCCAGAGACACAAAGGGTTTGGCCATGCTCTTGACGCTGATCGGGTTGGGATGGCCGCCACGCAGCCTGCGCATAATCGATCGCTTCAGAAGATGACCACCATGCGCACCTATTCTTGCCAGAGAACGTCGTACAACGCGCGGCTCAAATTCATCAGCGGATTTGGTCTCAACCGGTTTTGCAGATATCGTCACAATCTCTACCTCTCGAGGTTACATATACACGCCGCCATTAACGTTAATCTGTTGGCCGGTGATGTAGTCTCCTTCCGCGGCCAAGAATACGACTGCTCTGGCGACTTCCTCAGGTTGACCAAAACGGCCCATTGGTACTCTTGCAACGATCTGCTCACGGATGTTCTCGGGCACCTGGGCGAGCATTTCGGTCTCGGTAAAGCCCGGGGCAATGGCATTGACGGTAATGTTGTTCTTGGCCATTTCCAGTGCCAGGGTCTTGGTAAACGCGATGATGCCGCCTTTGCTGGCCGCGTAATTGGCCTGCCCGAAGTTGCCGGCCTGGCCGACGAATGAAGTGATATTGATGATGCGACCGTACTTCTGGTCGATCATGATCTTCAGCACTTCGGAGCACGTCGCGTAGACGCTGCCCAGGTTGGTATCGAGAACTTCGTTCCAGTCATCGTCGGTAAGTTTTTTCATGGACTTGTCGCGGGTGATGCCGGCGTTGTTTACCAGGATGTCGACGCGCCCCCACTGTTCGTGAACCTGACGTATCAGGTTGCGTGCCGCTGGCATCTTGGACAGATCCGCCTTGAAGGCCAGAGCCTTAACGCCGGTCGCCTCAATTTCCTTGACGACCTCGTCTGCCTCGGACTGACGCGATCGGTAGTTGATCGCGACATCGGCGCCGCGCTGGGCGAGTTGAAGTGCAATGTGCCGGCCGATGCCACGAGAGGCACCAGTGACGATAGCTACCTTACCTTTGAGGTCTTGCATGCCACGTTCCTTGGAATAGCGTTGCGCTTTGAGTAATTATTGTTGTTCGTTGAGAACACCATTAAAACTAGCAGAGCACTTTCAACGCCACAAGAAATCAGGACTAAGCAATTAGTCAGGCCGCGCGGATGAATTCCCGTAAGCGCGGTGCAATGTCTTCGCGCCAGCGACTGCCGTTGAATACACCGTAATGACCAACACCCGGCTGCAGGTGATGCAGGCGCCGGGAATCCGGTACATTGACACACAGATCCTGGGCGGCCCGGGTCTGTCCAGGGCTGGAAATATCGTCTTTCTCCCCTTCGATCGTCATCAGGGCGGTGTCGTGGATGGCGGCCGGATTCACCAGGCGCCCACGGTGTTTGAAGCAGCCACGGGCCAGGTGAAACTCCTGAAAGACACGCTGGATGGTATCCAGGTAATAGGTGGCCGGCAGATCCATCACTGCCAGGTATTCATCATAGAATTCACGATGGCGGTGGATCTTGTCGACCTTGCGATCCCGAAAAGATCGGAACAGCTCGCTATAGGCTTTAACGTGGCGGTCGAAGTTCATGTTCACAAACCCGGTAAGTTGCAGGAATCCGGGGTAAACCTTGCGCATGGCGCCGGGGTAGGGCGCAGGCACTGGGTGCACCAGGTTGCGTTTGAACCACCCTAGGCTCTTTTGAGTGGCCAGTTTACAGGGCGCGGTGGGATCAATGCGACCGTCTATGGGGCCACTCATCAGCGCCAGTGAGCGAGGAGCTGCCGGGTGACCATCTTCGGCCATAATGGCGGTGGCTGCGAGCACAGGCACCACTGGCTGACAGACCGCCAGTACGTGAGTGTCCGGCCCCAGGTGGTCGATGAAATCAACGATGTAGTCGATGTAATCGTCGAGGCCAAAATCACCCGCTGACAGCGGAACCCGGCAGGCATCACGCCAGTCGGTAATGTACACATCATGATCCGGAAGCATGGCCTCCACGGTGCCACGCAGCAGCGAAGCAAAGTGCCCGGACAGTGGCGCAACGATCAGCAGTTTCGGGTCATCGGGCCGCGCCACGCTGCGCTGGAAGTGTTTGAGCTGAGCAAATGGCTTGCGTTTTACAATGGCTTCACTTATCTCGACCGTCTGGCCATCGCAGATGGTTGTGTTCAAATTGAAGGCCGGCTTCGGGTAGCGTCGGGTTAGGTCTCCAAACACACCGTAGGCCGAGGCAAGGCTGCGCGCCCCGGGAACTCGGGAATAGGGGCTTAGCGGATGCCGGAGCAGCATACTCTGAGCTCTGGTCAACATGCGTATCGGCATCAGCGCGGCTCGGTTCATCTCATGGGCAAAATACATCATGGCACTGTCCTGCTTGAGTTTTGGGTTGCGGTATCGTCGAGCGGGCCTGTTGTCTGATTCAACGTGAAAAATACAATAGCACGTTTTAGTTGCTGGCCTTTTTTGGATTGACATTCGACGGCAATTGAATGGTGCTGAAGTCTAGTCGATGGTGCCCAGCTTTCGCTCTACGGAGCGGTTGTTTCACACCAGCTCATAGAATACCGACTCGCTATGCAGGGTTGCCTGAGAGAGATATTGACGGTCCCCCTCGGGCACCCCTGCATCGGCAAAGACCTTTCTCCAGTTTTTACGGAGGGAAAAAATAAATCTGTCCCGGTTTATTCGGTTTAGGTTTATTTGGACACCAGGTTAACGCTAATTGGCGCTCTTGCAGCGTCAGTTACTTTTCGGTTGGTACGTCACCACAAATGCGCCGCGGAGATCCCCTTCCGAAAACCCGGTGGCCTTGTCTTGCGGATATAGCTCATTGAGTCCTGCCTGGACTGCAGGATCTATCGATTTGCCATGGCAACCGAGGCAAAGCTTCTGTGTCGGAATGGCCCGCATATATTCAAACCCTTTTCCCGTATCGGCATCTGCCACACGCCAAATCTCAACCGGCTTTCCATCTTTGACGGGGTGTTCCTGCATAGCCTTCAGTTGCATTTCCTGCCAGTCGGTGGCGGAGTTGCCAGGATTGCGAACGCGCAAACTGGTGCGACTGATCTGCCACCCATCGTTGCTGTTGGCTGCAGCGATTTCCGGCGCCACCGTATTGCAGACAGCGATGCCGTTGGTGAGCCCGCCTTCTTTAATCGCAGCCTGAAGGGCTTGCTTTAGGGAGCCTCCGAAGGCCTGCACTTTTGATCGAGCTTCAGCGACCAATCGATCTGGTGTTTGATCAGGCTGCTGAGCTTGGGCAGTCATCGGCAATAACGCAACCAGCATTGCTGTCGTCAGGACTTTTTTCACGGTCATTCCTCCGCCAGATTCCATTCATGCAGTTTAGAATAAGTATAGAGCGTGTTTCCCTGCGGAGCATTGAAAATCATGGCACTGCGACGAAGTGTCGCGCTGGGATTCAGGAAAACCGGGACCAGGAAAACCGGGACAGATCTATTTCCTAAGTCTTCCGGGGCGGCATAATCTCGAATCACCGCTGGCCGCGAGCTCCAGGATCATTGTTTAATAGCGCCACAACGACTCCAAAACCACATAAGCAGGTGCCTCTTCTATGACGGAACTCAAACAGGTTGCCGGCCTCTCGGCGGATCATCTTCCTAACATTGAAGATCACCTTGACCGTTGCTATATCCAGCCTGGGAAATTGCCCGGCGCGTTGACATTAGTAGCCAGGCGAGGGGAAATTGCCTATGTAAAAGCCCAGGGGCTGATGGATGTGGAACGCAACAAGCCGGTCTGCCGGGATACGGTTTTCCGCATTTATTCCATGACCAAGCCGATCACGTCTATCGCCATGATGCAGCTTTATGAGCAGGGGCGGTTTTTGCTGGATGATCCCGTGCACAAGTATATTCCGGCCTGGAAAAACCGGCAGGTGTATAAAAGCGGAGTCTATCCTAATTTCCTGACCACACCTGCCACCAGCACCATGACCATCCGCGACCTGTTCACGCATATGTCAGGCCTGACCTACGGATTTATGAACCGCACCAACGTTGACGCTGCCTACCGGGAACTGAAGCTTGATGGCAGCCGGAGTATGACGCTGGAAGCGCTGGTCAGTGAGCTGGCGGAACTGCCGCTGGAGTTTTCACCGGGTACGGCCTGGAACTATTCGGTCAGCACGGATGTGCTGGGCTATCTGGTGCAGTTGCTGTCTGGTCAGCCTTTCGACGAGTATCTGCGCGAGCATATTTTTGAACCTCTGGACATGCCTGACACCGGCTTCCAGGTCCGTGACGATCAGCTTGATCGCTTCGCCGCCTGCTACCAGTACCATCCCGGCGATCAGTTCAAGCTGCAGGACGATCCGCAGACGTCTGCTTTCCGGCACGAACGTAAGTTTCTGTCTGGCGGCGGCGGGCTGGTGTCGACCATTGATGACTATTTCCACTTTGCTCAGGCGCTTTGTCAGGGCGGAGAGTTTCAGGGGCGGCGGATTATTGGTCGAAAAACTCTGGAATTCATGCGCCGCAACCACCTACCGGGCAATCAGGACCTGCCGGGCCTCTCCGTCGGTGCGTTCAGCGAGACACCTTATGCGGGGAGTGGCTTTGGCCTGGGCTTTTCGGTAAAGATGGACGTCGCCAAATCCCAGATCAATGGGTCGGTCGGCGAGTACGGTTGGGGAGGCCTCGCAAGCACCAACTTTTTTATCGATCCGGTCGAGGAACTGGTGGTGATCTTCATGACGCAACTGATCCCCTCGTCGACTTACCCGATCCGCCAGGAGTTGCGGGCCATCGTTAATGGGGCGTTGGTGTGATCTACAAAACCCCATAATTTTGGGGAAAACCGGGTAGGCCGAATCATGGAAAATAAGACCGTCCCGGTTTATTAAGCGGCCATTCCAGGCTCGCAATATTTTAAGACTTTTCAGGCTAGCGAGAGGGAACGCTCAGGCAATCTGTGCTGGCATCGCCCAGTTCGGTGCCACCATCCACCGTCATAATCGTTCCGTTCATATAGCGACCCATGTCACTGGCGAGATAAATCGCGGCATCGGCTATATCTTTGGTTTCGCCAAATCGTTTACTGGCAATTTTATCAGCCATCTTTGCTTTCGTTTCGGGGGTAGGTGCTAAACGCTCGGCGCCCTCTGTGCCATTGATTGGCCCTGGGGAGATACCGTTGACCGTAATTCCGGCCGCGCCCCATTCAACCGCCAGGCATTTAATCATCATATTGATGCCCGCTTTGGCTGCGCAAACGTGAACCTGAAAGGGCATTGCAGTCACTGCCTGTGGTGCAGTAATCGCGATTAATGAGGCACCTTTGTTGAGATGCTGAAATCCCAGATGAAAGACGTTGTATGTGCCAAGAAGGTCAATATCGATAACGGTTTTAAAGCCTTTTGGTGAGATCCCCAGGGCAGGTGCTGGAAAGTTACCGGCTGCACCAGAAATCAAACAGTCAATCTTGCCAAGTTGCGCGACACAGGACTGCAGCGCGCTCTCAACCTGTTCGGGGTCTCTAACGTCAGCCGTCAGCGCAATCGCACTGTGCCCGTTGTTGCTTGTAACACTTTCAGTAATCTCTTGAGCGGCCGCTGTGGCTTTATCTGGGTTTCGGCCAAGTACTGCCACCTTCGCACCCACTGCCGCCATGCCTTTGGCTATGCCCAGATTAATACCGCTGGTTCCGCCGGCGATAAAAACCACCCTATCTTTTAGTGTTGTCGGGTCAAACATATTGGATTGCTCCTTTGTGTGCAAAGTTTAAACTTCACTCTAGCTGAAAACTGGGACAGATTTATTTTTTACGAAATAGCAATTAAGCCTGAGCATGTCGCCGAACTGGGCTCAGTCCTTC
>Ga0306868_1000514_pt1 | contig 24700 bp, 24 predicted proteins | sample AntRauTorckE6832_FD_190411 | JGI IMG/M metagenome (GOLD analysis project Ga0306868, IMG submission 190411) | Saline lake microbial communities from Rauer Islands, Antarctica - Metagenome Torckler E6 #832 (v2) (version 2) | ecosystem: Environmental > Aquatic > Non-marine Saline and Alkaline >... | reverse complement strand
TATACAATGCAAAAAATATTTTCTTATCAAATTTTTTTAGCATAGCTATTGCCTCTTATCTTTCCCGACATCTTAAGGAGTAGATTTTTAGGGATGAAAAAGCGTCAAAAATTTTCTTCATATACCTAAACTACACTGTAGTCATTAGAAAATTTAGCTTTTGAATCCTTTTATCAAAGAGATTATCAGTGGTTTAATTTGTGAATTCAATCGAAGTAATTTTTTTGAAAACATATTATAGAGAGATTATTTGAATCATAATTTACAACTTCAATCGGAATAGGCTGAAATACATTGCTAAGAGATTATCACCACTTTATTTTATGAATTCAATCGAAGTAGATTTTTAGGAATGAAAAAGCGTTAGAAATTTTCTTCATATACCTAAACTACACTGTAGTCATTAGAAAATTTAGCTTTTGAATCCTAAAAAGCGTAAACGAAGATTGTAATAAAATAAAGTGGTGATAAGATCAGACATTAAACCTAAAGTGACAGACATCTCCATCCTGCATTATATATTCTTTACCTTCAAGTCTTAATAAACCTTCGTCTCTGGCATCTGCCATCGAACCAACACGCTTTAAATCTTCAAAACTTACTATTTCAGCTCTAATAAACCCTTTTTCCATATCACTGTGAATTCTTCCTGCTGCCTGAGGTGCTGTGGACCCTCTTTTTACAGTCCAGGCTCTACATTCTTTTTCACCCGCTGTTAGAAATGTAAGCAGATTTAATAATTTATAACCAGCTTTAATTACACGATCCAGGCCGGAATCATTAAGGCCAAGTTCATCTAAAAACATTTCTTTTTCCTCTTCCTCAAGTTCAGCAATATCAGCTTCAATTTTAGCACTTACCTCTACAACCTCAGCTCCATCTTTTTCAGCATGTGTTTTTACATCTTTAACCAGCTGATTTTGACCTGTGTTGATATCATCTTCATTTACATTGGCCAGATAAATAATCGGTTTAGCACTTAAAAGCTGCAGTTCTTTGACCAGGCGCTCTCCAGTTTCATCAAGGTCCAGCTGCCGTATATTTTTCCCCTCTTCTAATGCATCAGAAATCTTCTCTAAGGCTGCAACTTCTTTAACATAAATTTTATCTCCACTTTTAGCCTGTTTTCTTGCCTTTTCAATCCTTTTTTCAATCTGAGTTAAATCGGCCATCATTAATTCTGTATTAATAATATCAATGTCTCTATCTGGTGAAATTTTACCATCAACATGTGTAATATTTTCATCATCAAAACAGCGTACAACCTGAGCTATAGCATCTACTTCTCTAATGTGTGCTAAAAACTTATTACCCAGACCCTCACCTCTGCTGGCACCTTCTACCAGACCAGCAATATCAACAAATTCAATAACTGTCGGAGTTCTCTTTTCCGACTGAAATTTTTCAGTCAACCAGTCCAACCTCTCATCCGGTACTGGTACAACTCCTACATTGGGATCAATTGTACAGAAGGGATAATTTTCTGCATCAGCCCCTGCTTCTGTCAGTGCATTAAAAAGTGTTGATTTACCTACATTGGGCAGTCCAACAATTCCTATTTTCATTAAATAATCTTCCTTCCTAAATAATTAAAGTTTTTTCTTAACGTTTTTTTCAAATTTATTTCTCGACAACATAATTATCCGATCACAGGTCTCACATTTTGCTTTAAAATCCATGCCGACCCTTATAATTTTCCAGGTCTTTCCCCCACAGGGATGTGTTTTTTTAAATTCAACTCTATCGCCAACTGAATAATCTTCCGGCATTTAAAGACCTCCTTAATCAAATTCTAAATTACTTTTAAATTGTCATCTATGTTAAAATTAAATATAATACAAAGATTAATGCTGCAGCTAAAAAGAGAACAAAAAGGCAGCCTGGATCTTTATAAAAAGGTTTGTCTGCATTTAATTGGTAGCTGAAACTCCCCTTTTTTCTGGCTTTTTTAAGATGTTTAATTGATTCAGAATAATTTCCTTCTTCCCTATAAATAACTCCCAGATTATTATAGGCCGGCCCATATTCTTCATCTACAGCTAGAGCCTTTTGATATAATTCTTTTGCCCTTGCTAAATTACCCATTTCCTTGGCTATACTACCTAAATTAGTTATTGCAGGCGCAAAATCAGGATCCTGCTGCAAAATTTGATTTAATACTGTCTGTGCTTTACTATATTCTTTTTGATAAACATAAATTACAGCCATCTTATTCAAAGCAGGTACAAAATTAGGCTTTGCTTCTAAAAATTCATTCAGCTTTTCTGATGCCTTTTTTCTTCTACCTCTTTTTATCAAATCAACACATTTTTGATAATTTTTTCCCTCTGCTTCTGTCAGCTGCTCTTTATAATCTAACTCCTTCATATTTTCACCTACTTTTTATTAACTTCGATTTAATATTATATCACAACAGCACCTCAAACTGCAAAAATGGCCCTAAAAAGGGCCATTTCCAGATTTTTATTTTAAATAAAATATTTAGAAGCTACCAGTGTAAGTCGGGATTCCTGGCTGCTGCTGTCTCATCAAGCTTTCTCACAATTGTTGAATGAGGTGCATTCTTAACCAGTTCCGGATCTTCTTTTATTTCCCGGGAAATAATAAGCATAGTTTCGACAAAGTGATCCAGAGTTTCTATGTTTTCTGTCTCTGTTGGTTCAATCATCATTGCCTCTTTAACTACCAGCGGAAAATAGATGGTAGGTGCATACTGATCATAATCCAATAGCCTTTTGGCTATCTGAAGTGTGGAAACTCCTTCTTCTTTCTGACGGCTGCCGGAAAGCACAAATTCATGTAGACTCTCTTCTGCATAGGGCAGTTCAAAGTTTTCTTTAAGTCTGGCTTTTAAATAGTTAGCATTTAAAACTGCATTTTCTGTTGTCTTTTTAAGACCTCTACCACCTACAGTTTTAATATAAGCCCAGGCTCTAAGCATAACTCCATAATTTCCATAAAAGCTGTGCACCTTTCCGATCGACTTCGGCCGCTGATAATCCCAGTAATATTTTTCTTCATCTTTTTTCAGCAGTGGTTTTGGTAGATAAGGAGCTAAAAAGTCCTTAACTCCAACCGGACCAGATCCAGGTCCTCCACCTCCATGTGGAGTAGAGAATGTTTTATGCAGATTAAAATGCATTAAATCAAAATCCATCAATCCCGGTTTGGCATAACCCATAATTGCATTCATATTTGCACCATCATAATAGACTAAAGCACCAGCATCATGTACCATCTCAGTTATTTTTAAAATATCTTCTTCAAAAATTCCCAGAGTATTTGGGTTGGTCAGCATCAAAGCAGCTGTATCTTGATCTAAAACTTCTGCCAGAGCCTCTAAATCAACCATACCTCTTTTATTGGAAGCAATTTCAACTACATCAAAACCGGCCATTGTTGCACTGGCGGGATTGGTTCCATGAGCTGAATCAGGGACAATTACTTTTGTTCTTTTTTCTTCACGATCTTCAAAATATTTTTTAACTATCATTAAGGATGTGAATTCACCATGAGCACCTGATGCCGGCTGTAAAGTTATTTCATCCATAGCACTAATCTCTGCTAAATCAAGCTTTAATTGATATAAGATCTCGAGTGATCCCTGCAGCTGTGATTCCGGCTGATAAGGATGAATATTTGTTAAGCCAGCTATGCGGGCTACTCTTTCATTTCTTTTTGGATTATACTTCATAGTACAGGAGCCAAGCGGATAAATACCAGAATCTACACCATAATTCATTTCACTTAAGGCAGTATAATGGCGGACAACATCAACCTCGCTGACTTCAGGTAGTTCTAAATCATCTCTAAAATAACCCTTTAAATTTTCTTCCAAATTTCCTTTTTCTACCTCAAGTGGAGGTAGAGAATAACCTGTACGACCAGGACTGCTGTAATCTTTAATTAATTTTTCCTCCACTTAAAGCACCTCCATTTTTTCTACTAATTTATCCATTTCTGCTTTTGTTCTCTTTTCGGTTACAGAAACTAAAATTCCTTCTTTACCGACTGCTTCTAAATTATAGCCAACAATTATTTCAGCAGCTAATAGCTCTTCAATTAATTTTCTATTATCTTTTTCAGTTTTTAAAACAAACTCATTAAAAAAGTTATTCCTGTTGGAGACTTCAAAAGCACTTAAGTTATCAATTTTTTCAGCCAGATAGTGAGCCTTATGATAACAGTGTTCTCCAACTTCTTTAAGACCCTCTCTGCCCATTGTCGAAAGGTAAATTGTAGCCATCAGAGCATTTAAAGCTTCATTAGTACAGATATTAGAGGTCGCTTTTTCGCGCCGAATATGCTGTTCTCTAGTCTGCAGAGTTAAAACAAAACCTTCTTTTCCTTCAACATCAGTTGTTTTCCCTACAATTCTACCCGGCAGCTGTCTCAACATTTTCCTTTCATCCCGGCAGGCCATAAAGCCTAAATTGGGGCCGCCATAATTTAAGCCACTACCCAGATTCTGGGCTTCTCCAACAACTATATCTGCCCCAAAATCAGCAGGAGCCTTTAAAACTCCAAGTAAGATTGGATTGGCTATTACAAGCATTAAAGTTTTTTTGCTCTTTTTAATTATTTTTGAGATTTCTTCCATTTTTTCTAAAGAACCATAAAAATTTGGATACTGCAGTACAACTACCGCAGTCTGATCATCAATATTTGCTTCAATTTGAGCTGGGTCCAGAGCTGTTTGAGTGCTCTCTAAATCAATGAATTCCAGATCCTGGCCGGCTCCATAAGTTTTTATAACTTCTCTGTAAGCAGGATTAACTGTATCAGGCAGTAAGACTTTAGAATTCCTGCTGATCCGAGCAGCCATTGTTACTGCTTCTGCTGCCGCTGATCCACCGTCAAGCATTGAGGCATTAGCAATACCCATCCCTGTTAAATCACAAATCATACTCTGGTATTCATAAATTGCCTCCAGAGTTCCCTGACTCAATTCTGCCTGATAGGGTGTATAGGCAGTATAAAATTCAGATCGTGAAATTAAAGCATCAATTATTCCTGGTACATAATGATCGTAAGCTCCTGCTCCTAAAAAAGAAAGCTGCTCATCCAGGCTTTTATTTTTTTTGGCCTGCAGTTGAGCTGTTCTCATTAATTCCAGTTCTGAAATACCAGGCTTAATATTTAAGTCATCAGCTGCCGTTACTGCTTCTGGGATCATCTGAAAGAGGTCTTCGACTGCCTCTACTCCAATTTCCTTCAGCATTTTATTTTTTTCTGCTGCTGTATTGGAAATATAGTCCATAATTATTCCTCCTCAATAAATTCAGCATACTCCTCTGCAGATAAAAGTTCATCTAGTTCGGAATCATCAGCCGGTTCAACCTTTATTAACCAACCTTCACCATAGGGATCATCATTAATTAATTCTGGATTATCAAGCAGAGCTTCATTAACCTCAATAATTCTACCACTTACAGGGATAAAGGTATCTGAGACAGCTTTAACTGATTCTAAGACTCCAAAACTGTCATCTTTATCAAATTCTTCCTCTACTTCTGGCAGTTCAACAAAAACAATATCTCCCAGTTCTTCCTGGGCAAAATCTGTAACTCCAATTACTAAATAATCCTCTTCTTCTCTAACCCACTCATGATCTTCTGAATAATATAAATCATCTTTTATACTCATTTTTATTCCTCCTTTTAATTTTTCTCTTAAATTTTTGGCTGAATCTATATTTTTAGATCCTAAACAAAAGGACCTTTTACTACCTCTGCTTTAAGCTTTCGCCGCCGAACTTTAATTTCAATTTCAGTTCCCACATCTGTATATTCCTGCTCTAAATAAGCAAGACCTATACCCTGTTCTAAAGTTGGAGAATAGCTGCCGCTTGTTACTTCTCCTATTTTTTCTCCCTCAGCATATACTTCATAACCATGACGGGCCATTCCTCTGCCAATAATTTTAAATGGGGTAAGTTTTCGCTGACAGCAGTTTTTTTCTATCTCCACTAATTTCTCTCTCCCAATAAAATCTCCTTTATTGAGCACAACAGTCCAGCTCAAACCAGCCTCATAAGGATTAGTCTCTTCATCTATATCATTTCCATAAAGCGCATATGTTTTTTCCAACCTCAAAGTATCTCTAGCCCCAAGACCGCAGGCTTGAATGCCAAAATCAGAACCAGCTTCCAGCAGTTCATTCCAGATTTTTTCTGCAGCTTCTCTTTCGAAATAAAGTTCATATCCCAGCTCCCCGGTATAACCAGTGCGAGAAATAATCATTTCAACTCCAGCTACTTTTGCCTCTCTGAATCTATAATAATCCAGAGAATTTAAATCAATATCTGTCAGTTGCGTCAGAATTTTCTTTGATTCCGGCCCCTGTAAGGCCAGCATTGCATATTCAGCTGATAAATTATCAGCTTTTGTTTTCTCGAGCAGTTGTTCTTTGACCCACTTGAAATCTTTTTCAATATTAGAAGCATTAACAACCAGTAAATAACTGTCTTCCTTAAGGCAGTAGACCAGCAGGTCATCAACTATTCCTCCATCCGGCTTACAGATAGGTGTGTAAATTATTTTTCCCGGCTCCAATTTCTGCAGATCATTTGTTATAATTTTTTGCAGAGATTTAGCTGAATTTTCACCACTGACAAGAATTTCTCCCATGTGTGAAACATCAAAAATTCCACATTGATTTCGAACAGCTTTATGTTCCTCTATTATACCAGTATATTCTACAGGCATTTCCCAGCCTCCAAAATCAGTCATCTTTGCTCCCATATCTTTATGTATCTGATTGAGTGGAGTTTTTTTCATTAGTTTTGCCCTCCCCTTTGAGAATTTTATCTTTAACATACAAAAACAGGGAGTCGGTTAATATCTCCGACTCCCTGTTCATAAATTACTAAAATATGTCCAGAGTTACGTCCAGCTGAATTCTTTTTGCCTGAGAGTTTCGGTCCCCCTTGCTCCTTCGGCGCCATTTATGGTCTCTCATCCAGCCTTCACCCGCTCTTATTAACTTGTATGTTTTAATTATATATTATTTTTTGAAATATTGCAAAATTAAAATACAAAAGCTGTTAAGACTACTGCTACCAGTAAAGCAGGCAGCAAATTACCTGCTTTTATCTTGCTGACACCAAGCATATTTAAACCAATCGCAGTAATTAAAAGACCACCACTGGCTGTCATAATTCTAATCATATCTTCAGTTAAATAAACTGCTGCCAAGTCTGCTGCTAAGGTTATACTCCCCTGGTAAATTAGTATCGGCAGAGCCGAAAAAGCAACTCCAATTCCAGTACTGGCTGCAAAAGCAATTGAGGTAATCCCATCAAGCAGCGATTTAGTAAATAAGATGCTGGGATCACCATTCAGACCATCCTGAATCGAGCCCATAATTGCCATTGCTCCAACACAGTAAATTAAACTGGCCTGAACAAAGCCCTGCACAAAAAGATCGTCTTCCCCTCCAAATTTATCTTTTAAACTTTCACCAAAATCATTCAATCTTTTTTCCAGCTGCAGAAGTTCTCCGATTACAGCTCCAATAACAAGGCTGAAAATCACCAGCAGGATATCTGGATCTTTTTCTATACTAAAAGCCATCTGCATTCCGATCAAAATCACAGCCAGACTGATACCGTGGATCACTGTTGTCTGTACTTTTTCCGGAAACTTCCCCCTGAAAAGCACACCAATAGTGCTCCCGGCCAGTACAGAAGCTACATTAACAATAGTTCCTATCATTATTTATCACCCATCTACTCTTTTCTCTTTGTTTGTTTCACATGAAACATTATTTTAATTTTTCTACCAACTCATTTAATTTATCAACACTATCCAACTCAATAGTCAGCAGATTATTTTTCTGGCGCTGCTTAATTTTAACCTTTGTCCCTAGATTTTTTTCTAATTCTGCCGCTGCCTGCTGCCAGACCTGATCTAATTTCTTTTCCTGCTTTTTCTTCTTTTTACCTTGCAGCGGATTTTTTAGCTTTTCTACATACTTTTCTGTTTCCCTGACAGTTAGATCTTTAATAATTATGTTTTCACAGGCTGCAACCTGAGCCTCTTCTTTTGCCAGTGATAATAAGGCGCGCGCATGTCCAATTGTAATAGTTCCCTGCTGTAGATGGTTTTTCACCTTATCTGCAAGTTTTAAAAGTCTGATCATATTTGAAACATTAGAGCGGCTTTTACCAACCTGTTTGGCAAGTTCTGCCTGAGTGATTTCAAAATTATTGAGCATCTCTTTATAAGCGGTTGCCTCTTCAACAGGATCTAAATCTTCCCGCTGTATATTTTCAATTAAAGCAATTTCCAGCATCTCCTGATCATCAAAGTTTCTAATAACTGCTGGTATCTTTTTAAGTCCTACCAGCTTTGAAGCCCGCCATCTTCTTTCTCCAGCTACAATCTGATATTTCTCTGCTTTAATTTTTCTAACTGTAATCGGCTGAATAACTCCTTTTTCGCGAATAGAATCAGCCAGTTCATTCAGAGCATTTTCATTAAAATTACTTCGCGGCTGAAAAGGATTAGCTTCTATCTGATCAATAAAAATTTCTTCGACTCTGCTCTGGTCAACATTTTCATCATTATTTATCAGGGCACTTAAACCCTTCCCCAGTCTTTTTTTACTCAAGAGAGATCACTTCCTCTGCTAATTTTCTGTATGCTGCTGCTCCTTTGGATGAGGAGCTGTAATCGAGTATAGGCTTCCCAAAACTTGGTGCCTCACTTAAACGAACATTACGAGGAATAATTGTCTCAAAAACCAGTTCAGAAAAATAACCTTTAACCTCATCTATCACCTGTTCTGAAAGATTTGTTCTGGCATCATACATTGTCATTAAAACTCCTTCAATCCTTAAATCAGAGTTTAAATTTTTTCGCACCAGTTCAATTGTATTCATCAGCTGTCCCAGACCCTCTAAAGCATAGTATTCACACTGAATAGGTACTAGAACACTGTCAGCTGCTGTTAAGGCATTAAGGGTTAGTAAACCAAGAGAAGGAGGACAGTCAATTATTATATAATCATAATCCTGATTAAGAGTTTTTAATGACTTTTTAAGCCTGCTTTCTCTAGAGATAATAGAAACTAGTTCAATTTCTGCACCTGCCAGCTCTATATTAGCCGGAATAATATCCAAATTTTTACTGTTACTCTGCAGAATTGCTTTTTCGGGCGGCTCTGATTCAATTAATAAGTCATAAATTGTATATTCAACTTCAGCTTTTTCTATACCCAGTCCACTGCTTGCATTTCCCTGGGGATCAATATCAATCAATAAGACCCTATTGTTTTTGTCTGCCAGGCCAGCGCTTAAATTTACTGCTGTTGTACTTTTGCCGACCCCACCTTTCTGGTTGACAATCGCAATTTTTTTAGCCATCATTTCACCTCTCTTTAAACATTATTTAGAGATTTTAATATAATATTCTATGCTATCCTGATCATCACTGCGTTCAAATTCGACATTAATACCCGAATTATTAATTTCAGAAATTCTTTTTTCTAAAGAATTAGCAAAAAGACGTAGATCATCAGAAATATGTTTAATTTTTTTCTTCTTTTTAGTTGGCTGCTGCTGTTTTTTTATTAGTTTTTCGCTTTCTCTAACATTAAGCTCTTTTTTTCTGATTTTTTCAATTACTAACAGCTGTTCTTCTGCAGTCTGCAGCTTCAAAAGAGCTCTTCCGTGTCTTTCACTTAAATGCGCAGCCATAAGTTTTTCTCTGATCTGAATAGGTAAATTTAATAATCGCAGTTTATTAGCAATAGTTGACTGGCTTTTTGAAACCCTTGCCGCCAGCTCCTTTTGCGTTAAATTAAATTCATCTAAAAGCCGCTGATAAGCCTGTGCCTCTTCTAAAAAATTCAAATCTTTCCGCTGTAAATTTTCAATCAAAGCAATCTCTGCCATCTGCTGATTATTAAAGTCCTTAACCACAGCTGGAATAAATTCCTTGTTTAAAAATCTGGCAGCTCTAAGCCTCCGCTCACCAGCAATTAATTCAAAGCTGTCACCGCTTTCCCTAACAGTAATTGCCTGAATTAAACCAAAGTTTTCAATTGATTGAGCCAGCTCTTCTATTTCAGCCTGATTAAATTCCTGTCTTGGCTGAAAAGGATTCACTTTAATTTCATCTACTTTAATTTCTACAATTTGATCCCTGTTATTTTGATTTTCCTGATTAAAGAAAGGAATTTTCATTAAAAATTACCCCCACATAAAAATATATTTCTCTAAAATAGCTGAATATCCTTTATTAATATTTAAAACCAGAGGCTAAACTTAAATCAATCCTTAAATTATTTCCCGGGAAATAATTTAAAGGGGGCGTTTTTTAGGTATTCCAGCCCGACGCGGATATTTTTTTGGAGTTTCATTATTTTTTTCAACAATAATTAAATAGCGTTCAGCCTCTAGCCCCGGCACATCAAGTTCTATCACTTTTTTTATTTCTGCACCTAAGGTTTTGAGGGCTGTCTCAGCTCTTTTAATTTCTTGATCATATTCTGGTCCTTTATAAAGATAGGCCAGGCCTCCATTTTTTAAAAACGGAACTGAATATTCCAGCAGCACATTTAAAGAAGCTACCGCTCGAGAACAGATATAATCAAAAGATCCACGCCATTCTTCAATCTGAGCTAGATCTTCAGCCCTGCCGTGAGTAGCATCAATCCCTTTAAGCCCCAGTTTATAAATTAATTGATTTAAAAAATTAACTTTTTTAGCTGAAGAATCTAATAAATAAAAGCTATCTCCCGGCAAAAATAATTTCAATACCATCCCCGGAAAACCGGCTCCTGTTCCGATATCAAGCCATCTTTTTCTGCTCTTAAAATCAAGCTGATTTAAAATCACCAGAGAATCTAAAAAATGCTTTTTGATAACAGCTTCTGGTTCAGTAATTGTGCTCAAATTATATTTTTTGTTTTCTTTAATAAAGAAAAGATAATATTCCCACAGCTGTTCTAGCTGTTCTCTGCTGTAGGAAATATTTAAGTCTTCAATTCCTGCTTTTAACTTATCAATAAATTCTTCTTTATTAATTTCCATTCTGATCATCCTTTTTGCTTCTATTATACTGTTCTAAATAAATCATTAAAGCTGAAATGTCAGCAGGAGAAACACCAGAGATTCTTGATGCCTGACCGATAGAAAGAGGTCTGATTTTATTTAATTTTTCTCTTGCCTCCAGGCGTAAATTATCTAATTGATTATAATCTAATTCTTCTGGTATTTTCTTTTCTTCCATTTTTCTGAACTGTTCTACCTGAGATTCCTGTCTTTCAATATAGCCCTTATATTTCACCTGAATTTCTATCTGTTCCTGTACATCTTTTTTGATCTCTGGCAGCTTATCAGCAAAAAATTCAAGATCTTTATAGGAAATTTCTGGCCGACGCAGTAATTTTTCCAGACTGACAGGTTTGCTTAAGTTTCCACTTCCCAACTCTTCTAATCTAGCTCTTACTTCTTTAGTTGGATTAACCTGGTTTTCATCTGCCCTTAAATAAGCCAGAGCTTTTTTAACACCTTCCATTTTTTCTTGATAATGCTCAAATCTCTGATCACTAACCAGACCAACTTCTCTTCCCAGTGGAGTTAAGCGCTGATCAGCATTATCCTGACGCAGCAGTAATCTGTATTCTGCCCTGGAAGTCATAATTCTATAAGGCTCAGGTGTACCCTTAGTCACTAAATCATCAATTAAAACTCCAATATAAGCCTGTGATCTTTTTAAAATTACAGGTTCTTTCCCCTGCAGACTCAAAGCAGCATTAATTCCAGCGATTAAACCCTGCCCGGCTGCCTCTTCATAACCAGAGCTGCCGTTAATCTGGCCGGCTGTATATAAACCTTTAATTTTTTTCAATTCTAAATCAAGTTTTAATTCTTCCGGATCCACACAGTCATATTCAATAGCATAACCAGGTCTCATTATTTCTACATTTTCTAAACCCGGAACAGTTCTTGCCATTTCAATCTGAACATCATAAGGTAAACTGGTAGAAAGACCGGAAACATAATATTCATCAGTTCCTAAACCCTCAGGTTCAATAAAAAGCTGATGTCTGCCTTTATCAGGAAAACGCACTACCTTATCTTCAATTGAAGGACAGTAGCGGGGTCCAACTCCATCAATGACTCCACTAAATAAGGGAGTTCTCATTTTATTATCATTAATAATGCGATGTGTTTCTTCAGAAGTATAGGTTAAATAACACATTGCCTGCTCTCCGCTTAAGGGTTCAGATTCGAATGAAAAACATAAATCTTCTTCTCCCGGCTGAGGCTCCATTTTAGAAAAGTCCATTGATTTTTTGCTGACCCGAGGTGGAGTTCCAGTTTTAAATCTCCGCAAATTAATTCCTAAGTCCTTTAAACTACCAGAAAGCTTATTGGCAGGATACTGCTGGTTGGGACCGGCGTTAAATTTAGCCTCCCCAATAATTATTCTTCCTTTTAAAAAAGTTCCTGTTGTTAAAATTACCTTTTTGCCGGGGAAAAAGACACCGGTTTTTGTTACTACACCTTTAACCTGACCATCTTCAACAATAATATCTTCGGCAATCTGCTGTTTTAAATCTATATTATCTTCCTGTTCTAAAACCTGTTTCATTCTTTTATGATACTCATCTTTATCTGACTGACCACGCAGGCCGTGAACTGCAGGGCCTTTGCTTGTATTAAGCATTCTAATTTGAATCATCGTCTCATCCATATTTTTTGCCATTTCTCCACCAAGTGCATCAATCTCTCTTACGATATGAGATTTCCCCGGTCCACCAAGTGAAGGATTACAGGGCATAAAGGCCACATGGTCCAGACTGACTGTCAGAGTCAGTGTCTTCAAACCCATCCGTGCCGGTGCTAAAGAAGCTTCACAACCTGCATGTCCGGCTCCAATTACTATTACATCATACTCCTTTGGATATTTATGAAAATCCATTATATCTCTCCCTTATATAAAAAATTATTTTCCCAGACAAAAATCATTAAATATTCTGTCCAGAATATCATCAGCAACAGTTTCTCCAGTTATCTTACCAAGTCCATCAAGACAGTCTTTTAAATCTATAGTTAAAAAATCATAGGGCATCTTTGTTTCACGTGAAACAATTACCCGTTCAATTGCTTCTGCTGCTTTAACCAGTGCATCACGATGTCTGCTCTGAGTGATTACAGCATCTGTATCTGCATCAATCTCTTCCTCAAGAATTTCATCTAAAATATCATCTTTTAATTCATTTAATCCTTCTTCTTCTAAAAGTGATATCCAGAGAAGGTTGTGTTCAGAAAACTCTTTTTCAATCTTTTCTTTTTCCACATTTGCCGGTAGATCAGTTTTATTAACAACTATAATTACCGGTTTGTTTTTAATTAATTTATAGATTTCTCTGTCTTCAGCAGTTATACCCTGATTAATATCAAGCATAAAAAGTACTAAATCTGCTTTTTCTGCTGATTTTCTGGTCCGCTCAACACCAATTTTTTCTACAGCATCTTTAGTTTCTCTGATTCCGGCTGTATCAATTATTTGCAGAGGAATTCCTTTTAAATTAACATATTCTTCAATTACATCACGGGTTGTACCCGGAATATCAGTTACAATAGCTCTTTTTTCCTCTAGAAAATAATTTAAAAGGCTTGATTTACCTACATTTGGTTTACCAACTATTACAGTTTTTAAACCTTCTTTATATATTTTACCCTGTTTACTGCTTTTTAATAATTTTTCTATTTCATTTTTTATATAATTAAATTTTTCTCCCAGTTTAGCTGGAGAAAAACCTTCAATTTCATCTTCTGGATAATCGATTGCTGCTTCCAGGTGGGCAAGTATTTCCACAGCTTCTTCTTTTATTTGATCAACTTTTTTGGAAAGTTTACCATTTAACTGATCAACAGCCAGATCAAGACTTTTTTCTGTTTTGGAATTTATAACTTCAATAATCGCTTCTGCCTGAGCCAGATCAATTCTGCCATTTAAAAAGGCTCGCTGTGAAAATTCTCCCGGTTCAGCAAGTCTTGCTCCATGTTTTAAAACTAGGTCAAGCACTGCTTTCAAAGGAGTCATTCCTCCGTGACAATCAAATTCCAGCACATTTTCACCTGTAAAAGAATGAGGACCCTTCATTATAATTGATACAACTTCATCAATTGTCTTTCCACTCTCTGGATCTTTGATATGGCCGTAGTGGGCTGTATAAGTCTGCTGCTCACTTAGTTTTTTATCTTTTTTAACTGATTTAAATATCTTATCTCCAATCTGATAGGCTTCTGGTCCACTGATCCTAATTTTTCCGGTTCCACCTGTGCCAAATGGAGTTGCAATAGCTGCAATTGTATCTTCTTTTAATATATCCATTTTCTTAACACCTCCTAAAAGATAACCCAGCAGAGAAAATCCCTGCTGGGTTAATGATAAAAGCCATCTGCTTTATTTATTTTCTGTTTATTGATAGCTGCATCAGACTAATGCAGTTTCTTATTTATCTTAGTTAATTTATTTATTCAGTGGTTCTATCATAACTTTACGATAGGGTTCTTTCCCTTCACTATATGATTTAACATTTTTGTTTTCTTTAATTTTAATATGAATAATTCTTCGTTCATGTGGAGGCATCGGCTCTAATACAACTTTCCTATTTTTTCTTTCTGCCTTAGCAGCCAGTCTTTCTGCCAGTCTCTCTAGTGTTTCCTGACGGCGATCACGATAACCTTCAGCATCAAGTAGAACTCTAAAATATTCTTCCAGCTCTTTATTAATGTAGATAGAAGTTAAATACTGCATTGCATCAAGAGTTTCTCCTCGATGACCAATTACTAAACCAAGTTCCTTTTCTCCTGTTAAGTTATAAACTACCTGTTCCTCATTACTTTTTGCTTCCAGAATTTCTACACCAACATCTATCCTGGCTTTATCTAAAAGTGTTTCCAAAAATTCTTTTCCTTTTTTGACAGGATCAAAAACTTCTTTTACCTCTACAACAGCATCTTTAGTTCCAATTAAGCCCAGTAAACCTTTGCTTCCTTTGTCTAAAATATTAATCTCTGCATCTTCTCTTGTAATTCCAAGTTTGCTCAGAGCTTTTTCTACTGCTTTTTCTACATTTTTAGCTTCTACTTTTATGCTTTTCATTTTATTCTGCATCCCCCTTGATTCTGCTAGGTTCTTTAGATAAGAAATACTGTTGACCTACAGTAAATAGGGTTGATGTAAACCAGTATAATAAAACACCAGCAGGTAATGAAAAACCGATGAATACTATAAAGAGAGGCATCATATACATCATTTTATTACTTTTGCCTTCTCCACCAGAAATTTTCTGAGTCATATAAGTCTGGCCTAACATTACGAGTGCATTTAAAAGCACAATTGCAATATCAGGTTCAGCTAGTGAACCATTTGTGATTGTTCCAATCCATAAAAATGCTTCATTTGCCATTTGATCGCCTAAAGCAAAGATAGTTCGGTATAAAGGAATCAAAATTGCCATCTGAACAATCATCGGCAGACAGCCTGCAGCTGGATTAACACCATGTTCCTGATAAAGTTCCATCATGGCTTCCTGCTGCTTTTCTTTATCATCATCAAATTCGTCCTGAATTTTTTTCATTTCAGGCTGTATTTCCTGCATTTCCCGCATCGAACGCGTCTGTTTTGCTGTTAAAGGATAAAGTACCAGCTTAATCAGAAGGGTGAAAATTATAATTGCCAAACCATAATTACCAACAATATTGTAAATAAAATCTAGAGCATATGCCATTCCATTAATTAACCAATCAAACATTTAATAAATTCCTCCTATTCTACCGGATCATAACCACCTGGATTGAAAGGATGACAGCGCAAAATCCGCTTTAATCCCAGCCAACCGCCTTTTAGAGCCCCATATTTTTGAATTGCCTGTTTGGTATATTCAGAACAGGTAGGACGAAAGCGACAGCTCTTTGGAGTCCAGGGTGAAATAATCTTTTGATAGATTTTAATAAAAAATAAAAATATTTTTTTCATTTTATCACCTTATTTAACCAGTTTCATAATCATTATTATTCAAATAATTATGTAAAAGCAGATAAATAAAAATTTGCTGATTTAGATCTAAGTCCATATGTAACTTAAATTATATTCATTTTTTTATATAACTTTTTTACATCTCTTTTTAAATGCTGATAATTAATTTGAACAACTGGCTTACGGGCAATAAAAATTACATCATAACCTTTAAATTCTTTTTCTTTTTCAAACTCTCTAATTATTTCTCTTAATCTTCTTTTCAACTTATTTCTAACAACAGCATTTCCAATTTTGGTACTGACTGATAAACCGTAACGATTTTTTTTTCCTTTTTCATAATTCAAACAGTAAATAACCAGATTTCTGGTAGCATATGATTTTCCATTTTCATATACTTTTTTAAATTCCTTATTTTTTTTGAGACTTTCCACCAAATAACCTCCAGCTAAAATAATCCACAATTAAGACGATTTTTTATTCATACATTAAAATTATATGCTATTTATATAGTAGAGTCAAGTGAATTTAATCTTATCCACATGATAGTTTTTTTAAGCACCTGTTGATAATTTGTTGATAATCTGTTATTATTAATATGGTTATTTAGTCTTAAATTTTCTTCCTAACCGAGCTAATAGTTAAGAGCTTATCAACAAATTGTTAATAAATTAATCAACAGCGCTATAAAATCAGTCAAATACAGCAAGTTATCCACAATTTCTTAGTATTTTATCCACAAACTGTTAATAACAATCATTATTTGTGGATATCTTTTATCTTTTTATTAACATATTTTACTCATTTTTTTTAATCAAAAAGATATTTTACTGCGCTAACAGTAAACTTTAAAAGCTTCTATCTGTGGATAACCTTGAAACTTGTCCACAATTTTGTGGATAAACCCCTATTTATCCCCAGCGATTGGGGATAACTTTAGCTAAAGTGCAATTTTTTTAGAATTACAGGAGGTATTTTATGTCTTTCTCGCAAAAAGAATTAGATCATATTTGGAAAAAAACTTTAGAAAATATCAAGGAACAAATTACAAATCCAAGTTTTAATACCTGGTTTTCCGAAACAAAAGCAGTAATGACCACTGCAGAAAATCAGCTGGTACTTCAGGTACCAAATAATTTTATTCAGGAATGGATAGAAAGTCAATATACTGATTTGATTGAAGATATACTTGCTGATTTAACAGGCAATCAATGGACTTTGATCTTATTAATACCTGAAGAAGTTAAAAAATTTAAGGAAAATAAGAAAAATAAAAACAGCAGTTCAGAAAATAAAGAAGATAAGGAAGTAGATGTAGTTGAAGAAACTGTCGAAAAGGATAGTGTGGAATCAGAATTAAAGCAGAATGGTTTCAATCCTAAATATACTTTCGATACTTTTGTAGTAGGTAACAGCAATCGTTTTGCTCATGCAGCATCACTTGCAGTTGCTGAAGCTCCAGCAAAGGCATATAATCCTCTTTTTATTTACGGTGATGTAGGTCTTGGAAAAACTCACCTGATGCAGGCTATTGCTCATTTTATTTTAAAGAATAATCCTGATTATAAAGTTGTTTATGTTTCTTCGGAAACTTTTACAAATGAACTTATTAATTCAATTAAAGATGATTCAACAGTAGATTTTAGAGATAAATATCGTAATATAGATATTTTACTGGTTGATGATATTCAATTTTTAGCAGGTAAGGAAAGGACACAGGAAGAATTTTTTCATACCTTTAATACCTTACATGAATCAAATCGTCAGCTAATAATTTCCAGTGATCGCCCTCCAAAAGAAATTCCAACCCTGGAAGAGAGGCTCCGTTCCCGCTTTGAATGGGGTTTGATCACTGATATTCAAAAACCAGACTTAGAAACAAGAATTGCTATTTTAAGAAAAAAAGCAGATATAGAAAATTTAACTATTCCAAACGAAGTAGTTATCTATATTGCTAATAAAATTCAGTCGAATATTAGAGAATTAGAAGGAGCACTGGTTAAGGTTATTGCCTATTCTTCGCTTGTTGACAGAGAAATTGATGTTGATCTGGCCAGAGAAGCCTTAAAAGATCTTGTTAATAAAAAGAAAAATGAATCAATTGAAGTCAATATAGAAAGAATCAAAAAAATTATAACAGATGATTATAATTTAAGAATGGAAGATATGCAGTCTAAGAAAAGGACTCAAAATATTGCTTTTCCACGTCAGATTGCCATGTATTTAAGTAGAGAATTGACAGATTTTTCTCTGCCTCATATTGGAACTGAATTTGGAGGCCGAGATCATACGACAGTTATCCATGCTCACAATAAAATCCAGGAAAAAATAGAAAACGAAGATGATTTTAGCAACAAAATTGAAAGATTGATTGATACAATTAAGCACGGTTAATACTCTAATTTTTATTTTTTTAAAAGCCTGAAAGCTCCTTTTTAAGCTGTCAACAATTGCTGTGGATAGTTATTAAGGTGGTTGTTGATAAAATGTTGATAATTTTAAACTGTTAGTATGTGGATAACTCTTAGACTATCCGCTAACATCTTATCTACAGGCATCATCAGGCTCTCATTAGTATTTAAGGGCTTATCCACATATTCACAGCCCCTACTACTACTACTACTGGTTTTATTAATAAATTAACCACTATTATTTATATTCGATTTTGTTAATAACTTTTAATTTGGAGGGATACACTTTGAAATTTTCAATAAATCAAAAGGATTTATATAATGCTCTTAATATTGTTAGAAGAGCTGTAGCAAAAAATCAGACATTACCTATTTTAACTGGAATATTTTTAAGCTTAGAAAATAATACTTTAACTTTAAAATCTACTGATCTGGAATTAGGCATTAAATATAATCTAATAGTAGAAGGTCAAAAAGATGGTTCAATTGTACTGCCTGCTATTCAATTTTTAAATATTATTCGTGAGCTGCCAAATGAAGAAGTAAAGATAGACTTAAATCAGGATAAATGGCAGCTGCAGATAAAATGTGTCAATTCTTTATTTAAAATAAATGGTTATGATCCTGATGAATTTCCTAATTTACCCCAGGTGGAGGAAAGTGCAACCTTTAGTCTACCTTCCAGTAAATTTAAAGAAATGATAAAAAAAGTTAGGATTTCTACCTCAAAAGATGAAACTCAACCTGCTTTAACTGGTGCTTTCTTTGAAGTTGAAGCTGAAAAGGTAAAAATGGTTTCTACAAATACATATCGTTTATCATATATTGAAGCACCTCTGCAGACTTCAGTTAATGAAAAAATTGCAGTTATTTTACCGGGCAGTACCCTGCAGGAGTTAAATAATCTTCTAGAGGATGAAGGTAGTGTTGAAATAGAGGTTGACAGCAATTATGTACGTTTCAATTTTAACGGGATAGAGGTTATTTCGCGTTTAATAGAAGGAAAGTTTCCTAATTATGAGTTGGTAATTCCAGATGAATCGAACAGTAAATTTTCTGCTGATTTATCTCAGCTTTACGGGGCAGTTAAAAGAGCTTCATTAATTGCAAAACTTGATGCTAATATAATAACTCTTAATGCAGATGATGGTTTGATGGAAATTAATTCAGCTGAGGGAAGTTCTGGTTATGCTCATGAAGAACTTAAAATTGAGATAGAAGGACCGGAGCAAAAAATTAATATTGATGCTGGTTATTTTATTGATGCTTTAAAGGTATTGGATTCTGAAGAAATTAATATAGAAATGATAGGACCTTTAAATCCACTGGTTGTAAAATCGGAAACAGAAGCTGGGGATAAGTTTATTTATCTAATTATGCCGGTGCGTTCACAGTCATAATTATAATTTAATATAAAAGTGTACTGTTTGTTGAAATGTGGATAGTTATTCAGAGGGTACACTTAAAGATATTTGAGGGAGGTAATAATTAATGGAAGAAGTAAAAATAACAAGTGATACAATTAATTTAGATCAATTTTTAAAATGGGCAAATATTGTAATGAGTGGTGGAGAAGCCAAACATTTAATTCAGGCAGGAGAAGTAGAGGTTAACGGGGAAATAGAATTAAAGAGGGGAAAAACTTTAAAGGTTGGAGATATTGTTTCTTTAACAGCCGAAAATAAAAAATATAAAGTAAGTCGGGGATAATAAATGCATTTAGAAAGAGTTCTCTGCCGAAATTTTAGAAATTTTGAAGAATTAATGATTGATTTAAATCCAAATCTAAATATTTTCTTAGGTGCCAACGGTCAGGGAAAAACTAATTTTTTAGAAGCAATATATTTAATGGCCACTGCTAATTCCCACCGCAGCAGTATTACTTCGGAAATGATCAACTGGGAAGAAGAAAAAGCACTTGTTCAGTTGCTTTTAAGGCGCAGAGAAGGTAAAATAAAGTTAGCCATGCGTTTAGAAAAAAGTGGACGCCAGGTTGAAATAAATGATAATCCTCTGGATAAAGTAAAAGAACTGCTTGGATATTTAAATGCAGTTTTATTTTCTCCTGAGGATTTAAAGCTGGTTAAAGAGGGCCCATCTCACAGGCGAGAGTTTATAGATCTTGAAATTTCTCAGGTCAGCCGTTATTACAATCATCTTTTAAGTAAATATGATCATCTTTTAAAACAGCGAAATAATTTATTAAAATCAATCAGAGATGGTCGCTCAACTGATAGAGAGATGCTTTCAGTCTGGGATGAACAGCTGGCTGCAGTTGGCTCCAAGATAATTTTAAAAAGAATAGAAGTTATAGATAAATTAAAGATTTTGGCCAGATTATCTCAGCGTAAAATAACTGAGGGTAGAGAAAACTTAGAGATGGAATATGATATTTCTTTAAATAATTTTTCTAAAAAACTGGGGGAAGCAGAATTAAGAGAACTTTTTATAGACAGCCTGATTGAAAAGCGTGATCAGGAAATTTCTCGCGGTTATACGGTAATTGGTCCTCATCGAGATGATCTTATTTTAAAGGTAAATGAGATGGATTTAAGAAAATATGGTTCTCAGGGACAGCAGAGAACTGCTGCTTTAGCATTAAAACTGGCAGAACTGGAATTTATGAAATCAGAGACCGGAGAATATCCAGTCCTGCTACTTGATGATGTTTTTTCAGAACTAGATGGATTGAGAAGAAAAGCATTGATTAATATTATAGCTGATAAAATTCAGACTATAATTACAGCAACAGATGGTGAAAATTTATCCGGACTTAAAAACAACTCCTATAATGTTTATCAGGTCAATAAAGGGAGAATAAAAAAGAGGGTGAATTAGACATATGTTTTTACATCTTGGTGATGGTTATATGATTCCATCCAAACAAGTAGTATTAATTGGTGATTTAGAGAGTACGACTTCATCTGAAATAACTGAAGAATTTTTGGATATTTCTGAGGAAGAGGGATTTATTGTTGATTATTCCGGGGGGAATCCCCGCTCTTTTGTGTTAACAGAAGAGACAATTTATCTTTCAATGATCTCATCAAAGACACTGGGAGATCGGGTTGATAGATTTACAGAAGAAAATGGGGGATATTGATGGATATTAAGGACAGAGGTAATTACGAAGCAGAACATATACAGGTACTGGAGGGGCTGGAGGCAGTTCGTAAAAGACCTGGGATGTATATTGGTTCTACAAGTATAGAAGGTCTGCATCATTTAGTCTATGAGGTAGTTGATAATAGTATTGATGAGGCAATGGCTGGCTATTGTACGGAAATAACAGTTGAAATTAAACCTGGAAATGTAATAAAAGTTCAGGATAATGGTCGAGGTATTCCAGTTGAAATTCATCCAAAAGTTGATAAACCAGCAGTAGAAGTTGTAATGACTACCCTGCATGCCGGAGGAAAATTTGGTGGTGAAGGATATAAAGTTTCAGGTGGTTTACACGGTGTTGGTATTTCTGTAGTAAATGCTTTAACAGAATGGATGGAAGTAGAAATTGCCTGGAAAGATGGAAAAGTTTATAAACAGAAATATGAAAGAGGATTTCCACAGCATGAGCTCCAGGTAGTAGGAAGCTGTGACAGTGACTGTACAGGAACAACAATTGAATTTAAACCGGATCCTTTGATTTTTGAAGAGATAGATTTTGATTTTAGAGTTCTGTCACAGCGTTTAAAAGAGCTGGCCTTTTTAAATAAGGGAACAACTATTAAGATTACTGATTCCCGTAAAGAAGAAGTGGAGTCAGAAGAATTTCACTTTGATGGTGGTTTAGTATCTTTTGTTGAATATCTGACCCAGAGCAAAAAGCCTCTACTTTCTGAACCTATTTACATCGAGGATGAAGAAGAGGAAGGTTCGATTGAGGTAGCAATTATGTACCATCAGGGATATAACACCTCACTTTATACTTTTGCTAATAATATTAATACCAAAGAGGGTGGAACTCATTTAAGTGGTTTTAAATCTGCCACTACTCGTACTTTTAATGATTATGCCCGCAGTAAAAATCTTTTAAAAGATGATGATAATAACCTTAAAGGTGAGGATATCAGAGAAGGTATGATTGCAATTATCAGTGTTAAATTATCTGAGCCGCAGTTTGAAGGTCAGACTAAAACTAAGCTGGGTAATAGTGAAATGCGTGGTTTTGTTGATTCTGCAGTTTCTTCATTTTTGAAAACATATTTAGAAGAAAATCCAAAGGTAGGAAAGGCAATTATTGATAAGGCAATGAGTGCAGCTCAGGCAAGAAAAGCAGCTCGTAAAGCCAGGGATTTAACCCGCAGAAAAAGTGCCTTAACTTCTACAGCTCTACCGGGAAAGCTTGCAGACTGCTCCAAACGTAAAGCTGATGATACAGAAGTATATATTGTTGAGGGTGACTCTGCTGGTGGTTCTGCTAAACAGGGTCGAGACAGAGAGTTTCAGGCCATTTTACCGCTTAAAGGTAAAATTTTAAATGTTGAAAAATCACGCTTAAATAAAATTTTAAATAATGATGAGATCAGAGCTCTAATCACTGCAATTGGTACAGGAGTGGGAGAAGAGTTTGATATAAATAATATTCGTTATGACAGAATAATAATTATGACTGATGCAGATGTCGATGGTGCTCATATTAGAACTTTACTTTTAACTTTCTTTTATCGGTATATGCGTCCTTTACTCGAAAATGGAAATATATATATTGCACAACCACCTTTATATAAGGTCAAAAAGGGTAGAAGAGAAGAATATGTCTATAATGATAAAGCCTTAAAGGAGCTGCTCGATGAAATAGGTAAAGACAGAGTTTCAATGCAGAGATATAAGGGTCTTGGTGAGATGAATCCCAGTCAACTCTGGGATACAACCATGGATCCGGAGCATAGAATCTTACTTCAGGTAGATATAGAAGATGCAATTATGGCTGATGAGACATTTTCTATTTTGATGGGAGATAAGGTAGCTCCCAGGCGCGAATTTATTCAAAAACATGCCCGAGAAGTTAAAAATCTGGATGTGTAATTTTCTAGTTAATAAAAGTTAAAGGTTGGTGAAATATTTTGGATCAAAAAGCAGCAAGAGTAAAAAAAATTGACATAGATAAAGAAATGAGAACATCTTATCTTGATTATTCGATGAGTGTAATTGTAGGAAGAGCTCTACCGGATGTTCGAGATGGATTAAAACCTGTTCATAGAAGAATCTTATATGCCTTAGATGATTTAGGGATGACTCATACCAAGCCACATAAAAAATCAGCCCGGATAGTCGGGGAAGTACTTGGTAAATATCACCCTCATGGAGATACAGCAGTTTATGATACAATGGTTAGAATGGCACAGGATTTTTCTTACCGCTATATGCTGGTAGATGGACATGGTAACTTTGGATCGATTGATGGAGATAGTGCAGCTGCTATGCGTTATACAGAGGCCAGAATGTCTCCAATTGCTTCTGAGATGATGACTGATATTAAAAAGGACACTGTTGATTTTGTTCCTAACTTTGATGAATCTTTAGAAGAACCTGAGGTTTTACCGGCCAGATTTCCTAATTTGCTGGTAAATGGTAGCTCCGGAATTGCGGTTGGAATGTCAACAAGTATTCCGCCTCATAATCTAGGGGAAGTAATAGATGGAGTAATTAAATTAATCAATAATCCAGAAATTACAACTAAGGAATTAATGGGAACAATTAAGGGACCTGACTTTCCTACAGGTGGACAAATTATGGGCAGAGGCAGTATTTATAAGGCCTATAAAAATGGTAGAGGCAAACTTACTGTTCGAGCCAAAACTAGAGTTGAAGATTTATCTGTCAATAGAAAACAGATTATTGTTGATGAACTTCCCTATCAGGTAAATAAAGCTCGTTTAATTAAAAAAATAGCAGATCTAGTCAAGAATGAAAAAATAGATGCAATTTCAGATATTAGAGATGAATCAGATAGAGATGGAATGAGAATAGTAATTGAATTAAAAAGAGAAGCTACTCCCAAAGTAGTTTTAAATCAATTATATAAGCATTCCAGACTTCAGGTTACATTTAGTGTAATTATGATAGCTCTGGTAGATAAAGAGCCGAAGGTTTTATCCTTAAAAGAAATTTTAGAGCATTACTTAGCACATCAAAAAGAGGTTGTCAGGCGGAGAACCCAGTATGATCTGGATAAAGCTTTAGATCGAGCTCATATTTTAGAAGGTTATCGAATTGCTCTGGCAAATATCGATGAGATAGTAGAAATGATTAAAAATGCTGATGAAGTTGAATCAGCCAGAATTA
>Ga0306868_1000511_pt1 | contig 24843 bp, 28 predicted proteins | sample AntRauTorckE6832_FD_190411 | JGI IMG/M metagenome (GOLD analysis project Ga0306868, IMG submission 190411) | Saline lake microbial communities from Rauer Islands, Antarctica - Metagenome Torckler E6 #832 (v2) (version 2) | ecosystem: Environmental > Aquatic > Non-marine Saline and Alkaline >... | reverse complement strand
ACCACCATCAACAGACCGGGACAATGGACATCAAACACGACCACCGTTACGCGATCAACCTGAACGTCCGGGGCATTCAGCCCTCGGCCACCCTGCGCATCAACGAGCTGAGCAATCAGCTGCGCTCCGAAGGCAAGGACATCATCAAGCTGGGCCTGGGGCAATCTCCGTTCCCGGTGCCCGAACGCGTTGTTGAGGCCCTTAAAGACCACGCTCACGAGAAAGACTACCTGCCGGTAAAAGGCCTGAAAGGCCTGCGCGAAGCCATCTCCGGCTACATCAACCGCAACGAGCACATGCGTTCGAGCTGGGAAGATGTGCTGGTCGGCCCCGGCTCCAAAGAGCTGCTGTTCATCCTGCAACTCGCCTACTACGGCGACCTGCTGATTCCGCGACCGAGCTGGGTTTCCTACGCCCCCCAGGCACGTATTATCGGCCGCTCGGTACATTGGCTGCCGACCCACGCGGAGAACAACTGGCAACTGACCGCCGAAGAGCTGGACATTATTTGCCGGGACGACCCCTCACGGCCACGGATTCTGATTCTCAACTATCCGTCCAACCCGACCGGCTGTACCTACACCGATGATCAGTTGCTGGCGATTGCCAATGTGGCACGCAAGTACGGGCTGATTTTGCTGTCAGATGAAATCTACGGCGAAGTGAATTTCGAGGGCCGGCATAAATCCATTGCCCGTTACTATCCGGAAGGCACCATTATCAGCACCGGCATGAGCAAGTGGCTGGGCGCTGGTGGCTGGCGCCTGGGCACCTTTATCTTCCCGCCGGAACTGCGCCCGCTTCAGGATGCCATGGCGATCATCGCCAGCGAGACCTTCACCTCCACCAGCGCACCAATCCAGCATGCGGGCATTACCGCATTCAATGGCGGCGACGATATCAACGAGTATCTGAAACAGTCGCGGCGTGTGCTCAAGGTGGTGGGGGAATACATGCACCGCCGCCTGCTTGAAATGGGCGCGATCGTGCAGAAACCGCAGGGTGCTTTCTACCTGTTCCCGGACTTCTCCAGCTACCGTGAAAAACTGGCACAACAGGACATCAAAACCTCACAGTCCCTGTGCACGGCACTGCTGGAAAATACCGGCGTGGCCATTCTGCCCTCCAGTGATTTCGGTTTCCAGCCAGATCACCTGGCGGCCCGTCTGGCATTTGTTGACTTCGACGGAGCCCAGGCGTTAGCACTGGCAGGTGGTGACTACGCCGACCTGGAACTGGGAGACAACTTCGTCAACCAGGCCTGCCCGCGTCTGGCCAAAGCCATGGACAAAATAGAGCACTGGTTGCAAAGCCTGTAACCGCTCCGTGTTAGACTGACACTCTCATATTCTGCAATCGAGGGTGTCATGTCTGATTCACTGTCTCTGCGAGAAATCACCGATTTCGCCGAAGCTCTGGCCCGCGAGGCCGGCGAACTGGTCCGCCGCGAGCGCGATGAAAACACCCTGCGCACCGACTACAAGCACCAGACCGAGCTGGTCACCCACGCGGACATCATGGCCGATGAATTCATCACCGCCACCATCCGCAAACGCTTTCCGGGCCACCGCATTCTGTCTGAAGAAACCATGCCGGATCTGTCACAGGCTGAAGAGCTGGAAACCCCGCTGTGGGTCATTGACCCGATCGACGGCACGGTCAACTACGCCTACGGTCATCCCCAGGTCGCGATTTCCATTGCCTATGCTGAAAAAGGCGAGGTTCAGGTAGGTGTGGTCCATGCGCCCTTCCCCGGCGAGACGTTTCGGGCCACCAAGGGCGAAGGCGCCACTCTGAATGGCAGACCTATCAGACACAGCGGTGCGACCGACCCAAGGCAGTCCCTGTTCGCCACCGGCTTCCCGTACACCAAGGACAGCCTCGAGCCTTTGCTTAACCGCCTCGATGCCATGATCCACCAATGCCGCGATTTGCGCCGCATCGGTTCGGCGGCTCTGGATATCTGCTGGGTGGCCTGCGGCCGTCTGGACATCTACTACGAAACCGTCAGCCCCTGGGACTTCGCCGCCGCCCGCCTGATCGCCACAGAAGCTGGCGCCACAGCCGGGCACTTCGGTGACGTTCCCCCCGGCTATCCGGCTGACCTCTGGGGCCGCGACATACTGATTTCGGCGCCGGCTATTTGGAAACCAGTGCGTTCCATTCTGCGGAAAGCTTCCGGGTATGAGGGTGAGGGGCATTAACCCCAAACGGACTCAGAAACCAGCCCCCAAGCCTCGTCAAAGTCAGTGGTAGGCAGCCGGGTGAAAGACGACCGCACAAAGCGCTGAATGCGACCTTCCAGGAACACCATCACAAAATCAGCCCCCCGGGCCGAGGTGGTTCGGGGCCCCAGGCCCTGGCGGATTTCGCCTTCTTTCAAAGCCTGACGGATCTGCGTTTCCAGACGCTCGAAAAACTGCGACGAGCGCTTGCGCAGGGATTCATCTTCGCCCATCAGCGCGTCGCCCGTCAGCACACAGCATAGCCCCGGATTGCGCTCGGCAAACACCAGCACCAGATGCACCAACTGCTGCAGCCGAACCCGAACATCCTCCTGCTCCTGCAGAATCACCTGACAGCGGGAAAACACCGCCTCCTCTGCAAACTCGATGAGAGCCTCGAACATCTTGCGCTTACTGGGAAAATGGCGATACAGCGCCGCTTCTGTCACGCCCACCATTCTGGCCAACCCGGCCGTGGTGATACGGGCACCGGGGTCGGATTGCAACAGTTCAACGAGTGCCTGAAGAATGCTCTCCCGGCGACTGGGTTTCTGGTTGGTCATGGCAGGACTACAACGCTCTGAGTTTTGGTTTACTGAAACATTCAGACAATCATTCCCTCTCCCCATCAGGAGAGAGGGGCATCAGATCCTAGAAGAAGGTGCCGTCTATCGGGGAAGAGGCACTGGCGTACAGTTTCTTCGGCATGCGGCCAGCCAGGTAGGCTTCACGGCCAGCTTCTATGGCCAGGCGCATGGCATGGGCCATTTTGATGGGATCCTTAGCCTGGGCGATAGCGGTGTTCATCAAGACACCGTCGCAGCCCAGCTCCATGGCAATGGTAGCGTCTGATGCTGTGCCCACGCCGGCATCCACCAGTACGGGAACATTCGCGTTTTCAACAATCAAGCGGATGTTGTAGCGATTCTGGATGCCCAGCCCGGAGCCGATGGGTGCGCCCAGGGGCATGATGGCGATGCAGCCCATCTGCTCAAGACGCAGGGCCAGCAGTGGGTCGTCTGAGCAGTAGACCATCACCTTGAAACCGTCTTTAATCAGCTCCTCGGCGGCCACCAGGGTTTCCGGCATATTCGGGTACAGGGTTTTCTGGTCACCCAGCACTTCCAGCTTCACCAGGTCGTGGCCATCAAGCAGCTCGCGGGCCAGTTTACAGGTGCGCACCGCATCTTTGGCGGTATAACAACCGGCGGTGTTGGGCAGAATGGTGTAGCTGTCCGGGTTAACCACATCCAGCAGGTTGGGCTCGTCCGGATTCTGGCCAATGTTGGTGCGGCGCACAGCCACAGTTACGATCTCCGCGCCGCTGCTTTCAATCGCATGTCCGGTTTCTGAAAGATCGTGATATTTGCCGGTGCCAACCAGTAATCGGGACTGGTAAACCCGGCCTGCAATTTCGAGGGGTTTGTCTTCTGGGAGCTGGATTTCCGGTGTGTCTGTCATAGCCTACCTGAGTTTATTGAATCAGAATCTTGTCAAAGCCGGACTTCCTGTCAGCCACCGCCGATGGCGCGCACCACTTCCACCCGGTCGCCCGCGCTCAGGGTGAAATCCGGGTGCTGGCTGCGGGGAACAATGTCTTCGTTAACCTCCACCGCCAGCCGTTTTCCGGTCAGGGCGAGATGCTCTACGAGGGTTGCAATGGTGGCCCCTTCAGGGAGATCCATCGCATCGCCATTTACCTGAACCTGCATGGTTCTGATCACCTCCGTCATTTCTTCAGAGCCGCTGCAATCAGCAGGGCCCAGCCAATCATGAAGCAAACACCGCCGACCGGCGTAACCGGCCCAAGCCAGTGAGTGCCGGAAAGTACCAGCAGATACAGACTGCCACTGAACAGTAAAATTCCGGCAAGCCAGAAACCACAGGCGGCGCCCAGCAACCGGCCAGACAGCCCAAGGGCGGGCATCAAGCTCGCGGCGATCAATGCCAGAGCGTGGTACATCTGGTAACTAACGGCGGTCTGGAACACGTCCAGGCTGCGCTCACTGACCACGCTCCGCAAACCATGGGCGCCAAAAGCCCCGGCCATAACCGCCAGCAAGCCCGCCAGGGCCCCGATCACCAATGCCCAGCGAAGAATGTTGCCACTACGGATTTCAGCTGCAGTCACAGTGAATTTTTTCTCCGGTGTCCAGGTTCATCAGGGTTAGTGCACCACCCCAGACACAACCGGTGTCCAGCCCGACAAACTGATCATTGCCGGTGGTGCCTTCCAGGGCTGCCCAGTGACCGAAAATGATCTGTGTGTCGTCCTGCCGGGAGTATTCAAACCAGGGGGCGTAGCCCTCGGGTGGATTGTCGGCAGATTCTTTGGTGGCCAGTTCCATAGTGCCGTCTTCGGCAATGAAGCGCATACGGGTGAAATAGTTGGTAATTGCCCGCCAACGCTCCATTCCACTGAGCGTATCACACCAGCGATCCGGCTGATTGCCGTACATCTGGCTGAAATACGCCTCTGCGTTATCGCTACGGATGACCGCCTCCACTTCCCGGGCGTGTGCCATGGCCTGCTCTACGCTCCAGATATGCGGCAGGCCGGCATGGGTCATCACCAGGTTGCGGCTTTCGTCATGGACACACAGAAACTGCTGGCGTAGCCAGTCGAGCAGCTGGTCACAGTCCGGGGCGTCCAGAATGTCCTGCAATGTATCTTTCTTTTTGGTGTCATGGCCGCCAAAAACAACCGCCAGCAGGTGCAAATCATGGTTACCCAGCACCACCACAGCTGAATCACCCAGGCTTTTGATATAGCGAAGCGTATCCAGGGAGGACGGCCCGCGGTTGATCAGATCCCCAGCCACCCATAGCCGGTCACGGGAGGGCGAGAAGTCCACTTTTGACAACACATCCCGCAGCCGGTCATAACAGCCCTGAATATCGCCTATGGCGTAGTCAGTCATTACTTACCTCATTGCCGTTCGCGGTTATACCTTCAACATCCACCAACTTGTCTGCTATCTGTACGTAATCCGCCAGGCTCAGGTTTTCCGGGCGCAAGCCATCGTTAATGCCCAGTGCCTGCAATTGCTCCACGGTGATCATTGAACCCAGGGCCTTGCGCAGGGTTTTGCGCCGGGCACTGAAGGCTGTACGTACTACCGCCTGCAGGGTTTTCAGATCTTTTGCCGGATGCGGCAGCTCGGTGTGAGGCACCAGCCGCACAATGGCGGAATCCACCTTGGGGGCGGGCCGGAAGGCGCCCGGGCCAACCTCAAACAGGGGCTGCACTTTGCAGAAATACTGCGCCATGATGCCCAGCCGGCCATAGTTATTGTCGCCAGGCACCGCTGCCAGGCGTTGCACCACCTCTTTTTGCAGCATGAAGTGCATATCCTGCACCACACCGGATTGCGACAGCAGGTGAAAAATCAACGGCGTGGAAATGTTATACGGCAGGTTACCAATGATTCGCAGCGGTCGATCGGTCATCAGCTCGCTGAAATCAAAACTCAACGCATCGGCTTCGTGGATTCTGAAATCCGGATAGTTGAAAAACTTGGTGCGCAGCACCGGTATCAGGTCGCGGTCCAGTTCGACCACCTGAAGGCGCGGGTTTACCCCAAGAATTTCTTCCGTCAGCGCGCCCAGACCGGGGCCAATTTCGACCAGGGCATCTTCCGGTTTGGGATTGATAGCCCGGATAATTTTCTCGATCACTCCCGGGTCATGCAGAAAGTTCTGACCAAAACGTTTGCGGGCCTTGTGACCCTGCTTGCTACTCATGATGGCTCTCCGGCCTTTGCCGCCCGACGGCAGCGGGCCATTTGTTCGCCCACGCGAATGGCGGTATGCAGGCTGCCAGCATCGGCCTTACCGGTGCCGGCCAGATCCAGCGCGGTGCCGTGGTCAACCGAGGTACGGACAATGGGCAGCCCCAGAGTGATATTCACCGCACGGCCAAAGCCCTGAAATTTCAGCACCGGCAAGCCCTGATCGTGGTACATGGCCAACACCGCATCGGCGTCGTCCAGCCAGTGAGGCGTGAACAGGGTGTCGGCGGGCAGTGGCCCGGTCAGTTTAATGCCCTCTGCTCTCAGATTCTTCAGCGTCGGTTCAATGACTTCGATTTCCTCGCGGCCCAGGTGCCCCCCTTCTCCGGCATGGGGATTCAGCCCGGCCACCAGGATGCGAGGTTGTGTGATGCCGAAGAACGTCTTCAGATCCGCATCCAGAATGCGGGTTACCTGCTTGAGGCGCTCCGGCGTGATGGCTTCCGGAACGTCTTTCAGGGGTAAGTGAGTGGTTACCAGTGCCACACGCAATTCATCTGTGGCCAACATCATCACCACACGCTCAACGCCACAGAGCTCCTGCAGAAATTCGGTGTGCCCGCTGAAGGCAATGCCGGCTTCGTTAATCACGCCCTTGTGCACAGGCGCCGTCACCATGCCATCGAAAGCACCACTCAGGCAGCCCCTGGCCGCCCGGGTTAGCGTGTCGAGCACGTACTGACTGTTGCCGACATCCAGCTTGCCAGCCGCTTCAGACTGGCAGCCTTCCACGTGGTGCACAGATAAATGCCCTGCGCGGGTTTCCGGGATCTGGCCGGGCTGCCAGTCGTGCAACTGCACACTCAAACCCAGCGTGACGGAGCGGGCCGCCAGCAACGAATGGCTGGCAACCACCACAATGCCAGCCTGGCGGTGTTCACCAGCCAGTTGAAGACACAACTCCGGACCAATGCCAGCCGGTTCGCCGGCTGTCAGCGCCAGGATCACGGGCTCACTCATGAGGCGTCATCGCCCTCACTGTTCGCGTTCATGTCAGCGTACTCACCCTTGAATTCGATGAACGCTTCGTCGCGGATTTCACGCAGCCAGTTCTGCAATTCGGTTTCGAATTTACGCTGGTAAATGGCCTGGCGCGCCTGGGAGTCCTTGTTGGAATCGGTCACGTCCTGTTCACGACGCTCCTGAACCTGCAAAATGTGCCAGCCAAACTGGGACCGGATCGGACCGTAATATTCACCCACATCGGCTTCCATCATGGCTTGCTCGAATGCCGGCACCATCTGCCCGGGGCTGACCCAGCCCAGGTTGCCGCCATCCGACCCGGAAACCGGGTCATCAGACAACTCCCGCGCCAGAGCCGCAAAGTCGGCGCCATCCTGCAATTGCTGGTAAATCTCCCGAATACGCTGCTCAGCCTGGGCTTCGGTCACCGCATCAGACGGACGAATTAGGATATGGCGAACCCGGTGCTGCTCAACGAACGCCTGCGACTCACCGCCGCGCTTTTCCTTCACCTGCACCAGGTGGAAACCGCTGTTGTTCTCCAGCACTTCCGACAGCTCGCTTTCTTCCAGTTCCGGAACCACCGGCGCTACCAGCGACGGTAGCTGGCTCTCTTTACGCCAGCCCATGTCGCCGCCTTCCAGAGCATTGCTGGCGTCGGACTCCGCTACAGCAACTTCCCGGAAATCGCGGCCATCTTCGATTTGCTGTCGCAATTCTTCTGCCTTTGCCCGGGCCTGTTCTTCCGAAGCTTCGTTACCCGGCTCATCCACTTCAATGAAAATGTAGCCCAGACGATATTCCGGCTCACTGACACCTCGGGCAGACTGGGCCTGCAGGTAGTTTTCCACTTCTCTCTCGGTAATTCGCACCCGATTCCCTACTCGGCGCTGCTGCACCCGGCTGGTCAGCATTTCATTACGAATCTGCTCCCGGGCCTGCTGATAGGTCACACCCTCCTCAGCCAGCTGTTGTTCGAACTGCTCCAGACTCATGTTGTTGCTCCGGGCAATGTTGGCGAGCGTTTCGTTCAGCTCGTTATCACTGATGCGCATGCCCATGTCGTCCGCCATCTGAAGCTGGATAGACTCTGAAATCAGTTGTTCCAGAACGCGCTCCTCAAGCACGCTCCGAGGTGGCAGGCCCGTGCCCTGAGCACTCAGGCGACCAACGATGGTATTTACCCTGGCTTCAAGCTCGCTTTGCAGGATGGCTTCGTCATCAACAATAGCTACCACCTGATCCAGCAATTTTCGCTCAGCATGGGCGGAAACCGACAGCGCCACCATGGCCAGTGTCAGCAGCATTGTCAGTCCGTGGCGGACAGTCGCCTTCATAATCACCTCTTGATTGGTCAATTCGCAGCTGCGGGCCTTAACCGGCACCGCAGACCTTGGTTCGTTTTACGGGCGCGGAGTTCCAAACCGGCGGCGTTCACGCTCGTCATAGCCATAAATAGCATCGGAAATACTGTCGGAGGCACCGCCACTGCCACCCAGACCCTTGAGTTCAATCCGGAACAACAGCCGGGAATCCAGCTCTTCATCATCGGTCAGGTAGTTCTGATGCACCACCTGCACACTCCAGCAACAGTTGTTGTACTCCAGGCCGGCCAGGGAACCGACCGTGCGATCCAGGCCGGAATCGTAAACCCAGCGGCCGATGGCACTGACCCGGTCGGTAATCGGGAATACAGTGCCAACGTCAGTCTGCTCCAGGTCGTTTTCCGGGCTGTAGGTATGCCCCAATGTGGCCAGGTAGCGATAGTCTTCGCTATGGAAAGTCAGCTGGCTGCGCCCTTCCACGGTTTCCCCGGTTTCATGATCCCACAGCCCGGACGAGCGAATTTCAAGGGTATCGATCGGGCTCAGCACCAGCTCCCCGGCAAACGGGGACCGGCTGCGGTCATTCGTACCCTGGCCGAACAGGTTCGCCTCCTGTTCGTCGAAATAACGCACCTGGCCGACACTGATCCTTGCCCGCTCTGCCCCGGTCACCAGATCGTTAATCCGGCTGGTCAGGGCAACCGTCAGCTGGTTGGTGTCACCCACCCGGTCACCACCAGTGAAGCGGTTGCGTTCAAACAACTGGTCAAAACGGAAGCTTTTCAGGCCGGTGTCGAAATCCGGAATGTGGTTCTGGTCAGCCTCGGCATCAGCCCGGGCGTAATACAGGCGGGGCTCCAGTGTCTGATTGTAGGGAATATCAAACAGCTCGCCCCGGCGGTCGAAGTACAACCCGTTATCCCACTCGAACACCGGCACTGTCCGGTCGAAACTGCCGTCACGCTGGTTGTATTCATAATCATCCAGTTCGTAACGGGTGTAATCCACGCTTACCGAAGGCCGGCTGTAGCCCCAGAGCGCCCGCATTGGTATGGCCAGTTCAGGAATGGCACGTACACGCTGGCCAGTGGCCTTGTCCAGCCCGGTTAGATTCTCGTTTTCCCGGTCAAACCAGGTGTACTGACTCTCCAGGCTGGCCTCGACTGCACCGACCTCGGCGGTTCCACCGTAAATAATCTCTGGCAGTTGATCGTAGGGCTTGTTCTCATCTTCAATACGCTCGCGGATGGTCTGGTAGCCATTCAGATAGGCGCCAAGATACTGATTCTCACCCGAATAGCGAACGCCACCACGCCGGCGCAGGTGGGTTGTCTGGTCAATATCCAGCGTTCGGTTCAGATCACTCAGATAGTCTTCATCCGAAACTGCGGCATAGTCAACATAGCCATTCCAGCCACCACCAAACCCTGCCCGGGTGGTAAAATCCAGCGCCCACCGCTCACCATCATTGCCGGCAGATTCCTCTTCGAAGGCCGAATCATCGTTTATATATCCAAGCTGCAGTACCGATTCGCCAAGGGTGCTCAGATAACGGCCCTCCAGCTCAGTAAACAAACCGCGCCCGTGAATATACTGGGGGGTGACCGTCGCGTCGTAATGCGGCGCCAGGTTCAGATAATAAGGCGTGGCCAGAAACGCGCCACTGCCGGCATTGGAAGAGCCAAACTGAGGATAGAGAAAGCCGCTCTTGCGGCGGTCATCAATTGGAAAGCTCATGTAGGGCCAGTAGAAAACCGGCGTGTCCAGAACCTCAAGGCGAACGTGTTTGGCAACACCATAGCCTTCAGCACGATCCAGCTCTATGTCGGATGCCACCACAGCCCAGTCGTTCTGCTGAGGGCCGCAAGTCGTCAACATGCCATCGGTAATCAGAACCTGATTTTCGCCAATACGGGAAAGCGATGAGGCCTCGCCCCGGATCTCCGCTTCGTGGAAAAGGAATGTCGCGGTATTGATGTCCAGTTGACCGGATTCCACAGAATAAAGCGCGTCCTGCCCGGTCAACAGGAAATCCTGCCCGCGGCTGACCAGCGGCCCCTGGAGACTCACCTTGCCGGACTGCTGATCATAACGGGCTTCACTGCCGGACGCCTGAAAACGGCCCTGGCGCAACCGCACATCACCCTGCATGTACAGCACGGAGTCCAGCTCATAACGGGCGTTCAGTGAGCTGGCCTCAAGCGGCACGGTGGCATTATTCTCAACTTCACCGTCAAGGCTGCCACCACTTGCTTCGGGGGGCAGATACCCCCCTTCACAGAAGGCCGGCAGGCGCTCCCGGGTTTCTGGCGGTAGTTCGCCGCGTGGGCGCCAGTCTATCTCGGCAGCGCTGGGAGCCTGTGAAGTTTCACCATTGGCGGCTCCGGCCGGCATCATCCCGGACACCAACCCTGCCACGAGCAAACTGCCGGCAAAGCGGGCCCTGATCCCTGTCAGGCGATAGTAACGGCTGGGCACGGTGACAACGTTCCTGTTCCGGGTGAATGACAAACACCGCGCTAGTTTACACGCGCCCCACCGGCTTGTTAACGGAAACACCCCTGCAAATCCGTTTTACGCTCTTTATACTGGTCTGATACCGTTTGGCTACATCAACTCAGGAAGCACCGCGCCACCATGGATACCCGCCTGCAACTGCTGACCGACTGGATCCGACAATTTCCCGGCCTGGAAACCGCCACCCCGGAACCAGTGTCCGGCGATGCCAGCTTCCGCCGTTATTTCCGGGTGTGGCAGAGCCTGCCCGACCAACAGTCCGCCCCCCTGATCATCATGGATGCACCACCCGAACATGAAGATTGCGGGCCCTTCCTGGCCATTGCCCGACACTGGCATCAGCGAGGTATTGGTGTGCCAGCGATAGAAGCCCAGAACCGGACACAGGGCTTTTTATTGCTCGAAGACCTCGGCGATCAATTGATGTTACCCACGCTAATGAAAGACAACGCCGATACCCTGTACCGCCAGGCACTGGATGAACTGGCACGAATTGCCCAACTGCCGGATCCGGACGACTATCCATTACCGCCCTATGATGCCGCGCTTCTGGACCGGGAAATGGCCCTGTTTCCGGACTGGCTGCTGGAAGAACACCTGAAACTGCAGCTGGACAACCAGGAAAAAGCTCTGCTGGACACCGCCTTCGGCCTGCTCAAAGAGAGCGCACTGGCACAGCCTGAAGTCACCGTGCACCGGGACTACCATTCCCGCAACCTATTGATCCAGAAAGGCCAGAGCCGGCCAGGGGTTATCGATTTTCAGGATGCCGTACGCGGCCCGATCACCTACGATGTAGTCTCACTGCTGAAAGACTGCTACGTACGCTGGCCAGAGCAAGACGTTCATCAATGGCTGGAACATTATCGCCAGATCACATTGAATGCCGGCCTGCACAGGGCCGACGCTGACACATTCGCGCAGTGGTTCGAGCTCATGGGCATGCAGCGGCACCTGAAAGCCGCCGGCATATTCGCCCGCCTGGCCATTCGCGACGGCAAAACCAGCTTTCTTGACGACATTCCCCGAACCGTCAGCTATATCCGGGATGCCAGCGCCCGACAGCCGGCGTTTCGCAACTTGCACGAATGGTTATGCGCCACGGTGATTCCCCGGATTGAAGAGCGAATAGGACCAGTCCCGGATCAGGAGAGCCGCGGCCAGTGAAAGCCATGATTCTTGCCGCTGGCAAAGGCGAGCGCATGCGCCCGCTGACTCTGGACACACCCAAGCCGCTGCTGAAAGCCGGTGGTAAGCCACTGATCGTGCACCACATCGAAAGCCTGCGCGCAGCGGGCTTCACCGATCTGGTGATCAACCATGCCTGGCTGGGCGAACAGATTGAACAGACCCTGGGCTCCGGCGCGACGTTCGGCGTAGACATCCGGTATTCGGCCGAAGGCCAGGGACTGGAAACCGCCGGGGGTATTATCCGCGCCCTGCCTCTGTTGACCGATCAGGGAGACGACTGGTTTGTCGTCATCAATGGTGATATCTGGACTGACTTCCCGCTGGAACAGTTACAGCCACCGGAAGACCCTCGATGCCAGGCATTACTGGTGATGACCGACAACCCCACGCACAACCCCGAAGGGGATTTCAACCTGAAGGCCAATGGCGAACTGAGCGATGGCAACGAAAACCGCCTGACCTTCACCGGCATCAGCCTGCTTCACCGTCAGCTGTTCGACGGGCTGGATGACACCGTCCGTAAACTTGCACCGATTCTGCGCAACGCAATAGCAGACAAAAAGGTGCGGGGATTACATTACCGGGGCGAGTGGGTGGACATAGGAACGCCCCAGCGGCTGGCAGAGCTGGATCAGCGGCTCGCTGAATACGGGAGCCGTTCATGAGCAAAAAGCGAGAGCTACCCGAACTCCCGGCCCGACTGGAATCTGCGCTCTGCAACCTGCTGCCGGAACTCGCCAGCTGCGGCCATAACGCTGAAAAGCTGATCCGACAAAGAGCCCTACCCCGGGGGCATCACAAACCCTTGTTCTTTTTTCTGGGCCACATTGCCAAAGCCGACGGCCGGGTCACAGAAACCGATATCCGTTTTGCTGAAAGCCTGATCAAAGCCCTGGAACTGTCTTCACGTCAGCGTCGTAAGGCCATCCAACAGTTCCAACAGGGCAAGCAAGCGGATGAACTGCCTTTGTACCGAAGCTTGTGGTTCCGGCTTCGAGCTCAATTGAAACCTGCCGAAACCGTAAAAGTCGCCATCTGCCTGTGCCATGGCGCACAGATTCATGGCCAGCCGGGCAAGGCACGGCGTTATCGTTGCGAAGACAGCATTGCCCGGCTCGGCCTACCGGTTACCATCGCGGATGAGATTTTTGAAAGCTATGCCAGCAAGGTCTGGGCACAAACGTCTGCGGCCAAAGAACGGCCCGTTACCTATGAACACGCGTGCCGCATCCTGGGCGTTACCCGCAGAGACAGCCTGACGGACATCAAGCGCACCTACCGCAAAAAGGTCTCTGCCTGCCATCCGGACAAACTGGCCCAACAAAAACTGACACCCTCGGAGCGGGCCATGGCCAAAGACCAGCTCCTGAGCTACCAGCAGGCCTGGGAACTGATCCAGAAACGCCAACGCATAAAGTAAAGCCTATTTCCCCAGCCGAGCACTGATCCGGCCGACCACCCGGTCAGCATCTTCTCTCCGGGGTGGCAGGAACAACGGCACCGCCTGACGCTGATAACGAGCCACGCCTGCCCGGGCCAACGTAGCACCCCGCTCACGCCCTCGCTTTTCAGCCTCACCACCGCTGTGATGAATCTCCATCAGCCACCAGTTCCGGTCTGCAGCCAATAGATCCGTCAGAGCACTCAAGCGCTGGGGAGAGAACTTTGGCGCCAGCCACACAGCCCCCGTCAATTGCTCCCGGCTTATAGCCCACTCGGTCACATAATCGGCAGACCAGCCTATACCCATTACCAGCACCTGCTGATAGCCGCGCTCATTCAACTCTGTGGCGGCGGCATCCAGCACCGCGCGAACACCCTCCCGATAGTCCTCAGCCAATTGCTTCAGATCCTCTTCCGCCGCCACATCGATCATCACCGACTCCCGTTCTGCTCCGGGTGCATTGCCGGCTTCCGGCTCACCTTCCTCCGGTTCCCCGGGCGTTGGCACATTGCGGGCCAACCGGCTGCTGCGCAAAATACCGGGTGGCGCCTGCAAGCCCAACGTGATGGCCGCCATTCCCATTTCAGACAGGGCCTGGCGCAAGGCCCCAAGAATCGCCTGATCCGCCGTCTGCCCTTCATCCGCCAGAACAATCACCGCGCTACGCACCGGTGTTTCCAGCTCCGGGCTGAACAATGCCAGCGCCCGGCTGTCATCTTCCAGATTCAGCCACACCGCCTGTTCCGGGTATTGCCGGGCCAGTGCCCACTCGCCCAGCCCCGTGACCGAAACTGGCCGTTGCCTGGCGGACTCCTGCGCCGCCGGCTCCTGTTCTGCGTCGGGGTTCTGGTCGTTTTCCTGTGCCCAGCCCCGCACACTCATACTCATGAACAGACAGCACAAGAGCACTGGCATCATTTTTTCCGATCTCAATTGCGGTTCCTCGCGCTGCGAAAATGACTGGCAAGCTGCTAGACTAGCAGCTTCCAGAATAGCCGATAATTCAACTGACCGAGAGAGCCCCGATGAACCCGTACCTGATTGCTCCATCCATCCTCTCCGCCGATTTCGCCCGCCTGGGCGAAGAAGTCGACAATGTGCTGGCCGCCGGCGCGGACGTTGTTCATTTTGACGTGATGGACAATCACTACGTGCCCAACCTGACCATCGGTCCCATGGTGTGCGAAGCCCTGCGCAAGCACGGCGTTACCGCGCCCATTGATGTGCATCTGATGGTCTCCCCGGTTGACGACCTTATCCGTATGTTTATCGACGCCGGCGCCAGTTACATTACCTTCCATCCGGAAGCCAGCAACCATATTGACCGCTCCCTGCAACTGATCCGCGACGGCGGCTGCAAGGCCGGCCTGGTATTCAACCCGGCCACCCCGCTGAGTCACATGGACTACGTGATGGACAAACTGGACATGGTATTGATGATGTCCGTAAACCCCGGCTTTGGTGGCCAGAAGTTCCTCCCCGGCACCCTCGACAAACTGCGTGAAGCCCGCCAGCGCATCGATGCCAGCGGCAAAGACATTCGCCTGGAAATCGACGGTGGCGTGAACACCGGTAATATCCGTGAGATCGCGGAAGCCGGAGCGGACACCTTCGTGGCCGGCTCTGCCATCTTCAAAACACCGGACTACAAAGCCACCATTGATGTCATGCGTTCGGAGCTGCAAGCAGCCCGTAAGGCGATTGGCCGGTGAGCCTGAAGGGCCTGTTCAACGCCCGCTGGCCGGGCGTTGCCCTGTTCGACCTGGACGGCACTCTGGTAGACAGCGCACCGGATCTGTCTGAAGCCGTGGATCTGACGTTGCAGGAACTCGGCCGCCCGCCGGCGGGGCTAGAGAAAGTGCGCCCGTGGGTGGGTAACGGCGCCAAAGTGCTGATCCGCCGGGCCCTTGCCAACAAACGGGACTGGGAACCCGCAAGCGCCCAAGACGACGCCCTGATTGAGAGCGCTCTGGAAATCTTCTTCAAACACTACCGCAACACCAATGGCAAACACGCCCGCGTGTACCCCGGCGTGAAGGAATGCCTGGCGCATCTCAGTGCCTGCAGCTGCCGCATGGGAGTGGTCACCAACAAGCCACAACAGTTCGTGGCCCCGCTGCTGGAACAGACCGGGCTCGCGCAATGGTTCCAGCTCACCCTGGGCGGTGACGCCCTCCCTGAGAAAAAGCCAGACCCCGCCCCCGTGCTACACGCCATGAAACAGCTGAATGGCACCGTTGGCACCACCGTAATGATCGGCGACTCGGTTAACGACGTTCAGGCCTCCCTGGCCGCCGGCGTACCCTGCGTGGCCGTGCGCTATGGCTATAACTTCGGCGCCCCCATCGACAGCCTGGGGGCGGATGCCGTGGTGGATTCACTTTCCGAATTGCTGTAACGCAATAACCGCTCCGTGGTTCAAATTTGTTGCCGAAACCATCCGCACAGTGGTAGCGGAATCCGTCGCCATCACCACAGATTTATACCCTGGCGGCGAAGCCACCATGGGCGACCCCAGAGATGAAGACGCCGCGGCCCATAGCCACTGCCATTAACAAAATGGCAGGTCGCGACGCCGAACCTTCTGTCAAAGTTCGCATTATGTTGTGCGGGGCGCAAACATGATGATGGCCATACCCACCAGCGCAACCGCTGAGCCGAGCATGTCCCACCCTGTGGGCCGAATGCCGTCAACTGCCCATAGCCACAGGATGGCGGTGAAAATATACACACCGCCATACGCCGCATAAACCCTGCCGGCCGCGGTGGGATGCAGCGACAGTAACCACGCAAACGCGGCAAGGCTCAGCGCACCCGGCACCAGAAGCCAGGCAGTCTTGCCCTCACGAAGCCACAGGTAGGGCAAATAACAACCCACGATCTCGGCCAATGCGGTAACGAGAAAAAGACCGACGGTTTTGAGTTCAGGCAACAAAAGACTTCCTTAAAGTGTGATGACCGAAGGCTCGGCCCGGTTGGTGTGCAGCTCCCCGGCTATCCGCAAGTTTTCGCCAAGGCATGGTGAACCGCCTGCTCCGCGTGTATTTCTGTGGTGTCGTAAAGCCGGACATTGGTATCCGAACCTCCAACGCCTCAATCTCCGCAAAATCGACGCTGTAGAGCACAAGCTTTGCCGAATGGAGGCCGCCCAGCTCGTCCCTCACTTTCCGGTTGATAAGCCGGTAATAAGTCTGGGAGGATTCCCAGCTCATGCCTCCGATCAGACCAATGGTTTTCATGGGAAACCCTCCTTGCCCTCAGTGCTCATTCAGCCCCATCACCAACACGGCCACGTGGCGCCCCCACCGTCTCACGTAATCGGGCCCCCTGATACCAGGGCAACCCTGCGTACGCGCTGTCTTCCAGTTCAGCAATCACCTGAGCGCCCAGCAACAGAATGATGGCGCCCACCTCCAGTGTAATCAGAAGGATGATGATGGTGGTCAGCGAACCGTAAATAACGTTTACGAACGACACATTCAGCAGGTAATACATCAGAATCAGCCGCGCCCCTTCCCAGAGCACGGCGGCCACCAACCCGCCGATAACAGCTCGCCGTGGCGAGATGCGCACAATGGGCAGCACTTTGTAGATGACGCTGAACAGCACAAACATGCTGACGAAACTCAATGGATACAGCGCGATGCCCGGGCGGTCATAAAAGAGGCCGACGAGCACAAAAACCAGCGTCAGCGTGAGCAGACCAACGCCCAGCACCAGAATAAACGCAAAGGGCAAGGCAGCGGATACCCAGAAGTTGCGCAAAGGCGCGTTGGGACGATGAAAAATAATGGCGATGGCATCTTCCATCATCCGGAAGGCAAAGGAACTGAAGAACAACATCACCGGAATGGCGATCAGGCCGACCACCTCCCGGGAGTCCAGAAACGCCCGCACGGCATCCAACAACCGGCCACTGTGACCCAGGCCGAAGATCCTTGCCTGAATACTCATCACCTCGACCAGTTGCGCCTCCGGCACGATGTGAGAGAGCAACACGCCCAGCAGGGCCAGCAATGGTATGGCCGACAGCAGAACGTTATAACCCACGCCCCCGGCCAGCAAAATGCCATGATTGGCCCGGAAGCGATTCAGAACCCGGTGACCAAACCGCAGCAACCGCTGGATAAAAACAACTGTGCCCTCGCGCTGGGGGCGGGTATCCGGCATGGCATTGTCCCAAATGACGATACGTTTGAGCGGAAATCATTTTGCAAAGGCAATTGTGCAGCCGCTAGAACCAATCTAGCAAAGACCGGCCAAAAACCTTAACCAGCCCTCTCAAACATAGCCTCGTTGGTTACTGCTCCAGCACCAGATTCCGGCCGCCAAACAAGAATACCCACACCACCACCGTGGCCCAATGAATAATAACCGGCACCCAGATAGACCGGGAAACCACGTAACCATAACCGCAGGTAAGGCCCAACGCGCCCACCATCACCAGGAACCAAGGGTCCAGAAACAGAGGAATGGCGCTGTGGTTAAACGCCAGCGCGTTGAACGGATGCCAGGCCACAAACAGAAGCGTACTGACTACCACCGCTGCCGTCGCTTTGGCCGGACCGGCCTGCAGAACATTCCGGGGAATAAGCACACCCCGGAAAAATGCTTCCTCAAGCAGCGAGGGAAACACAAACAAGACGAGGGGCAACAGCGGAGCGAGCTCTGAGTTCAGCCACTCAACTTTCAGCAAATCGGCGGAGAAACCGATAACCGCAGAAACAATGGCGAACACCGGCACCAGCGCCCAGGCTTTAGGAGGCGCCCGGAATGGCGATACGCGGAAACTTTGCCAGAGGTTGCTGTGCAGGTACGTTGCAATACAGTTTGGCATGCCAGCGCTCATATTGGGAGTATGACCGCTATTGAGCCAGCTTTCTGCCGGAGAGTGCAAAACAAAGCTCTCGCAATACATCGCACGGGAGTGGTGGGTTGTGTCTCAGCATGGGCGTAACCTCAGTGGTAATTTTCGTAGCTCATAATCTCAGGCATCGTTTTTCTTCCTGCGGAGTTATCGATGCGTGTCTACTGAAGTGGGGGAAGTCCAGCGTCTTTTTAACAAACTTGTTAGATTTTCTATCTCTGACTTAGACAATGACTCAAGACGCTGAATAAGCATTCTTTCTTAATTTCTATCATCAGTGTCACCGTTTGAGTCAAATGATAGAAGCAAGTCTGTAAATCCCACATTTATAATTTCTATCTGATTAGCATTGCTTGATAAACAGTCTGGAACTTCGGTTCTATATGGATCACAGACTATCAACTTCGTGCCAGGCATCTCCAACCAATCAAAAAAAACCATATTTACATGCTCATCTCCGAAACCATAGCCAATAACAAAAAGCTCACGAGCAGACATAATTCTATTTTTAAATTCTTCAAACAACTCCCTAGGTGCAATCTGTTCAAATTTGTCTGAAAACTTGTGTCCACCTGAAAGTAAAGATCGCCTTAAAAATTGCAGCTCCCCGGAATTATCATTAACAAAAAGCTCATTAACCCCTCGAACGCCTGACTTTTGGCATTCCTCCAAACTAAGTCTTTCGATATTTCTAACCGCCCTAACGTAAGACCCAAACTCGCTGTCTCCGACAGATTTCAGGTATTTACCTTTATCTTCTATTGCAAAAATATCAAATGATCCGTGTAGCTTAAAAAGATTAACACCAGACTCATTTTGATCAAAGAAATCTAAGTGGTGCTGCTGAAGATTCTCTTTAGTAACAACCTTGAAAGAGCCCAATCGACTATATCCATTTTCACGATCAGCATAGAAGCCATCTTTCAACGGAATTTTATGGAATGCGCATAGCTCCTCTACGATTAAGTCATGATTCAGTGAAAAAATATCTAAACAGCCAAATTTTTTAATGATCGCTTTCAGACCAAAATAGTGATCAAATCTCAACTGCATTCTAGGATTGCATTTCTCTTGCAGTTCCAAGAGCAATAACTGGATGCATTCAGTAGTTTGCTTAATTAACCCATCAACAATTTCGCGCTCTTTTCCAACGGAAGATAGCTTCCATTTCTCTAGCTCGCTTACCATTTGCTCATAATGCATATCCATATTGCCTATGATTGCCACAAATCGCTCTTTAATTTCTTCATTATCTGAAAAATTGAATAGCTGTGTATCAATCCTCTTTAAAACATTCTCCCTAAATGTGTCTGTAAATGGCCAGACAAGCGGCATCCCACACTCTACTGACGCTCCTGCACCCAGAAAAAATGCCAACACCCGGTATGTACTCCTTGAAAATCTAACGCCCGCCAACATGCGCGGCTTCGAAATGAAGGCGAAGCCGCAATGCAGTAGGCGTCGCCGTGATTGGCCTTGTTGGGGCCTCTGCCCCCACTACCATGTCGACACTCTTAAATTCCGCTTCGATTTTTTACTCTCTCTCCACAACTCCACTCGGTAGTGCTCCGGCACTGGGGCTGGTTGGGTGGGTTGGGATGGGCCTGTTGATTTTCTTCGTTTTTTGCTCTCCGGGATTAAGTCATTGCCCAAGGCATCAACTAAGGGAAGTTTGATTTGGCGGGGAAACAACGGTGCTTTTGCCAACGAATCTTCGAGAGCACTCACGAACTCTGGCGCTTCTTCAAGTTCGCCACCAAAAACCGACTCGGCCTCTTTCATTGCTTGATCAACAGTCATTTCCCCACGTTGAACTTTATTGAAAAGAGTTTTAAGCCGTGCCAGCGACTCTCCCTTCCTCTTAACCTTTGGTTTTTTGCTACTTTTTTCGAATGGAGCAGCTGCACGATCCGAAAAGTAATCACCTACATCACGAACCTGTCTATCTATCGTCTCAAGGCCATTGATGAAAGACCCGTATTGGCCAATTCCGATGTATAACACCCCCAAGGCGGTTGCGACTCTGCCAACAGCCTTGATTGAACCTTCTTCTGTTTCCAGGGCGATTGAGTAGTCTGGCAGACTTAGAGCACTATCAACGTAACTCTCCCAGTCATCAAATAATTGCGTTGAATAACTCTCAAATTCATCACGCGGCAAACTGGGAACGTCTATGAAAAATTCCGTTGATCCTATGTATGCCATATTTGTCCCTTTGGCTCTACTCGTACAGCCCTAACGCTGAAGGTAACCGGCACCGGAGCGCCAGCGGAGGGAACCAAAAGCAGTAAGCTTTTGGTGTCCGGTTGACCGTCTTGTTACACCTTGCGACATGCTCAGTGCAGCTGGCTAAAAACTTCCGGGTGTTGTTCTGCGATACGCAAAAGCGCGACTGCTGGGCCCTGTGGTTCTCTACGCCCTTGCTCCCAATCTTGTAGAGTGCGCACACTTACTCCCATGAGACCAGCAAAGGCAGACTGAGACATTTTTAGTTTCAGCCGAATAACCTGCGGCGCTGAGGGCTCGGATAATTCATGAGTTCGCAGCGCCAGATTGCCCTTTTTGAACTGTTTGATTTCATCAAGCCCAGCAAGGATTTCTGCACCAATATTTCTATCACTCATTTTTGATGGCCTCCGCTATCTGCTTGAGCATGTGCCCAGGAATCGAGGCACGCTCAGATTTACTGTACAACGTCAGCATCCATACTTCGTGGTCAGACTTCTTCCAATAGTAAATTGCTCTAATGCCGCCGCTCTTGCCAGATCCGGCTGGCGCCCAACGAACCTTACGAACACCACCAGACCCTTTGATGAGATCGCCAGCATCCGGCTTCTGCAAGAGATATGTTTGGAGCCCACGGTATTCTTCGTCCGTGAGGTAGCTCGGCAACAGCTTGGTGAATGTTGAGGTTTCAATGAATAGCATAGCTAAAATATACGGCAATGCCGTACAAATCTCAAGGCTAGGTTAGTGAGGTGTAACACTGAAGCATTTAAAGGTCGTGCGCAGCATGACCTTTAAATGTGCGTTGGACTAAGCCGCCGCCACCGATGCCAGCAGGCAACGTATAAGGGTAAAGTAACGTTTGAACAAATGCCGGAACGGCAATCCGAGCGGGTGAAGGCGCTCTGCGGAAATGTGTATCGTCCTGATGGTCCCCATAAAAGGCCTCTTCCCTGGTCAGTTTTGCTCAGACTACCCCGCTGATTCTGTAATTTCCAGTCACAACCCGAGCCGAAGCCCAGCTCCTCCGGAACTGTAACACTCGCTGGAAGCCGCCAGTATCAGCGGCTAAACCGTCACGAGCCCCCTGGCGTTAAACCGGGGGATTTGCCGTACCATATGAACCACGCCATCCCCGCATCGAGGGCACGGCCAGCTGCGTTGGGTCTCCGAGCCATTCTCGACATCAACGTCGGCCTCGGGTGGCTTTTGAAGTGCCTGACGAATGGCCGTCAACTTTCGCCGTCGGGTTCGGTTGCTCAAGTAGCCAAAGTGGCGAATACGCATGAAGCCCCTGGGTAGGACATGCATCAGGAACCGCCGGATAAATTCCGCCCCTTCCAGCTGCAGGCTCTTCTGGCGCCCGTCTTCCCGGTAATCCTTGTACCTGAGCGTGATCCGGTCACCGTCCTGTGACACCAAACGAGCGTTGCTGATGGCAATGCGGTGGCTGTAGCGAGCCAGGTAATCCACCACCGTCTCCGCCTGGTTCAGGCAATGGCGGGCGTAAACCACCCACTCCTTCTGCATCACCTCGTTGAGCACGTCGTCGATCGCATCCGGATCTTGGAGTCTGTGCAGTTCGCCGATCCTGACCGAATGCCTCAGGGACGATACCATTCGGCCACGAAAACGGCGGGATAGCGCCCTGACCGGGAACAGATACTGATGCCTGGCACGATGCCACTCTCCCGTCTCCGTGAGCACCCCGCCCGGAATCAGGCAATGCACGTGAACGTGACGGCTCAGGTTCTGCCCCCAGGTATGGAGGACGGCTGTCATCCCCAGCTCACCCTGCAAGTGTTTGGCTTTATGACCAAACTGGCTGAGCGTAGTCCACACCGATTCAAACAGGCGACGGTAAACCACGTCGGGGTGCATCTGGACCCAGCCATTCAGGGCATGGGGCACGGTAAACACCAGGTGGAAGTACGGTACCGGCAGTAGCGATCGGCGCTGGCGTTCACACCACTGCTGGCTGGCCCGCCCCTGACATTGCGGACAGTGCCGGTCCCGGCAACCGTAGTAATGCACGGTTCGCGCTTTGCAGTGATCGCAACGCATTTCCATGCCGCCCATCCGGGCGGTTCGGCAATCCATCAGTCGGCGGCACACCTTGCGGCGGTGACTGTCCAGTGAGTCCGTCGAGAGAAACTGGTTCAGGGCCGACTGAACCGTGACGGAGCCGGCCATCACGTACCTCCCAGCCCTGCAAGCAAGTCGGCGGGCGAACGGTTCTGTGAGGATAAGCCGGGCAACCAGTGCAGGTAACGCTCGGTGGTGCGCAGCTCACTGTGGCCCAAATACTTCTGTAACTCGTTGAGCGGTAAACCGTGTTCCAACTGATGGGTCGCGTAGGCGTGGCGCAGGCCGTGGATTCCGCCACATTTCTTCACGCCGCTGCGGCGCTTGGCATGGCGATAAACCCGCTGAGCCGTGGTAACGGTCACAGGCTGACCCACCAGCCGTTCGCTTGGAAACAGCCAAACCATGGGGTGACCCAGGTGCCAATATGCCCGTAACACATCGAGTAGCGCTCCAGTCAGGGGCACCATACGATCCTTGCCACCTTTCCCGTGCTGGACATGAAGCAAGTGGCGCTCTCCATCAATGTTCTTCACCTGCAACGCCACCGCCTCACTCACGCGCAGGCCACAGCCATAGGTTACCGCTAATAACGCATAATGCTTTGGGTTCTTGATGGCTGCCAATATCCGTCCAACCTCCTGGCGAGTCAGTAACTCGGGGATGCGTTGTGGTCGCTTGGGCAACACCAGGTTCACATCGAAATCCGACCGGTGCAGCACCTGCAGATACAGAAAGCGAATACCGTGCAGGTACAGCCGACAGCTGGCCGGGGCCAGGGCACGTTCCTGAACGAGATAATTAAAGTAGGTCTGCAAATCCCCAACGGCCAACTGGTCCGGGGATCGGCGGTAATGCCGAGCCAAATCGGCGACGACGTAGAGATAACTTTTTTGAGTCTTCGGGGAAAAGCCATGCTGGCGCATGGCCTGGATCATGGCCTGACGTAAGGGAGTCATGGCGGCATCTCCTCTTTTGAACAGCCCACCTGGGCTACTCAACAGTATCCGCCAAACTTGCTCATCCCGGGGAAATTCTCAGCTTCACCGCTACCGCGCAGCGGTTTAGTTCAACAGTGGAATTCTACGACCACGTTCGTATTTCACACAGTCGCATAATTCCGCCCTTTGCGCATGCCTCGGGTCAATTTTTCTTTTCGAATCCATGTGTTGGCGGCCGCTTCACAAAACCCAGTCCGGAGTTATACGTCCCGCACCCAGCCGTCACCTGACGTATAACTTCGCAGAGCCTTTCGAGTGTTTCTGTACTTTCAAAAGGTTAGCCACGTTTCGCCACCAATCACCGGAGAAAACCGACCCCGTTCGCATAACTCCACTCGTCAGCAAGGGCTTCGGGGCCGATTGATCACTTCTCACCCCGGCAACCCGTTATTGTACCGGGGGCGGTGGACTGCAATAATCCTTTCTTTATTCGCGTTACACTCCGCCAACGGTCAGCACTGCAATACGGTGAGCCACATGGCGAGCGCCCTTGTTCACAGAGTCAGGAATCAGCACCCAGCGCCGCCATGGTTTTAATGATCGACAACTACGATTCGTTCACCTACAACGTGGTGCAGTATCTGATTGAGCTGGGGGCCGAGGTGCGGGTGGTCCGCAACGATGAGATTACCGTTGAGGCCATCGAGGCATTGCGCCCGGAAAAGTTGGTGATTTCGCCCGGGCCCTGTACACCCGATGACTCCGGCATCACCATAAGTGCGATCCGGCATTTTGCCGGCAAGCTGCCCATTCTGGGCATTTGTCTGGGGCACCAGGCCATCGGCCAGGTGTTTGGCGGCCAGGTGGTGCGCGCCGGTTCGGTGATGCACGGCAAGGTGTCGCCCATGGCGCACACCGGCACCGGCGTGTTCCGCGGGTTGAACAATCCGTTGCAGGCCACGCGCTACAACAGCCTGGTGATTGATAAGGCCACCCTGCCGGATTGCCTGGAGATCACGGCCTGGACACAAAATACCGACGGCTCGGTGGACGAGATCATGGGAGTGCGCCACAAAACGCTGCCCATTGAAGGGGTACAGTTCCACCCGGAGTCGATCATGACCGAGCAGGGGCACGACTTGCTGCGCAACTTTCTGACAATCTGAGAGGCCAACACATGGACATGAAACAAGCTCTGAACCGCATCGCCTCCAATCTGGACCTCTCGCAGGAGGAAATGAAAGATGTGATGCGCATTGTGATGAACG
>Ga0306868_1000508_pt1 | contig 24897 bp, 22 predicted proteins | sample AntRauTorckE6832_FD_190411 | JGI IMG/M metagenome (GOLD analysis project Ga0306868, IMG submission 190411) | Saline lake microbial communities from Rauer Islands, Antarctica - Metagenome Torckler E6 #832 (v2) (version 2) | ecosystem: Environmental > Aquatic > Non-marine Saline and Alkaline >... | reverse complement strand
CGGATGGCGGCCTGGATCGCGCCTGGTTGCGGCAGCGTATTTTTGAGAATGTTGCCGAGAAGGACTGGCTGGAAGCCTTGTTACATCCGATTATCCGGCAGGAACTGATCAGGCAACTGAATACCGCCGACTCACCCTACAGCCTTCTGGTTTCTCCCCTTCTCCTTGAGACCAACCAGCACGAGCTGGTCGAGCGGGTTGTGGTGGTGGATGTGCCGGAATCGGTTCAGTTTGAACGCACCATGGCTCGGGATGACAACACCCGGGAGCAGGTGGAGCGAATTATAGCGGCCCAGATGGCCAGGGATAAGCGGTGTTCGAAAGCGGACGCCATTATCGACAACAATCGTCCCTTGCCCCATGTGGAGCGCCAGGTTCGGGAATTACATGGTCGCTTTCTTGAACAATTCTGTTAACCGGGGCCTGCTTGCTGGCGCCCTGCTCTTCCCCGTTTTTGCTGATGCCGCCGAACCGATGTTTGAGATGCTGGAGCCCTCTGTCACCGAGCGGCTTTCACCGGACCGGCTTCCGCTATCGTTCTATACCTTTGAGCCGGAAGATTACTGGGCGACACCGGTGGATTCCTGGTGGCTGGATTTCAGTAACTGGGTGATTCGCCAGGAACGCACGCACGGGCAGTCGGTTCAGGCACTTGGCGCCTGGGCCGACAGGACGCTTTCCGGCGCTCCGCGGGCGTTGCCTGATAATGAAAGCTATCTTCGGTTACGTTTCGAGACGGAATCCAGATACGATAATCTTCTGGATTACGATGCTGACGTTCGTTTTCGTCTGGATGTTCCCACTGCTGAGGAGAAGCTCCGGCTGATCATCGATAGTGAGAGTGAAGACCAGATACCACTTGAAGAGCGCGAGCGGGACCGGCAACTGACAAAGGCTGACCGTGCCGATACCGAGGCGGTTGGCGCCTTGCGGTATATTTCAGATTTCGGCGACGCCATTAATTTTTCCACGGACGTTGGTGGGCGGCTTCGATTGCCTCCGGAGATGTTCTGGCGCTCTGAGGCTGGTAAAAGCTGGCGTGTCGGATCCGGATGGGGGCTGAAGGTAGAGCAGCGTGTTTATTATTACCACACCGAGGGCTGGGGTGCGCGCAGCTGGTTCGGGGTGGATCGTTCATTGGGTAATGGCTGGCATTTTTTCAGTTCTTCAGAGATGGAATGGGTGCACCGTGACCGGAAGTTTCAGTTGGGGCAGATTTTCAATGTGCGCAAGCGGTTGAATAATCGGTCGGTGGTTCAGCCCAGAGCCGGTGTGCTGGGCGAGAGTAAGCCTTCCTGGCGTGCGACTTCTTATTTTGCGGATGTGACCTGGCGGTATCGGTTGTATGAGGATTGGTTGTTTGCGGAGTTGGTGCCGGCGTTGTGGTTTCCGCGGTCCGAGAGCTTTAAAGATCAGGGTTCGGTGGTTTTTCGCCTTGAGATGTATTTTGCTGGAACCATCGACCGGGATTGAGAATGCCTAAACTACCCCATAAAAGTAAACCTGCCTCCGAGGCACTGACACTAACCCCCATTGCCTACACCCACTCCTGTTTCAAGGATAAGTTCGGGGTGCCGCGACAGCCGGGCCTGACTCGGTATGCGCATGCGGAGCTGGTGATTGAGTCGCCGTTTGATCGGGAGGATGCGTTTCGGGGGCTGGAGTCGGCTTCGCATTTGTGGCTGACGTTTCAGTTTCATGAGGCGGTTCGGGCGGAGTGGCGGCCGGTGGTTCGGCCGCCGCGGTTGGGTGGTAATCGGAAGATCGGGGTGTTTGCGTCGCGGTCGCCATTCCGGCCGAACAGTCTGGGGTTGTCGGTGGTGCGTAATGAGGGGGTGGCGCGCCGGGAGGATGGGCGGCTGGTGTTGCGGATTCGGGATCATGATTTGATTGAGGGTACGCCGATTCTCGATATCAAGCCGTATCTGCCGTTTGCGGATGCGGTGCCGGAGGCGTCTTTGGGCTGGGCGGATTCTGCTCCGGTTGAGCGGTTTGCGGTGGTGTTTTCGGCGGAGGCCGAGGAACAGCTGGCCCAGCTGCCGGAGGCGGAGTATCCGGATTTCCGGGGGTTGATTGAAGATGTGGTGAGTTTTGATCCGCGGCCGTCGTTTCGCCGGGGGCGGGATGAGGACCGGGTTTATGGCGCCAATCTGTACAACCTGAATGTGCGCTTTGAGTTTATTACGGATGGATCGAAGCGTTGGGTGAATGTGGTGTCGGTCTGTTAAACTTCCGCTGGTGATTTTCTAATCGACACAGGGAATTTGTGCCTTGCCTTCGTTGCTGATTCTGCTCCTTTTTTTATGCCTGGGATTGCTTGGAGCGCTGCTGTTTCTGTTACGTTCCCAGGCCGTTATGGCGCGCCAGTTGAAGGCAATGGCCCGTGATGTCAGCAAGCTGAATCTGGACGCGCTGGTTGAGCCGATAGCGCCGGATGGCAGGGGGCGCGCGAAGGCGGTTTCGGAGCTTGAGCGGTCGCTGAATCAGATGCGGCTGCAGTTACTGGAAGATACCCGGGCCCTTCGGCTTGCCGCCCATGAGGCGAACGTCGAGCGGGATGCGGCCAATCAGGCCAACGAGGCCAAGACCCGGTTTCTGGCCAATGTCAGCCATGAATTGCGGATTCCGCTGCAGTCGGTGTCCGGTTACGGCAGCCTGCTTGCAGATACTCCCCTCGACCCCGAACAACGTGAGTACACTCATACGTTGTTGAGCGCTTCGGATAGTCTGTCGTCGATTATCAGTGATCTGCTTGATATTTCCAGTATTGAGGCGGGCAAGCTGGATCTGGAAGACATTCCCTTCAACCTGCGTGACACCCTGAATGATCTGGTGCACATGCTGGGCACCAGGGCCCGGGACAAGGGGCTGGAGCTTGATGTGCGGGTTGATGAGAACCTGCCCTGGGAGCTGGCCGGTGACCCGGTGCGGGTGCGCCAGGTGTTGCTGAACCTGCTTTCCAATGCCATCAAGTTTACCGATTCCGGCCATGTGTTGATCAGTGCGGAGGCTCTTGAGCGCAAGGACGGTCAGGTGCGTTTGCGTCTGGCGGTGGAAGACACCGGGGTTGGCATCAGCCCGGAGGATATCGAGCGGATCTACGAGCCCCATGTGCAGTTAAACCAGCGCTTTCGCCAACCATTAACCGGCGCCGGGCTGGGGCTGACGATCTGTCGGCAGTTGGTGCAATTGATGGGCGGTTCGCTGGATGTGGAAAGCCGGCCGGGTGAGGGTTCTACTTTCTGGGTGGAGTTGTCGTTAAGAGATATTGGCGGCAGCACGCAAGGGATGACCCGGCCGGATTCAAGGCAAATCAGGGGGCGGCGGGTTCTGGTGCTGGACTCTTATGAGTTGTCGCGCAAGATTACGCTGGAAATGCTCTCCCGCCATGAGTTGCAGATAGATGCGGTAACTTCCGCCGCTGAGGCGCTGGCAGCCTTGGAACAGGCCAGCGAGTCTGAACAGGGCTACGATGCCATGGTGACGGATGGTTTTGTCCCGGACACAGATACCGAACGGCTTTGCCGGCAGATTCACGATGACTCGCGCTGGCGTGATCTGCGGGTTCTGATTCTCACATCGAACCCGCAAAGGGGCGATGCCGAGCATTTCCGGGAGGCGGGTGCCGATGCGTTTCTGAGCAAAACGCTTCGGGAGTCGTGGCTGGTGCCGATGCTCAATCAACTGTTTATGGATGTGGATAATCAGGAACGCCGGTTCCTCACCCGCTTCTCCCTCCAGGCGGTTACTGACATCAGCCGCCGGCAGCGGCAGGTTCTCTGCGGGCGCATGAGGGTGCTGCTTGTGGAGGATAACCCGGTCAATCAGAAGCTGACTCAGCGGGTTCTGGAAAAACTCAATTGCGAGGTAACCACCGCCAGTGATGGCCTTGCAGCGTGTGAACTGTGGCAACAGCATTCCTTTGATCTGATTCTGATGGATTGCGTGATGCCACAGCTGGACGGTTTTGACGCAACCCGAAAACTACGGCAGTGGGAACTGGCGCAGCAGCGCTCACGTGTGCCGGTTGTCGCGCTGACGGCCAGTGCCATGGAAGAAGATGAGGAAAGGTGTCATGCCGCCGGGATGGATTCGTTTGTTGCCAAGCCGGTAAGAATGGAAATGCTGCGGGCGGTTCTGGAACAGTATTGTCCGTACACTGCCCCTTCCTGACTCCCGCTCCCGGATTGATTGCCAGCGATTAAACACCCTGTAAGTTGTGCCTGGCCCGGCAGCTGGTTAACATCCTGAGTAACTGGAACTATCACAGAAAAAAGGTGTAACAATGAAGCTTACCCGCATTTCCGTTCTGGCGCTTTCCATGGCAGCTGCACCGGCATTCGCTGCTGATCTGGATCTGAGCCTTACCAATGATTCTGTAAAAGGCCAATACAACTTCTCACCCGGCAACCGGGACGACCTGTTGCTGGGCGGCGGCTACACCTATCACGAAGGCAGCCGCCACATTGGTAATATTGATTTCCACGCACAGGGTCAGACGGCTCTGGGTAACCTGCCAACAACGGCGGGTCTTGGTGTGCGTGGTATTGGGTGGGATGACGACGGCGCCGAGGGTGGCGCAGCCGGGCTCGGCGGTTTCACAAGGGTGAATATTCCCAACGTGCCTGGTTTATCGTTTGGCGGCAGCCTGCACTACGCTCCCAGCATTCTTTCATTTGGCGATTCCGACGACATGACCAGCGTGGAGCTGCGTGGCAGCTACCGGATCATTCGCAATGCGGAAGTGTTTGCCGGTTATCGCTACCTGAACACCGATCTGGATGACAGCGGTGATTCAGACATCAATCTTGATGAAGGTGTTATGGCCGGGATCAAGCTCTTCTTCTGATCCAGGCCCCAACAGCGCCCGTTGAACCTGTTATAATCTCCGCCTTATTGTTTTGAATGAGGGGTGTTATGACTGCCGTTTCACGGGCGCTTTTATTTTTTATACCGCTGGCTCTGTTTGCACTGGCCGGGGCGTTGTACACGCCGTCGCCAGACTCCACCAGGAGTGGCGATGAATCTGATATCGCCCTGGACGCCTTACCTCCTTTGCCTGCATGGGCCAGGGCTCCTCTGCCCGACTTCTCCGACTACAGTGACGTCAGTGAGCGCAAACTAGCATTCTTCTCGTATCTTTACCCTCGCATTGTTCTGGCGAACTCGCGCATTCTGATCGAGCGCGAACATCTGAAACAACTTGCCGAAAAGGAAGAACTCTCCAGTGCTGAGCAGGCGTGGCTGACAACTCAGTCAGCACGCTTGCGTGTGGGCGCTAAAACCGGCAGCAAAGCGCAGTTCTCCGCACTGAGGAAGCGCCTGGATGTCATTCCCCCGTCTCTGATTCTGGCTCAGGCTGCCAATGAATCTGCCTGGGGTCAGTCCCGGTTTGCGGTGCGGGGCAACAATCTGTTCGGGCAGTGGTGCTTCACCCAGGGCTGCGGGCTGGTGCCAAAAAGCCGTCCCGAGGGCGCCAACCATGAGGTGGCCACCTTTTCTTCGCCCTATTCTTCTGTGCGCTCGTATATTCAGAACCTGAACCGCCACGCGGCCTATAAACAGGTGCGAGACATTCGGGCAAGAGATCGCCAGAACAACAAGGCACTTTCCGGTGTGCGACTGGCCCAGGGCCTTGTCAGCTATTCCGAGCGGGGGCAGGCGTACATTGAGGAAATTCGCTCGATGATCCGGTTTAACAACCTGACGTTCTACGACCGGGCATTCCAGAAGCTGCTGGAGAACCGTGCCCCGAGCCGGTTTATCGAATTGGCATCTGCCGGCGCCGAGACACGCCTGCTGCCTGAGAACCGTTAACCCGAACACGCGAGATTGGTCTGATGCTTGATTTTCTGCCCGCGCCACTGAAAGGAACCCTGGTGGTGGTGCTGATTACACTGAACACACTGATCCTGTTCCCCTTGCTGGTACTGCTTGGCGTCATCAAACTGATTGTGCCGGTAACCGGCTTGCGCAAGGCTTGCTCGCTGGTTCTGAACACGGTTGCCTGGTACTGGATCGGTTTTAACAATCTTCTGATGAAGGTTTTCAACAAGGTGGAGTGGGACGTTCGCGGCGCCGAGGGGCTGAGCCGCAACCACTGGTATTTTGTAACCTGCAACCACCAGAGCTGGGCCGATATCCCCGCTATTCAGTATGTGCTGAACAGCGAGATTCCACTGCTGAAATTTTTCCTGAAAAAACAGCTGCTGTACGTGCCGTTATTGGGCATTGCCTGGTGGGCGCTGGATTTTCCGTTCATGCACCGGCATACCAAAGAACAGATCGCGAAAAACCCGTCCCTGAAGGGCAAGGATACCGAGGCCACCCGCAGGGCCTGTGAGAAGTTCCGGTATATGCCGGTGGCCATTTTCAATTTCATGGAAGGCACCCGTTTTACCCCGGAGAAGCATCAGCGGCAGAAATCGCCCTACAAACACCTGCTGAAACCCCGGGCCGGCGGCACGGCTTTTGTGCTCAGTGCCATGGGCGAGATGATCCACACCATGCTGGATGTCACTATTGTGTATCCCGATGGTCGCTCAGGCATCTGGGATTACTTCTGCGGCCGGGTTCGCCGGATTGTTATTGATATTCGGGTGCGAGAGATACCAGAGCATTTTCTGGGGATGGATTATGAGAACAACCGGGAAATGCGCGTGGAGTTTCAGCGCTGGATAAGCCAGTTGTGGGCGGAAAAGGATGCCCGGATTGAAGAGCTTAAAACCGGAAGCTGACAGCCCGCTATAACAACCCCAGTTCCCGGGCCCGGACAATGGCCTGGGTGCGGGACTTTACCGCCAGTTTGGCGTTAATGCGCCGGGCGTGGGTTTTTACGGTGTGCAGTGAGATATGAAGCCGGTCGGCAATCTCCTGATTGGACAAGCCCTGGGCGATCAGCTCCAGAACGCCCTGCTCTCTGTCGCTGATCGGCTCGGCCATCGCGGCGCCTGGTGCCGACGCACCGCGGCAACCGAACAGGCGGCCCAATGCCAATGTGAAATCACTCTCTGGCAGATAACAGAACACCTTTTCCATCAGAGGGGTGAGCTCACGAGTCATCTCGGCGAAGGGGCTGATGAAGTGTTCAGCCGCCGCCTGCTGCACCACTGCTTCCAGCTGTTTGCGCGCAGCGGAAATGCCTTTTTCTTCCTGTAAAAGCACCGCGTGCAAGAGACCTGCGTGCAACGCCAGGCCAAATGGCGGGTGGTCACCCTGGCGTATGACAATATCGTCCAGATTTTCCCTGGCCCGTATCCAATCGCCGTTGGCGAGGTCGGCTCGCACCTGCAGGCAATCCACCAGCCCCGGCATGCTGGGAAACAGCTCGGGTACACAGCCATCGCGGCGATAGTCGGCCAGTTTGGCCAGCGCCTGCTGCGCGCTTTCATGCTGGCCCTGAGCCAGCCAGCACGATGCCTTCAGTGCTTCCAGAACTGGCACACACAGAGTGTCGTCTACCTGCCAGGCATGCATGGTGCGTTCGGCACGGCCAATCCAGACAAAGGCATCTTCCATGCGACCCTGGGCTTTGCACATCAACACCCGGATGGCCATCGCAAGCAACAGTCCCAGATCGCGGGTCTGCTCGGCATGCCGGGTACAGTTTACCAGCAGGCGGTCGACGTCGTTCAGGCGGCCCTGGTGCCAGAGCACCAACACCAGATTCAGCTGCAACCGGGTTTCACCAATGCGCGCCGGGCGGCTGAGTTCGTTCATTGCGGTATCCAGACCGGTGCGCAATAGCTGTTCGGCATGCCCCAGGGCGCCTTTACCCAGCTCGATACGGGCGTGCGCGTACACAGCCAGCGCTTCAGATCCGGAATCGCCGGCTTCCCGCGCCAGCCTGGCCGCAGCGCGGTTGGCCTCCCGGGCCTCCTGAAACCGGGCTACCGCACACAGGGCACTGGCACGAACAATCTGGGTAACCAGTTGTGCCTGCGGTGAAAGCCCGCCCTCTTCAAGGGCCTGTTCGGCCATCTCCAGAGCCGGCTGAACCTGACCTTCCCCTCGCAGCATGAATCCCTCGAGTGCCATGAGGCGGGCCCGATGCTGCACCACATCCTCAGGGGAAAGATCTTCCAGCAGCTGCCGGGCCTGACGGAACTGACCACCAATGGCGTGCACCCAGCCATAGACAATCCGCAGCCGGGCGCTGCGTTCAAACAATCCGGCAGGCAGGGTTTTTCGCAACGTGAGGAGTGAGGCGGTGTCCTGGCCAAGCAACAGTGCCTCGGTACCTTCTGAGGCAATCCGGACCACTTCTGCGTGATCACCTGACAGCAAGGCGTATTTCAGGGCCTCGGGGAACTGGTTGCGTTGGGCAAACCAGCGACACGCCAACAACATACGCGAAGCGGCGCCTGCCATTACCGGGGCCTGCAACCAGGCCTGGAACAATGGATTGAAACGATACCAGCGCCCTCTGCCGGGCACGGGAATAAGCGGCAGGCCACGCTCAAGAGCTGCTGACGGTAACAACGCCGGCTCAGCGAGGGTTGGCTGCAGCGCTATCAGCAGTTCATCAGAGAAAGTATCGAGTTCGGCCATCGCCCGGAGACTGGCGATCTGGGCCGGCATAAGCTGGCCCAGCAATGAGTCTTTCAGGAAGCGTTCAATAGAAGGGGTTTCCTGGGGGGGCCGGCGATCCGGGTTGCGTAACAGTTCGCGACGGTACAATGCCAGCGGCGTGGGCCAGCCTTCGGTTAACGAGTACAGGCTGTCGATGGCAACGCTGGTAATCCGGTTGGCTGGCTCCATATCCCGAAAAAAGCCAAAGGTTTCGGAACGAGTCAGTTGTAACTGTTCAGGGCCAACGCGGTGATAGCGATTATCCAGCTCCATGGCATGGCTTTCGAAGGCCAGCGGCGTTCTTGACGCAAACGCCACGGACATGTTGCCGGGCACCTCACGAACCAGCTGATGCAACATGTCAATAACAGCCGGATTGCTCAAATGGTGGACGTTATCGAGCACCAGCACTTCACGGCCCGCCGTGCCGGCACGCTCTTTGGCCAGAAGCAGGATTCCCAGATAATCCTCAAAGCGAACTCCGGAATGATTGCCGGCTGGTGCGGTTTCCGGAAGATCCAGGGCAGTTGCCAGCAATGACAGAAACCGGGAAGGCGCATTGTCGCCGGCATTCAGGGTATCCAGCGTAACTGATCAATTCCGCTGTCATCGGTGGCCAGGGCGTTAACCAGGCTCCGGGTTTTGCCATAACCGGCAGGGGCTTCAAGAACCAGCAGGGAGCGGGGGGCAACACTGGCCCTGATCAGCTTGTCCAGTTCCGGACGGGGTGTGTTGTCTTCCGGAAACGCAGGCACCTGCAGCCTGTGCCCGAGCAAATCGCGCACAAGCTCCCCATGATGCAGACCACTGTTGGCGGTCTGAAATTCGTCGTTGGCTGCGGAGTCTTCCGTATAATTTTTCACGACCTCGAGATTAAACCAAAGTCTTACTACCTGCAAAGTAAAACGGCGGGCCAGTGGCCCGCCGTTTTAACTGTGTGATCACAGACTTCTAGCGCAATCCGGACCGTCGCAGGGCAGACGGAGTGAAGTCACGCGAACGGCGCTCGACACCGAAGTTATAGGGATTGCTTTCTTCGTTGGTCAGGCCCAGCACCAGGTACCGCCCGGACAACAGGTCGTACAGGGCTTCAACCGCATACCAGGGCACATCCTGATCGTAGAACTGCATGGAGTGGGCTTCACCCACACGCCACAGCTCGCCCCGGCCGTCGTAGTGATCAATCACCGCTGCCTGCCAGGAGTCTTCATCAATATAGAAGTCACGCTGGGCGTAGATATGGCGCTCACCTTCTTTCAGAGTGGCACGAACATGCCATACCCGGTGCAGTTCATAGCGGGCCAGGTCCTGTTTGATATGGCCCGGCTGGATGATTTCGTCATAACTCAGATCCCGATCCACCAGCTTGTAGGAGTTGTACGGGATGTACATTTCCTTCTTGCCGATCAGTTCCCAGTTGTAGCGGTCCGGCGCACCGTTGAACATGTCCAGGTTGTCTGAGGTTCGCATGCCGTCAGACGCGGTACCGGGGCCGTCATAAGCCACCTGTGGTGCACGACGCACCCGGCGCTGGCCGGCGTTGTAGATCCACGCCCTGCGCGGCTCCTTGACCTGGTTAATGGTCTCATGAACCAGTAGCACGTTGCCTGCCAGACGGGCTGGCGCCGTGATCGCCTGTTTGAAATAGAACAGTACGTTGTCGTTATCGCCCGGCTCGTAATCTTCCAGGTAACGATTCCACACCAGCTCTTCTTCAAACTTTACCGCAGAGAAATCGCCGTTTTCTGTCGGTGTTACCTGCCCTACGTTTCTCTGTACAGAGCCACCGCGGTAGCGGGTAATGTGGTTCCAGATGACCTCCAGGCCATTCTGGGGAATCGGGAACGGCGTGGCGTCTTCATAGTTGTCCAGGCCGTTACCGCCAGACACCAGCTCGACAGCTGTCGCGTTATTGCGGGTTCGTTCCTGGATCTGCTCCGGATAAGTCGCTGTGCGACGGGTCTGGTAAACCGGAATCTTGTAGTTCGGGTACTGTCGGATCATCTCCACCTGACCCGGCGAAAGCTTGTCGGCGTATTCATCCACGTTACTTTGATCAATGATGAACTTCGGTTCGTCGTCGGGGAACGGGTTCACGTAGATACCATCGCCCTGATAGTTCGACGGAGCGCTGGACAAACCACCATCCCAGGCCGGAATCTCACCGCCGTTGCCGGCTTTCTCCGCACCCATGGGCGTGAGGCTATCACCCAGCTTCGCTGCTTCCTCCGCTGACACCGCGCCCCAGGCCTGACCGGCAAAGAGACTGGCGGCCAGTACACCCGTCGCCAATAGTTTTTTATTTGTTTTCATTTAAATTACCTCTTTGAACAAATGCTTTCCGGTTCAGAATGAGTAAGACACGCTTGCGCTCAGGAAGTCGCGGTCGGTCATCTCGTTATATGGCTTGCCACCGAAGTAGTTGGTGTAGCCAATGTTGCCGGAAATCCGGTTCTGGTAAGTCGCCGTCAGGGATAGGCCAATGGATTTACTGCCTTCCTGGAAAGCGCCGCCGGGCTGTGGTGCATAACCCTTCACATCATGACTCCAGGCCAGTTGAGGAGAAAGGTTTACGCCAGCAATGGCATTGGGGTATTCCCAGGTGAGACGGGCGCGGTAGCCCCAGGAAAAGTCGGTTGTATAGCCGTCGTTTTTGCAGTTATCGGGGTTAATGTTAAGCCCACCCGATTGTCCAGGAATGCTCTCACATACGTTAACCTCGCCCAACCCCAAAGCGCTAAAGTCACTGTAAACCGGCCCGATGCCAAAGGTGCCTGACCTGCCGTAGCGGGCCTCGTCCAAATCCGGGAAATCGTGTATATAGGTCGCACCGACTTCTGTCACGAACGACATCCTGCTTGCGCCCATGATCTGATCGAAGAACTTTATTAGCGTGAACTGAGCTTGTGAAACGTCAAAACGATCGTACCCTTCAATCGCCTGACCGGACAGTTCGGAGATATCCGAGATTCCCATTTCTTCCATACGTTGTTGTGCCAGCAAACTGAAAGGGACTCCATTAGTGGGGTTAGCCAATTGAAGCCCGCCAGAGATCAACTCAAAGGCATTCCACTGAATGGGCATATCCTGCCGGAAGCTGTATTCGGCACCCAGCGACCAACCACCAGGCGTTGTGGTATTCATGCTTATGCCGTAAAGATTTATATTTTCTGGATATTCAATGAAATAATTGGGCTGATCGTAAGGATCTCCACCCGGGGGGCTACCATAATTCCCACCATTAACACGGCCACTGATATAGGGTAGCCGGCTGTTGTACTGCATGTAGTACAGCCCGAACTCCGTATCGTTGAGTTCCGGCACATACCAGCGCAGTGCGACACCAAACTGATCTTTGGAATCAGCTTCCCTATCGGCTTCTCGATTAATCGTGATGGGAGCCGCACCAGCCTGTGGCCCAGCCCCCTGAGCGACAGACCCATCTTGCCAAATGGGCCCGCACCCATCTGCAACAAAATCGACCGTGGAAAAGTACGTACCGCAGTCATCAATGCGGGTTTTCTCCCAATCCGTCTGAACAAAACCTTCAACGGTTACATTCTGGGTAATACCTGCCGAGAAATAGAACATTTCCACAGGTAGCAGGGCATCTTTCACTTCTGCTCCCGGCGCACGGAATGCCTGAACATCGACAGGATTGATGGTATTGATGCCACCCTGAATGAAGGTACTCTCACCCCAACTAACCACTTGATTACCGTAGCGCAAGCTTACCGGCACATTGCCGAAATACCAGTCGGTGAACACATAAGCATCCAGAAACTCGCCGCCTGACGCATTGTCCTTTCCATCTTCACTCAGTTCAGTGAAGCGTCGGTTTTCATCTTTCAGTTCAAAGTCATACCAATAACGGCCCCGCACCAGGGCGCCAGCTCGTGTCAACGTATCGGAGTCCACAGCGTAGTCCAAAAATAGCTCGCTGGTGCCCTTCACGATCTTGGATACAGTGTCACCCTTATCAAAGTTCAGGTTGCCGTCATCATAATTAGTAGTCGATGCGGAACCGCCATTGCCCTGACCAATCAAGCGACTGTCCCGGTCGGTAGTCCGCCAGGTGGCCCCCGCACTAAGGGTGGTATCAAACGCGGCGTCTACATCACCAACATTAAACTGAAAAGCTGCGGCGGGCGCTGAAAAGCCAGCGGCAACAGCGACAGCCAGAGGCAACTTCGCCCAGGCTGGCCTTTTGGGATTCTGTTTTATCATTGGAAGACTTCTCCGTTTTGTTATTCCGAGCCGTTCCTCTGGCTTTGCTTACAGAAGGCATGAGGCTCTTGTTGTTATTGCAGGAGTGCTGCTGTCTAAACTATAGACAAGGGTAGGCAGGCCTTTTATCACTCCAAAGTATGATTTTTACAGTTATTACCGGGAAACCGGCGTGGGCGCAGTAGCGATAAGCGGCGTCAGAAATGGCGACAATGAAGGGATATTCGGTTGGACTGCACCCCTCGCCCGTGGCGAGGGGTGGGGGACATCAGGGTTTGTGCGGGGCTTCGAGGTATTCCTGTGATTGCATTTCCAGCAACCGGGATTCGGTGCGTTCGAATTCAAAGCTCAGGCGTCCGCCGGAGTATAGCTCGGTGATCGGCGCGGCTGCGGAGATGATGACTTTTACGTTGCGGTCGTAAAATTCGTCAATCATGTTGATGAAGCGCCGGGCCTGGTCGTCATTGTCTTTGCCGAGCACGGGAACGTTGCTGACGATAATGGCGTGGAACTGGCGGGCCAGCTCGATGTAATCGTTCTGGCTGCGGGGGCCGTCGCACACAGCGGTGAAATCAAACCAGACTACGTCATCGGCATGCGCCAGCGCGGGGATGTTACGGCCGTTGATTTCAATGTCTGCATCGTGTGCGGCGGCCTCTACCGCCAGGCCATCAAAGCTTTTGCGCAGGCTGATGTCTGCTTCTTCATCCAGCGGGCTATGGTAAAGCTCGGCTTGTTCCAGGGTGCGCAGGCGGTAATCCACGCCGCCGTCTACATTCACCACATCAGTGTGTTTCTTGACCAGCTCAATGGCCGGCAGGAAGCGTTGGCGCTGAAGGCCGTCTTTGTAGAGGCCGTCCGGCACAATGTTGGAGGTGCAAACCAGGGTAACGCCACGACTGAACAGGCCGTCCATCAGGGTGGCGAGGATCATGGCATCGCCGATGTCGGAGACGAAAAATTCGTCGAAGCAGATGACGCGGGTTTCGTCGGCGAATGTTTTGGAAACCAGATCCAGCGGGTTCTTTTCACCTTTCAGGGCTTTGAGTTCGTTGTGCACACGCTGCATAAAGCGGTGAAAGTGCACCCGCATTTTGCGGTCGAACGGCAAGGATTCGTAGAAGGTGTCCATCAGGTAGGTTTTGCCGCGGCCAACGCCGCCCCAGAAGTAGAGGCCTTTGACCGGATCTTCCTTGCCCCCGCTGAGTTTGAGCTTCAGCTTGTGGGTGAGGCTGTCGCGCTGATTTTCGGCTTCTACGAGCTTGTCGTAAAGCGCTTGCAAACGGCGCACAGCGTCTTCCTGGGCCGGGTCCTTCTCAAAGTCCGGGCGCTCAAGATCCTGTTGATAACGCTCCCAGGGGGTCAGGTTCGCTTCGGTTTCGGAGGACATGGCTTCTGTCATCTGGGTTGCTTCCGATTTTTGGTTGAATTTTAGGCGCTGTATTGTCGCCTATTTCGGGCTTTTTCGCCACGTTTGAGGCATTTTCGCCAATACGACGATTGGCGGTGTGTTTTGCCATGGGATGAATCCGCAGGGGGCGTTATACTGTCTGCAGAGGGTTTCCTCAATAGTGGGCAATGAAAGGACGATTTTTATATGACGAACCTGATTCTGGCGGCGGTGGCCGCACTGGTGGTTGGACTCATCATCGGTGTTCTGATGGGCCGTTCCGGCCAGGGAGCAACGCTGCGCCAACGCCGTACTCAGCAGCAGGTTGAGGAGCTGCGTAATGAATTTACGCGTTATCAGGCTCAGGTAAATGAGCACTTTATGGAGTCTGCGCATTTGTTGCGGCGGTTCAATGATGCCTACCATGATGTGAATCAGCATATGGCTCGGGGTGCCAATCGGCTTTGCAATGATGAAGATTGGCTTGAGGAGCTGGAGCAGCAGTCTTCCGGTCGTCTGGGCCATGGCGATGATGAAGCGCCGTCTGAGCCTCCCCGGGATTATGCGCCGAAGTCGGACCTGGATGATTCCGGGATGCTGGCTGAGGATTATGGTCTGGATAAGGATGGCAAGAAGAGATCTGCCTGATTCTCGCCACTCAAACTTCCGGCCTGGCCTTCCCTGCCTAATAGCAGCGGGGGAAGGTCAGGCCGGGAAGGCCTTTCCAAAAACCGCTACAAGCACGTCCGTGTGCGCTTATCTCAGGCCATCCCTGGCCTTCGAAATTTTTGGAAAGGCCTTCCCGGCCTGACCGCTCGTGCTTTTGTAGTGCCTACCCCCTAAAACTTTCAAACCGGGTTATCGCAATCGATGAACTGGTGATCCACTCTGAACTCTTCCGCTAACGCTTTACCCAGTGCCTGTACGCCATAACGTTCGGTGGCGTGGTGGCCGGCGGCGTAGTAGTGGATGCCGCATTCTCTGGCGGTGTGGGTGGTGGGTTCGGAGATTTCGCCGCTGATGTAGGCGTCTATGCCTGCGTCGAGGGCGGTGTTGATGAAGCCTTGCGCGGCGCCGGTGCACCAGGCGACGGTTTTGATGGTGTCTGCACCCTCACCTACTCGCAAGGGGTTGCGGTGGAGGGCACGGGCGATGTGGAGGCCGAATTTTTCGGGGCTCATGGGCTGTTTCAGTTTGCCCTGCCAGACCAGGCCACCCAGGGGTTCCGGGTTCTGGATGCCGAGGACGTCGGCGAGTTGGCGATTGTTGCCGTAGTCCGGATGGTCGTCTAGTGGCAGGTGGTAGGCGACGAGGCTGATGTCGTTGTCCAGGAGTTGTTTGATGCGGTTCTTTTTCATGCCGCGGATGGCCTGGTCTTCGCCTTTCCAGAAGTAGCCGTGGTGAACGAGGATCATGTCGGCGTTTTGTTTGACGGCTTCGTCAATTAACGCCTGAGAGGCGGTTACCCCGGTGATGATGGTGGCTACTTCGTCTTTGCCTTCAACTTGCAGGCCGTTCGGGGCGTAGTCCTGGAAGTTTTCCGGCTCCAGCCATTCGTTGATTTTTGCAAGGATGTCGTTACGGCTTGCCATGGTGGTAGCCTCCGCCATGTCTTTAGTTTGGAGTTTCAGATCAGGCTCTGACAGAAGCTTAGAGATCAGCCAGGGCTTTTAGCAAGGCGTTGTTCTGATCCGATGTGCCGATGGTAATACGCAGGAAGTCGCCAATTCTGGGCTTGTCGAAATGGCGGACGATAATGCCCTGTTCTCTTAGCATCGCAGCGATGTCGGCACCGGCCTTTTGTTTATGCCGGGTGAAGACGAAGTTGGCTTTTGACGGCAGAACTTCAAAGCCGAGTTCTTCCAGTTCCTCGGTCAGGCGCTTGCGTTCGTTGATCACGCCATTGCAAGAGTCTTCAAACCACTGGTGGTCTTCGAACGCGGCGACAGCGCCGACCAGGGCCAGACGGTCCAGGGGATAGGAGTTGAAGCTGTCTTTGACCCGGTTCAGGGCTTCGATGAGCTCTTCGTTGGCGACGGCAAAGCCTACCCTCAAGCCGGCGAGGGAGCGGGCTTTGGAGAGTGTCTGGGTGACTACGAGATTAGGATACTGGTTAACCAGCGCAATGGCGGTTTCGCCGCCGAAGTCCACGTAGGCTTCGTCCACCACAACCACGCTGTCCGGGTTGGATTGGAGAATTTCTTCTACATGCTGCAACACCATGTACCGCCCGGTGGGAGCATTCGGGTTCGGGAAGATTATGCCGCCATTCGCTCGCTTGTAGTCAGCGGGATCTATTTCGAAACTTTTTGTCAGCGGTATTGTCTGGCTTTCGACTTGATACAAGCCGCAGTACACCGGGTAGAAGCTGTAGGTAATATCCGGAAACAGGATAGGTTTATCCTGTTTCAGCAAGCCCTGGAAGATATGAGCCAGGACTTCGTCTGAACCGTTGCCGACGAACACCTGATTGGGCTTGATGCCGTGATCAACGTGGTATTGTGCAATGGCTTCTTTCAGCGCACGGCCTTCCGGGTCCGGGTATAGGCGGAGGTTGTCGTTCAGCTCTTTCTGAATAGCCTCGATGACTTTTGGTGAGGGACCGAATGGGTTTTCGTTGGTGTTCAACTTCACCAGGTTGGCCATTTTCGGTTGTTCACCCGGCACATAGGGCTTTAGTTGTTCTACCAGAGAACTCCAGTATTTGCTCATTTAAAGCCTCAGTCTTTAATACGGTATTCGGCGGAACGGGCGTGCGCCGTCAGGCCTTCCCCACGCGCCAGCACGGATGCGACACGTCCCATACGGTCAGCACCTTCAGGACTGAAGCCGATGAGGGATGAACGTTTCTGGAAGTCATAAACGCCCAGCGGTGAGCTGAACCGTGCAGTGCCACTTGTGGGCAGTACGTGGTTCGGGCCGGCGCAGTAGTCGCCGAGGGCTTCTGCTGTGTGGCGGCCCATGAAGATGGCGCCGGCGTGGCGGATGTCGTCCAGCATGGCCTGCGGGTCTTCTACCGACAGCTCCAGGTGCTCGGGAGCGATGCGGTTGGAAACTTCCGCGGCCTGTTTCATATCCGCTACCTGAATCAGTGCGCCACGGCTGGTCATGGAGGTGCGGATAATGTCCTCGCGCTCCATGGTCGGCAGTAACTTGTTGATGCTCGCTTCCACGGCATCCAGGAAAGCCGCATCGGGGCTGACCAGAATGCTCTGGGCCTGCTCGTCGTGTTCGGCCTGGGAGAACAGGTCCATGGCGATCCAGTCCGGGTCGGTCTTGCCGTCGCAGATCACCAGAATTTCGCTCGGGCCGGCAATCATGTCGATGCCGACCACGCCGAATACTTCACGCTTGGCGGTTGCCACGAAGATATTGCCCGGGCCAACGATCTTGTCGACCGCCGGTACGGTTTCGGTGCCATAGGCCAGCGCAGCCACTGCCTGAGCGCCGCCCAGTGCGAAGACACGATCAACGCCTGCGATGGCAGCCGCAGCCAGCACCATATCGTTCACCACGCCATCTGGCGTTGGCACGACCATGATTAACTGCCCCACTCCCGCCACTTTCGCGGGAATGGCGTTCATCAGCACGGAAGACGGATACGCGGCCTTACCACCCGGTACGTACAGCCCGGCGCGGTCTACCGGTGTAACCTTCTGGCCGAGAATGGTGCCGTCTTCATCCTGATACTGCCACGACTGCTGGTTCTGGCGTTCGTGGTAGTCCCGAATACGCTCTGCGGCTTTCTCCAGGCCCTCACGCTGGTCCTGCGGAATCTTGTCCAGCGCAGCCTGCAAGCGATCCTGCGCAATCTCCAGCTCGTCCATAGAGCTGACTTTCAGCCGGTCAAATTTCTCGGTGAACTCGAGCACGGCCTGGTCGCCGCGGGTTTTCACTTCATGCAGGATATGCCGCACCGACTCGTTCACCTGATGGTCAACACTGTCATCCCACGCCAGCATTTTGGCCAGCGCACTGTCAAAGTCGCTCTGGGAGGCATTCAGTCTGGTGATCTTGTCGGTCATAACTCTAATCCTGCATGTGGATTTTTGCTTTGGGGGTATCAGCCATCAGGGTGGCCTTTCCAAAAACCGCTACGAGCACGTCCATGTGCGCTTCTCTCAGGCCATCCATGGCCTTCGAAATTTTTGGAAAGGCCACCCTGACGGCTTCAATTAATTACAGTGCAAAACGCTCTGTTATTGATTTCGGCGTTTATCGACTGCTGCCGCCATCTTCTCGATAATCGGATTAATCTGCGCATGCTTCATTTTCATCGAAGCACGATTCACCACCAGCCGACTGCTGATATGGTCAATCAGTTCACGTGGCTCAAGCCCATTGGCCTTCAGGGTATTGCCGGTATCGACGATATCAACGATTTCATCAGCCAGATCGAGAATCGGCGCCAGCTCCATCGCCCCATAAAGCTTGATGATATCCGCTTGCCGGCCCTGAGCGGCATAGTACCTTCGAGCCAGATTTACGAACTTTGTGGCCACACGGATTCTGCCACCCAGGGGCTGTTCGCCCTTCTTGCCGGCGGTCATCAGCTTGCAGCGGGAAATGTTCAGGTCCAGCGGTTCATACAGGCCTTCACCGCCATGCTCCATCAACACATCCTTGCCGGTTACGCCCAGATCGGCGCCACCGTACTGTACATAAGTCGGCACATCCGTTGCGCGGATGATCAGAATACGCACGTTCGGATCGGTGGTCGGGAACACCAGCTTGCGGGACTTTTTCACGTCGTCGACCAGCTCGATGCCGGCTTCCGCCAGCAACGGCAGGGTTTCTTCCAGAATGCGTCCCTTCGACAAGGCGATGGTGATGGAATCTGTCATGAGTCTTTCCGGGTTCCCTTGATGTGATTATGCCGGCAGGCGGCGAATGCTCGCGCCCAGCAACTGCAGTTTCTCTTCAATACACTCGTAGCCGCGATCAATGTGATAAATGCGATCTACAATGGTATCGCCATCGGCAACCAGCCCCGCGATAACCAGGCTGGCCGAGGCGCGAAGGTCGGTGGCCATAACCGGCGCGCCGGTCAGATGATCCACACCTTTTATGATGGCTGCGTTACCTTCCAGAGTAATATCCGCGCCCATGCGGATCAGCTCTTGCAGGTGCATGAAGCGGTTTTCAAACACCGTTTCCACGATGGTGCCGGTACCTTCGGCCACTGTGTTCATGGCGGCGAACTGGGCCTGCATGTCCGTGGGAAAGGCCGGATAAGGCGCGGTGCGCAGGCTGACGGCTTTGGGCCGCTTGCCTTTCATGTCCAGTTCGATCCAGTCCGGGCCGGTGGTGATGTGGGCGCCGGCTTCTTCAAGCTTCAGTAGTACTGCTTCCAGAATATCCTCGCGGGTATCCTTCAGCTTCACCCGGCCACCGGTAGCGGCGGCCGCTACCAGGTAGGTGCCAGTCTCAATGCGGTCCGGCAGTACGTCGTAATGGCAGCCGTGCAGGCGTTCGACGCCGTTGATTTCGATGGTCGCAGTGCCGTGGCCCTTGATATCCGCGCCCATGGCGATCAGGCATTCGGCCAGGTCGACAACTTCCGGTTCCCGGGCGGCGTTTTCCAGAATGGTTTTACCTTCGGCCAGGGTGGCTGCCATCAACAGGTTTTCAGTGCCAGTAACCGTCACCGTGTCCAGGAAGATGTGCGCACCTTTCAGGCGACCATTGGTTTTCGCCTTGATGTAACCGTTCTCGACCGAGATTTCGGCACCCATCATTTCCAGGCCGTGAATGTGCAGGTTGACCGGACGCGTGCCGATCGCACAGCCACCAGGCAGTGAAACCTGCGCTTCACCAAAGTGTGCCACCAGGGGGCCCAGCACCAGAATGGAAGCGCGCATGGTTTTCACCAGCTCATAGGGGGCATGGAAGTGCTGGATGGTGTTGGCGTGCACTTCCACCGACATCTTCTCGTCCACCATGAGTTCTACGCCCATGCGACCGAGCAGTTCGATCATGGTGGTTACGTCGTGCAGGTGCGGCAGGTTGCCGATGCTCACCGGTTCGTCGGCCAGCAGCGTGGCCGCCAGTATCGGCAAAGCCGCGTTCTTGGCGCCGGAAATACGGATTTCGCCATTCAGAGGCTCGCGGCCTCTGATCAGAAGTTTGTCCACAATGTCTGTCCTGTTCGGTTCAGGTGTTCGACTGGCGCTCAGCCCACTCACTCGGGGTGAAGGCTTTCGGGTGAAGAGCGTGAATAGTGCCGTCCATTACGTACTGGAACAGCGCCTTGTTGATCAGTTGCTGCCGTTTGATGGTGGGCAAGCCTTCAAATACGTCACCCACAACAACCACCATGTAGTGGGTGCCATCGACCTGTACCTGAACCTCGCAATCGGGCAAGGCTTCTTTCACCAGTTCGGTAACCTGGGCGGCGTCCATAGAAATTCCTCAAATGTCTCGAAATCAGGGGCCGGATTGTACCCAATTCCCGGGCGTCGGTCAGCCGTGTGGTGCAAATCCGGGTATCTCCTTTTGCAGATTGCTCAAGGCAGCCAGGGAGAGAAGCTCACTGCTGGCACCCCGAAAGGTCAGCGGGCGCTCTATCTGTTGCGCCAGGCGCTGCCAGCACAGCAGCATGGAAAGCACGACACTGTGAGCTGAGGCCAGCTCGGAGAGATCAACTGTCAGCGGCCCGGTCGCCTGGCGAATCAGCTGTTCGCCCCGGGAGCGCAGGGCGATCACTGAGTCAGCATCTACCTCACCGGTTACTGCCAGGCTCGGCCCGCTCAATGTCACCGTAGGCGCCGGATGGATCATGACTGGTCCATTTCCTCTTCCAGCTTCAGGGATTCAACCGCACTGCCCCAGCCGTCGATAACCGCCTGAATCTGGCCACGATTCTGCTCCATTTCCTGAGCAAAACGGTCGCGGAACGCCAGGCCGATGTTTACGCCTTCAACAATGACGTTCTCCATCAACCAGCGATTTTCCTTGTTTTTATACATGGAATAGGTGATGGAATACCGGCTGCCGTCCGAGGAGGTCAGTTCCATCTGTACCGACGCGCGATCTTCGTTGTTGGGCAGGATTTCAGCATCCTGGACTTTCATCTGGAAGTCATCTGCGTCAACCAGAGCCTGGGCGTAGGCATCAAACAGGCTGCGCTTGAAACGCTCAACAAAGTCATCACGCTGTTCCGGCGTAGTCTGACGGGCGTAACGGCCCATCACCCGGGCGGCAATGCGGCGGAAATCGACAAACTGGTCCAGGGTTTCGTCCATGGCGTTGTAGAACGCTTCGGAGTCTTCCTTGTACAGGCCCTTTTCGTTATTAAGCCTCTCTACCAGTTCCTGCGTATTTTCATCAACATACAGCATCAGCTCTTCTTCCGGACCGGCCCAGGCCTGGCTGGCCGCCAGTGTCAGCATGGCCAGAACCAGCAGAAAACGTTTTTTCAGGGCGAGCATTACAGTCTCCTTTGCACTTTGCAGTTAACCCTTCGGCCATTCAACGGCCAGAGGCGAAGTTGCCGATCAGTCGCTCCAGGTTCATGGCCGACTGGGTTGAATAAAAGGTATCGCCCGGCTGGAGCGATTCCATATCGCCGCCCACCGAAATATCAATGTACTGGTCGCCCAGTAATCCGGATGTACGTATTACCGCAGCGCTGTCGGCGGGGATATTATCAATATCGGCATCAATAGCCAGAGACACCCGGGCCTGAAAGGTTTTTTTATCCAGAGTGACCGACTCAATGGTGCCAACGGTGACGCCAGCCATCGAGACTCGTCCCCTGGGCGACAGACCGCCGGAGTCATTAAAGTTGGCGTACAGGGTGTAACGGTCACCGCCCGATTGGGGCGACAGGCCGCTTACCTGCAGTGCCAGAAACAACACTGCGGCCAGCCCTGCAATCATGAACAGGCCAACAACGATTTCTATAGTTCTGTTGCCCATGACAGGCTCCCTGCAAATTCTGTCAGAAATCACCGAACATAACGGCGGTCAGCGCAAAGTCCAGACCGAGCACCGCCAGCGATGAGTAAACCACGGTTTTGGTGGTGGCGGAGCTGATGCCAGCGGAGGTGGGCACGCAGTCATAACCCTGATACACCGCAATCCAGGCACAAACAAAGCCAAACACCACGCTTTTGATAACGCCATTGAGAACATCATCGACAAAATTCACCGCTGACTGCATGTTGCCCCAGTAGGCGCCATCAAACACACCCAGCCATTCTACCCCAACCAGCATGCCACCCCAGATACCAACAACGGTAAAGATCACCGCCAGCACCGGCATGGCTATAAATCCGGCCCACAATCTGGGGGCGATCACCCGTCGCAACGGGTCAACGCCCATCATTTCCATACTCGAAAGCTGTTCTGTGGCCTTCATCAGGCCGATTTCCGCCGTCAGCGCCGAACCTGCCCTGCCGGCAAACAGCAGCGCCGTTACTACCGGACCGAGTTCACGCACGAGAGTGAGGGCAATCATCTGCCCGATAGCGGCTTCCGAGCCGAAATCACTGAGAATGGTGTAGCCCTGAAGCGCAAGCACCATGCCGATAAACAGGCCCGAAACCAGCACAATCGGCAGCGACAGTACTCCAACCGAATAGAGCTGCTGCACCAGCAACGGAAAACCCGAAACCGGCCGGGGGATACCAGCCAGCACACCAGCGAGAAATCGACCCGATCGCCCCAAAGAGGCAATAATATCCAGCCCGCGGCGACCCAGAGCGGCAATCCTGTCGGTCATGCCCGGCCTCCTGTTACGCCAAAATCGGAGGCGGCGCTGCTGGCCGGATAGTGAAACGGTACCGGGCCGTCCGGCTCGCCATTGAGAAACTGTTGTACCCGCTCAGACGGATGTGCGCGCAACTGCTCCGGCGTACCTTCACCAATCACCTTGCCGTCGGCGATGATGCAGGCATAGTGACAAATGCTTAAAGATTCCTTCACATCATGGGACACCATCACGCTGGTCAGCCCCATGGAACTGTTGAGATCCCGTATCAGCTTCACCAACACGCCCATGGCGATAGGATCCTGGCCGGTAAAAGGCTCGTCGTACATGACCAGCTCCGGGTCCAGCGCGATGCTGCGCGCCAGGGCTACCCGGCGAGTCATGCCGCCTGACAGTTCCGCAGGCATCAGGCCGCGGGCACCCCGAAGACCAACGGCTTCAAGCTTCATCAGAACAATGTCGCGGATCATGTCTTCCGGCAAACGGGTATGTACACGCAGGGGGAAGGCAACGTTTTCGTAGACGCTCAGGTCGGTAAACAACGCGCCACTCTGAAACAGCATGCCCATCTTTTCACGCAGGGTGTACAGTGCCTTGCGCTTCAGGCGAGGCACCTCATGCCCGGCAACATTCACCTGCCCTGAGTCAGGCTTGAGCTGGCCGCCGATCAGTCGCAACAGGGTGGTTTTGCCGGTGCCGCTGGGGCCCATGATGGCAGTAATTCTGCCCTTTGGAATCGTAAGGGACACGCCATCGAATATTCGCCGGCCCGACCGGGAAAACACCACATCCTTCAGCGTTATGTAAGCAGAAGACTCCATAATCCATCCTTTGCGCGGAGCCGATACATTATGACAACCACCGCTCAAGCTCAATTGCCGGAATGTAAAATGTCAGTATTGCAATGCGGATTCGGGCCGGACAAGGGCAGCCCGGCGCTTCAGAAGTGATATACTGCCCGTTCAACAGTCAACCCGGAACCATTCCGGGCCAACCAGACCAGAGAAGCAGACAGTCGGCCAAGATGACAGATTCAAACTCTCCGGGAAAACAGGATTTTCACACCTCGGCCCTGCGGGCCATTCGCATCGAGCGGGCAGCGATTGAGGAACTGGAAGGTCGCATCAACGGCGATTTCAGCCGCGCCTGTGAGGTCATCATGGCCTGCAAGGGGCGTGTGGTGGTGACGGGCATGGGCAAATCCGGCCATATCGGTAACAAGATTGCCGCCACCCTGGCCAGCACCGGCACCCCTGCGTTTTTCGTGCATCCGGGCGAAGCCAGCCACGGCGATATGGGCATGATCACACCGCAGGATGTGGTGATTGCCATTTCCAACAGTGGTAACACCAGCGAGGTGATCACCATCCTGCCGTTGATCAAACGCATGGGCGCACCGCTGATCAGCATGACCGGCAACACCGATTCAGTGCTGGCCCGGGAGGCCGTAGCCAATCTGGATGTGAGCGTGACCACCGAAGCCTGCCCTCTGGGTCTGGCTCCCACTTCCAGCACAACCGCCACGCTGGTTATGGGCGATGCCCTCGCTGTCGCTTTGCTGGAAGCCCGCGGTTTCAGCGCCGAAGATTTTGCCTTTTCCCACCCCGGCGGCAGCCTGGGGCGCCGGTTATTGCTGCACGTTTCTGACATCATGCACACGGGCGAGCAGATTCCCTCGGTTCCGGAAGACACCACGCTTAGCGGTGCGCTGCTTGAAATCAGCCGCAAAGGCCTGGGCATGACGACCGTGCTGGATGCTCGGGGCGACCTGGCAGGCGTGTTTACCGATGGCGACCTTCGCCGGACGCTGGACAAATCGCTGGATGTGCACACGACACCTATCCGGGATGTGATGACGCATCATGGCAAGACCATTCAGGCCGATCATCTCGCGGCTGAAGCGCTGAACATAATGGAAGAGCTCAAGATCAACGCCCTGCCGGTCACTGATAACGCCGGTAAACTTGTCGGAGCCATCAACATGCACGACTTGCTG
>Ga0306868_1000500_pt1 | contig 25390 bp, 20 predicted proteins | sample AntRauTorckE6832_FD_190411 | JGI IMG/M metagenome (GOLD analysis project Ga0306868, IMG submission 190411) | Saline lake microbial communities from Rauer Islands, Antarctica - Metagenome Torckler E6 #832 (v2) (version 2) | ecosystem: Environmental > Aquatic > Non-marine Saline and Alkaline >... | reverse complement strand
TGATGCAATTCGGAGTATTAAACCAAACCCTTCCAGGCGTTACCCTTTCATTTGATTTGTCAATCATTTAGTTCTAAATTATTTTAATTTAGGCAATTCTTTTCAAATTGCAACATGTCGCGCATACGTATTCTCTAACATTCCAAAAGCCTAATTGGTCACCTTGTTGATAATCACAGCCTTCAATTTTATCGTTTTTTAGCTTTTGTATATCAAATGAAGCTGTTTCAACTATAATTTTGTCTATTGGTAGTATTTCGCAAACCTTAGACATTACTGTTAAATGTGTATCAATTTTATGCTGAATACTTGGTGCTAACCATCCTTTCCTTTTAGATTTGGTTCTATTATTAAATCTTGGTTTTCTGTATCTTAATCTATTTCTTTTAGTTCTTCTGTTTTGTCTTTTTGTAGCTAAAAGTTTTACTATATCGGTTCTTAAAATTACTTCTGATACATATACTTCTTTCTTTTTAGTTGTTGCAGATAACCCAACTACTTTGCTACCAGAATCAACACCAAGTGTTATTTTTTGCTTTGTTTCACCTGTTGCCTGTAATAGTTGAATTGTAAAAGGTTCTTTTTTGACTATTTTAGCCTTACCACTTTTAAGCAACTTTCTAGCTTTTTGTGGTTTTGTAGGCATTAACGGTTCTTTTCTTTTATTAATGACATATACACTCATGTTATGTCCTCCTTTTGGAGTAATGATACCTTCGACAATGTTATCGTGAGGTTTAGTGTTAACAACACTATCTTTTCCCAATCAAGACTGTTTAATCATTAACCTTAGAGCTACAAACTAGGTATTATATTCGTAGGTAACTATATATTCTCACATAACGTAGTTAATTAAATAACTTAGTCTAATCAATAAAGGCTCTTACAAGCCCCTAGCCTTTAGGCTAGTGGGTTATTGACTCATTCGATCAAAAACTACTGTATACTGAATTAAATCATTCGTTCCAATACTAAAGAAGTCCACATACTTTGCTAATATATCTGTTAATAATGCAGCAGAGGGCACTTCAATCATCATTCCAATTTCAATATTTTTATTAAATTCTATATTTTCCTCTATCAAACTGGTTTTTACTTCATTTAGAACTGAAATTGCCTTTTTTAATTCTGTAACATTAGAAATCATTGGAAACATGATTTTTAAATTACCATAATTACTAGCTCTTAAGATTGCCCGTAATTGAGTTTTAAATATACCTAATTCTTTTAAACACATTCGAATAGCCCGATAACCTAAGAATGGATTCATTTCTTTAGGAAATTCATAATATGATAATTCTTTGTCACCACCGATATCAAGTGTTCTAATGATTACAGGACTATTCCTTCCCGTAAGACTTCTCTTTCAATTGCTTTTAATCTTTCTTCAGCAAACATATAACCTCCGTTATTTTAATACTACTTTTTAACTTTTAATTAGTTTTTAATCAAAAAACTCTTTGTCTAAATGCACCTGTGGTAGAAGGCATAAGTTTTGTTCGCGACAAAGTATTTTCGCAACTCTAAAACCAAGCGTACTCACAATTGTAGTTACTAATATTAAAATAATTGAAAAAGCTTGAAAGTTAAAAACTTCATTACCAATTATACCCGCTATTAGCAAAGAAAATTCACCTCGTGAAACAGTTATTAATCCCATTAATAACCCTCTTTCTCTTGAATGTTTTAAGATAATATTTATTAACAAGGAAGATATAATTTTTCCAATAATAGCTAATGTTATCGCAAAGATTAATATTTTCATCATACTTTCTAAATTAGTCAATTGAAAATTCAGCCCAAAATAAAAGAAAAACATACTCCCAAAGATATCTCTAAAATTTAACGCAACTTCTTCAACGCTTTCGCAGTAGTCACTTTCTGCTACGGCTAAACCTATAAAAAAAGCACCTAAAGCTTCTGAAACCCCCATTTTCATTCCAATGGTCGTGACAATAAAGACTAAACCTAAAAAGCTTAGATAAACAATTTCTTGAGAATCACTTTTTAATATCATATCAAGATATTTGTGATATTTTTTTCCTATGATTAGTAAGACAAAACAAAAGATTAAAGCCAAAGCAATATCTATTCCTAATGCTGTCCACTCTACTTGACCGGTGAATTTTGAAAAAATTGTAATAAAGACAAGAAACAGCACCATAAATAGATCTTCAAATATCATGATGCCCATAATCAATTCACCTTCTGGATCATTGATAGCTTTTAATTGAATGAGCGTTTTTGTTATTATTCCAGAACTACTCATATAAATTATGCCTGCCAATGCAAACATATTAAATAAGTCAAGACCAATAATCCAGCCAACAAATAAACCAATTGAAAAATTTATAATAAAATCCGTTGAGCCAGCAATAGCCATGATTTTTTTATGTTTAATTAATTTGTTAAAAGAAAATTCAAATCCTAAATAAAACAGTAAAAAGACCACACCAATATCTGCAAATAGACCAATAATTTCTTTATTTGTCACTAATCCTAATGTAAAAGGTCCAACAAGTATACCAGCGACTATATAAAAAGGCGCAAAAAAACTTTTAGTTAACTTAGCCAATCTTGCAAACAATGCGATTACTATAAATGAAATGCCAACCTGATAATATAGTGCCACTCCTCTACTCCTTTTTTAGTTATAGTTAATATATTATTAATTAATTGAAATTTTCCGATTCCTTATTCTTTTCTGATTGATTCTTTTTATTAAAATTCACTTCAACAATTAATATTGCTATAAAAATTAAAAGACTTCCTAGAATCATTAATGGTGTCATTACTTCGTTCAGTAATAACACACCTAAAATTGCTGCAAAAACAGACTCTAATGACATAATAATTGATGCATGTGATGACGTAGTATATTTTTGGGCAATCGTTTGAGTTGTAAAACAAGCAAATGTTGAAAAAACAGCAAGATATATTATAGCCGACCATGCTCTTGTCGTTAAATCAACGGTATAAGGTTCTGTTAAAAGTGCTGTAATAGTAAACAAAATTGAGGCAACAAATAATTGAATGAAAGCTAATTTGAATACATTCATATTTTTAGTAAAATACTCAATTGAAATGATATGCATTGCAAAAAACAATGCACAAAGTAATGTTAAACTATCTCCTACATTAAAAGCTGCAACGGACTGTAAACTGATGAGTCCAATACCAGCTATAGTTAAAAAACTACCAACAAAAACTTTTAACTGTGGTCGTTTTTTATAAATAATCCAATATAAAAAAGGCACAATGATTACATAAACAGCCGTTAAAAAACCTTGCTTGGAAGCCGTTGTATATTGTAAACCATAGGTCTGTGCTGCAAAAGCTAAAAACAAAATAAAACCTACGATACTACCTTTTCTATAATCTTCTACAGAAAGTTTACCAATTCTTTTTCTAAAAACTATGAACATAATAACAGTAGCTATAATAAATCGTAAAGACATAAGAAGCATCGGAGATACAGTAGTGAGTGCATCTTTAACAGCTACAAATCCTCCACCCCAAACAAAAGCAACGAAAAGTAAGCTTAAATCTGCTAAGTATTTTCTTTTTTTTGAAGTCATTTCCATTTTATCAACTCTTTCACTTATTGTCTTGATTGATTGCATTATATAGATTACTAACCAATTGGCCATAATCATTTTCGTATTTTATAATCTTAATATCCATGCTACGACTACGATCTAAATCAAACTGATAGTAAGGGTCTTCAGTAGCAACAAGTAATTTTTTTACATTACGTCCACCAATTTTTTTTGAATAAACGTCTAATTCATTGAGGGCTTCTTTTCCATAACTATTAGTATCTTTACAAGAGATACAAATCATCTGTTGGTCTTCAACAGCTAATATATCTAACTCATTACGAACTTTTTGAAGGTTACCATCCCAGAAAAATTGAACACTAGCTTTTACTTCATCTATATTTTCAATGCTTTTCAACACACGAAGGACTAAAGCCTCTAGCCAAGTACCAGGTTTTTTAAATATATTTGCTATACCCTGTTCTTTATAAACAATTTTTATTCTGTTTTGACTTTGATGAAAATCAATTGCTTCAATTTCTTGAAGAAAATACAAGAACTCATACATGAATTTACGTGTGTTCTCTTGAATTTTATTAAAATAGATATTACTGTAGTTTGCATCTTTAAATTTTGGAATAACAAATTTTTGACCTTTTTTAAATAGATGAACATTCATATTATGCCATTTTTCAGGGTTAGCAATTATCCAATCAATGAAACGATTGACTTTTTTAGTTGAAAATAATTCCGTATTATGCGACGCTATTTCACCACCAAAATTTTCTATAAAGTTATCAATATTTAAAGCGATATCTTTTACATTATAAATTTTCTTCTTAAAATTTTTAAATTCAATTAATTTAGAACTTTTTTGTGACATAATCACACGTGTAATAAAGTTTTGTATAGCTATTTCATGCATATAAAAACTCTCAACACCCATTTCATCACTAAAGTAGATAAAGTTCACTTTATTTTTATCTTTGTCGATGACATTATTTAAGTCTTCAATTTCATCAATTACACGTTGTTCCACTTGAATATCAGGTATTTCTGATTCAAGTAAATCTTTAAAATCTTTATATTTATCAAAATAGTATTCACCACGGTTCCTTATAATAACAACTTCGTCAATCTTATAAAACTTTAAAGGAATTAAAGCTGGTAAATAATATTGAGTTAAATAAAAATACAATACTTTTCTCTTCATTTTAACACTCCATTTTCTGATTCTTTTTATATTTATTATAACATACTATACATTGTATAAAAATTTATAATTCAATTTAACTCAAATATGCACAAATTGCTTCTATTAACTCTTCTTCCTTATTCTTATCTGCGATTAATGTACCACCAACAGGTTCACCGGATTTCCTTAAGCCAATAGGAAAATTAATTGCTGGGTTACCAGAACATGCATATGGTGTTGTCATATAATTGCTTATGGTTAGCAAAAAGTCGTACTTTGTAAAAGCTTCTTTGAAAATTTCAGAAGACTTCTTTTGATATTCACTAATTAATTTTTTAATTTTATTTGAATCGAAATTGTTTTTCATTGATTCTTCTAATAAATCTTGCCCATAAGGCGCATTGTTTTCTGAGTCTTTTTTATTTGCCTTGATAATCTTTTCTAATGAATTCACTTCAGTATTAAGAAAAAATTTGTAAAAAAACTTGTCTATTTCTTCTTTAAATTCATAGGTTAAAACATCACTAATATCATGCTTAAAAAGTTCTCCATTTAATTTAACTTTCTCTACTTTTGCTCCCTTTTCAATAAACTTAATCTTCATTTGGTTTAAAAAATAATCATCAGCTTCTCTAAAAGTCTCTATAATCTCTTCATTAATAATAATACCAATCTTTACCTTTGAAAGATAATCACTAGAGAATTGAGGTTCCTTAATTTTTCGATTACTAATAGTATCTAAAAGTATCCATTGGTCCATTGCATTTTTAGTCATTGGTCCAGCTATATCATGCGTTTGAGAAATTGGTACAATCATATCTTGAGGTACAGATCCAAGTGTTGGTTTTAAACCGATGACCCCATTTTGAGTCGCTGGATAAATAATTGACCCAGCCGTTTCTGTACCAATAGTTGCAGCAGCAAAACCCTTTGCCATTGCAACAGCACTACCTGCACTAGAGCCACCAACATCAAAAGCGCCATAAGGATTTTTTGTTTGCCCGCCAATAGCAGAATAACCGTTAGAACTATCAGTCGTCATATAATTTGCAAATTCAGATAAATTTGTTTGACCTAAAATAATCGCGCCTTTTTCCTTCATTTTTTTTATTAATTCACTATCTTTCTTAGCAATATGATTTTTCAAGGATGCGGCTCCTGCCGTTAAAGGTAATCCTTTTATACCAATATTACCTTTAACTAGAATAGGCATACCATAGATCAAATGATTGTCTTCATTATACATTTTATTTTTAGCTTCAGTTAATGCTTTTGGATTTAAAAATAAAACACTATTGTATTTATGGTCCTTATCTTTTATTCTTTTTAAATAATATAATAACAAGTCAACATAAGAAAATTTTTGATTTTTAATATGTTCTTGAATCCCTTCAATGGATGTATCATTAACTAAAACATGAATTTTCTCATATTTCTCTCCACTGAATATAGATAATTCATCATTAAAAGGAACGAAATTCAAAGTATTTTTATGAACAGTCTTTACTTCATTATTGTATTGCTTCTGAATTTGGTCATTAAGATAATCAATAGAATTAAATTTACTCATATACCACTCCTTAGAATATTATTTAATATATACAAAATATAAAAGAAAAAAATCTGCAGTGCAGATTTTTTAGTTTGGTCGGGTTGACTGGATTTGAACCAGCGGCCACTACACCCCCAGCGTAGTGCGCTACCAAACTGCGCCACAACCCGTTATATATTCCTAATACTATTTTAAATAAAATAATACAATAAATCAACAATTATATTAACAAAAAATAAACCCAAAATTTGGGTTTATGATTTGTCTGGTTCGATATTAGCTCTTCTGAGTAAATTCGCATTGGTTACAACACTAATAGAACTGAAGGCCATTGCACTTTCCGCAATAAGCGGATGCATCAAACCTGCAATTGCTACTGGAATCATGATTAAATTATAAAAGAAAGCCCAAAATAAATTTTGCTTAATTTTTCTAAAAGTCGCTCGGGATAATTTTATTGCAGTAATGACTGATGATAATTTACCTTGTACAATCGTAACATCAGCAGATTCTATTGCGATATCCGTTCCCGTTCCAATTGCTATTCCAACATCCGCTTGAGTTAAAGCAGGTGCATCATTAATCCCATCACCTACCATTGCGATGATACCGTATTTTTCTTGAAGTTTCTTAATTTCTTTCACTTTACCTTCTGGTAAAACTTCTGAAACAACATGATCTATTCCTACTGCTCTTGCAATAGCATTAGCAGTATGTTTATTATCTCCAGTAATCATCACTGTTTCAAGACCTAAGTTCTTTAAGCCTTCAATTGCTTTAATTGAGTCTTCTTTTATTGGATCGGCAACTGCAATAATACCTTGTATTTTACCAGAAACAGCTACTAACATTGCTGTTTTAGCTTCTTTTTCAAGACGTATCATTTCTTCTTCTAATGTATCTGTTTTAATGTTTTTATCTTCCATTAATTTTCTATTACCTACAATTATTTCTTTTCCATCAATTTCTCCTATGACACCTTTTCCAGTAATAGAATCAAACTTATTGACTTCTAAGAGATTATGATTGTTCTCTTTAGCATATGAAACGATTGCTTCACCTAAGGGATGCTCTGAAGAATTTTCTAAACTTGCTGCATAACTAATAAATGATTCATCATTGACACTGTAAATATCAGTTACTTCAGGTGATCCTTTTGTAATTGTACCAGTTTTATCAAGAACGATTGTATGAATTTCTTTTAAGATTTGTATTGCTTCACCTTTTCTAATCAATACGCCATTTTCAGCTCCCATACCTGTTCCTACCATCAAAGCTGTCGGTGTCGCTAAACCTAAAGCACAAGGACAAGCAATAACTAAAACTGCTACTGTTGCAAATATTGCACTAGTAAAACGTCCCAATTCAGGTTTAACCCATGGTATATATGGGGATGCGGCATTTGTAATGGTTTCAAAAAATTCTGGTGCAATAATCCAAGCAATAAATGTTAACGTTGCTATGACTAAAACTGTTGGTACAAATATTGAAGTCACACGATCAGCAAAAGCTTGAATCGGTACCTTCGTGCCTTGAGCTTCCTCAACCATTTTAATAACTTGAGATAAAAATGTATCTTTACCAACTTTTGTTGCCTCTACTTTAATAGCACCTTTTTGATTGATGGTACCACCAATCACTTCGTCTGATTCGTTTTTAACAACTGGCATAGACTCACCAGTAGCCATTGACTCATCAATAGAAGTCTTACCATCTACGATAATCCCATCCGTTGGTATTTTACTACCGGGTTTTACGATCATTAAATCACCAACGGCTACAGATTCAATAGGTACTTCAATTGTTTCGCCATCTTTTTCAATTAATGCTGTTTTGGCACCTAATTCAAGTAGTTTCTTTATTGCTTTTGAAGCTCTACCTTTTGCTCTTTCTTCAATATATTTTCCTGTTAAATGGAATGTCATAATCATACCAGCAACACCGGCATAACTTTCAACACCAACAAAAAAACTAATAGGACCAGTGATATAAGCTGCTATTGTACCCATAGCTATGAGCACATCCATGTTTGCACCACCATGTTTCACCGAACGATATGCCATAATGTAAGTTTTTCTACCAATAATAAACATAATTGGTGTAGCCAACACAATCATCCCTAATTTGAAAACAAACATATTTGGAAAGGCAATGCCAAAAACCATCTCAGGAATCATCCAAAGAATAATAGGTATTGTAATTGCCCAACTCCAGACCATTTTTTTTCTAGCAATTTCTGTTTTATCCATTTCTTCAGATTCTTCTTGATCACTATCTTCATTGATTTTCTTTACTGTATAACCAGTATTTTCGATGATTTTTTCAAAATATTCTTTATCATAACCTTCTAGATGTTCAATCGTTGCTTGCTCCGTTGCAAGATTAACACCAGCAGTAAGAACGCCTTTGTCTTTATTGAGCTGGTTTTCAATTCTTTGTGAACATGCTGCACATGTCATATCTTCAATTTTAATAATAGTTTTCTTAACTTTAACTGTATATCCAGTATTTTTAATAATATCTTTAATTTCTTTAGTGCTTATTTGGTCTGCATCATATTCTACTGTTGCAGTATCCGTTGCTAAATTAACCCCTGCACTACTAATATAATCATTCTTATTGAGTTGATTCTCTATTCTTTGAGAACATGCTGCACATGTCATATCTTCAATTTTTATTTGTATTTGATTATTATTCATATTCGCCTCCTTATATACCCCCGTTGGGTATAAATTTATTATAACATACCTAGAAACTATGTCAAATCAAAATAAAAGTAATGATTACAAGTAATGAATCAGTATTAAAGTATAATAAACTTAAAATTATCTAGGATAGAATTTTAATCTAATAATAAAAATCCAATTAATTCTTTTAAATTAATCATATTTTTAGTATAATGTTTATAGGTAATGACAAAATAACAAAAGTCATTTAGGTTTGTAAGAAAAAAAGTTTAAAGGAGGAACCATGGCTAAATTAAAAGAAGTTTTTAAGTGCGAATTATGTGGACACGTTGTAGAAGTTCTTCATGAAGGTGTTGGAACATTAGTATGTTGCGGTGAAAATATGACATTACTAGAAGAAAAAACAGAAGATTCAAGTACTGAAAAGCATGTACCATTTATTGAAGCAATTGATGGTGGATACAAAGTAAAAGTTGGAGAAAATACAACGCACCCAATGACTGATGAACATTATATTGAATGGATTGAACTAATAGCAGATGGTGTTGTTTATAGAAAGCATTTAAAACCAAATGAAGCACCAGAAGCAACTTTTATGATTGAAGCTGATGAAGTTACAGCAAGAGAACATTGTAATATTCATGGTCTATGGGTAAACGAACTATAAAAAGATAAAATTATTCTAGGAGGAATTTCATTTAATGAGATCATTAAAAGATACAAAAACAGAACAAAATTTATTGAAAGCTTTTGCTGGTGAATCACAAGCGACAAATCGTTATAATTTCTTTGCAAAACAAGCATCTAAGGATGGCTACAAACAAATAGCCAATCTTTTCTTAGAAACTGCTAGAAACGAAGAGGTTCACGCAAAAGCGTTCTTTAAATATTTAGAAGGTGGCGACGTAGAAATAACTGCAACATATCCTGCTGGAAAAATTGCTTCAACTCTTGAAAATTTAAAAGCTGCAGCTATGGGAGAAAATGAAGAACACACTGAATTATATCCTGAATTTGCTGAGACTGCCGAAGCAGAAGGTTTTAAAGAAATTGCAACAACCTTCATGTTTATAGCAAAAGTTGAAGAAGAACATGAAAAAAGATTTTTGAAATTAGCAGATAACATCGAAAAGAATATCGTATTTGAAAAAGATGAATCTATTCGATGGAAATGCGATAAGTGTGGCTATGTCCACGAAGGCAATACTGCACCAAAAATTTGTCCTTCATGTAAACATAAGCAAGAATACTTCGAAGTGAAAGAAACTAATTATTAGTTAATACTTAAGATGATTTCTTTTTAGAAATCATCTTTTTCTTTTTTATAAACTCAAATTTATTTATTGGAGGTTATTCATGAGTATTTTAAAGAATCGAGTAAAATTTTTAAATGAAAAAAAAATAATTCATGACAACGATTACATTACATATTGGATGCAAGCTTCACAGAGAGTAACTTATAATCACGCCCTTTTCAAGGCAATTTCGATGAGTAATGAAACGAAGAAACCCTTACTCATTTATTTTGTTATTACTGATGATTTTCCTGAAGCCAATGCGAGACATTATCAGTTTATGTTAGAAGGTATTTTAGAAGTTAAAAAAGATTTAGAAAAATTAAAAATTAATTTTATTATTCAAAAAGGAAATATAGAAGAAAAAGTGATTAATATTTCAAAACAATCTTGTTGCTTAATTACTGATCGAGGTTATTTAAAAATACAAAAAAAATGGCGCAAAAATATAGCCGAGAAAATACAATGTCAAATGATTCAAGTAGAATCAGATGTTGTGGTTCCAATAGAGGAGGCTTCAAATAAAGAGGAATATGCTGCGTATACATTGAGAAAGAAAATATCACCACAAATAGATAATTACTTAATTCCTTTTACACTGCCCTCTCTTAAAAATAAAGATGCTTATAATAATGATATTAAGTCAGAAAAAATAGAAAAACAAAAAGATATTAATCAATTAATTGAATCTATGGCTATTGACCATTCAATAAAGAAAACTGAATATTTTGTAGGCGGTTATTCTAATGCGAAAGCCTTATTATCTGATTTTATAGATAATAAATTATCTAGATACAGTGAAGAAAGTAATGATCCATCTAAAAACATAACGTCTAATATGAGTCCTTATTTACATTTTGGACAAATATCCTCTATTGAAATTGCATTTGAAATTAAAAATGCACAAAAAAAAGGTCAAGAAGATTATCTTGAACAACTAATTGTTAGAAGAGAGTTGGCCTTTAATTTTATTCATTATAATGAAAATTATGATGATTCTCTTGATAGTTTTCTGCATAATTGGGTATTAAAGACAATGGATGAACATATAGACGACCCTAGAGATTATACTTATGCTATAGATGCATTTGAGTCAGCTGAAACACACGACATTTACTGGAACGCTGCTCAAAAGGAATTAGTCAAAACTGGTGATATGCACAATTATATGCGTATGTATTGGGGTAAAAAGGTTATTGAATGGAGCAATTCTTATCAAGAAGCATTTAATACGCTAGTCTATTTGAATAATAAATATGCTCTAGATGGAAGAGATCCCAACAGTTTCACTGGCATTGCTTGGTGTTTTGGAAAACACGACCGGGCTTGGACGGAAAGACCAATATTTGGTAAACTTAGATATATGAATGCTAATGGCCTTCAACGGAAATTTAATATTGAATCTTATGTTGAAAGAATCAATAAATTATAAAGGAGATTATTATGGAGAGAATAAAACCCAAAATACTTGTTAGTCGATGTTTAACTTTTGATAGTTGCAGATATGATGGTGGTATAGTGAATGATGATTTCATTACTACCCTTAAGCCTTATGTCGAATTTGAAACAGTATGCCCAGAAGTAGAAATTGGATTAGGTGTACCAAGACAATGGTTATCCCTTGTGAAAGAAGATGATGATTTTATTTTGTATCAAAGAGCAACAGGATTAGATTTTACAGAAGATATTGAAGCCTATGCTAAAAAAGTCTTTGAAGAACATCCAGATGCCGATGGTTTCATTTTAAAAGGTCGATCACCTTCTTGTGGTATTGGTGATGTTAAGTTTTATCCTTCAAAGGATAATAAAATTCAAGGCGGAAAGGCAACAGGAATTTTTGGAGAATTAGTACTCTCCCACTATAAAAATTACCCTGTTGAATCAGAAGGAAGGTTAAGAAATTTTACAATTAGAGAATCATTTTTAACAAAACTCTATACGCTGTTTAGATTTAGATTTGTTCAAGAAACAATGAAAATGAAAGATTTAGTGCAATTTCAAGCACAACATAAATTTTTACTTCAATCTTATAGTGAAAATGGTATGCGTAAATTAGGTAAGATCTGTGCTAACCATGACCAATTACCTGTTGCAGAAGTAATTGATTTATATTTTGACAACTTACTTGAAGTTTTTAACGAAGAACAAAAATACACAAAAAATATAAACATACTTGACCATTGTTTTGGATTCGTTTCTGAATATTTAAAAGATGATGAAAAGAAATATTATTTTGATATTATCAAACAGTACAGACATGGAAAATTACCATTGAGTGTCCCAATTAACATTATCAGAAGTTGGGCAATAAAAAATGAGATAGATTATTTACTTGAACAGTTTTATTTTAATCCTTATCCTATGGATCTAGTTGATATATCAGATTCTGGAAAAGGTAGAGATTTTTAATTAGATAATATGTATTCAAAAAAATACTTGTCTTTATTCCTAAGGACAAGTATTTTTTAATATTACTAGCTTATTTTATGTTTAGCTATTGTTAATCTTTTTAAGTCAATAATCTTTAACCATTTGTTGTCGTTGATCGAATATTACGCACTTCACGTTTATATCCATCAATAAATACACTCGCATCTATGTTGTATGCAACACTATCAAAGCCTTTAGCAAAAGCTTCCTTAGTAGCCTGTATACTACCAGCATATATAATAGCAAATTTATCTGCTTTTTCACATGCATCTAGAATGCGATCGATAGCTTTAATAAATTTAGGATGATCAAACTGAACTGGAACGCCTAAGGAAATTGACAAATCAAAGGGTCCCACAAATATTCCGTCAATACCATCAAGTTCAACTACTTCTTCAATAATCTCAAGGGCATCTACCGTTTCACATTGTGGTAAAACCAAAATCTCATCGTTACATTCTTCCATGAATGCTTCTATACCACTCTTTATATTTTCATCGTATCCATAGTTATTCGAACGAACACCAGCAAAGCCTCTGTTACCGACAGGTTTATATTTTGCAAGTGAAATAACCTTTTTAAAATCTTCTATGCTATTGAGCATTGGGATAATAATACCTTTGGCACCTTGGTCTAGACAACGTTGAATTTCCTTGTGGTCTGCATTGGCAACACGTACAAAAGGCGTCATATTTGCTAACTCTGTACCACGTATCAAGTTAATCATATTTTCTGTATCATAAGGTCCATGTTCTGTATCTATGATTACGTAATCAAGGCCTACATCCCCCATAGACTCTACATGACTTTGCGTTGCCATTACTAAAAAAGTTCCTAATGGTCTTTCATTCTTTAACATTTTTTCCTTAACTTCATTCATTCTTTAGCCCCCTATGCTTAACGCATGAATTTTTATAACTTTGATTTGAAAAACCCACCTAAAGCCTTCATGGATTTTTCAATAACCTGTTCTTCTATTCCAGCAAATGAGAAACGAATATACTGACTGCCATCGTTATTTTCCTTAACAAAGAAATCACTTCCACAACCATAAGTAATCTTCACCTCTTCATTGGCTAAAGGCAATAATTTTCTCGCATCAAGTCCATGAGGTAACTCTACCCAAATATAGAAACCTCCATCTGGCGACGTACGTTTAGTGCCTTTGGGAAAATACGCATCTATTCCTTTCGCCATTACATCCCTTCTTGATCGGTAAATACTACAAATATTTTTTAAGTGTAATGGATAATACCCTTTATTAAAGAATTCAGCACAAATTGTCTGTGTAAAACCATTTGTACATGTATCTGTTGAAAGCTTCATTTCTACCAATTCCTGTATAATCTCTGCGTCTGCAACAAGATACCCGAGTCTCGAGCCAGGAGAAAATATTTTAGATAAACTATTTGCATATATTACATTCTTACTATCAGTATATGATTTAATCGGTTTAGTCTTCTCACCACTATAACGAATTTCACTATATGGATCATCTTCTAAAATAATAACATCATATGTTTCGGCTATACGAGCCATCTCTTTTCTTTTTTCAACTGACATGGAAATACCTGTCGGATTATGAAATGTTGGCATCAAATAAATAAGTTTGGGATGGTACTTTTTTATTTTAGATTCAAGTTCTTCTATATTTAACCCATCCGATTCCATTGAACAAGACTGAAATTCAGCCTCAAAAGCATCAAATACCATCTTTGCGTGAATAAAAGTTGGTCCTTCTACAAGAATTACATCTCCAGGATTGATGTATAGTCTACCAACAAGGTACAATCCTTGAATGCCACCTGCAGTAATCATAATTTCATCCATATTTGCTTGTATTTCATTAGGAGTCAACAAGTTTTTCTTTACTTCTTTTCTTAAAGACGTCAACCCAATTGTTGGTCCATAAGAAAGTGCTTGTAACGCTTTATCTTCATCATTTAAGACAGACTGGGTTACATCTCTAATTTGTTCTAATGGATAAGCTTCCTTTGCAGGTGCACCACCACCAAATGATATAAGCTCTTTATTCGTCAAAGATTCCATTATTTTGTGCATAGAATCGATGGTGTACTCCATTGATTTCCGTCTTTTGGCATATTGAACCATTTCATACCTACCTTTCAATCGTTAGTTGTGATGAATCAATTCTATTATATGAAAATATGGCAGTTCAAAATAAGACTGATCATATTCAACATAATATTACTAAGAAGAACTTTACTAATTAATATAATTATAAACTGCTCCGAGTAAATTTGCATCATTATTAAAAGTACAGGTATCTAAATTAGGAAATATTTCAGCAATGCCTAACTTTTTATAGATAATTTTCAATCGACTACTGATTTCATCAATTAAGTCGGTTCTTTGACTAATACCCCCACCAATAATTATTTTTTCTGGATCCATATAATATTGGATGTTATGAATACCAATGGCTAAGTTAAAGTAAAACTTATCAATCAAACTGCTTAATTTATTGTTTTCTTGAGCTAATTGAAATACTTTTTTACCGTTTAATTGATTTGAATCCATGTCTAACGTTTTCGCTGCTTCATTTACTAAAATTTGAGTCGCACTGGTTAAACTCCAGATATCACCTTCTAGATTTTCATAATCAAAATTATGAATCCCGTAGCCAAATTCGCCTGCAAAGAGATTTGCTCCAGATACAACTTTTCTGTTATTTATTACCGCCCCACCAATACCAGTACCAATCACAAGAAAAACAATGTTATTATTGTCTTTAGCAGAGCCTAGCCAAACCTCGGCTAAAGCAGCACAATTTGCGTCATTCTCAATGATAATAGGTAATGTTTCAGTTGCTTTTAAATCCTTAACAAAACTTTGATTTTTAATATAGATCAAACTACCTTTACTTTTAATGATGCCATTCATTGAATCCGTGGCAGCAGGTATAGCAAACCCAATACCATCAATATCATGAACATTTTTGTATTGAGCTATAATATTTTTTATAGTTTGTAATAATGCCTCATAAGTATCTTGGGGTGTTGGGTAGCTTTTTTTATTAGTTATGTCTCCTTGTGTATTTACAACAGCCACTTTAATAGAGGTGCCACCAATATCTATCGCTAAATAGTTTTTATTCATGTAATAAATTCTCCCCTTTTGTTTCAATCACTTTTTTATACCACCCAAAGGATTTCTTCTCAATTCTTTTTAAATCATTTTCAAAGTCTATATAAACAAAACCATATCTTTTTTGATAGCCATTGAGCCAACTGAGTAAATCTGTAAAAGACCAGGTACAATAACCTATTAAATCTACGCCTTCTTTAATGGCTTGATTACATGACACTAAGTGTTTTTTTAAGTAATCAATTCGATAATCATCATTTATTTTGCCATCTTCTAATTGATCAAAAGCGCCTAATCCATTTTCGCTGATAATAATTGGTAAATCATATCTTTCTTTCAACTCAACCATTCCATATCTTAAACCATTCGGATCAATTGCCCAGTCCCAATCTGTGTATTCTAATGTTTCATTTTTAACTTCCTTGTATAATCCAGGAATACCATTTTCTTTCTGACTTCCCTTCTTACCACTGGTATTTAATCCTTGAAGGATTGCTCCATCAATAGGATTATGTGCAATTGTTTTTGTTTGGTAGTAATTGATACCAATAAAATCAACTAAGTCAGCTGCTTTTTTTAGTAATTTCAAATCATCTTCCTTAATTTCAGGCAAAATACCTCTTTCTTTATAATAATTAACTGCCTTTTCAGGATAACCGCCTTTAAAGTAAGGATCAAATTGCCACCAGTGAATCATTTGATAATAGTTATCTAATGCTTCAAGATCTTTTTTTTCATTACTTGCTGGGTAAGCAGGACTAAAGGCAATTGATGAACCAATCATCCCTTTATAACCCTTCTCTTTATACATTAAAACAGTTTCAGCATGAGCTAATGCTGTATGATGATAAGTTTTTAAATATAATTCTAAATCTTCTAATCCTGGTGGATGAATACCCATGGCGTAACCAAGAAAAGCAAATATATTCGGTTCATTCATGACAATAAAATATTTTACTCGATTGGCAAAGGAATCAAAACATACTTCAGCAAACTTTAAAAAATCTGCAATCACCTTGCGACTTTCCCACCCTTTGTATTTTTTCTGTAAACTTAAAGGCAAATCCCAATGGTAAAGGGTAATCATTGGTTCAATATTATTCGCCATTAACTCATCAATTAGATCACTGTAAAATTTTATGCCTTTATCATTTGTTTTTCCTTCATCAGTAATTATTCTTGTCCATGCAATAGAAAATCTATAGGTTTTTAAACCCATTGCTTTCATTAACCGAAGGTCTTCCTTGTACCGATTATAATGATCAACAGCAATATCTCCATTTGTTCCTTGATAGGTTTTTCCTGGTATGTGACTCCACTCATCCCAAATTGAAAGTTCTTTACCTTCTTTTTTATAAGCCCCTTCAATTTGATAAGCTGCAGATGCAGATCCCCATAAGAAATTCTCATTAAAGTAGTTTTTCATTATTACCTCCAGTATTGTTTGCTCTATCTATATTAGTATATCATATTCTTTACACTAATCTAAATCAATATCATCAATTATTAATTCTATTATTTTAATATGAAAAAATTTGATATAATGGTCATATACTGCTTTGGAATGAAAATTGCAAATACATTAAGGTGGAGGGGATAAATAATGATATTAATAAAAAATGTTAAAACTTTCAAACCTGAAGCCATAGGAAAAAGAGATCTTTTAATTGCTGGTGGAAAATTCATCGCTGTTGATGAACAATTGAATATTTCTTATAATGGTCTAAAAATTATTGATGGTAACAATTTAATAGCTGTGCCGGGTTTTATTGACTCTCATGTACATATTCTAGGCGGTGGCGGCGAAGGCGGTTTCAAAACAAGGACACCAGAAATTAAACTTTCTGATATGATCAGAGCTGGCGTAACAACTGTTGTTGGATGTATCGGGACAGATGGTATTTCTAGACGTATGGAAAGTTTGGTAGCCAAAGCAAAGGGATTAAAAGAAGAAGGTGTTTCTGCCTACGTTTATAGCGGTAGCTATCGACTACCCATCACTACTTTAACTGACGACATCATGAAAGATTTATTGTTTATTGAAGAAATAATTGGTGTTGGTGAAATTGCAATTTCAGATCATCGGTCCAGTCAACCAAGTTTTGAAGAACTATCAAAGCTATCTGCCGATACCCGAACAGCAGGTATATTGTCGAATAAAGCTGGCATTATAAATGTACATTTAGGGGATTCTAAAAAAGGTTTAAAACCAATATTAGAAGTAGTTGAAAATACAGAAATTCCTATTACTCAATATTTACCAACACATATTAACCGTAATAAAGAACTTTTTAAAGAAGGTATTGCCTATGCTAAAAAAGGTGGTTACATTGATTTTACGACTTCAACCACTAAACAATTTATTGAAGCTGGGGAAGTTGAAGCACCTTTAGCAATTAAGAAAGCTCTGGCATCAGATGTAAATATCAGTCAAATAACTATTTCTTCAGATGGGCAAGGCTCATTACCGGCCTTTGATACCAAAGGAAACTTTACTGGCCTAGAAGTTGGCACGTCAATGTCTCTATATAACGCTTTTAAAAAAGCTGTTATAGTTTACGATGTAAACATTGAAGATGCTTTAATGACCATTACTAAAAACCCAGCTGATATTTTAAAATTAAGGACTAAAGGACAAATTAAGAAGAATTCAGATGCAGATTTAGTACTCTTAGACGATGCATTAAACATTAAGTATGTTATTGCTAATGGAAAAATTATGATGGAGAACAGTGAAATAATTAGTAAAGGAACTTTTGAATAAAGAATGGAGTAACTTATGAAAAAAGTACAATTAATTGCAGGTTCATATGAAACGATTAATGCATTAAAGAAACAAATTTTTACTTTTTTACCAGAAGCATTAATAGATTTAACTTGTCATTCCACAGTACATGAAAGAAATTTTGTGATTAATAATTGTGATCTTGTAATTTTTTCATCTGATTTAGTTTATGAAGAAGCTAAAGCACTTGTAACCCTTGATAGCAAAGTAGATATTATTGTCGGTAAAAGAACATTGAATTTTGACTATTTACAAGACATTATTTCTATTCCTAAAGATACTAAAGTATTACTAGTGAATGACTTAGAAGAAACATCTAGGGAACTTATAAAAAATCTTAAGACCCTTGGACTGAATCACTTAAATTATCTGCCCTATTACCCATCTATAAAAAACCAAGACAAAAATATTAAGTATGCCATTACACCAGGAGAAGAAAAATATGTGCCTAATTATATTGAAAAAACCATTAATATTGGGCCGAGATTATTTGATTTCACAACTATTGCAAAAATACTTAATTATTTTGATTTTTTAGATGAAGCCAGCTGTATTTTTAGCGATAATTATCTTCATAAACTTATAAATTTAAGTAAAAATTTAGCTCTTAAAAAAAATGAAACTGAAATTTTAAAAAATGATTTAAAAAATATTTTAGATGGCTTTAAAGAAGGCCTACTCGCCTTTAATTTAAGTGGTCATGTTACTTTGATTAATAATAATTTAAAAAAATTATTAAAAATAAGACATAAAAACACTAAAAATATCCATTTAAATGAATTGATTTATAATAAAAAATTACTATCTTATTTACTAAACGATCAGGACAATACACCCTTTGTACTAACACTAGAAGGTCAAGAAATATTTGTACAAAAAATTAATTCAAATGAAAGTAATAATGCTGTTGTGAGTTTTAAATACGACCACCAGTTACCATTAGGAACACAAAACACTAAAGAACTATCAAAAGGTTATTCGGCAAAATATCGTTTTGAAAACATTATTGGTGAAAGCAATGAAATCTTAAAAGCTAAAAAAATAGCTAAAAGACTGGCGCCTTCGGATATAACAATATTAATTGAAGGTGACAGTGGTACTGGCAAGGAATTATTTGCTAGTTCCATTCATAACCATTCAGCAAGGGGCTCTGAGAAGTTTTTAGCAATTAACTTTTCGGCACTACCTGATGATTTAATAGAATCAGAGTTGTTTGGTTATGTTGATGGGGCCTTTACTGGTGCCAAAAAAGGTGGTAAAAAAGGTCTTTTTGAAGAAGCCGACGGTGGCACTATCTTTCTAGACGAAATCGGCGATGTTTCATTCAAAGTACAAACAAGATTGTTACGCGTTCTTGAAGAAAAAGAAATCATGCCTATCGGTAGTAATAAAATCATACCTATCAACGTTCGTGTAATTGCAGCAACTAATAAAGATTTAGAAGAGCGTGTATCAACTAATGAGTTTAGAAAAGACTTATACTATCGTTTAAAAATGGGTTATATTCATTTACCTAGCTTAAAAGAGCGAAAAAGTGATATACCTTCACTTGCGAAGCATTTAATTGATCAATCAACAGTGAATTCCATAAGTTTATCAGAAAATGTTGTTGATTTCTTTAAGAGTTATGATTGGCCAGGTAACATTCGAGAGTTAAAAAATATTATCACCTATATGATTGCTTATAGTGATAAAAATTATTTAACTATGGAGGATCTACCACAGAAATACTATTTTAAGAATGTAAATTCTAATGAAAAACCAATGACGAATGATTTAAATTATCAGTTGGATCGAAATGAAATATATATACTTAACTGTATTAATGATTTGATTGGTAGTGGTACAAAACCTTCCCGTAAAAAAATATCTGTTAAAAGTGAAGCCGATGGTTTTTCACTCAGTATTAATCAAGTCAGGCGAATTCTTAACGAATTGGAAGAATTAGACTTAATTATTAAAAGAAAAGGTCGTTATGGTACGAACATTACTCAAAAAGGATTAGAAGTAATTGGTTTTTAATGGTGGTTATTGGTTCTTTAAGTATAACCATAAAAGACCAAACTTCTCTAAAATACATTTTTTTCCTCAAAGATGTTTAAATTTTCTGATTATTATATTTGGTACAATCCTTGCATTATATAATAGTAAGTCAATCAATATTAAGAGGAGGAAATTATATGTCAAAAGAAAACAAAGCGGTTAAGAGTAAATCGCTCAATCAAAAATGGCAAATGCCAGATACTTATGTAATTATTTTCTTTGTTGTACTTTTCGCAGCACTATTAACTTATTTAATTCCTATGGGGTCCTTTGAAATGCAAGACGTTACCTATATGAGTGGTGGCTCTGAAAGTACAAGATCTGTACCAATTGCTGATAGTTTTGATTATGTAAGAGATGAATCCGGTGCGCCAGTAACAGATGGTGTTAGTTTCTTTGAACCCTATGGTGGTTTAGGTTTTAGCAACTACGTCTTTGAAGGACTTGTTAGTGGAAGTAAATGGGGTTCTGCTGTAGGAGTTGTTGCCTTTATACTAGTGATCGGTGGTGCCTTTGGTATTATTTTAAAAACCAATGCCGTAGAAGCCGGGATCTTTAAACTTATTGATATTATGAAAGATCGAAAGATTTTACTATTACCTCTACTCTTCTTGCTCTTTAGTGCAGGTGGGGCAATATTTGGTATGGGGGAGGAGGCACTTGCTTTCGCAATGATTATCATTCCGATTGTAGTGGCCTTAGGATATGATTCAATTACTGGAATTTTTATTACTTATATTGCCACTCAAATTGGCTTTGCTACCAGTTGGATGAATCCATTCAGCGTTGCAATCGCACAAGGTGTTTCAGGTATACCAGTACTGTCTGGTACGCCCTTTAGATTAGTCATGTGGGTATTCTTTACTATTGTTGGTATCTTATATACTATTCGATATGCTAAAAAGGTTGAAAAAGATCCTACAAGTTCTATTGCCTATGAGACAGATGCTTATTTTAGAGATGATATAGAAGAAAAAAGAGAAATGAATATTGAATTTGATTTAGGCCACAAACTCGTTTTAGCTACAATTGTTGCTGGAATTGTATGGATTGTATGGGGCGTTGTGCAACATGCTTATTACTTACCGGAGATAGCTACTCAGTTCTTCTTGATGGGTTTAGTATCAGGAATCATCGGTGTTCTATTTAAACTAGATGGTATGAGAGTTAACGATATAGCAGATGGTTTTAGAGAAGGTGCAAAAGATTTATTAGGTGCCGCTTTAGTTGTAGGTATGGCTAAAGGTATCGTATTGATTCTTGGTGGTACAGATGCTGGTTCAGCTTCAGTTCTAAACACAATACTTAACTTTATAGCACAAGGTTTAGGCGACATGCCAACAGTTGTTTCCGCTTGGTTTATGTATGTCTTCCAATCAGTTTTCAACTTCTTCGTTGTATCTGGTTCAGGACAAGCTGCATTAACAATGCCGATTATGGCACCATTAGCAGATTTAGTTGGTGTAACTAGACAAGTTGCAGTTTTAGCTTTCCAACTAGGTGATGGTTTTACAAATATGATCGTACCTACTTCTGGTGTTTTAATGGGCGTACTAGGTATAGCCAAATTAGACTGGGGTAAATGGTTTAAGTTCCAATTAAAGTTCCAAGCAATCTTAGCTACTTTTGGTAGTATATTCATAGTAATTGCTGTATTAATAGGATTTAGTTAAAAAGTGGACATAGTTTAAGCAGGGATTTTATTCCCTGCTTTTTTTATTTCCTTAGGAAAGTGCATTCTAAACAAACAAATATTCGTTTAATCTGTTGACAAGCAAACTCTAGTTCTTTATAATAATATAAAGGGGGTGAGTTTAATGAAGCTGACATTAAAAATGAAACTGATATTGGATGAAGCAACTTTTAATGCACTGCGAGAAATTAGTGAGTACTCTGGGAAATTTTATAACATGGTCAATTATGATTTCAGAAATGGAAATTTCATGAGTTTTTATGACATGTATGACTATTATAAAGACCATACTCGATGTAATTATTTACAAGCCCATACTTATGAAAATGCCTTGAAGCAATTTTCTAAAGACTATAAATCCTATCAAGGATTACTAAAAAATTATAAGAAAAATCCTAAAAAACATAATCAACCGAGTATCCCTAGATATAAGCATGCAAACAATCCCATGGATGCCATTTTTGCCAAAACAGCTATACGCATAAGAGAAGGGAAATTATTATTATCAATTGGTAAGAAAATGAAAAAGGAAAAGCAGATTAAATCTCTACAAATAATACTTCCAGAAAAAGTATTAGCTCTGCTAGAAGATAAAAATATAAAAATGATAAAATTCCAGTACAATTTAAAAACAAATGAGTTTACGACTTTAGTAATTTATGAAATAGAAGAAAAACCACTTAAAAAAACTGGCGATCTTATGAGTATTGATCTTGGTGTTAAGAACTTAGCAGCGATTACATTTATGAACCAAAAGCATCAGTATTTAATAGATGGTAATGTTTTAAAATGTCAAATTGCAACTTATAATAAATGGTTAAAAGAAGCTGTTAGCAAAGAAATGAAAAATACAGGCAGCAAATATTTTAAAGCAACAAAAAAGGTTAGAAAAAAATTCAAAAATAAAAAGAATTACATAAAAAGTTATATACATCGAGCGAGTCGAAAGATTGTTGATATCGCAATTGATTTAGATGTCAAAACAATTGTTATTGGTGATTTTAAACATATAAAAAATAAAAATAAGATTAAATATTTTGTTGAAATACCTCATGGCAACTTAAAAGAACAAATCGCTTATAAAGCTAAATTGGAAGGAATTGAAGTAGTATTCATTAATGAAGCCTACACTTCTATCGTTTCTTCAATTGATTTAGAAAAAGTCAATCAATCAAATGCAAACAAAAAAAGAAGAATCACAAGAGGACTATTTAAATCAAGTAAAGGAATAATTAATTCAGATATTAATGGCAGCTTAAATATTTTAAGAAAATATGATCGTTATAAGAATATTCCCATGCTAATTAAACTAGTTAGGGATAAGGGATATCAAGAATATCCTATTAGACTAAAAGTAGTATAGTCTAAGCTGCCATTGTGTTATGAAATCAAGTTATATTTTGTAACAGAATGGAATGCGACGTAGTCGCAATTTCTTGATTAACCATTATATATTTTTAGTAAAACCTTTTTCATTTCTTTATTATTCATCTCTACTGGATTGCCTTTTGTTGAGCCTTTAAGAGAATTCTCAATTAATAAGTCTAGATTTTCTTGAAACATATCTTCTTCTAAGCCTAAAGCTTTGAATCCACTGGGAATTTCCAATTCTTTGTTCAGTGTTTTAATTTCATCAATGACACTATCAACTTCTAAAACCCGTGATAAGTAATTTATTTTCTCTTGAACAACTGGATCTTTTGCGTTGTACTCAAGTACATAAGGTAAACAAATACCATTTAATAGGCCATGGCCGAAATCAAACATACCACCAAAGGCATGTGAAATGCCATGGGCCATACCAAGACCAACATTTTGAAAAGCCATTCCAGCTAAGGCTTGGTAATGATGAACCTTTTCTCTTGATTCAATGTTACCTGTATGGTAGGAATCCCGTAAGTGTTTTAACAAACCTTCTATTGCACCCTTTGCCATGGCTTCAGTAAAATCATCTAAATTATGATTAATATAGCACTCAAGGGCATGGGTTAATGCATCTAATCCAGTTTCAGCAACTATATTCTTCGGCATGGACATCGTTAATCTAGAATCAAGTATTGCAAGATCTGGTATGAAGCCTAGAGATTTTAAACCAATTTTTAAATCTAAATCATTAAAGGTTATAACAGCAGCCTTAGTAACCTCGGTACCTGTACCCGAAGTAGATGGTATGGCGATAAAAGCAGTTTTTCTTTTATAATTTGAAATATCTTTTTTTAAAACATTATTAAAATTAATTGCTTCATGATCATAAAATAAAGTCATCACTTTTGCTGCATCAATAGGCGAACCGCCACCTATCCCAACAACAAGGTCAGGTTTAAAACTTATCATTTCTTTAATCCCTTCTTCAACAATATTCGTATCAGGATTCTTTTTAACACCTGAAAATATCTTAATTTGTTTACTTGAAAAGATATCTTTTAATTGATCAATACTTCCATTTTTAAAGGCGGAACTTCCATCTGTTACAACGAATATTCGATTGTAGTCTAGTGTGCTCAAATGGTTAATGGCATTCTCTCCAATAATTATTTTATCACCATAAAACTTTAATCTTTTCATAAATTTTAGGACAAGGAAACACCTATCCCTTTAGGGTAGGTGAGGAATTGTCTGCCTTATCTGCTCCTTTCTATATTATGTATTATGAAGCTTCCCCTGGCTTTAATTAATTGTAAATCTTTTGATTTAGCACTATTATGCACTTTTGTATAATCTATTGTTTTTAAGGTAAAATAGCCTGTTGCTCTTCTACCCGTGATAAAACATTTTTGTCCTTTATAATTAACTTTGTCAAACAATCGAAAACCTTTAACTAAATAAGGTGCTTGATTGCGTTTTCTTTTACCACCTTTTTGAATTTTAGCTTTGTGTATTTGTCTGTTGTGATGCCTTATTTTCTTTTGAATTATTATATTATTTGATAATTTTGCTTCTAAATTTCCAGTAATACAATAAGCATCTATGCAATGTTCTTTTGGTAAGTTATTTTTTATTCTTTTATTTTTAGTTAAATAGCCATAGGTGTTTTTTACTTTTATGCCTAATGGTAAATAAATT
>Ga0306868_1000492_pt1 | contig 25846 bp, 24 predicted proteins | sample AntRauTorckE6832_FD_190411 | JGI IMG/M metagenome (GOLD analysis project Ga0306868, IMG submission 190411) | Saline lake microbial communities from Rauer Islands, Antarctica - Metagenome Torckler E6 #832 (v2) (version 2) | ecosystem: Environmental > Aquatic > Non-marine Saline and Alkaline >... | reverse complement strand
AGATACCAAAATTATCGTATATAGAATTTTCGTAATTTGCTAAAACATTTCTGTTCACCAGATTCAAGCTTCTGTCTAAATCTGTTTCTATTAGAGCAATAGAGTAGTACTGGAATAGAATTAGAAAACTTGTGATTAATACTGAAGTAATTATTATTAAGAATATTGAAATTGATCCTTGTTTATTCATCTAACCAATCCTTACCAAATTGTATTGTATCTTGTAGTAATAGTCCCTTTAAAAAATGGTCATCCACTTTTCTTTGATAAATTGTTGTTTTTTTATTAATCGTAATATTATTGATTGACATGTGTTTTAAATTTCTGTCATCAATCGTATACCCTTTTTGAATTGTTTCTTGATTTAATTTTGTTTCATAATACCCTTTATAAAAAAACATAAAAATTAAAGATACCAGCAGTATAATAATTATTAAAATAAAGGGAACAATTATTGAAGCTTCTAAGGTATAATATCCTTCATTATTTTGCATTTCTCACCTCTTTCAGATAGTATAATTAAAATATATATATGAAATAATCATACCCTTTTGATCAATATATTACAAGATTTTAATATTAAAAAAGACCTAATTGAATAGGTCTATACAATACTAATTATAATCAATCATTATTTCTTTACTTTCATCAAAGAGATATGGTACTAATTTTTTCATTTTTGTGTTTTGCCAAAATGGCAAGTTACTATGTGTCTTCATATATTTCATAGGAATTGGATGTGTTCCTAAAACGACAGGCACTTTGTATTTTTCTTCAATAAACAATTTAAAATCTAATAACCTTGGACACGGTGGATAACCTACAACCATTCCTGTTGCTAAATGGATGGCTTCTGCCCCATTTTTAATCATTTCTTCAGGAACATATTCAATATTTCCTCCTGGACAACCACCACAATAGGAATACCCAACAAGTTCCAGTGTTTCGTCATCAGGATATACAGAAAAACCACCAACTTTTTCTTTTAAAGATCTAAGACATTTACCACCGCCACAGTTTTGATATCTTCCGCAAATAATGATACCAACTTTTTTCATGAAAACCCCCTTATATTAAGTAATCAACATATGTTATATATACCTATATTCATAGTATGTTAATCATTTTTTTTAAAAAAGAATAGACTCAAGATTATTCTGTATCATCAGAATCATTGTGATCATAATCTACTGGATTAAACTGCCCAAAAAATATTAAGAAAACTGAACTCCCAATCAAAAGAGTCCCTAAAAATAATTTAATGTTAATACTCACTGAAAATTGATTTAGTAATATTAAAAACAAAACAGCAAATATTAATATTTTTATACCTAATTTTCTAAAATCATACCGCATTTTGAATCTCCTCTAATCCTTCACTAATATAAGACTTTAACCAAATAAGTACATCAACGTTTGTAATACTTACATCTCCTAGACGTTTTCTAATATCCTTCGTATTTAGTATAAATTTTTCTCCGTCTATTTCATGGGTATAAAGTAAGTCAATGTTGTCAGCACCATTAATAATTGTAATAATCGTATCCGCCATATTTCCTAAAGGCACGCGGTCAATATGACTATGTTTAAATTTAGCTACGAGTTCTGTTCCAATACCTAATTCAGAAGATATATTAAAACTTCCATCACATGCTTCTGCATTTGCTTTAAACATAGGCACACCAAGTCCTACTTTGCGCGTCGTTCTTGTTGTATAGAAAGGGTCCACTACATGTTTAACTGTTTCTGGATCCATTCCTTTGCCATCGTCTTTAATTTTTATGATCAACTCATCTTTTTTACTATCTTCAATAATAGCAATTCTAATATAATCAGCACCAGCAACAATAGAATTCCTTGCAATATCTAAGATATGAAGTGACAATTCTTTCATATAACTTCCTTTCTTTAATTTATCTATAAAACAATCAATTGTTAAAGCTTCTAATTCTAAAGAATATAGGGGTTCATTAATCATGCCTAGATTATGAGCATCTGAATTTCTTAAAATAAAGTATTTATTTTTAAATTCATTATCTGATAAATATTTTTTAGCTGTCTTATTTTTTGATATTTCAATATATCTAAAATTATATTCATCAGGTATGAAGCCTAAGTTCGTAATAATACTAGCATACTCCCTGTCAATATGAGCTGGAAATACGACACCATTATACAAGTTAACTAAGGCAATTAACTCATTAATAGTTATTTGAACCGAAACAATTAGAAGATTATCTATTGATTCAACAACTTCATCTTTAGCATTGACAACAAACTGTTGACCAAATTTTTCAGGTTTATTTTTAATTTTAATAAGTTTTTCTTGTAAAATTTTATCAACGGCCATTGCATCGTCAATGGTTCTAAACAAACAAACCATATGTACTTCTTCTATCGTCTGTACTTCTATACCAGGTATCACAAGAATATCTTGATCTTTAGCAATCGCCATGGCAACTTCACAATTTTTTAATGTATTATGATCAGTAATTGCAATTACATCTAATTCTTTTAATAGTGACATATTCACTATATTGTTTGGTGTCATATCATTTTCGCTACACGGCGATAAACAAGAATGAATATGGACATCATAAAAAGCTTTCATCTAATGCCTTCTTTAATAAATAATTCATAAATATCATATGGCTTCTTATTTGACTTTAAAATATTGATTCCTTCTTCCGTTGCTTTTTCAATAACGGATTGGTCTATTGTTACGCCAACAGGTAAAATTATACAAGAAAATTCTATTAAAGAAGCTACAGCTAAAATATTTTGATGGGTTTGCACTGTAATCCAAGCATTGCCTTCTTCGCCATTAGCCATAACCCAACTCAGTAAGTCACAACTATAAATGCCTTTAATTTCAATATCAGTATCTGTATCTGTTAATAATTCAAAATCATATAGATCAATCAACTTTTTTACTTTCATTAGTAGCCTCCTTTTGTGCTTGTAATACAACACATTTTTTTATAGTTGTTTTACCAAGAACAATATCTTCTGCAAAAGCGTGACATGTGGGTGATCCACAGGCGCCGCAATTAATCTGAGGTAATTTCTGAAATATCTTTTCAATTTTACCCATTTTTTCTAAAGCTTTTTTAAAATTAGTATCAAGTTTCATTACATCTGATGCTTTAATCTCAAGATCCCATTCAATTATACTTTTTTCATAATGATTTAAATCTATGTTATTTGTCTTTTTTTTACAAATTTGAGTTAATTTCCTAATATTATTTTGAGCAATAAAAGGATTCTCAACATTCAATGGTCCGCCAACACAACCAGTAATACATGCATAACCTTCAAAGAAATCTATATTACCTAACTTCCCAATTTCTATTTCATCTAATACTTTAATAACTTCATTAATGCCATCGACTGCAATGTAATTGTCAATACCCATTGAAAAACTTTGTCCCCCAACACGTCCCCAATTAAAACCTTTTGAAGATGAAGATAATAAATAACGGTCAACTTCAATTTCTTCATATAATCTTATGATTCTAGGATATAATTTCTCAATGGATAAACATCCATCTATATAAGAACGGTCAAGTCCTATAGGTTTCTTAGTACTTGTGATTTTAGCTGGACATTGAGAAATATAAAAAATACCGATGGCTTCCGGTGGTAATCCGGTTTTTTCAATTGCATTCTTTTTTGCTATTCTAGCTGCGACTTCCATTGGTGATTCTAAACGAACAATATTATCAATTAAACCTGGATACTTGATTTGAATTAATCGAGTAATTGCTGGACAATAAGTCGAGATGTGCAATTTTCTCGGATTGTTTTCAATTTCTCGTTTTTGAAATGCACTGATAATTTCAGCAGCATAACCGACATCAAAGACATCATCAAAACCCAAATGAATAAATGTATTTAATACTTTATTTAAATCAAAACCAATTGGAAACTGTCCATATAATGAAATAGCTGGTAAAGCTATTGTATACTCATAATCCTTTATTTTTTCTAACTCATCTGATAACGCACCCTTTGCATGAAACGGACAAACTTTTAAACACTCACCACAGTCAATACATCTTTCATCAATAATTTTTGCTTTGCCATTAATTACTCTTATTGCTTCTGTGGGACATCCATCTAAACAATGGGTACATCCATTACAATAGTCAGGTTCTAAGGTAACGGAATGCCAATATTTTCCCATAGGTTCCTCCCTATTATTCTAAAAAAATTTCATGTTCAATTCTGTATATTCCCCGTATACAGATTCTATAGTAAATTCATCACTACACTTCTTCATATTTGGTAAACCCATACCAGCACCAAAGCCTAGTTCTCTTACTTTATCACTAGCTGTAGAGTAACCTTTCTTCATTGCTAAATCTGTATCTTCTATACCGGGACCTTTATCTCTTACTTTAATATTAATTTCATCTTCTACAACTACAACTTCAATATATCCTCCTAAAGAATGAATAGCTACATTTACTTCAGCCTCATAAGCGGCTATTGCTACCCGACGTATGCGACTATTATCAATATTCAATTGACGCAATATTCTTTTAATTTTACTTGAAGCTTCACCAATTCTCGTAAAATCATTCATGGCGACTTCATAACGCATGATTATTCTGTCATCATCTGTTATTAGATTATTCATGATATATTTTTAACGCTCCTAACCCATTTTTATACAAAATTCCTGATGTTTCAAATAATGTAAATTTTGTTCGAAGCAATGTAATATCTTTTATTTCTGCCATCTTTATTACATCTTCAGCAGGCACTTTCCCACGAACAAAAATAATTGCCTTTAAGTCTAGCATCTCAGCGGTTCTAATCACTTGGTTATTAATCAATCCTGTGATCAGTACTGTATCTTCTTCAACAAAAGCTAAAACATCACTCATCAAATCTGATGAAAATGCTGTATTCATAGATCGCTTAATGTTACCAATTAATAATTCTCCATCTATTAAATTTAATACTTTTTCAAGTTCCATAATAGCCTCCATAATATTGTTAGTTATATATTTAACAATATTATAACATAAATTTAAGTTGATATCTACTGCCATTATTACATTAAATCTAGTATTTTCATTATATCATGAATTAATTAGTGATGAAATAATTAATAAGAGTTATAATTATGATATCTAAATCTTATATAAACTATTTATTGCTAAATAAAAATTTGCAAAATATTTTGACATATCTAAAAAATTATGTAAAAATGAAGTTAGAAAAGCTATTTTTTTATAAGAAAATGAATATTTATATATAATATTCATTTTAAGAAAATGGAGGCACTATGAAAAAATTTGAAAATTATAAGATCGTACTTGGAATAACCCTTATTTTTATTTTTGTTAATTTATATGTTGTACTTTATCAAGGGCGGACTGAACTTCCTAATGACAGTTGGTCAAAAGAAATATTGATAGAATCTGTACAATTACCTGAAGGCTATAATGCTATTAATAACGATGATATAGAATTACTTAAACTTGATGAATTTTATTACTTAGTATATTTTTTAGAAGACTCTTTTTACCTAAATCAATATAATATTAATTTTGATTTAATAGATTCAACAAAAATTGAAAAAAAATACAGTTCAGTTGATAATATAAATGTTTATATCAATGAAATTAATAATTTACATATTAATTTTCTAGAAAATACAAAGTTACACAATCTAAATGTTAATTTAGATGGCGAACTATTATCTGATTCAGTAGATGAATACAATGTACAAAAAGTTAAATACTATGGCAGTGATTTATTATACTCTAAATACAATACAATTTATTTAAACCATAAAAAAATTATTAAACTTGATGAATTCATTGATTTAACTTTCATTAAGAAAGATGATGCTTTTTATATCTCATACATTAATCTTAATACTAAAACACTATTACATGAAATAAACACAATAAAAGTAAAAAATGGTAATATCCTTAACTCTCGGCGTCTTAAGGATTTCGCTTTAAAAACATCTACATTTATAATTGGATTAGATTCTACAGGACTAGAAGATAAAATGGCTGTGATGGCAGTTATTCATGATGAAAAGAAAAATGAATTTTTTAATGATTCTTATAAATTCTCATACAATTTAGGCCCTTCAGAAGAATCACGAAAAAATAGCCAAGGTTTTCAATTTAGTTATACTGGAAAGAAAGATACATTTATTCAAAAAAATAACACACCAATAGACATTAGAGATATCTCTACATCAAATAAAGTTTTTCCAAATATAGTAATGTCTAATAACGATCGAGAAATAAAATTAACAGGTACAAAACGATTCCCAAATAAAACCAACTATTACACTTTTAATAATGGTGATCATTTACTTTTTTCACAGTTAAAACGTAATGAAGAACTATATATCTATGTTGCCTCTACTGCACCAGTGCATATTGAAAAAAGTCAAATTTTACATTTAAAGGATTATTTAGGATTATTTTTCTCAACTTTAATATCCTTTTTCCCATTATTTATCATTGGTCAGACACATTCACTGTTGTTTCTAGTACCATTTTTATTAATAGTTGTGCCCTTCACATTTATTAAATTAAATTGGGCAGAATGGAATCCAAATAAAATTTTGACCTTCTCAATATTGCTATTTTTATTGAGTAAGACAATCTATTTAGTATTTTTTATCAATACAAGCGCACTCCCGCTCTTCTTACAAGATACTTTAGTAAGATTATTCATTGCTTATCTGTTTAGTGGCATTTCAATCTACAGCATGATTAAATATTCAGGCCCTATTAGAAATCATTTTTATACAGATTTTTTCACATTTTTTGCTATTGATATAGTAACGTTCACTCTATTTTTCTCACCATACACATTATTATGAACAAAAAAAACACCTATCATAATTAACTTTATGATAGGTGTTTCTATTTAATCATTATTTTCTAAAAATATTTTAATAACTTCTAGTGTCGCATCAGATACTTCTCTTATTGATTCTTCTGCATTAATACTTTTTATTCTTTTAGGATACCTGTTTAAAACCTTCATATATCCTTCGTAGACCTTTTTATGAAAATCTAAACTCTCTAGGTCTAGACGATCTTTTTTTCTTATCTTACTATTGTTTATACGTTCCAATCCTATTTCTGGACGAACATCTAAAAATATTGTTAAATCTGGCATTAACTGATCAATGGCAAATTGATTAATCTTTAATACTTCATCAATACCAATCCCTCGAGCATATCCTTGATAGGCTAGAGAAGAATCAACAAATCGATCGCATATTACAACTTTACCTTCTTTTATAGCAGGTATAACTATTTCTACTAAATGTTGTCTTCTTGCAGCTGCATACAATAAAGCTTCCGTTCGCTCATCCATGTTCAGGTGTTTCTTGTTTAAAATAATTTCTCTAATTTCTTCAGAAATTTCTATACCACCTGGTTCTCTTGTCAAAATATAGTCGATCTGATTTTTTTCTAAAAACTTTTTTACATATTTTATAATTGTACCTTTTCCCGAACCATCTGGTCCCTCAAAAGTGATAAATTTCCCCTTCATTTTAACTCCTTAACTCCATTATTAGTACTCGACTCTATTATTTTATCATTTTAGAAATACTTTAACAATTATAATTAATTATTCTTCTAATATTTTAGCAATTTCACATAACGGTAACGATTTATAATAATACCCTTGGACTTAGTTTTACTTTTTACTAGGTATTTTTCTTAAAAATCTATTTGTTTCAAAATTAGTATAAAAATTTCAGCAAATAAAACATTACCTATAACCATCAATAGCTTTTATTTTATAATAAATATCAATAATTTTTATCTGTTGAATGCTTCAACCTTTTTAGACATGTTTTTAGCCCAATCATTTCGATATTCATTATACCATGAAGCAATGATAATTTCATGAAATACAAGAATATTTTAAGTTTGCAACAAAAAACCTCAACACTTTTATGTTAAGGTTTTTTATTATTTAATATTTATTTTATTTGTTTCGATTATATTTTTCTTTTTTCTGGTAGTGTGTATGAAGTAATTCATGAGCTTTATGACCATTTGGTTCTCCTAAGAACTCACTATATAGTGCTTGAATTTCTGGATTCTTATGAGATTTTCTAAGTGGTAAACCAGCATCTTCAGAATATAATACTTTAGCTCTTTCAACTCTAATATCAATTGAATTTCTGGTTTCAGCATTTACAAATGGTTGTCCACCACCATTTACACATCCACCTGGACAAGCCATGATTTCAATGAAATGATAATCTTTTTCACCAGACTTAATTTTTTCTAATAATTTAGAAGCATTAGCTGTACCATGGGCAATCGCAGCATTAACTGTTAAATCACCAATTTCTAAAGTAGCTTCTTTAACCCCTTCAATACCTCTAACAGCTTTGTATTCCAGATTTTCTAAATCATCACCAGTAACAACATCTACTACTGTTCTAAGTGCTGCTTCCATTACACCACCTGTGGCGCCAAAAATTACCCCAGCACCAGTGTATTCACCAAGTACTTTATCATATGAAGCATCTTCTAATCGATTAAAATCAATTCTTGCCTCTTTAATCATTTTTGCAAGTTCACGAGTAGTAATTACAGCATCTACATCTCTTAGACCATTGGCTTCCATTTCTCCCCGTTTAATTTCACCTTTTTTAGCAACACATGGCATTACTGAAGCAACGAAAATCTTCTTAGGATCAATTTCGAACTTCTCTGCATAGTATGACTTAGCAATTGCACCAAACATTTGCTGAGGCGATTTACAAGAAGATAAATTATCTAAAAATTCAGGATAGAAATTTTCAATATAATTAATCCAACCTGGTGAACAAGATGTAATCATCGGTAACGTACCACCATTTTTTACACGTCCTAATAATTCATGCCCTTCTTCCATAATCGTTAAGTCAGCTGCAAAGTTTGTATCAAATACTTTAGCAAAACCTAATTTTTTTAGTGCTGCTACCATTTTTCCTGTAACACCGGTACCAATTGGATAGCCAAATTCTTCACCTAAAGCGGATCTAACAGCTGGTGCTGTTTGAACAATCACATGTAAATCATCATTTTCTAAAGCATCCCATATTAAATCAGTATTGTCTTTCTCAGTTAATGCACCTACAGGACACACGTTTATACATTGTCCACAAGAAATACAAGGCACTTCAGTCAAACTCATTTCAAAAGCTGGTGCTACAACAGTTTGAAAACCTCTATTAACAAAATCAAGTATGCCGATGCCTTGTGTTTGCTTACAAACATTGACACATCGACCACATAAAATACACTTACTAGAATCTCTTACAACAGAAGGTGATAAATCATCAAAATGACCTTCTCTTTTCGCACCTTCAAAATTTCGGTCACTTACACCTAATTCATCAGATAATGTTTGTAACTCACAACTACCATTTTTTGAACAAGTTAAACATTCACGGTTGTGATTTGCTAATACAAGTTCTAAATTCGTTCTTCTTGATTGTCTTACACGTCTAGAGTGTGTCTTGACAACCATACCTTCATTAACTGGTTGAACACATGAAGCAATTAGGTTTCTAGCACCTTCTACTTCAACTACACACACACGACAAGCCCCTACTTCGTTAATGTCCTTTAAATAGCAAAGGGTCGGAATATCAATTCCAACTTCTCTTGCGGCTTCAAGTACAGTGTAAGAATTTGGTACACTTAATTCTTGTCCATCAATTGTAATATTTACCATATTCTCCATTATATATCCTCCGTCCTTTATTCTTTAATAATCGCATTAACAGGGCATTTATCAATACATGCGCCACACTTAATACATTCATTCTGATCAATTTCATGTAATGATTTTCTTTCTCCACTTATACAATCAACTGGACATACATTTTTACAAGCTGTACAGCCAATACAATCTTCCGTAATTTTAATTTGTAATAACTCTTGGCATACACCTGCCGAACACTTCTTATCTACAATATGTTCAATATATTCATGTCTAAAATGTTGCATTGTTGAAAGTACAGGATTTGGTGCAGTTTGACCTAATCCACATAATGCTGAATCTTTAATCATGTTTGCTAAATTATCAAGACGGTTAAGATCTTCCATTTCTGCCTTACCTTGACAAATCTTATCAAGTATTTCTAACATTCTTTTAGTACCTTCTCTACAAGGTGTACATTTACCACACGACTCATCTACTGTAAAATCTAAGAAGAATCGAGCAACGTCAACCATACAGTTATCTTCATCCATAACAATCATACCGCCAGAACCCATCATAGATCCTAAACGCACTAAATTGTCATAGCTTATCTCTTCATCAAGTTGGGTCTCAGTTAAACAACCACCAGAAGGACCACCCGTCTGAACTGCTTTGAATTTCTTACCTTTTGGAATACCACCACCAATTTCAAATATTACATCTCGCAAAGTTGTACCCATCGGTATCTCTACTAAACCAGTATTGTTTATCTTTCCACCTAAAGCGAATACCTTTGTTCCTGTTGATTTTTCAGTACCGATTGAGTTAAACCATTCAGCACCCTTTAAAATGATCTGTGGAATATTCGCATAAGTTTCAACATTATTTAGTAATGTTGGTTTTTGCCAAATTCCTTTATTTGCTGGGAATGGTGGTCTTGGTCTAGGCATACCTCTTCGACCTTCAATAGACTCAATTAATGCAGTTTCTTCACCACATACAAAAGCGCCAGCACCTAATCTAATTTCTAAATCAAATGAAAAATCTGTGCTAAAAATATTTTCGCCTAATAAGCCATATTCTTTCGCTTGTTCAATGGCGATTTCTAATCTATTAACAGCTATTGGGTACTCTGCTCTTATATAAACAAAACCTTCTGATGCGCCTATAGCATATGCTGCAATAGCCATTGCTTCAATAATTGCATGGGGGTCTCCCTCTAATACAGATCGGTCCATAAATGCACCAGGATCTCCCTCATCTGCATTACAAGCAACATATTTCACATCACCTGTTGCATTCTTCGTAAATTGCCATTTAAGTCCAGATGGGAATCCACCGCCACCACGACCTCTCAGACCTGATTTTTTAATTTCATCAATTACATCTTGTTGTGACATTTCAGTTAACACTTTTCCAAGTGCTCTATAGCCATCATAAGCAATGTACTCATCAATTACTTCCGGATTAATAATACCACAATTTTTTAGTGCAATTCTTTTTTGTCTTTTATAAAAATTAACTTCATCAACTGATTTTATAACATCTTTCTCAATTGCATCTTTAAATAATAAGTCTTTAACAATTCTACCTTTTAAAAGATGTTCTTCTGTTATTCTTTCAATATCTTCAGATTTTACACCACTGTAAAAAGCACCTTCAGGATATACAACAACGATTGGTCCTGCTTCACATAATCCAAAACAACCTGTTTTAACAATATCTACTTCATTTTCTAAATCAAATTTTTTTAAACTCTCTTTGAATTTTTCCTCTATTGAAAGTGAACCTGAAGCAGTACATCCAGTTCCACCACAAATTAAGACATGAGATCTAACTAAACTCATAACGCCTCCTTAATTATTCTTCGCTAGCACCTATTGTATATTCACTTACAACATTTCCATTAACAATATGATTAACAATTACTTCTTTTGCTTTTTTAGGATCCATATTCACATAAGTCACTTTTTCCCCATTTTGATAAACTTCAAAAATAGGCTCTAAACGACAAACGCCAATACAACCTGTTTGTGTAACTTCAACATCTTGAAGTTCTCTTTTATTAACTTCTTCAACTAATGTATTTAAAACTGGTCGTGCACCTGCTGAAATACCACAAGTCGCCATACCAACAACGATTCTCACTTTTTTATCAGAATTTCTGGTTGAAACTTTTTTCTGAGCTTTTTCTCTTATTTTGGTTAATTCATCTAAAGATTTCATTAAATCCTCCTTATAGATACTCATTCATGATTTCTTGAATATCTGAAACTTCCAAGCGTCCATAAACTTCTTCATTAACGGTTAATACAGGTGCTAAACCACAGGCACCAATACAACGTGTTGCTTCAACTGTAAATTTACCATCTGGCGATGTTTCGCCACATTTAACATTAATAATCTTTTCAACTTTGTTGATAATTTCTTGAGCACCTTTTACATAACAAGCCGTTCCCAAACAAATACCTATAACGTATTCGCCCTTCGGTTCGAGTGAGAATTGTGAATAAAATGTCACAACACCATAAATTTCAGCTAGCGGTACATTCATTTTTTCCGAGATTACTTTTTGTACTTCAAAAGGAATCGCACCAAATATTTTTTGCGCTTCGTGTAAAACCGGCATTAATGGCCCTTTTTTGCCCTTACTTGCCTCAATTACTTCATCTAACTTTTGGAATCCTTCATCCGTTAAAATACTTTTAATTAATTCTTTAGACATTTCAACTTCCTCCTAAACATTTATTCGTTATATGATTGTTTAATATATAACATAATTCATCTGTTTCATTTTTACATATATTTTACATACTGTCAACAATTTATTGATATTTTTTTCACAAACCGAAGATGATTATCATTATCATTTCTAGTAAAAAAAGATAGGCTTTGATTATTCATCAAGCCTATCTAATATTCAAATTTTAACATTTTAAATTATTGTTTTTTAGCAAAGGATAAAATTGCCCCTAATGCTATAGATAAGAATGCTGCCGCCAAAACTCTGTAAGCCGGCGGTAATAGGAATGTAATCGTATGTGCTGGAATCCAAAAAAGCGGAATAGTTTTAAACAATACGAAAGAAACAAATCCATTCCAATCAATGGTACCTACGACCTCAGCAGTAGATATATTACTTTTTCCTTTTCCAAATTTTAAATCTGCAAAGGTATCAGTAAAGCGATGAAAGGCCATCATCGTTGGTGCAAAAGTTAAATTCATGATAGCACTTGTGAAAAAGGCAAAAGCCAATGAAGAAGTGGCCCCTGGTAATAGACCAACTTTTAAAGCAGCAGTAACACCTTGGGCAAAAATACTGAAAATAATAACAATTACCATACCTAAGAAACCCCAGATGAACATTCGAAAAATTAATCCACTTGGTTTTTTCCATTTCTTTGCTACAATTCTAGCTGCTAATAAATCTCCTAAAGTAGCTAATAAAGCAAATTTAATAAACCCAGCAATATATGGATGGGCAGCGTTATACTTAATAAATAACTGGTGCGTTGATGGATTAACTAAAAAAACCACTATACTAAATAAAGCTAATCCCCACAATAAATCTTTTTTGTTCATAGATCCCCCTTATGAATACATATAAATAAAATAACTATTACATATTTAACATTCTGTTTTCTAACTCAGCCGCCGCATTAAACCCCATTCTTTTTTGACGATGATTAATAGCTGCTGCTTCAACAATCATAGCAAGGTTTCTACCAGGTTTAACAGGTATTTCTAACTTTGCTACTTCAAAATCTAAAATCACTGTACTTTTAGCTTCTAATCCTAATCTATCATAATTTCTTGTTTTATCCCACTCATCAAATTCAATAACTAAATCAATTGTTTTTTCTTCTCGAATAGAACCAATACCATAGAGTTTTGAAACATCCAGAATACCAATGCCTCTAATTTCTAGTAAGTTCTTGATGATAGATGGCGCTTCGCCTACTAAACTTTCTTCGCCCTTTTTCCGTATCGTAATGGCATCATCCCCAATAAAGCGATGCCCTCTCTTAATTAATTCTAAAGCGGTTTCAGACTTACCAATACCACTTTTGCCTGTTACTAAAATACCAATACCATAGACATCTACTAAAACACCATGAATCGTAACAGTCTTAGCTAATACACGGTCCAAGTAGTCTAGAGATTTGGAGATAAATTTTGTGGTATAATAATTTGTTTGATAAATTGGCACATCATACTTTTTTGCTGCTTCTTTAAACTCATCCCAAACTTCTAAATTTCTTGTAAAAACTAAACAAGGGATACTGTATTGCATTAGTTTTTCTGCAATACTTTTTCGTTCATAAGACTCTAATTCTTTTAAATACGACCACTCACTATTACCAATAATCTGAATACGTTTTGAAGCAAAATGTTCATAATACTCCACTAATTGTAAACCAATGCGATTGACTTCACTCGTTGTAATCTCACGTTCATGCTCACATTCAACAACTGTTTTTAATTTTAGATTCGTAGCAAATTCTTTAATTAATACTGATTTCATTATTCCTCCCTTAACTATTAAAAAATGAGTATATTTTATCAGCAATTTTCTCGCTGATACCGTTGACCTCACATAATTCTTCAACACTTGCTTTTTTAACATTCTCAATTTTTTCAAAGTGTTTCATCAATGCTATTTTTCTGCTTTCACCAATGCCACTAATTTCATCTAAAACTGATTTGGTCATATTACTGCGTCTAAGACTCTTATGGTAATTTATTGCAAATCGATGCACCTCTTCTTGAATTTTATAAACTAACTGATAAGCAAACCTATTCTGTCCAAAATGAATCTCTTCGCCATGATAACATAATCCCCTTGTTTTGTGAAAATCATCTTTTACCATACCGCAAACAGGGATATCAATATTTAAGGCGTCTAAGACTTTCTGAACAACATTTACATGGCCTTTTCCACCATCAATTAATAATAAATCCGGAAAAACATTAAATTTTCCATGATCAACAGTCAACTCATTTTTATTAATCTTGTCTAATTCGTCCTTCCCTCTTCTGAAACGTCGGTAAATAACTTCTTGCATGGAAGTATAATCATCACTGCCTTCAACAGTTTTTATTTTAAAACGCCTATAGGCGTTGCTTTTTTTCTTCCCATTTTCATAAACAACCATAGAACCCACTGAATAAACACCATAAATATTTGATATATCAAAAGCTTCTATTCTATGCAGATCATCTAAATCTAATAATTTTTTAAGCTGCCCAAGGGAGGAATTTATAAATTTCTTTTCAAAATTTATTTTTTCCTCAAATTTTAAAACAAACTCTTTAGCATTCTTAGTGACAAGATCTACTTGTTTCTTCTTTTCACCTATTTTAGGTACTGTTATGGTTACTTTTTTACCTTTAATATCCGATAGCCAATTTTCAATAATTCCTTGGTCCTCAATTGCTTCTTTTACTAATATATTTTTAGGTATCATTTTAATACCAGAGTAAAACTGTAAAATAAATGAACTTAAGACATCACCTACTTTATCACTATCAAAAGTAAACTTATCTCTTCCAATCAAATTGCCACCTCTAATAAAAAACACCATGATGCATATTTGGTCATCCGTTTGATAATAAGAAATAACATCATATATTTCACCTTTAACAGAATTAATACGTTGCTTTTCTTGAAGTGCTTTAATTGCATCGATTTTATCTCTATAATCTGCAGCAATTTCAAAATTTAAATCAGCCGCAGCAGTTTTCATTTGTTCTTCTAATGCATCCATTAGAATACTCTGGTTACCATCTAGAATCTCAATAATCTCATTCACTTTTTCCATGTACTCTTCATGGTTCACTCGGCCAGTACAAGGGCCTAAACATTTTTTAATATGAAAGTTTAAACACGGTCTTTCATAACTTTTACTTAAATCCCGGTTGCACTTTCTGATATTGAAACTATTATTAATGGCGTCAATTGTTGTATGTACAGCATAGGCACTTGTATACGGTCCAAAATAACGGTTACCATCTTTTTTTAGGTCCCTTGTCATAAATACCCTTGGATACTCTTCGCTTAAAGAAACACAAATATAAGGATATTTTTTATCATCTCTTAATAGAATATTAAACCGGGGCATATGCTTTTTAATAAGGTTTGCTTCTAATATTAAAGCTTCTTGTTCTGTATCTGTAATAAAATATTCAAACTCGTGGACATTTTTAACCATGGTTTGCACTTTCAATCTTTTTGATTTAAAGCTTCTAAAATATGATTTTACACGTTTGGATAAATCCTTTGATTTACCAATATATATAATCACACCATTTTTATCCTTCATGATATAAACGCCAGGACTTTTGGGCAGTTTTTTTACTTGTTCTTCTATGTTAAACATATTTATTATTCTCCTACTAGATTTTATTCCTAATTTTTGTTAAAATAGCTCACAGGGAGTGATAGTTTGAAAAATTCATTTAGAGCAGTTTCATTTATTATACCATTTTTATCAATAATATTTTCCATTACCTATATCATACCAAAAATACCAGGGATTGAAAACGGAACTTTATTTTTTAGTGTTTTAATGTTTTTAGTTATTGGTATATTTCCATTATTACAAGGTGCTATTCGTTATTTTTACTTTAAAAAATACTTATACCAATCAAAATTTTTCTTCAGCATCAAACTTGGTGAATCAAAACTATATCAGAGAGTTTATTATTATTTACTTATTTTTGTCGTATTAGTATTCCCTCTTATTGGTAGAGAATTTGAAATGAGCAATTTAGAATCTAGTAATATATTAATCATAGGTTTTTTTGTTGTTATTTCAGAAATACTACTCTATTTAAGTTATAAATATACTAAGGTAAGATTTATGTCAGATGGCATTTTAATTATCGGTAGTGATTTTAGAATTGACTTACCCGTTGGAGGACCTATGCGGTCACATTCTGGATTTTATTATTATGGTGAAATTCAGTCGTATCAACTAAAAAATAATCATATTAAATTTGAACTAGATAATAACGACGTAATTGAAGGCCAATTAACTGACGATATTAAAAAACAAGTTATACATTTTTTAGCAAGTAAGGACATTAACACAAAAAAATAGCCTAAGGCTATTTTTTTTGTACAATTCTTTTTAAATATTGTCCCGTAAAAGATTCTTCTACTTCAGAAACTTCTTCCGGTGTTCCTGTAGCGACTACTAATCCACCACCATCGCCACCTTCTGGTCCTAGATCAATAAGATAATCAGCTGACTTTATCACATCTAAGTTATGTTCAATAACTATAACTGTATTACCTTCCTGAACTAAACGGTTCAGTACTTCTATTAACATATGGACATCTGCCATGTGTAAACCCGTGGTTGGTTCATCAAGAATATAAATTGTTTTTCCTGTGGAACGTTTTGATAATTCTCTGGCAAGTTTAACACGTTGTGCCTCACCACCTGATAGCTGTGTAGAGGGTTGTCCAAGCTTTATATACCCTAACCCAACATCATGTAGGGTTTGTAACTTCTTTTTTATTTTAGGGATATTTTTAAAGAAAACAAGAGCTTCTTCAACTGTCATATCAAGTACTTGGGAAATGTTCTTCCCTTTATATTTTACTTGCAAGGTTTCTTTATTGTAACGCTTACCTTTACAAACATCACACTGAACATATACATCGGCAAGAAAATGCATTTCTATTTTAAGCATTCCATCGCCCTTACAAGCTTCACATCTGCCACCTTTTACATTAAAACTAAAACGGCCTTTTTTATAACCACGTTTTTTTGCTTCTGGTATTCTTGCAAAAATATCTCTTATGGGTGTAAATAATTTTGTATAAGTTGCTGGATTTGACCTTGGTGTTCTACCAATAGGTGTCTGATCAATATCAATGACTTTATCCACTTGATTTAATCCATCAATACTTTTGTATTTCCCAGGTCTTACTGTTGATCGACCAACTTCTTTGGCAATAATTTTATATAGGGTCTGATTGATTAATGAAGATTTACCAGAACCAGAAACCCCAGTTACACAAGTAAATAAACCCAAAGGTATATCAATATCAACAGCTTTTAAATTGTTTTGAGTTGCACCTTTTAAAGATAAAAGTCTCTCTTCATCTATTTTTCGTCTTTTCTCTGGCATTTCTACACTTAATTTCCCTGATAAATACTTTCCTGTTATTGAATTCTCATTATTAATAATATCTTCTGGACTACCCATAGCAATAATTTCACCACCATGTTCCCCAGCCTTTGGTCCCATATCTATAACAAAATCTGCATCTAAAATTGTTTCTTCATCATGTTCTACAACTATTAAAGTATTACCAACATCTGTTAAATTTCTAAGAGACTCTAATAGCATTCGATTATCTTTTTGATGCAATCCGATACTCGGTTCATCAAGAATATATAGAACGCCAACTAATCCAGATCCAATTTGAGTTGCTAATCGAATCCGTTGGGATTCTCCTCCAGACAAAGATCCTGCAGAACGCGAAAGTGTTAAATATTTTAAACCAACATCAATTAAAAACTTCAAGCGTCCTCTAATTTCTTTTAAAATTTCTTTACCAATAATCTGGTCTTTCTCAGACAGTGTTACTTCTTTAAAAAACTCATAGGCATCAATAATTGACATTTCAACGACTTCAGATATATTTTTCCCGTTAAATTTAACAGCTAAAACTTCAGGTTTTAATTTATGTCCGTTACATACTTTACAAGTAATTAAAGACATGTATTTTTTTATTTTTTTACGGGAATAATTTGATTTTGTTTCACGATAACGTCTTTCAAAATTGTTTACAATACCTTCAAAAGCAATTTCTCTAACTTTTAATCCTTCAGAATAATGACTATTGAATTCAAACTTAATTTTTTCATCCGTACCATAAAAAATCTCGTCCTTAGCTTTTTTAGAAACATCTTTAAAAGGTGTATCTTCATCAAAATCATGACGTTCTAAGATACCTCTAATAATAGAACGGTAATAAGTATCGGGAGCACTATTCTTATAAGGTCCAATTGCCCCTTCATTTACTGACAAATCTTCATTGGGTACGATGAGTTCTGGGTCAACTTTTAATTTATAACCTAAACCAGTACATTCAGGGCATGACCCAAAAGGACTATTAAAAGAAAACATGCGTGGTTCCATTTCACTAATACCAATGCCATGAATTGGACAGGCGAAATTCGTATTAAATATTAAATCTTCACCATCAATAATATTAATAATCAAACGACCATCTGTTAAATTAAGTGCTGTTTCCACAGAATCTGACAATCGATTTCTAATACCTTCTTTTATAATTATACGATCCACAATGACATCTATGTTATGTTTAAGATTTTTATCCAATTCAATTTCTTCACTTAAATTAAAAATTTCTCCGTCAATTCGTACACGAATGTATCCTTCTTTTCTCAGTAAATTTAATTCATTTTGATGTTGCCCTTTTCGACCAACGATAACCGGGGATATAATCTGGATTTTCGTACGCTCTTCTAACTCAAGAATGTTGTCAACAATTTGATCAACATCTTGAGAGGAAATTTCAAGACCACAGGTTGGACAATGGGGTGTACCAACGCGGGCATATAACAATCTTAAGTAATCATATATTTCAGTTACTGTACCCACAGTAGACCGGGGGTTATTATTCGTTGATTTTTGATCAATGGATATTGCTGGTGATAAACCTTCAATATACTCTACATGAGGTTTTTCCATTTGCCCCAAAAATTGTCTTGCATAAGAGGATAAACTTTCAACATATCGTCTCTGGCCTTCGGCATAAATTGTATCAAAAGCTAATGATGATTTACCAGATCCACTTAGTCCTGTAATAACATTAAATTTATCCCGTGGAATTTTAACATCAACATTTTTTAAATTATGTTCTTTGGCTCCTTTTATTTCAATAAATTTTTTACTCATTTCCCAACTCCTTAATTGCTTTAATCTGGTCTCTTAATTTTGCTGCTTTTTCAAACTCAAGATTTTCACTTGCCGCATACATTTGACTCCGTAATAAGCTAATGTAATCTCCTTTTTCTTCTTTCGATAAATCCGTAGTATATTTCGTAGGATCTTCTGCTGCTTCCGTGGCACGTATGATTTCATTAATATTTCTAATAATTGTTTTTGGTACAATATTATTAGCAATATTGTGTTCTTCTTGAATCGTGCGTCTTCTATCGGTTTCATCAATGGCATATCGCATTGCTGTTGTAATTTTATCAGCATACAGTATTACTTCTCCATTTGCATTTCTTGATGCACGCCCAATGGTTTGGATTAAAGATCTTTTCGATCTTAAAAACCCTTGTTTATCTGCATCTAATATTGCAACAAGAGACACTTCAGGTAAATCTAACCCTTCACGTAATAAGTTAATACCAATGAGTACATCGAAAACACCTAATCGAAGTTCTTTTAAAATTTCTACTCGCTCAAGTGTATCTATATCAGAGTGTAAATAACGAACTTTCAAATCCATTTTCATGAAATATTCAGTTAAATCTTCTGCCATTTTTTTCGTTAAGGTTGTTACTAAAATTCTTTCGTTCTTCTCAATCCTTTTGATCATTTCACTGTATAAATCATCTACTTGCCCTTTGATTGGATGAATCTCAATTTCGGGATCTACTAATCCTGTTGGACGTATAATTTGTTCAACAATTTTAGTAGAGTGCTCTAATTCATAAGGTCCAGGTGTCGCAGATATAAACATAGCTTGATTTACAAGGGACTCAAACTCTTCGAAGTTTAATGGCCGATTGTCAAGAGCTGATGGTAATCTAAAACCAAATTCAACTAGATTCATTTTTCTTGATTGATCCCCTGCATACATTCCACCAATTTGAGGGATTGTTACATGGGACTCATCAACGACAACTAAATAATCATCTGGAAAATAATCCATTAATGTAAAGGCACGACTCCCCGGCTCTCTACCCGTTAAAATTCTTGAGTAATTCTCAATCCCTTGACAAAACCCTACTTCTTTTAACATTTCTATATCATAGTTTGTTCTTTGTTCAATTCTTTGTGCCTCAATAAATTTATTATTATCTTCAAAGTATTTTTTTCTTTCTTTTAATTCTTTTTCAATTTCAATAACGGCTGCATCAATTTTTTCTTGACTTGTGACATAATGAGACGTTGGAAAAATTGCAATGTGTTGACGATAACCGACAATCTCACCTGTTAAAGCATTGACTTCTGTAATCCGTTCAACTTCATCGCCAAATAATTCAATGCGAATAGAGTGTTCATCTTCATTTGCTGGGAAAATGTCAATGACATCTCCACGCACGCGAAAAGTCCCACGCTTAAAATCTACATCGTTTCGATCATATTGGATATTTATTAATCGTTCGATAATTTCTTCTCTGCTTTTCATCATTCCTGGTCTTAAAGATAAAACCATATTTTTATAATCTACTGGATTACCTAACCCATATATACATGAAACTGATGCAACTATTATAACATCATCTCGTTCCTGTAATGCTGCTGTAGCTGAGTGTCGTAATTTATCAATTTCTTCATTAATTGAAGAATCTTTTTCAATAAAAGAATCTGTAGCAGCAACGTAAGCTTCTGGTTGATAATAATCATAGTAACTCACGAAATACTCTACTGCATTATCTGGAAAAAAATCCTTAAATTCATTATATAATTGTGCAGCTAATGTTTTATTATGTGCAATCACGAGCGTTGGACGCTTAACTTTATCTATTACATTTGCAATTGTAAATGTTTTTCCTGATCCAGTAACACCTAATAATGTTTGATATTTCTGGTTATCATTTAAGCCATCAACTAATTCATCGATTGCTTTGGGCTGGTCTCCCGTTGGTTTGAAGTCTGATACCAGTCTAAATTTTTTCATAATCTCCTCCTGTAGTTTTATCATTTTATCAAACATATATTCGTTTGTCAATATTCAAAAAAAAAGTAGAGTCAAAGACTCTACTCCATAATATTAATTTTCTAATACTTCAATTGCTTTTTGTAATTGTAAATCATCTTGATCGGTAGGGTCTTCTAATTCAAAATAAGACTCTGGTAATTCAACAGTAATATCTGGTGCAATACCAACATCATGAATATATCGTCCGTTTGGTGTAAAATATTGAGATGTTGTTAATTTAAAGCCAGTACCATCATTTAATGGCATCACTGATTGTACAAGACCTTTACCAAATGTATTTATCCCAATGATTGTTCCAGAATTAGAATCTTGAATAGCACCAGTCAAAATTTCTGATGCTGAGGCACTTCCTTCATTGACTAATACAGAAATTGGCAAATCTACCTTAGATGGTCCAGAAGTGTATTCCTCCTTGACGCCATTACGTGTTTGCGTATAAACAATTAATTGTTCTCCTAAAATTTTATCCGCTATTTCAACGACTTCACTTAATGATCCCCCAGGATTATTTCTTAAATCTATAATTAAGCCTTCAATATTTTCACTGAGCAGCTGCTCCATATTTTCATCAAATTCATCAGAAACTTTATTATCAAACATAGTAATTCTTAAAACACCGTAATTATCAACGACTCTTGATTTTACAGATTTTAAAACAATTAATTCTCTAGTAATAGACACATCGAAAATTTCTTGCCCGCGTTTTATTTTTAAAGTTACATCGGTGTTTGGCTCGCCTTTCATAATATCGATTGCTTCATCCATAGTATCAGAAAAAACCTCAACACCATTGGCTTCTATGATTTTATCACCAGATTTTAATCCTGCTGCTTCGCCAGGTGTATCTTCTATAGGTGAAACGATTGTTATAAAATCACCTTTGCCAGCCGTAACAATTATACCAATACCACCATAAGTTCCAGAGGATTGTTCATTAAAGTCACTAAATTGGTCTTTATTCATATAGATTGAATATGGATCATCTAAACTCTGAAACAACCCATGAAGAACGCCTTCTTGTATTGTTTCAATTGGTACTTCTTTATAATAATTCTCATTAATAAAATCTTCTAATCTTTCTGCTTTTTCGTACTTTTTTTCTAAGTGGATTAAAGATTCATATTTATCTGTTGATACAATCACCTTATCATCATATTTTACTTCAAAAATATTTGACAGAGTAAATGTTGCGATACTTGAAATTAAAGCAACAATTACGATAATTGCAATAAGTTTTGATTTTTTCATAAACAACTCCTAGTTTTTTAGATACTGCATTGGGTCAACATAATCTCCATTTTCTCTTACTTCAAAGTGTAAGTGTGGGCCTGTAGAAACACCTGTAGTTCCAGATTTACCTATTGTATCTCCTTTATTAATTTTCTGTCCAACACCAACACTCCATGAAGATAAATGACCATATAAAGTAACATAGCCTCCACCATGATCAATCATAACTGCTTTTCCATAACCACCTAACCAGCCAGCATAAATCGTTGTACCAGTTTGAGCCGCAACAATAGACTCACCCCAACCTGCAGCAATATCTACACCTGTATGTAACTTTTTAGTATAGTGTATTGGATGAATTCTAAACCCAAATGGTGAAGTTATTGTGTATGAACTAGGTGCCGGCCATGTCATTCGACCGCCAACATATTGAGCTCTTGTTTTAAGATTTTTAATAATCTCAGTTACTTTATTCGCGTCTTCTTCTAATTGATCTTCCATTGCCTTTAAAGCATTTTCATTTTGCTTCAATTTATTTTTTTCATAAGTTAATTCTCTTTCACTTTCTCTTAAGTGTTTCTTACTTACATCTAATTCTGTTACCTTGCTTAACATGATATTTTTATCGTCTGTTAATTGAGCTTTTACATTATCAATTTTTTTTACATTTTCTTCAATTAATTGAATCAAGTCTTTATCATGTTTAACAATCTTTTTTACAACTTCCACTCGATTTAACAGATCTTTAAAATCCTTTGAACCTAATAATACTTCAATATAACCAACTTCGCCAGTTTTATACATAACCCGTAGTCTTTTCGCTAAGATGTCTCTTTTATAAGCCAACTCTTCTTCCAGCGTAATTAATTCATCTTCAGCATTTTTTATAGCGATTTCTTTTTGCTTAATTTCATTATTAAGATTCGTGATTTTTTGATCTAATGAGCGTATAGAATCTTCAATTCGATTAATTTCAGCGACAATTGTGTATTGTTTTGCTAAATTATTATCAAGTTTATCATCAATTTCATTTAATTCACTCTCTAATTCTTTCAACTCCCGCTCTCGAATACCAATCTCATCTGTCGCCAAACTAAAACTTAAAAGTAATACCGTTATGATCCCAAAAATGATTATTTTTTTCATTTTTACTCCTAAACGTCTAGATGTTTTCTAATAGATGTTATACTACCCAATGCACCTATTCCACTACCAATAGTAATAAATAAAACCAATGAATCATTAAATATTTTATCTACTCCAACTAAATATGCTGCTAATAATGAATAAAAATCTGATGTTAAAATATTGTAGGTATAACGATAAGTGTAAAATATGATACCAGCAGATAAAACTGCACCAACTAGACCTAATACTGTCCCTTCTAAAATAAAGGGCCATCTAATAAACCAACTTGTCGCACCAACATATTTCATAATACTGATTTCTGTTCTTCTGGAATTTAAAGCTAATTTAATTGTATTGCTAATAATAAAAGTAGAAATAGCAATTAATATTACTATAAGAATTAAACCAATTACCTTTATATAATCAGAAACAGTTATAATTTTATTAATAAAATCTTCATCATATCGAACTTCTTCAATACCTTCCATGACACCAATTTTGTTAACGACATAATCAGAAAACTCAATTTCTGTTAAAGTAATTACAAAAGAATTTGGTAATGGGTTCTCAACAAAACCTTCTAATAAATAGCCATCTTCTCCCCATTGTTCTTTATATTCTTCTAAAGCTAGATCTTTAGGTTTATAAGTTACCTCTTCAACACCTTGAAGAGAAACAATATCGCTTTTCATTAAATTAATTTCTTCAGTTGGAACGCCTTCTTCAATATATACATCAATATTAGTAAATTGGTCCTTAGCACCTTGGGAAATACTATTGATATTCAAAACTAAAATAAATATAATCCCTAATATTATTAATGTTGCTACCACTGATGTAATTGAAGCTAAACTCATCCATCTATTTCGCCATAAGTTGCGAAAGGTTTCCTTTAGGGTATAACTAACCTTCATATCCATACCCTCCATTCATTTCATCTCTAATTACTTTTCCTTTTTTTAATTCAATTACTCGTTTTTTCATAATATCAACAACTTCTTTATCATGAGTTATCATAATAACAGTTGTACCGCGTCGATTGATTTGTCTTAGTATTTTCATGATTTCCCAAGACGTTTCAGGATCAAGGTTACCCGTTGGTTCATCAGCAATCAATAACTTTGGATTATTGATTATTGCCCTTGCAATAGAAACTCTTTGTTTTTCTCCACCGGACAGTTGATGCGGTCTCATATTACTCTTTCGATGCAGTCCAACAATACCTAATACCATATTTACCTGAGATCTTATTTTCCTTTTCGGTATGCCACCAACAATCTCTAAAGCATAAGCTACATTTTGATAGACTGTCATCTTAGGCAACAATCTAAAATCTTGAAATACGACGCCCATCTTTCGCCTTAGATGAGGAATCTTTCTTCGGTGCAAATTAGTAATATCATCTCCATCTAAATATATTTTCCCTTGGTTTGGTTCAATTTCTTTAAGAATTAACTTTACAAAAGTAGACTTTCCGGCACCACTGGAACCGATTAAGAATACAAATTCACCATTTTCTATGTTAATGTTGCTTTCTCTCAAGCCAACAACGCCATTTTTATATCTCTTAGAAACACGTTCAAATTTTATCATCTATTACTCCTATCATTTTCATTTCCTTTATTATATCAAACTAATGTTTTAAAATGAAGTGCTGATTGCTATTTTTTTTTATTAAAAAAACAAACCTTATTCGATTTGTTTTAAACCCCTTTAATTATATTGATTATTTTTCTAGACAGTCTAAATACTCGGTAAGATTTTTGTTCCGTTAAAATATCCCATTGGTACGCTCTGAAATCTTTTAAAACGCCTTCATTAATCAATTCAAGATGTTCTAAT
>Ga0306868_1000484_pt1 | contig 26076 bp, 26 predicted proteins | sample AntRauTorckE6832_FD_190411 | JGI IMG/M metagenome (GOLD analysis project Ga0306868, IMG submission 190411) | Saline lake microbial communities from Rauer Islands, Antarctica - Metagenome Torckler E6 #832 (v2) (version 2) | ecosystem: Environmental > Aquatic > Non-marine Saline and Alkaline >... | reverse complement strand
AAACCGATGGACCTTTTATCAGCTGCAACAATTTATTGAATACAAAGCAAAATTAAGTGGGATTAATGTTATTTATGTAAAAGCTAAATATACATCCCAACGTTGTTCTAAATGTGGCAACCACATGCACTCGGATTTAAATGCAGCAAGAAATATTGCTGATTAACATTTAAAAGGGTTGAAAGTTAAACAACAATCTGCTTAGATGTTAATAGTCTAAGTGCTTGAGTGCCTATACCAATACTAATTGTGATTATACTATTAAAATGTATAATCGGCTATCTCAAGAGGGCTGATAACACAGCCTGAAGTTTGCGTCATACTTGCCTACTAGAAATAGACTGGCATTTAATCAGCAAATAACCTCGTAAGTTTCTTTTAGGAATCCTCCTTCGTGACGATAGGAACGGGCGGGGAGGATGTCAAATGTTCTACAACACAGTAGTTTTCTTGATTAATTCTTACAAAATTAGAGCGAATAGGCCACTACTTCAGTAGGGAAGTTTCAGAGAGACATAGCAAAAGTAACTATGAAAACATTGCTTATTTTTATATGAATATGAATATAATTGACCGCCTGGATGATCGAAAGTATAATAACAAACCTATACTAGCAGCAGTGGCTACAATTAATAATACAACAATAAAAAATCCTTTCAGAGAATTATTCTCTAAAAGGATTTTGTCATCAGTCAAACTACTAAGTGTATGTTTAAACTTAATGGTTAAATTTAATTATCTTCTGTGTTTAGCCATCATTCTAGCTAATCCACCGCCATTTTCAGCATTTCTAAAGTCATATGCTTTAAGTATTTTTACGCCATAAGCACTTCTTGCACCTGATGCACAATATAATGTTAATTCTCTGTTCCTATTACCTAACTCTGAGATTCTAGATTCTAATTCATCTAGAGGAATGTTAATAGCACCTGGTACAGCGCCTCTAGCAAATTCATTTGCTGTTCTTGTATCAATAACAAGTGGACTAGTTGTATCTACTTTTTCTTCCACAACTTCTTTTGCAACTTCTTCTACAACCTCTTCTACAACTTCTTCTCCTAAAGTTTTCGCTTCAGGAACTGATAAGTTGAGAACAAAGTTAATTGGTTCTACTGCTCTAGTATAATTTGATAAACTGATAAACCCACCACTTACATTGATAACATTATCAAAACCTGCACCAACGAATTGACGCAATGCTTGATGGCCTTTTTTACCTGTTTCATCATAAACAAGTATTAAAGCATCTTTTGGTAGTTCAGCAATTTTTGAAGGTATTAACTCTAACGGAATATTAACAGCACCTTCTACGTGAGATTCATCAAATGAGAATACATCTCTAACATCAATCCATAATGCTTTTTTACCTTCTAAATATGAATCTAATTCGTTAATTGTTAATGCTGGAGAATAACCTGTATTTCGGTTTTCTGCAACATAAGCTGCCATATTAATCGCATCATTTGCATTTCCGAGTGGTGGAGAATAAGCAAAGTCCATATCTGCTAAATCAGAAACAGTTAATTTAGCTGCTACAGCAGTTGCTAGAACATCTAATCTTCTATCTGCTCCATCATAACCAGCCGTTTGGCCACCTAAAATAGTACCAGTTGCTTTATCGTAAACCACTAGAACTGTTACCAATTCTGCTCCAGGATAATATGATGTATGGTTTTCTTTGTGAACAACAATCGCATCAGCACCAATACCTTCTGCTCTAGCTGCTTTTAAAGAAATACCTGTAATTCCAGCAACGGCTTCAAATACTTTAACAATTGAAGTACCGATTGATCCTTTGTACTCATGCTTTTTACCCATAGCATTTTCAGCTGCAATTCTCCCTTGACGGTTTGCAGGACCAGCTAATGGAATACGCACTTTTTTACCTAAAACACGGTGCTCTAATTCAATCATATCGCCTGCTGCATAAATATCGTCATCATTCGTTTTTAATGTAGAATCAACTAATAAGCCCCCAGCTTTGCCTAATTCAAGCCCAGCTTCTTTAGCTAATTCAAGTGTAGGTCTTACACCGATTGATAATAGTACCATATCGGCATCAACTTGTGTACCATCGTTTAATAATACTTTTTTGCCTTTGATTTCAGTTAGGGCTTTATTTGTGTGTAAATCTACACCGTATGATATTAATTCTTCTTGAATAAAACCAGCAATTTCATCTTCCATGATACCCATAACATGTGGCATCATTTCAACAACTGAAACTTTCATGCCTCTTTTAGCTAAAGCTTCTGTCATTTCTAAACCGATAAAACCACCACCAACAACTACAGCTTTTTTTGGTTCTTCTTCTTTAATGAATGAATCAATTTTGTCCATATCATCTAAAGTCCATAATTTAAACACATTCTCTTGATCTGCACCTGGAAGTGGTGGTGCAATTGGTCTACCACCTTGAGCTAAAATCAATTTTGTATATTCATATGAATTTTTTTCACCAGTTCTTGAATCCGCTGTATGAACAACTCTGTTTTCTCTATCAATTTTTGTAGCAGTTGTATGAATATGAACATTTGCATTGTATTGTTCATTAAAACTTTCTGGACTTTGTAAAATTAATTTAGAACGACTCTTAATGTCGCCACCAATATAATATGGTAAACCACAATTAGCAAATGAAATATCTGCACCGGCTTCTAAAATTGTAATTTTAGCATCTGCTGAAAGTCTTCTTACTTTTGCTGCTGCAGTAGCACCTGCTGCTACCCCACCAATAATAACTATTTTTTCCATATAACTCTCCTTTATAATATATTAATTATATAAATCTCATTTATTTGCCCCCCCTATATAAGGGGGTATGTTTATATTGTAAAGGGGAAATAATCATTTGTCAAACATAATCAGAATGTTTTCGACTAGAGAGAAAGTAAAAGAAATCTTTGAGTTTGTATTTTAAAAGGGGAATTTCATTTTAAGAAGTCAAGAAGATAGTAGTGATATGAAAGAAAATTATGATAAAATAACAGATAAGATAGAGACAAAAATAGATAATAAGCATATTAATTGAAATTATAGTATTGATTAGAAAGGATAATAAAAATGAGAAAAATTAATAATTATGCAATTGTTACAGGGGGAAGTTCTGGATTAGGTTTTGAACTATCCAAACGCTTAGTAATGAATGGAAAAAATGTAATCATCATTGGTCGAAATGAAGAGAAATTAAAAATCGCTCAAAATAAGTTAGATGAAATGAATAGTGATAGTGTTGTTATTAACTATAGTTTTGATATATCAAATGAAGCACAAGTTGATATGTTTTTTGATGATTTGAGAGATAAAAAAATAATGGTTAATTATCTTTATAATAATGCTGGTAAAGGATTTTATGGGAAGGTAGAAAACATTAGTAGTAAAGATATTAATGAAGTCTTCAATTCAAATCTCATTGGGCTAATCTTAATGACTTCCAGATTTATAGGTTTGACTAAAAATAACGGCACCTACACAAGGGTAGTAAATATTCTATCAACAGCTGCCTTGGTTGGTAAGAAAATGGAAACAGTCTATAATAGCGCTAAATGGGGCGCAAGAGGATTCCTTGAGTCTTTACGAGATGAAATGAAAGGAATAAATATTGATGTTATAATATGCTGTCCAGGCGGTATGAATACTGAATTTTGGACTGATATTGAATCCGGCTATGCATTTGATACTTTTATGGATCCAGAATGGGTAGCAGAGGAAATTGTTAAAACAACAACTGATGAGAGAATTGTAGTGACTGATATAGTGATCAATCGCAGAAAATTTAAATAAGGAATACTTTTAACATTTTTGTTTGAGGAGGTAAATGATTATATGGAATTCAAAGACAAAGTTATTGTAGTGACAGGTGGATCCAAGGGTATAGGCAAAGGCATTGTAGAAGCTTTTTCAAGTGAAGGCGCAAAAGTTGTGGTTATCGATAAAGAGAATCAAAATGTAAAATGTGATTATTATTATAAAGGAGATATTTCAAGAAAAGAGATTCTAGTTAAATTTTCAAAAAAGGTAATTGAAAGATATGAAAGAATAGATTATTTGATTAATAATGCATGTCTAAGTAAGAATGGAATTCTTTCAGGCTGTAGCTATGAAGACTTTAATTATGTCTTTAATACAGGTGTTACAGCACCTTATATGCTTTCAAAGTTATTCAAAAATTATTTCAATAATTCATCAATAGTCAATATCTCTTCAACAAGAGCACTTATGTCACAACAAGACAGTGAAAGCTATGCAGCGGCTAAAGGTGGTATCAATGCATTAACCCATGCATTAGCTGTAAGTTTATCTGGCATCGCAAGAGTTAATTCGATTTCACCTGGTTGGATCGATACCTCTAATGGACGGTGGAGGGAGAATGATAAAAAGCAACATCTCGTTGGAAGAATAGGAAAAGTAGAAGATGTGGTTAATTTAGTAATGTTCTTGTGCAGTGAAAAAAGTGGATTCATTACTGGTGAAAACATTGTTTTAGATGGTGGTATGACTAAGACTATGATTTATAATAATGATTTTGGTTGGAATTATGAGGGGTAAGTATTAAGAGACTAGGAGATGATGCTCATGAATAGATGTTTCGGTTCAAAAGAAGGTCAAGAAATATATGCTAAGTATCATGACGAAGAATGGGGCGTTCCTGTTCATGATGATAAAGTATTATTTGAGTTTTTAATTTTAGAAGGTGCTCAAGCGGGCTTAAGTTGGTATACTATTTTGAAAAGAAGAGAAGGCTATAGAAAAGTTTTTAAAAACTTTGATCCTAAAAAAGTCTCTAAAATGACTGATGATGAACTAGAGGAACTTAGAAATAACAAAGAAATCATTAGAAACAAACTCAAAATATACTCAGCTAGAAATAATGCAAAAATCTTTTTAGAAATACAAGAAGAATTTGGTAGCTTTGATAAATTTTTATGGCAGTTTATTAATTATGAACCTATTATAAATGAATTCTCTTCTTTCGAAGAGGTACCAGCTAAAACAGAAATAAGTGAAAAAATTTCAAAAGAACTAAAAAAGAGAGGGATGAAATTTGTCGGTGCTACTATTATATATGCCTATATGCAGGCAGTTGGAATGGTAGATGATCATTTATTAAGTTGTTGGAAAAGAGAAAAAAATTATTAGGAATAGTAGAAAGAAAATATAAAATTTATTAGTACCTAAAGAATCAGTTATAGTTGTCATTAAAGAATAGAAAAGCTACTGGATTAATCCAATAGCTTTTTTAATACTTATTTATTATTTTTAAAACCTTGCTTTTTCATGATTGGGTGTACTTTTGGGAAATAGACTGATTTATAAATACTACTGGTACGTTTGCTCCAATTACTAGAGTTTTCTCTATCGATTTCTTTATAATATTCCTCCATTAATGTATCATATGCGTCAATTTCTTCAATAATCTTATCGGATTTATATGTTTCGTTGTGACTAAATGTCTTTAAAGGTAATCTTGGTTTCTTTTTAGGTTTGCTCTTAGGATACCCAATGGATAATCCTGCAATAGGGAAAGTATGCTTAGGTAAATCAAATAATTCAATAATTTTCTGAGGTGCATTTCTAATCCCGCCAATAGGAACAATACCTAAATCAAGAGACTCGGCGGCAATAATTGCAGCACCCATATTTAGTCCTACATCTACAGAGCCGACAAGTGTTCCTTCTACACTTTCGTGAATAATTTGTTCTAAATTATTTTTTTTAGAAGCAATATCAGTTTTATAGAAATCAGCGATGAACAACAAAAATACTGGTGCCTGTTTAATCCATGGTTGACCGCCAGCATACTCAGCAATTTTATTTCTTTTATCTTGGTCTTTTATAATTATAATTGATGTTTGTTGACCATTAATTGAATTAGGCATGGACTGTGCAGCAATAATTATTTCTTTTAAGATATTATCTTCTATTTCCTTGCTTTTAAAATCTCTAATGGAACGGTGATCTTTGATTATATTAATTGTTTCATTCATAATTAATTCCTCTCTTTCAAATAATATACTATTGTTCCCTTTTTCTTCATGAATACTCATCTCTCATGAATAGTTTGTACATACAAGTATAATACAGTTGTTTGATTTGTCAATGACTCGGGTTTGATAACGTCTGCTTTAGGGAGTCAAATTTGGTATTTTTGAATTTTTATGTGTTTGATAGTGAAAGTAGGGTAATAAGTGTAGTGAAGGTATGAGGAAAAATAAAATGCGAGGGGGATGAATTACTTGATTAAAGGGCTATGGTATGTGGTACTAGCATCTAAACAACTAAAAAAAAATAAACTGCTGGGCATTACAAGATTATCTGATAAGTTAGTTTTTTGGAGAGACGGAAATAATGAGATACACTGTATTTTTGATAAATGCTGTCATAGAGGGGCATCATTGGGGGCTGGAAAAATAATAAATAACCACGTTGCGTGTCCCTTTCATGGCTTTCAATATGATTCAACGGGCAAAGTTAGTTATATACCAGCCAATGGCAAAAATGCCAAAGTACCTGAGCGTTATAAAGTAAATGCTTATTTGGTTAAAGAAGCTTATGGATTTGTCTGGTTATGGTATAGTGACGAACAAACCAATGTCCCAGAGATTCCATTTTTTGAAGAGCTTAAAGAAGGATTTTCTTATGGAGAATTTTCTGAAACTTGGCCGGTTCATTATACCCGAGCAATCGAAAATCAACTGGATGTCGTTCATCTCCCCTTTGTACATCAATCAACAATTGGCAAAGGTGATAAAACACTTGTAAATGGCCCTGTTGTAAAATGGAAAGATAATCTAATGACGTTTTATGTAAAAAATACAAAAGACTATGGACAAATACCGGAAAAGCCTAAGGAAATACAAGGGTATGAAAAATTGTTCAGCTTGCAGTTGCAAATGCCGAATATTTGGCAAAACAAAATATCTGATAATGTTAGAATATTGGCGGCCTTTGTTCCCATCGATGAAGAAAATACACAGATTTATTTGCGATTTTATCAAAATTTCATGCTTATACCGGGATTAAAACAAATTGTAAATCTGTCAAGCAAGGTCATGAATAAAATCATACTTCATCAAGATAGAAGTGTTGTTTTGACGCAACGGCCAATTAAAAGCGAGTTAGCAATGGGAGAAAATTTGGTGCAAGGCGATTTGCCAATCATTGAATATAGAAAAAGAAGAGACCTTTTAAAAAAGTTAGATAATCATGTTGGGTCAAAGAATGAAAATTCAGTGCTTTAATTTTTATACAAATGAAGGCAATTAACAGAAAAGAGGAGGAATTTTTAATGAATAGAAGAAAAAATGCATGGATTAATGTTGTCTTTATTGTAGTGACACTAATATTTAATGCTTTAGGTGCGATAGGTTTCTTTAATGGGCTTTCCCAAAAAGAAATTTCTGATCGGTATCTTACTTTGATTACACCGAGCCCATCAACTTTTAGCATCTGGAGTGTAATCTATCTATTGTTGATCATTTCATTGGTTGTAATGATTATAAAGAATGATAATCCTTACTATCAAAGAGCCATTGAGGAGATTTCAGTTCTTTTTAGAGCTTCATGTCTTCTTAATATTGCATGGATTATTGCATTTTCATATTTACAGCTAGTACTATCCACAATATTTATTTTAGGATTTGTGATTATATTGTCTATGATATCTCTCAAGCTAAGGAAAATTCAAAAAGGGAGGCGATTTTTGCTACCGTTGACATTTGGTCTTTATACAGGGTGGGTATTTATTGCTACAGTTGTTAACTTTTCAGCAACATTGGTAAAGTTAGAATGGCAAGGTTTCGGCATTGGTGATGAAACCTTGGCAATTACTACTCTACTGGTTGCAGTTGTTTTAGTATTTCTTGTCAACCAAAGTAACAAAAATGCATCTTTTCCGCTACCAATCGCATGGGCATATTTAGGAATTTACCAGTTTTTAAATGCACCAGAGGGGTTTAAAGGACAATATGGGTTTCTTAGTATGACTGCTCTTGCCGGAATGGTCGTTTTGATTGGTATAGCGGCCATTCGATTCTATCTAAACAATTATGCATTGCTCCCCACAAAGTCTTATGACTGATTATTTTATAAAGTTAAAAAAATAAAGTGTATAAAAAAGTATTGAAATGAAAATTTAAAATGGGTTTCATCCTTCTTGGAAAGAGTCCATGAAGGCAGTTTTGATAATTTAATGGTTAGGTTAGGAATTATGACTTTTCACAATAAGAAGTCATTGATTGACACTGATCCAGAAGGAGTAAAAATGGATAAAAGAATGAAAGTATCTCTTGTTGGTGGCGCATTATTAGGACTTGCATGTGTGGCAGGGGCATATATACGCTCAGGTTTCACCGCTTCACCGAATTTTGTGTTTTCACTATGGTACAATCGTGTCATTATTGGTCTAGTAGTTGGGGCGCCTTGGAAAGAAAGCACTAGAAGTAAGGTGTTACTTCGTGGGGGAATATTAGGACTTTTTGTTTCCTTTGCTTTCTATACCTCTACAGGATTTCAAGACCCGGTTAGTTTTTTAGCAGGAATTGTTTATGGTATCATCCTTGAATGGTGGCTCAGTCGGTCTTAAATATAAATAGAAGAAAACATAAATATGAGAGGTCTGAATATGCATGAATTCAATAAACCAAATAAAAACTTTAAAACAATATTAAATGCTATAGTACTCATTTTGGGTTTTTTCATAATGTTTATTCCGATAATCAAAGTAGTAAAAATTTCTAGTCTCAGTTTTCAACGGTTAGTGTTTTTAGTAACAGTATTATTTTTTCTTTTTTGACCAAGTATAATTTATTGCCTGGTTATAATAAAAACTAGAAATATGGTATATATTTTATTTCCTGCCATGATTTTGAAACATGAATAGCTTCAGATGCAAATGCAGCTATTGGACTTATAATATTGCCAATTTATTTACTCATTATCTTAGGTTTTTCCTATAGTATAGCATTTATTATCAAAAAAATTATAGAATATATAAGGCGTTGATTTTATATAGTAGTAAAAAATGTTGATAAGGGTTTGCTAGTACTATTGATGGAGGATATCGTGCGTTTATATCTAGTTGGTGTAGAGTGTGTTGGTAAAAGCACAATAGGAAAAATATTATCTAATAAATTAGGCTATAAGTTTGTAGATTTTGATTTAGAAGTGCAAGAGAGAATGGGCGAGACTATTTCGACAATAAAAGGCAGACATTTTAATGCGCATGGCTTTCGTGATGAAGTAAGTCATATATTATCTGATCTTTTGCAAGAGTATAAGGATAATGTTGTCATATCAATGCCGCCAAGTGGCATGTATGGGCAATACTTAAGAATACTTAAGAAAAATCCAGATGTCCTAACCATTACACTAAAAGATAAGGCCCAAAACATTTTAGAAAGATTAGTGTTTTATGATAAGGACAATAACTTGTTAAAAAATGTGGTTAACGATAGGAATAGGCAGTTGTATTATCAAAGTATAAAAGATGATATAGAACATTTCTATACGACTCATAGAAAAACAAAAATGAAATTTAACATTAATGGCATGAATGCTGAAGAAAGCGCTCAAAAATTATTTTATGAAATTCAAGAAAATTACTTGAATACATAAAAATGAATAATACTTAAATAAGCATAGAAAGTACATTAAAAATAATTATAAGAAAGAAGGAATTTTATGGATATAAATAACCTCAACCAAAAAGGTCAGATTATATATTTTTCTCATGGCGGCGGGCCCTTACCAATTTTAGGTGATTCATCCCATGAAAAAATGATTGAATTTATGAAAAATCTTCCAAAGCAAATCAAGAAACCTGATATGATTATTGTAATCAGTGCCCATTGGGAGGAAGATATAGCAACAATACAAAGTGGAAGTGAACCAGATTTGAAGTACGATTATTATGGGTTTCCAGATGCTGCCTACAAAATTAAGTATCCTTGTCAAGGAAACAGTGTTTTGGCATCAAAGATTGCTAGATTATTTAGAAAAAACAATATTGAATGTCGCTTAGATGAGAATAGACCATATGATCATGGTTCTTATATACCATTAAAATTGATGTATCCAAAGGCTGATATCCCTGTTTTACAGATTTCACTCAATCATAATCTTGATTCCTTAACACATCTTAATATGGGGAAAGCATTAAGACCTTTACTTGAAGAGAATATACTAATCATTGGTTCAGGATTTTCCTTTCATAATATGAGAGAATTCGATTTCAAAGGAAAAATAATAGAAAATCCTCTAAATAATGTTTTTCAAGATAAACTTATTGAAATGTGTTGTAGTGAAAAAAATGAAGAAAAAAAGTGGGAATACTTTGTCAATTGGGAAAATATCTCCGGTGCAAGGTACTGTCATCCCCGAGAAGAACATTTGCTACCCTTATTTGTTTGTGCTGGATTATCTAAAGGTGTTGGGACTAAAGTGTTTGATGACTATATTCTTGGGAAAAGAGCTACAGCATTTTTTTGGAGATAGAATCTTCATTGTATCATCTATAAATAATCTTTATCTAATTATAAAAAATATAAAATTAAATAATCCCTGACGAACGTGTCAAGGAGATTTTAAAGCAAATATATAGTTTACGGTTAACTTTTTTGGGTATATATTAAAAGAAGGAAAAGTTTTTAATCATTTCCTTAGAATTGTTTGTCTAAAATAATAAAAGATGAATGATGAAAATTTGATATAGTTTTATTCTTTCATGTATTGAAAGAACTATTGAAAACAGATAAAAGAAATACTGTGATTGTAATAGATAATTAGTTTTACAATAACTTAACATTAATTTATGAAGGGAGTGACACTAATGGGTATAATTAGTTGGTTAATTATAGGGGGATTCGCTGGATGGATTGCTAGTAAAATAACGGGTTCTGATAAGAGTATGGGCCTAATGGCAAATATAATTGTCGGAATAATAGGCGCATTTATTGGTGGCTATGTCTTCTCATTTCTTGGCAAAACTGGTGTGACTGGTTTTAATTTATACAGTCTTATTGTTGCAGTTGTAGGTGCAACTTTATTACTATTTATTGTTAAAACAATAAAGAAATAAATAAACAAAAACATTAAGAAGTGACTTTAATAGTCACTTTTTTGTTTGAAGTTTTGGGTGCCGGGTAGCTATATAAATACATATTAGATAATAAGATTTTGAATTAATTGAAAGGAAGAGATAATGGCACACAACCACGAACACGGACATGAACATTCAAATATTAAAGTGGCATTTTTTTTAAATTTAACTTTTACGATTATAGAAATTATTTCGGGTATTCTCTTTAATTCTATGGCTATTTTATCTGATGCATTACATGATCTTGGGGATAGCTTTTCTTTAGGATTAGCTTGGTGGATGCAGGAATTTTCAAAGAAGAAAAACAATGAGTTGTACAGTTATGGCTATCGAAGATACTCTTTATTATCAGCATTAATTAATGCACTGGTTTTAGTCGCTGGCTCTGTTATTATTATATATAATGCTATTCCAAGAATTTTTAGTCCTGAACAGACAAATGCTCAAGGTATGATTGGTATTGCGATTCTTGGAATAATAGTGAATGGTGTAGCTGTTTTAAAATCTAAAGGTGGAAAAGCTTTAAATGAACAGGTGATTAGTTGGCACCTTTTAGAAGATGTTTTTGGTTGGATTGCTGTCTTCATTGTAGGTGTAATCATGTACTTTAAAGAATGGTATATATTGGATCCACTGATTTCTGTTTTTATTACGCTTTTTATACTTTACAATATTTTAAAAAAGTTAAAAGATACAGTCTTAGTATTTTTACAAACAGTGCCTAAGGAGATGGATCTTGATAAAATAATCAATAGTTTCTTGGCAATTGATCAAGTAATTGATACACATCATACACATATTTGGTCACTGGATAGTGAATACCATGTCTTAACAACACATCTAGTTGTTAAAGAAAATACTACTTTAGAAGAATATAATTTAATTAAGTCTAAAATAAGAGAAGCCTGTAAAACCTTTAACATAGAGCATTTAACTATACAAATTGATCATAAAAATGATTTGTGTGACTATGATTAACTTGTATAGTTAAAAAAACGGAAGGAGAATTATGCGGCAATTAGGCTATGTTTGTATTAATTTATCAATGAAACCAGAGAATTTTAGAAACTTAAGATTAAACTCAATAAAAACAAAAGGGATTGAATATCTAGAAGAAGTCGTACTTCACAATGTTCAACACTTAAATAAAATAATTAACTGGAATATTGAAAACAAAATTTATTTCTACAGAATGCCAAGTTTTTTAATTCCATTCGCCACACATCCATTGGTTCTAAATGAAATAGGTTGGCATTTTTCACAGATGCCAGAGGTAATTGAAATATTTTCTCAAATAAAGCATAAAGTTAAAAAATATAATTTTCGAATATCTGCTCATCCCGATCAGTTCACCGTTTTAAATAGTCCAAAAATAGATGTAGTAAAACGAAGCATTGATTTTATAGAATACCATGGAGAATTAATGAAGCAAGTCGGTGGTAGTGATATTGTACTCCATGTAGGCGGTATATATGGAGATAAGAAAAAAGCAAAGGAAAGATTTATAGAAAACTTTAAAAGCTTGAGTCCTTGGGTACAGAGTAAATTAAGAATTGAAAATGATGATACCAACTATAATTTAGTGGCAGTTTTAGAAGTAGCTGAAAGGATAAATATTCCAGTTATTTTTGATTACCATCACCATGGATGTTTACCAAGTCCAGGCTTTGATACGAAAAAATTAATTAATCGCGTGAAAGTTACTTGGGGCAATGAAGTGCCAAAATGTCATATATCTTCGGGAGAAAGTAATAAAAGAGATAAAAAACATGGGGATTATATAGCATTGGAAGACTTTAAAGCAATGGATTCATTAATGAACCATTCAGCCTATGATTTAATGCTTGAAGCGCGTATGAAGGAACAGGCTCTAATGAAACTTCGAAAGGGAATTAAAAAAGAGTAACAGAGTATTTGCATGAAAACCTTCTAAAAAGTACCATCTTTTGATAGAATATTGATAAGTTGTTTTTTAGGAGGAAAAAATGAAACACGAAAAATTTGTATTGCATTTTCTTAGTAAAACAAAAAAGAAAATGACAAAATTTATTGAGAATCAATTAATAGAAGAAGGAATTGAGGACTTAGTGCCAGCCTATGGCAATATTCTAACGGTGCTTTATCAGAATGCTGGAAAGTTAATGATGAAGGACATTGCAAATATTGTTGGTAAAGATAAATCAACAATAACCGCGTTAATTAAAAATTTAATGGCACTAGGATATGTTAAAAAAATCAAATCTAAAAAAGACAAACGAATCACTTATATTGAGTTAACTGAAAAAAGTTATGTAATACAAAACAAGTTTGATCGAATTTCAAAAGAGTTAAGTAATAGAGCATATCAAGGCTTTACTGAAGAAGAAAAAGCCACTTTTCTGAAACTACTCAAAAAAATGAATAATAATTTTAATCAATAAAAAAGTCCCCGATTTGTAAGATATCTTACAAATCGGGGACTTTAATATTTCTTTATTAATCGGTCTTAATAACGACTCTACCTTTAAGAGAACCATTAAGCATTGCATCTATTTTTTCTGAAACGCCTTCTAATGATATTTCTTCTATCGTTTCTCTTAGTGTATCTGTTTTCCAATCAGTCGATAATTTATTCCAAATCTCTTGTCTTAATTCTTGTGGACATTCAACGGAATCGATTCCATGAAGGGTAATACCTTTTAGAATAAATGGATATACTGAAGCGTCAAATTTATGTCCGGCCACATTACCACAAGTTGTTACGTGACCACCATATTCAGTTGTTTTTAATGCTGTGGCAAGTGTATTGCCACCAACTGTATCAATGACAGCCATCCATTTACCTTTTAATAAAGGTTTACCACTGGTGTCATTAACTAATGCGCGGTCAATGACTTCTGATGCACCAATAGATTTTAGTAAATCTTTAGCATCTAAAGTCCCTGTTGCCGCTACAACATGGTAGCCTAAATGATTTAAAATTCTAATAGCAGTACTGCCTACACCGCCTGTAGCGCCAGTTACAAGAACTTTTCCTTGATCTGGTTTTAACGGACTGTTAACAATCTTATTAACTGATAAAGCGGCAGTAAAACCAGCTGTACCATAAATCATACTTTCTTTAAGACTTAAATTTTTAGGTAACTTAACAATCCATTCTGAAGGGACACGGATATATTTTTGAAAACCACCTGAAGTATTCATACCTAAATCATGGCCTGTAACAATAACTTCTTCGCCTTCTTTATAAGCACCTGTTTTAGAATCAATGACGATACCAGCTGCATCAATACCAGGGGTGTGTGGGTACTTTCTTGTGACACCTTTGTTACCGGATGCAGATAAAGCATCTTTATAATTAAGAGATGAATATTTCACCTCAATTAACACATCATGATCTGGCAAATCCTTAATCTCTTTCTCAACAATAGATCTTTTATAAGTATCACCATCTTCTTCAGTAATTAAATAACTTCTAAACTTTTGATCAATCATTTACGCCTCCTTTGTTTCTCTCTCTGCTTTATATTCATGATACACCGATAATAGTTTTATGTCAAACTATTATTAAGAAGAAAAAATGAGCAAAATAGTTCTGCTCATTCTAGAATTAAATTAATTGGTTCATCTTTTCTTTTATTGTGTTTTCAATTAATGCATAATTGTCCTCGGTACAAAAAAGTGCGATTTTCTGAGTGAAACCACCGTGAACTAAAATAGTATATTGCTTAGGATAATATTTAACTTTTCTAATATCTTTCCATTTGATTTTTTCAACCTGTTTACTTTGGGCTAATAGACCAGCACCTGATACAGCAAAATTTCGACTAAAAAGACCTATGATTACTGAGAGTGTATTGATTATTCTATTCTTTTTCCCTTGTGTTGCTTGGGTATAATTGATGATACCATCATTATTAATGATGAAACCTGGTGCATATTTTCCTCTGTAAACAATAATGATAATAAAATATGTAAAAACAAATAATAATCCAATCATAAAAAGAGCATACTTGGCATCAGAGTCCATAATATTTCCGCCGGATAATACTATAATAACAAGAATTAATAGACCAAAAGGGATGCCAATACTAATTCCAAGACCTTTTAAAATAAATGGATTTTTAAAAAAAGATACTTTCTTTTCCCATTTTATTTGATTCATAAACACCTCATTTCAATAAAGGGAATTTGCATCTGAAACAATAATCATCTTCAATGTTATAAATATCAGTGCCAGAAAACCACGTGGGCTTGCCCCGTGGAGCGTCAATGAGTGAACTACAAGCGTTACAAAAGATTATTGTATCCTTTGACTTATCATATTTTTCATAAGTATTTAAACCAGCATGTTTTCTTACCTTGTCGCCAATATGATAATGATTATAGAGGGTATCATCGTCTTGAGCAGTGATTGTATGCTTCTTACCTGCATCACTTTTAACGGTAACAGTATAGAAGTCATAGACTTTCCAATGATCACTCCCATCATTAGAATAGGATTCCTTCTTTTTTTCTTTTCGATTTTTTTATCGACTCCAACACCATCCCAAGTTTTACTTTTCTTTCTGCTTCGATTTTGAATCAATGCAATTAGGATAAACATAGTACCAATACCTAAACCAATGTATAACGCCCCGGTATTATCCATTTCGCAGCTGGTTTCCCCATAGATGAAAAAGCCAATGATAGCGATTAATGCGAGATCAAAGGAAAAAATAGAGTGGCCATTTGCTACTTGATTCAAGATACTTTTCAAAAGCCTTGTCATTAATTTTTTTAGAATACCTGATTCTTTGATTATTATCCAAAATAAATCGCCTCTTTCTATAGTAAGCAGTTGTTTATATAATTTTATATCTAGATGAGATATTTGTCTAAAATTAATACAAATGTTTATGAAAAAGGGAGATAAGGCCACTACTCTAGTGGTGGGAATCTTCGGGTGCATGAAAAACCAAATTATCTGCATAAGCCACAGCTGATTTTACCGAATCAAAAAAAGTGTTTTCCCTGATATTATCAAAAAAACCCGATACTTTAAGTAACTTTAAAGGTTGTTCATTGACGCAGGCAAATAGAAGGGTAATTCTTTCTTTGCGGCATCTTTTTTCAATACTTTTAAGTGAATTAAAGGCTGTTGCATCCATATTGGGAACATTTTTCATTTTTAAAATTAATACATTTGTATTACTTTTAACCTCATTCATAATATCAAGAAACGTATTGGCAGCACCAAAGAACAAAGGACCTGAAATTTCATAAACCATAATTTTATTTTTAAGTCCGATATGTGTTCCATCATTAAAGCTTACAGTGTCATCATAGTCGTCGTCTTCATGAAAAATATCTAAATAATTATGATTTACATTGGAAACTTCTGTGCTTTCTGACATTCTTCTGACAAATAAAAACATTGCGATTACCATACCAATTTCTATGGCAATTACTAAATCAAATAGAATAGTCATAAAAAATGTTACTAATAAAACGGCAGTATCACTTTTGGTAGATTTTAATAATGATTTGAATGAACGCCATTCACTCATATTATATGCTACGACAATTAAAATTGCAGATAATGTAGCCATTGGAATAAGTTTAGCTAATGACATAAACATAATCATAATAAGCAATAGTATGACTGCATGTACCATTCCTGCGATAGGGGTACGTCCGCCATTTTTTACATTTGCAGCAGTTCTTGCTATGGCACCTGTTGCGGGTATTCCGCCAAAAAGAGCGGATGCTATATTTGCTATACCTTGTGCTATTAATTCCATATTTGAATTGTGTTTTTTTCCGATCATACCATCTGCCACAACGGCTGATAATAAGGATTCAATACTTGCCAAAAAAGCAATTGTTAGTGCGGGCCTCATGAGTTCTTTTATTAATTCTAAAGATACATTGAGATCAGTAAAATTGATAAATCTTATGGTGTTAGATATTTCACCAAAACGACTACCAATGGTCTCAACTGGCAAATTTAATAACTTAACAGCTGCTGTAACGGTGACTAATGCAATTAAAGAACCGGGTATTTTTTTATCAATTTTAGGCCAAAGAATTATTATTAGTAAAGATATTATACCAACTAACGTGGTTGACGTATCTAAAGTAGAAAAGTTAGCAATATATTCTTTCCATTTTTCAATAAACTCTGATGGAACATTCTCCATTGATAATCCAAAAAAATCTTTTACTTGCGTTGAAAGAAGAACAATTGCAATACCGCTAGTAAAACCTGTTGTTGTTGGGTAGGGTACAAATTTTATAATACTACCAAATTTCATTAAACCAAAGAAAATCATAATAATACCTGCTAATAGCGTTGCAATAGTTAAGCCACTAACGCCATATTGTGTTACAATACCATAAACAATAATAACAAAAGCGCCAGTAGGGCCACCAATTTGGACTCTGCTTCCCCCAAGAAAAGAAATAAGAAAGCCACCTATTATTGCGGTGACAAGACCTTTTTCAGGTCCGACACCAGAAGCTATAGCAAGGGCGACGGACAAGGGTAGAGCAATGATTGCAACTATAATGCCAGCAATTAGATCATTTAATAATTGGTTTTTGGTAAATTCATGTTTATGATGTTTTAAAAGTGAAAATAATTTTGGTTTTAACATTTTTGCCTCCAGAAAATATCATTTCTATTAATCTTTCGATGATGGTTTTTATATAAATATGTACGAAAAAGAAATTGTATAGCTTATAATTATTAAAATCAAGTCAAATTTTGTAATAAATATATTGGCAAATCTCTTAAAGTAGATTTTCTTTAATAGATGGTTGGTGATTTAATTTTTTATGAGAGAAGCGACTTTGTTTACTGGTAGCAACAAATTATTTTGCATATTCTTTAGTTAGATAAAATATGATACAATTAATGACAGGGAAAATTGAATTATCTTAAGTAATGTAAGAAGGTGGTGAATTAAAATTATTAAATTCAGAAAATTAAAAATAATTATTTTAGCATTAATCATCATATTAATCCTGCCCACTTTTTTAATAAGCTGTACAAAGCAAGAAGAACAAGAAATATTTTTAACAACTAAAGAACGCAATTGGCTTGATGAACATGAAGGACAGATAAAAATAGGTTATACAACGGACTATCCACCTGTGGAGTTTCTTGAAAATGGTGAATATGTTGGTGTATCTGCAGATTATTTTACACTATTAGAAGAAAAATTAAATTCAAGCATTGAAATGGTAAGGTTTGACCACTGGAATGAACTCATTGATCAAGCGAAAACCCGAAAAATATCTGGTATAACTGCGGCAACTAAAACATCAGAGCGTAGCGAGTATTTAGAGTTTACTGTACCATATATTTTAAATCCAAATGTAATTATTACGCGAGAAAATTTTTCTGAACAATTGACTTTTGAAAAATTGGCTGAAACAACAATGGAAATTTTAGTTGTTGAAGATTACGCCATTATTGAATTTTTAGATGAAAACTATCCAAAGTTAGAGTACCGTGAAGTCACTAGCCCAAGTGAAGGGTTAAGAAAAGTATCCTTTGGGGAAGCAGATGCCATGGTAATAGAAGTGATGAGTGCTTCGGCAAGTATTGATCGAGATAATTTGTCCAATCTTATCGTTAATACAGAAACGCCTTATGAATCAAATTTATCCATTGCCACGAGAGATGATTGGCCAATACTTAATGACATACTTAACAAAGGTTTAGCACAAATTAGTGAAAGTGAACGACAAAACATCAAATCTAAATGGATTCCTTTTGAAAGAAGAAGTATATTTGAAAATCCATATTTTTGGATTGCTATGGGTTCAGTGATTATTCTATTAGTACTAATCATTATTATCGTAACCACTTGGAATAATTCCCTTAAAAAAGCCGTGAAAGAAAAAACTTCTGCTCTTGAAGAATCCAAAAAACAATTGCTGAAAGAAATTGAAGAAAGAAAAATTACGGCAAAGGCACTTGAAAAAAGCAGAAAAAGATTTCGAGCCCTTGCAAAGTACTCTACTGATATTATTATAAGATTTGATTCAGATTTAAAATGCCTGTATGCGAACCCTGCTATACAAGGAATTATTGATGAAGATGCAGAAAATTTAATTGGTTTGACATTAAAAAATATGGGGTTATCAAAGAATCTTTCAAATATTTTAGAAGAAGCAATAGATTCTGTATTTAAAAATGAAAAGCCAAATAATGTTGAGTTAAGTTTAGGTGAACGATGGTACCATTGGTCCTTGATGCCAGAATTTTCTGAAGAAAAAACTTCAAGTAATAGAGTTTCTGCTGTTATTACATCAGCTAGAGATATCACTGAAAGAAAATTAATCGAAGAAAAGATTAGATACAAGTCTTATCATGATGAATTAACTGGGCTACACAATAGAGCTTATTTTAATGAAAAATTAGAACAAATCAACAATGAAGAATACATGCCTTTATCCATGATTTTAGCAGATCTAAATGGTTTAAAAATCACGAATGATACTTTAGGGCATAAAGCAGGTGATCAATTACTGATTAGAATTTCTAGAATTTTAGAAGCAACCTGTAGAGAAGAAGATATTATTGCTCGCATTGGCGGTGACGAGTTTGTTATTTTGTTACCGAACACAAAGAAAGAAATTACAAGAGAAATTTGTAATCGGATTAAAGAAGCGTGCAAACTTTCTCCAAAGGATCCAATAAAACCTTCCGTAGCATTAGGGTATGCAACTAAAAAGAATGTGTCTAAAGATATTGAAGTCGTTTTTAAAATAGCAGAAGACCATATGTATCATAATAAAATGTTTGAAAGTGAAAGCAGCAATACTACAATTATTGAGTCTTTAGAAACATTATTAAGAGAAACGACAAACGAGACTTTAGAACATAGTCAACGGATAAAAACAATGGCGACGGCTATGGGTAAAGTGCTAAATTTATCTAAAGAAGAAATCAATGAATTGTCTTCTTTAGCAGATTTACATGATTTAGGTAAAGTGGCAATACCGAAGGAAATTTTACAAAAGAAAGAGTCTTTAACAATAGAAGATTGGGAAAGAATCAAGCGACATCCTGAATTAGGTTTCAAAATCGCTAACGCTTCATCGAAATTAACTCAGATCGGCAATGGTATTTTAAGTCATCATGAGAGATGGGATGGTACTGGCTATCCTCATGGGTTAGCAAAAGAGGAAATACCCCTTCTTGCCCGCATTATTAGCGTGGTAGACGCCTACGACGTCATGACAAGTGGTAGGCCTTATAAAAAAGCCATAAGTCCATCAAAAGCAATTCAAGAATTAAAAGATTGTTCCGGCAGTCAGTTTGATCCAAAGCTAGTAGATCTTTTTATTAATAAAGTACTATAGAATTTTAGATATCGGCGGAATCTTTAAATAGAAGCTGTCGGTATTTTATTTTGTAAAATAGTGTAAATATCTGAATATTCCTTTGACTCTGTGCTATAATGAAGTAAACAAGAAAAAGAGTAAGGGGTAAAATATGAAGAAAATAATGTTTGTCATTTTGATTATAGCAAGTTTATTGATGATTAGCTGCGATAATTCTGCTGAAAATATTGAAGGCAATGGTACTGAGGGAAAGGTTTTGATGATTTCGCCTGAAGAAGCAAAAGAAAGTTTGGATGAAAATTCAGAGATCATCTTATTAGATGTTAGAACGCCGAGTGAGTATGAAAGTGGACATATTGAAGGAGCAGTTTTATTACCACTGGATAATATCACTGAAGAAGCTAGCGAAGTAATCCCAGATAATGAGAAAATATATTATGTGTATTGTAGAAGTGGTAATAGAAGTGCTACAGCTGCACAATTATTAGTTGATATGGGATATAAAAATATTTATGATTTAGGTGGCATTATAGATTGGCCTTATGATACGGTAACAGAGTAAGGTTTATTTAAGAAGAATGATTAGGAGCAAAAATAAAAATGAGTAAAAAAAAGAAAATTGAAATAACAACGAAAGAATGCATAGCCATGGCAGATGATGGTAAAGGTTTAGTCGATTATAGACTCGGAAAGATAAGTGTGCCTTATTTACTAAAAGGTGAAGTCGCAAAACTTGAAATAACGCATAATTATTATGGTCCAACTGTAGAGATTTTGTCCTTTGAAAAAGAGTCAAAGGATAGTGTTGAACCTAAATGTGAGTATTATTTTGAATGTGGTGCCTGCCACCTTCAACATATGACCTATGAGCGACAATTAGATTTTAAAACATCTGTTGTTAAGAAATACTTAGGTGAATTTGGTAAAGTAGAAAAGATCATTGGTATGGAAAATCCATATGATTATAGAAATAAAATCCATTCAACCTATGCAACAACTGAAAACGGAAAAATTGTTTCAGGGTTATATCAGGAAAGTTCTCATACAATTATACCCATAGAGCGTTGTATTATTCAAAAACCAAAGGCAGATGAAATACTAGGCACCATTCGAAGATTATTTAAAAAATATAAAATGCACACTTATAATGAATATTCAAAGGAAGGTTTCTTAAGACACGTTTTAATACGTACCAGCGAATCTACGGGACAAGTAATGGTGGTATTTGTAGTGGCCCACAAGAAATTCTATTCAAGAAGTAAAATTATGAAAGAATTATTACAGGCACACCCAGAAATAAAAACAGTCATTATGAATATTAATGACCGGGACACAAGTGTTGTCTTAGGAGATTATGAAAAAGTACTTTATGGTAATGGTAAGATTGAAGACGAGTTAAGTGGTCTTAAATTTGAGATTTCATCAAAGTCTTTTTATCAAATTAATCCAAAACAAACAGAAAAATTATATGATAAAGTGTTAGAATATTTACACACAACAGGAGATGAAGTTTTACTAGATGCTTATTGTGGTATTGGAACCATTGGCTTAATTGCTAGTAAAGAAGTAAAAGAAGTGATTGGCGTAGAAATTAATGGAGAATCTATAAAAAATGCTAATAAAAATGCATATATTAATGGCATTAAAAATATTAAGTTTATTAAATCAGATGCCGGAGATTTAATGGATGAATTAGTTGATAATGATTATACAATTAATCAAGTCATTTTGGATCCGCCGCGGGAAGGGAGTAATCCGAAGTTTTTATCATCTTTGGTAAAATTAAAACCAAAACAAGTAATCTATGTTTCGTGTAATCCTGAAACCCAAGCAAGAGATATTAAGTATTTAATTAAAAAAGGATATCAAGTAGAAAAGATTCAACCAGTTGATATGTTTCCACAAACATACCATATTGAAAATATCGTTTCACTTAAATTAAAGTAGTCTACTAAAGGAGACAAAATGTCATTTAAGAAATTTAATATTAATGAAAAGTTAGTTACAGGTTTGGAAAAACAAAATATTTTTGAACCGACTAAAATACAAGAGGCAGTAATAAATATTGCTTTAGAAAATAAAGATGTTATCGGACAATCATTAACGGGTAGTGGTAAAACATTAGCATTTCTATTGCCTATGATGGAAAGAATAGATTCTGAGTCTAAAGATTTACAAGGGCTTATTATTGCCCCTACCCATGAGTTAGTTGTTCAAATTAATCAACAAATACTTGATTTATCTAGAAATTCTGGATTAGGTATAAAATCGGCTACAATAATAGGAAATGTAAATATTAAAAGACAGATTAAAAATTTGAAAAAGAAACCTCATATTGTTGTTGGTACAACTGGCCGGATATTGAAACTTATTGAAATGCGAAAATTAAAAGCGCATAAAATTAATACTTTAGTAATAGATGAAGCGGATAGAATGCTTGATGATAATAATTTAAAAGGTATAAAAAAAGTTTTAAAGAAAACTTTAAAGGATATACAAGTGATGGTATTCTCAGCTTCAATAACTGATGAAGCTTTAGAAGAAGCGAATAATTTTATGAAAAATCCTGAAATAATTTTCATTGATGATAATGAAATAGCACCAACGATTACACACTATTCTTTATTTTGTGAAAGACGTGATAAACCTGAGTTGCTAAGAAAATTGATTTATGCATTAAATCCAAAACGAGCTTTAGTGTTTATTAACAAAGAAAGCGAAATTGAAGATGTAACTAAAAAACTTAAGTATCACAAGTACAATGTTTTGTCATTACACGGGAATGCACAAAAACAAGATAGAAAAAAAGCAATGGATCATTTAAGGTCTGGTAAAGCTCAGGTAGTAATAGCATCTGACTTAGCTGCAAGAGGTCTTGATATCAAGGATGTTACTCATATTTTTAATCTTGATTTATCTGAAGAGGCAAAGAGTTATCTTCATAGAGTGGGTAGAACAGGTAGAGTAGGAAAAGAAGGTTTTGTTTTCTCATTAGTTACTGAGTATGAAGAAAATTATTTAAAAAGACTTGAAAAAAAATACAATATTGAAGTGCATCCTTTAGTTTTTGAAAAAGGAAAGCTGTGGTTAGAGACATTTGAAGAATAATAAACATCAAATAAAAGAGAAAATTCAGTATTTTACTGGTTTTCTCTTTTTAAATATAAGAAATAAGACTGCACTTCAAAACTTTATAAGATACGCAAAATAATTGGGATAGTAAAATTATGAATACCTATTAAAAAAGCAGACACTTTAAATGTCTGCTTTTGTGGTTAAGATAACATGTCACAATAACGATCAATTTTACTTTTCAGTTCAGAAATATTAATGTTTCTACTGAGTCGAATGGTTTCTTTTCCTTGGATAAAAAGTATAACCGATGGGACCATAAATATCTTATATTCGCCGACGATTCTTTGATCAATATCTGATTCCGCTTTTATGCCAGTAATTTTAGGATAATCTTCTAACAGGGCTTCTACTTTAGGAAATAAATCTTTACAAAGATTACAATCCGTTGTTGTGAAATAAGCAAGTACTATTTCATTCCTAGCAATAATCTCTTTAATTTTTTCAACATCGTTATATAAGTTCATCATTCACCTCTTAATCTTAATCTACTAATTGACATATATCTATTATATCATGAAGACCGATAAAATAGCCAGAAATTCAGTGTTTATAAGGTAAAATATGATATAATAAAGATAGATTTTATTGAAAAAAGACTTTCAGGAGGCAGTAATGAACATTAAAACCGTGGGATTATTTCTAACAGAATTCATTAAGAATTTTGTAATAATAAATGAATCATCAGAAATGATTTTTGTTAGTAATCCATTAAAAAACAAATCCAAGAAAATACTTAAGGAGAATATAAAATTTAATAAACTATTCAACATAGATTTAAATGAGATAAATAAGAAAGATTTATTATACAAAATTGGCAATAAGAATTATAGCGTAAATAAAAAGAGTATTGAAAATTATGAATTAATCTACTTTGAGGATTTTGAAAATCTAAATGCAACAGAAAATAAATTGTATTGTCTTGAAGAGATTATTGCTTCTATAAGTGAAGGCATTATTCTAAGTAATCAGGAAGGAAAGATTATTTTATACAATGAAGCCCAAGAACAGTTAGAAGGGTTAGAAAGTGATAAGATTGTTGGCAAGTACTTATGGGAAGCTTATAATTATAAATCAAAAGAGTTTTCTGAGCATCAAAAAGTCATCAAAAGTGGAGAAGCCGTAAGAAACAGTTACAAAGCCCATGCTCAAAAAAATAGCGTGCCACAGTATACATCTTATAGTACTTACCCTATTCAGAAACATGGTAAAAACATTGGTGCTTTCTCAGTAAGTAAGAATGAAACCATTCTTAAAGATTTGCTTTATGAGACTTTGGAACTTAAAAGAAAACTTTTTAGCCATAAAGCAACATCAGAAAATAAATACAATAAAAATGGTACAATCTATACCTTTGAAGATATTGTTGGTGACAGTGAATCATTAAAAAATGTGATAGAAGAAGCAAAGAATATTGCTATGTTAGATAACAATTTTTTAATCTATGGTGAAACCGGAACAGGAAAGGAAGTTTTTGCACAAAGTATCCATAATTTGGGTAGTAATAGTGAAGAACCCTTTGTACCAATTAACTGTGCTGCTATTCCTGAAGGTTTATTTGAAGGGATTTTATTTGGAACAACGAAAGGTTCATATACTGGCTCAAAAGATCAAATTGGACTATTTGAAGAAGCTGGTAATGGGACGTTGTTTTTAGATGAATTAAACTCTATGCCCATCGCCATGCAGACAAAGCTTCTTAGGGTGTTACAAGAAAAACGGGTGAGAAGAGTTGGTGGATTAAAAACGAAACCTATTCGATGTCGAATCATTAGTGCCGTCAATGAAAATCCGGAAAAACTTTTAGCAGAAGGTCGTTTAAGAGAAGATTTATTCTACCGAATTGCTGGTTATTCTCTTTATATTTCACCATTAAGAGAAAGAAGAGATGATATTTTAACCATGTCTAGTTATTTTATTAAGAAGTATAATCGAAAGCTTAATAAAAGAATTGAAGATTTATCTATTTTTCTAAAAAAAGAAATGCTTAATTATAAATGGCCGGGAAATGTGAGAGAGTTAGAACATGTTATTGAAAATCTAATCGTTAGAAGTAAAAACGGAGAAAAATACTTGAAAGTAAAACACTTACCCCTGCATCTGAAGAGTAAAATAGTTAATTTAGATGAAGCGCTAGACATTGAAGAAGAAAACCTATCTTTGACAGAAGTACTACAGGAAATTGAAAAACAAATGATCTTACAGGTCCTAGAGAAAAATGACGGCAATGTGAGTCAGTCGGCAAGAGATTTAGGGATTATTAGACAAAGTTTGATTTATCGTATGAAGAAATTAGGAATAGATAAAAGTGATTACTAAAACCAACAATTAGTTTTTTGGTATAAAAATTGCATTATATATTGATAAGAAATTCATCGAAATGAACTGAAAACGGAGGGGATCAATGAAAACAGATGTACAAATAGCACAAGAAGCAAAAAAGAAACACATAATGGACATAGCAAAAGAATTAAATATTGAAGAAAAACATGTAGACCTATACGGAAACGATAAAGCAAAGATTGATT
>Ga0306868_1000482_pt1 | contig 26123 bp, 27 predicted proteins | sample AntRauTorckE6832_FD_190411 | JGI IMG/M metagenome (GOLD analysis project Ga0306868, IMG submission 190411) | Saline lake microbial communities from Rauer Islands, Antarctica - Metagenome Torckler E6 #832 (v2) (version 2) | ecosystem: Environmental > Aquatic > Non-marine Saline and Alkaline >... | reverse complement strand
TTTTTTCTTTAAGATCTTTTTAATTTCTTTGATTTTTTCTTTATCTCGAATTGGTTCAACTTTTTTCATTTTATTCTCCTTTTATATTTGATGTTTTATAAATGGTGTATTGTAATTGTTCATCCATTTATTATTATAACATCATCAAAAGGAAAAAAAAAGAACTTTTTCCATATAATTCCTTTATTCATTATTTGTTTAATTTTTTATCATTATTAGGATTTTAAAAACAAATATTTTAATATAATTTCAAGAAATTTGTAACTTTATGTCTTAAAATAATACTTCATGTTTTTCATGCTTTAATTATACTAACATATTTGCTATGTTTTATAAAGGATTATTTGAAAATAATTTATGAAAAAGTTATCAATATTTTAGTATAAATTAACAAAATCCACTATAATGAAAATATTTTATTATTTGTTTTCATATTCACTCCAATCAGTTCCTTTTAAAAATTGCTTGATAAACACTATGAATATAGCTAAAAATAATCCTAAAACAAATCCTATAGCAATATTTAATTTGATATTATTATTTGATGCATAATTTGGACTGCTAGCTGTATTTAATAATATTATATTTTTGTCATGTTGAATTAACTTATCTTCAAGTTCATTATACTTAGTTAAAATATTATTATATGTTTTTTCAAGGTTATCTAATTCATTATTTAATAATGTTTCTTTTTCATTTAAATTATTTATTTTAACTTGTAAATTATTAATCTCTGGTTTTAATTTTTCTATTTCACTTGTATAATCTTTATATTTAGTTTCTAAAGATGTGAGTTGTTGTTCTAAATTATTTTTTTTATTTATTAGAGAATTATATTGTGGATTTAAAATTTCATTTTCAGAAGTTAATAAATTAGCTAAAGATGAATTATTGTTAACAGCATTAATTTTTCTCAAAGTTTCATCAGATATCTTTTCTTTTTGAACAAAAAACTTATCAGTATTTTCTAATTGATTTTTAATAATTATTAGTTCCGCATTATTATTGCTTATTTGATTCTTAATATCTAAAATTTGTATTTCTAAATCTACTAATCTATTTTCTTTTGTTGATAATTGATTTATTAATAAGTTTAAATTGTTTTCTCGTTTAAATCCTGTATATTTACTAAGAGATTTTGTGTATTCATTATATTGTTCATTCAATCTTTCTTCATAATTATTGATATAATTATTATTAACATTGTCAATATCATTTTCAACATTTTTTATAAATTCATTAATCCAAAAAGTCAAAATATTTTTTGCTCTTTCAGGGTCTTTATCTTTCAAAGTTAAATTAATATTTCTATTATCCCCATTTGAATTAATAACAATTTTATTATATATATCATCTAAAACTACTGAATCATATTTTTCAGAATCATAAAAATTATTTTTTATTTTATTTCCGATCTCATTACTTTTTAAGAGATTAATATATTCAGAGCTATTAAAAGTCTGATTATTAACCAATTCAAAATTTGGGGTTAAAATTGTTGCTTCAGATTCGTAAATAGGATCTACTATTAAAGTTGAATATGAGTATGACAAGAAAATACTAATAATAATTATAGATATAATTAAGATTTTATTTTTCCATAATATATATAGGTATTCTTTTAAATCTATTTCTATGTATTCATCATTATGTATATTATCTTCGTTCATTAAGTTCACCTCTGATAATTTTATTATATGTATTTACAAAGTTAAAATATTTTGAAACTCTACATTATCATTATAATTCTTTGCCTGCTTGATATCTTCTATGTAATCAGGATTCCAATATAGAACAATAAATTCTTTATCTTTTGTAAAATTTGTTTTATCAACACTATGTATGCTAATAAAGTCAACATCTAATTCATTTAAAGTATTAGTTATTATATTATAGATCTCATCACGGTCACCATAAATAAAAAAATCTTTGCCTTCATATTTCTTTTTTAAAGATAATTTTTTAATTTTAGTAATTAAAAGGTTAACTGCTTTATAAGATCTTTTAATATATCCTAAAGTCTTTTTCGTAAGATGTGAAAATCCTTTTGGAGTTAATATATATCTAAGGCTTTTTGAATTTAACTTCTCAATCTTTACAAAACCTTTATTTGCAAATTTCTTTAACAATATATTAACTTTTCCAAGTGAAAATCCAGAAAGTTTTACGATTTCCCTTTGACTTATTTCATCATGGTTATCTAATATTTCAAGTATGTCTATTTCAGAACTGTCCAATTTAACCTCCTTTTGTTCAAAAGTTGAACTAAGTCTAAAAAAAAATATTAACTCATTATTATATCCACACTTTACTTATTAAAGGAATAACTAATAACTCCTGCAAAAAAATCAAATTTTTTCTTTTGATCTATTTTAAAAAAACTAATGCCCGTTGCAACCTTGCAATTGCAACAGGCATCTTTTGACTTTTTAATAAATTAAATATTATTACCTTTGTCTTACAATAAGTTTTATAGCTGTTCTTTCCTCACCATCTATCTCAATATCAATAAATGCAGGAACACAATAAAGATCTATTCCACTTGGTGCTACAAATCCTCTTGCTATAGCTACAGCTTTAATTCCTTGGTTTAAGGCACCTGCACCTATCGCTTGTAATTCAGCCATACCTTCTTCTCTTATAACTCCAGCTAAAGCACCTGCTACAGAATTTGGACTTGACTTAGCTGCTACTTTTAATACTTCCATAATGTCTCTCCTTTCAATATATTATTGGTATTATATTACATATTGTCCAAAAATATTTATTTTCCTTCATAAAATATAAAAAAACTTTCACAATCTTTCAAATATACAGAAATGAAAAACATTTTATAAAATATTATTATGCAGTTATAGTTATTATATGTTAGTATTAATGATTTAATTTAACTTCAGAGGCTTTAATCACTTCTAATCACCATTGACCTATAACCTCAGTTAATATATACTATTAATCGTGCCACGGGCTGTAGCGCAGTTTGGTAGCGCACTTGCTTTGGGAGCAAGGGGTCCTCGGTTCAAATCCGAGCAGCCCGACCATTTTTTTGTAAAAAATTAATAAGCCCTCATCATCTAGGGGTCTAGGATACCAGGTTTTCATCCTGGCAGCAGGGGTTCGAATCCCCTTGAGGGTGCCAATCATGGAGGGGTGCCCGAGTGGCTAAAGGGAGCAGACTGTAAATCTGCCGGCGATGCCTACAGAGGTTCAAATCCTCTCCCCTCCACCATTATTTTAAACACAACCATCTTAAAATAGATGGTTTTTTTATTTTATATATATAAAAAAACCTCCTAACTAAAAGTTAGAAGGTTGATTTAGAAATTATTATATTTTTATTTTTAATTTAAATCAAACTGTTTTATGATTACTTCTCCTCTTTTTCCAAAAGGTCCTAATACTTCACCATTGATTTCTACTTGAACTGCTATTCCATTACCTATCTTTAATGTTACAGTTTCTTCTCCATTATGTGTCATTACTTCATCTTCATCTATAAAACCCTGAAATTTCAGATCATCGTCAATTTTAACTTGAAGCCAACTTTTATCTGTTGCAATTATTTTAAATTGTATTGTTGTATCTTTAATAATTGGCTTTGCTTCAGTGTTATTTTCTTCTTCACTTTCTGTTTCTATTGATTCTTCTTCTGTCACACTTTCCTTTTCACTATCGTTTACAACTGAATTTACACTTTCGATTTCTTCTATTTCAGTTTGATTGTTTTGTTCTTCATTATTGTTATCAACATTATTATCAGTACTTTCCTGTTCAACTACTTCATTATTTTGATTATTTATAGCAGTACCATTTTGTTTTTGATCTGATCTAAAAAACATATTATAACTTAATAGAATTAAAATCAAAATCAAAATAATACCAATAATAGATCTAAATATTTTATCTGATTTTGTTAAATTATCTTTTTTCTTTTTTTTCTTTTCTTTTTTTTCTCCTCGTTTAATTTCTTTATTACTATTTTTGCCATTTTCATTTGCATATTCTGCTAAAATTTCTTGAGCATCGAGTCCAACAATTTTAGCATACCCGCGTATGTATACTTTTGTGTATACCTCTCCCGGTAACTTATCAAAATTATCATTTTCCATTGCTTTAATATAGTTCTTTTTAATTTTTGATTTATCTTGAATATCTTCTATACTTAAACCAAGTGACTTTCTTGCTTTCTTTAATCTAGTTCCTGTACTCATAAGCGGATATACCCCCTTTCAAATATAAGGATAAGGGGCCTTAAAAGCCCCTTGTAATCCTTTTATACTTCTTCTTTGATATAAGGCTCTCCATCAGCAGCAGGAGGTGTAGAACGACCAATTACACCAGCTAAAGCTAATATAGTTAAAATATATGGAGCCATAAGTAAAAACTGTCTTGGTACAAATGTTAATCCTAATGTTTGAGCTAACATCTGTAGTGCATCTGCAAAACCAAAGAGTAATGCAGCAAGTAATGCACCTTGTGGTGTCCACTTACCGAAGATCATTGCTGCTAGAGCAATAAAACCACGTCCAGAAGACATATTTTTAACAAATAGGTCTAATAGTCCAACTGATAGACTTGCACCAGCTAAACCGCCTAAAAATCCACTCATCATAACTGCAATATATCTCATTCTTTTAACATTAATACCAACACTATCTGCAGCAGCTGGATGTTCACCAACTGATCTAATTCTTAGACCAAATGGGGTTTTAAATAATACCCAATAAGAAACTACTACAAGGATTAATGCAATATATACAAATGGTATTTGTTCACCTATAACTCTACCTACAAAAGGTATGTCTTTTACAATAGGTATTGTCCAGGTTCCGACATCTTGTACACTAGGTGATTGACCAGCATCCCCAAAGACTAACCTTAATAGAAATCCAGTAATACCAGCAGCAAATATATTAATTGCAGTACCACTTACAACCTGATTAGCTCTAAATGAAATTGAAACTAATGCATGAGCAAGTGATATAAGAACACCTACAATAGCCGCTCCTAAAACACCTATCCAAGGATTACCAAAAAAGTATGAACCAACCATTGCAGTAAATGCACCAATCAACATAATACCTTCTAGGGCAATATTGATTACACCGGAACGTTCAGAAAACATACCTCCCAAAGCAGCCAAAATCAAGGGAGTTGCCATTCTTAATGTAGTACTTAGTAAAGCGGCTAGATTAGTTAGCATCTACTAAACCCCCTTTTCTTTCTTGCATCTTTCTAGATATATACTTAAAGATATATTCAGAAGCTACAAACATAATGATAATAGCTTGAATTATCTCTACAACCTCTTTTGGTACTCCAACCATACTCTGCATCATCATAGCTCCTCTAGATAATATTCCAAAAAGTAATGCTCCTAAGACAACACCAAAGGGATGATTTTTACCCACCAGTGCTACAGCAATACCTGTAAACCCGTATCCGATAAATCCGAAAGGTTGATAAGCTCTATATTCTAAACCTAAAGCTTGTGAAGTACCTGCTAAACCGGCTAATGCACCACTAATAAACATAGCTAATAACATGTTTTTTGCCACACTTATTCCTCCAAATTCAGCAGCATCAGGATTTAGACCTGTTGCTCTTATCTCATATCCAAAACTTGTTTTCCAGAGAATATAATAAATTAAAAATGCAACAGCTATGGCTATAAATATACCATAATGAATTCTCATTGTTGGTAGAAATCTTGGTAATTTAGCGGTTTCAAATATTTTTGGAGTAGCTGGTAGAGGACCTTCAGCTTTTAATGGACCAGAAGCTAAATAACCTACTAAGTAAAGTGCTATATAGTTCATCATAATCGTTGTAATAACCTCATGTATACCTAACTTAGCCTTTAGAAGTCCTGCAAATCCACCCCAGACACCTCCAGCTAAAATACCGGCGAGTACTGCTAACGGTAAATGAATAATCATTGGAAGTTGAAAAATATATCCAATATAGGCAGATGCCATATAAGCAACTAAAAACTGTCCATCTCCACCAATATTAAATAGTCCAACTCTAAAAGCAAAAGCAACAGCCATACCAGTGAAAATTAATGGTATAGTGTTTACAATCATTTCACTAAAACCACGTATTGAACCAAATGAAGCTGACCATAATACTTTATATGCTTCGATTGGATCTGATCCAATTATCATCATAAATATTGCTCCAACTATTAATCCAGCTATTACTGAAATAATAGGAACTAAAAAGTCCATAAGGTTTTGATCTTGAAAGTACTTTGCTCTCTCTTCTGTTATGTTTTTATCAACCAACTTCATTTCCTCCTTCCACTTCTTCACTTTCAGCACCGGCCATCATAAGACCGAGTTTTTCTTCAGTTGCATCTTCTCTATCTAAAATGTCAACAATTTTACCTTCATAAATTACTGCTATTCTATCACTTAAGGCTAGTATTTCATCTAACTCAAGTGAAATAAGTAAAATAGCTTTTCCAGCATCTCTTTGTTCAATTAATTTATTATGAATATATTCTATTGCACCAACATCAATACCTCTTGTGGGTTGTGCAGCAACTAAAAGATCAGGATTTCTATCGAACTCACGAGCAACGATTAATTTCTGTTGGTTACCACCTGAAAGTGATTTTGCTTCAACGTTTTCTGAAGGTGTTCTTACATCAAACTCTTTGATTAAGCGTCTTGCTTCTTCTTTTATCTTTTTATTATCTAGACTCCAGCCTTTAACATAAGGCTTTTTATGGTGTCTACCCAATATTAAGTTTTCATAGAGCTTAAAGTCCATAACTAGACCTCGTCTTTGTCTATCTTCAGGAATATGTGAAATACCTTCTTCAAACAGTCTCTTTGTTTGAGGTGATTTTATTTCACGGCCTTTAAATCTTATTGTACCTTTTTCTTTTTTCCTAAGTCCTGTAAGTACTTCTGATAATTCAGTTTGACCGTTACCATCAACCCCAGCGATCCCAAGTATTTCACCTTCTTTAACAGAAAATGTTGTTCCATTTAATGCCATTAAATCTCTGCTATTTTTAGCATATAAGTCTTCTACCTCTAACACTATATCTCCTGGATTAGCTTTTTGTTTATTAACTTCAAGGATAACTTCTCTACCGACCATCATATTAGCAAGTTCATTAGTAGTGGCAGAGTCAGTATCAATTGTATTGATAACTTTACCACTTCTAATAACAGTAACACGGTCAGCAATAGCTTTTACCTCTTTTAATTTATGAGTAATAAAGATAATTGATTTACCTTCATTTGTTAAACTTTCCATAATACTAACTAGTTCTTCAACTTCCTGTGGAGTTAAAACAGCAGTAGGCTCATCTAAAATTAATATATCTGCCCCCCTATAAAGAGTTTTTAAGATTTCAACTCTCTGCTGCATTCCAACAGAAATATCTTCAACTTTTGCCTTTGGGTCAACATTTAACCCGTACTGTTTAGAAATTTCTTCAACTTTTTTATTTGCTGTTTTATAATCAATCATACTATTTTTAGTAGGTTCCATTCCCAGTACAATATTCTCTGTTACTGTAAAGGGAGGAACTAACATAAAGTGCTGATGAACCATACCGATTCCATGTTTAATTGCTACATTTGGATTAGTAATATCAACCTTTTTTCCATCTATTAATATATCACCTTCATCGGCTTTAAGAAATCCATATAAGCAATTCATCAAAGTAGTTTTACCTGCACCATTTTCACCTAATAAGGCATGTATTTCACCTTTTTCAAGCTCAAAATCTACATTATCATTTGCGATAACGCCCGGGAATTTCTTTGTAATTCCCTTCATTTCAACTGCCAGGTTATTACTAGCTGCCATTGTTGTCGATCCTCCTTATTAAAATATTAATTATTATTATTATTAAAATATTCCTCTAAATCTTCTTCATCAATTAAAACTTTTCTAGGTTTTGACCCTGCATATTGGCCAACAATTCCTTCTTCTTCCATCATATCTATTAATCTTGCTGCTCTGGAGTGTCCAATATGTAGCCTTCTCTGCAGCATAGATATGGAAGCTCTATACTGTACTACTAATTTAACTGCATCTTCATATAGTTCGTCTTTTTCTTCAGCTAGTTTATTGATTTCTACTTCACTTAATTCATCTAAGTTCACTTCAAAATCATCTTCGTTTTCCTTTTGATCTTTTAAAAAGTCTACTACATCAATAATTTCATCATTAGTAATAAGCGCTCCTTGAATCCTCACAGGTTTTTTGTAATCTACTGGATAAAAGAGCATATCTCCATTACCTAGTAACTTTTCTGCCCCCCCCATATCTAATATAGTTCTAGAATCAGTCTGTGAAGATACGGCAAATGATATTCTACTCGGTATATTTGCCTTAATTAAACCAGTTATAACATCGACAGATGGTCTCTGTGTAGCTACAACAAGGTGAATACCTGCTGCTCTGGACATCTGAGCCAATCTACAGATATTATCTTCTACCTCATTAGCAGCGACCATCATTAAATCTGATAACTCGTCAATTATAACTACTATATATGGTAATTTATCCTCTTCTTTTTCCACCTTGGAATTGTATGTTTCAATACTGTTTGTTCTGCTATCAGAAAATAGTTCATACCTTTTATCCATCTCTTGAACTACAAACTTTAAAACGTTTGAAGCTTTTTGCGGATCAGTAACCACAGGTGAGAAAAGATGAGGTAAACCCTCGAAATTAATTAACTCGACTTTCTTTGGATCTATTAAAATCAATTTAACTTCTTTAGGAGAAGCTTTATATAATAAGCTTGTTATAATACTTCCCATACAAACACTTTTACCAGACCCGGTTGCACCTGCTATTAATAAGTGAGGCATTTTGGCTAAGTCAGTTACTATGGGATCACCTTCAATACCCCTACCTAAAGCAAGTGTTAACTTACTTTCAGCAGACTGAAATTTATCAGTAGATAAGATATCTCCTAATCTAACTAAAAGATTATTTTGATGAGGCACCTCAATTCCCACAGCAGATTTGCCCGGAATCGGTGCTTCAATTCTAACATCTGGTGCAGCTAAAGCTAAAGATATATCGTCTGCTAAATTAACAATCTTACTTACCTTAACTCCAGTAGCAGGTTGAATCTCATATCGAGTAATTGTTGGACCATGACTTACTTCTTTTACTTCTGCTTTAACACCAAAACTAGCAAGTGTTTCTTCTAACAGTTCACCTTTGTTCTCTAATCTTATCTTATTATTATCTGAATGGTTTAAAAGATCTAAAGTTGGTAGTCTAAAACCATCTAAAGACTTTGTATTACTTCCTTTTGATTTTTTATCTTTTATTTCAAACTCCTGTAGACTTTCTTTAGAAGTATTTTCTTTTGATTTTTGTTTCTTAGATTTTTTAACTCTTTTTTTCTTTTTATCTTTTTTACTTTTCTTAGTTTTTGTATTTATTGAACTTTGGTTGGAAGTTTTGTTAGCATATTTTTGATTACTTTTCTTTTTCTTATTCTCACTAAACAGATTATCATACATATTTCCTAGAGTATTTTTAATATTATGTATTTTATCGATAATACTTTGTTTAAGTTTACTAAAAAATGAATGCAGTAATATATCTGTCCATAATAAAAATCCAATCAGTGCTAACGCTGAAAGGATAATATAGGAGCCGATCTTTCCTAAACCTTTTAAAAGCAGCCAGCTTATTGAACCCCCAACTACTCCTCCTCCACTTCTTAAAAAGATATAATTGTTTAATAATGAAGGGTGATTAATAAGATGAATTAAGGTAATAATTGTTAAATATAGTAATACAAAACCAAACACTTTTAAATTAAATTTAAATGTTTTATTACGGATAAGGAATATCCCCCACAAAAAAAGCATGAAAGGTAGTATGTATACTCCGTGTCCGATTACAAATCTAAAAATGTTTACTATCTTATCACCTATTAAGCTGCGGTATCCTAAGTATATTGAGAGAAAAAAGAATATACTAAATGCTGTAATCATAATACCAAGTATCTCATTTTTTCTTTTTTCTATTTTAGTTAGTTCAGTATTTTTTTGCTTTGACAAGACCTTCACCTCAACTATATATATTCAATAAAATTTAAAATATTCCTTCATATAATAAAATGATAGCACCTATTATCCAGAGATAATATGAGAAATAAATTAGCTTTTTACTCTTTAATATGTATATAAAGTATTTAATTGCTAAATAACCTGAAATTACAGCACTGATCATACCTAAAACAATTGCTAAAGTATTAAAATTGCTTACTCCTTGACTAAATGCATCATTAATTTTTAGAAGACCTGCTCCTCCGATAACCGGTATTGATAGGATAAATGAAAACTTAGCTGCATCTTCCTTTTTTAATCCTTGAACCAAAGAAGCTGTTATTGTGCTTCCAGAACGTGATATACCTGGTATAATTGCCATACCTTGAGCAATACCTACTAAGACTGCATTTAACCATTTAAAGTTAGTAATCTCTTTATCATAATTAGCTAACCGATCACCGATTAGTAATATAAATCCGGTTATTATAAGCATAATTGCAGTACTAACTGTTGAAGCAAATAAATTTTCAAAGAAGTCCTCAAAAAATATACCTATTAGTGCTGTTGGTATTGAAGCGACAATTATTAAGAAGATGAAATGCCTTTTATTTTTTTTAAAAAAAAGTATTTCTTTTATATCCTTCCAAAATATTATTAATACTGGAATTAGAGTTCCAAAGTGTAATAATACTGTTATTAACAGTTGATTTTCTTTTATTCCAAATATCTTTTGCATAATAACTAAATGTCCTGAACTACTTATAGGAAGAAATTCAGTTAAACCTTGAATTAATCCTAATACAATGATTTTTATTATTTCCATTTTACTTCCTCCGATATATGTAATTTAAAGGGATGAGTATTAAATACCCATCCCTTTGTAGTTTCTTTTATATTATATTTCCATAATGATTGGCATTATCATGGGTTTTCTATGAATACGGCTGTATATATAGTTATTTAATGAATCTTTAATTGTTGATTTTAACTTTGACCATTCAGTTACATTATTATCCTCACACTCTTTAAGTGCTTGTCTAACTCTTTCCTGAGCATCTGAGATTAACTTTTCAGATTCACGGATATAGACAAAACCTCTAGTTATTATATCAGGTCCTGCTTTAATTTTACCGTTTTTATCAATAGTTACTACAACAATCAAAATACCATGTTCAGATAACATTTTTCTATCTCTTAGAACTATGTTACCAACATCCCCTACACCAAGTCCATCAACTAAAACATCACCAGCAGTGATATTTCTTAGTTTTTCAACCTTTTCAGAACCAAACTTTATTACATCACCAATCTCTGAAATATAGATATTATCTTTTGGTATACCTACCTTTTCAGCTAATTCAGCATGTTTGTGTAGATGTCTGTATTCTCCATGTGTTGGTACAAAGTATTTTGGTTTTACTAAGTTTAACATAAGTTTTAATTCTTCCTGGCTAGCATGTCCTGAGACATGAACACCTGAAATATCTTCATATATTACATTTGCTCCTCTTTTAAAGAGCTGATTAATAGTTTGTCCAACAAACTTTTCATTACCAGGAATAGCATTTGCTGAGATAACTACAGTATCACCTTTTCTGATATTTATATGGTAGTGATCCCCTCTTGCCATTCTTGTTAATGCAGCCATAGGTTCTCCCTGGCTACCAGTTGTAAGTAAAACAACCTTATCATTAGGTAGGTTACTAATATCTCTAATATCAAGTATTACATCCTCAGGAATAGTTAGATAACCTAGTTCTCGAGCTGTTTTAACATTTTCTATCATACTTCTTCCTGTAAAAGCAATCTTTCTATTATACTTCATTGCAGCATCTGCAATCTGTTGTACTCTGTGTATATTAGAAGCAAAGGTTGCTACAACGATTCTATCTCTTGTCTCTCTAAAGATTTCATCAACTGTACCACCTACAACCTTTTCAGATAAAGTGTAACCTTTTCTTTCTGCATTAGTACTATCAGAAAACAGTGCTAATACTCCAGGATCAGAATCTCCCAGTTCTGCTAACTTGTGAAAGTCTGCTACTTCACCATCAATAGGAGTTTGATCAAATTTAAAGTCACTTGCATAAACAATTGGTCCTTCAGGAGTATGAATCGCAAGTGCACATGTATCTGCAATACTATGATTCATCCTTATAAAATCTATATTCCTTGAACCAACCTGATAAGATTTACCAGGTGTAACGACCTTTAATTTTCTCTTTCCTTTTAAATTGTGTTCCTTTAAGTTACCTTGAAGTAACCCTAAGGTTAATTTTGTTCCATAAACAGGAACATCAAGTTCTTTTAATAAATAAGGTAATGCTCCAATATGGTCTAAGTGACCATGTGTTAAAACAATCCCTTTAATCCTATCCTTATTTTCCATCACATACGTAAAATCAGGTATTACTAAATCTATACCTAACAAATCATCCTCAGGAAACTTTACTCCTGAATCGATTATTATAATTTCATCATCCATTTCAAACAACATCATATTCTTACCGATCTCTCCAACTCCACCTAGTGGTGTAATTGTAATATCGGAATGTTTATCTTTAGCCAAATTCGTCACCTCCATGGTTAGTATATTTGTACCGTATATTGTAAGCTGTGTTATATTTAGTATTATATTAATATATTTAATACATTATTATTTAATTAATCCAGCTTCTTTAAGTACTTTGGCTAATATTTCTCTTTTTTCTTTTTGTAATCTGTATAACGGTGGTCTTGGTATACCTGCATCAAAACCAGTTAAGTTTAGTGCTTCTTTAACCGGAATCGGATTTGTATCAATAAACATTGCATTATATACAGGTATTAACTCCTTATTAATTTCTCTTGCCTTTACAGGATTACCTGATTTAAATGAGGTAATCATTTCTTTTATTTTACTTGCTGCAACATGTCCAGCTACACTTACTACACCTTCTCCACCTAAAGACATAATAGGTAGTGTAAGCATGTCATCTCCACTGTAAATATAGAAATCTTCCTTTCCAATTAGACTAATTTCAGCTACCTGACCTAAGTCTCCACTAGCTTCTTTGATTGCAATAATATTTTCAATCTCAGCTAATTTTTTAATTGTATCAGCTTCCATATTACGTGAAGTTCTTGATGGTACATTATACATCAAAATTGGTAAATCAATACTTTCTGCTATCTCCTTGAAGTGATTGTATAATGCATACTGTGGTGGTTTATTATAGTATGGTACTACAATCATAACACCATCTACACCAATTTCTTTTGCCTCTTTTGATAACTTAATACTAGCATCTGTTGAATAAGAACCAGTACCAGCTACAACATTTACTTCTTCTCCAACCTCGTCTACAACTGTTCTTAAGATTTCTAACTTTTCTTTGTGGTTAAGTGTTGGAACTTCTCCAGTTGTACCTAAAACTACAAGTCCATCATTTCCTTCATCAACCAAATTTCTTGCTAACTTTCTCACCTTATCAAAATCTACTTTTAAATTTTTATCAAAGGGTGTAGCCATTGCTGTTAATAAATTTCCAAAACTTTTGTACATATTTTTAACCTCCAATTGTATTTAAATTAAAGGCATCATGAAGGGCGTTCAGAGCCTTTATTTTATCCTTTTGTTTAATTAAACAAGATATTACTGTATGAGAGTCAGTAGTCTGATATATCCTTATACCAGATTCATGTAAGGCGTTAACAATCTTAGCCATTATTCCAGGCTGACCTGTCATTCCTCCACCTACCACAGAAATTTTAACATAGTTTTCATTGATTTTAAAATCAAAGTTGTACTTTTTTAAAATATTTTCTGTATGCTCTCTTTTTTCATTATTAATTACAAATGAAATTACCGATTCCCTGATATTGATAAAGTCAACACTTATATTTTGATCAGCTAAAAGCTGAAATACATAAAGACCATTGTCATAATTTATCTTGTGATTTGCTGATATTTCTACATAAAAAATATCTTCACGACTTGCTAGTCCGGTTATTGGTGTTAGTTTTGCTTGGTCTCCCTTACTATCAATTTCAGTTCCACTGTTATTATTAAAAGTAGATTTGATTCTAATCGGAATTTCATTTTTCATGGCTATTTCAGCTGCAGCAGGATGAATTACCTTTGCCCCTTGATAAGCTAATTCACTTGCTTCAGTATAGTTTGCTTTTTTAAGAAACTTAGCATTTCTGACATACTTAGGATCTCCAGTTAAAAGTCCATCAACATCTGTATAAATTTCTATCATCTCTGCAGATATACTTGCAGCAATTATTGAAGCAGTTGTATCACTTCCACCTCTACCTAAAGTGGTTATTTCACCGTTTGCGCTTATTCCCTGAAAACCAGCAATTACAGGAACAATATCGTTATTTAAAAGATCAATAATTTTTTCGGGATTAACATTTAAAACTTTAGAATTACAATAGGTTTCATCAGTTAAAATACCTGCTTGGGCACCGGTAAGAGCACGTGCATTAATTCCTTTATCTTTTAAATTTTGGGCCATAACTACAGAAGAAATAACTTCTCCACATGACATAATCAAGTCTTTTTCTCGATTATCAAAATCTTTATTTATCGTTTTAGCTAATTCAATTAAGGTATCGGTTGCATAAGGTGAACCCTTACGGCCAATAGCTGATACAACTATAACCGGTTTTTTCCCTTTGTTTAACTTTTCTTTTATTCTATCTATGGCAGCATTTCTACTCTTTTTATCTTTAAGTGAAGTACCACCGAACTTTAAAACAACAGTAGACATTGTTTTCCTCCATTATATTAAATTACTTTTAATCATATATTCTGCAATTTGAACTGCATTTAAAGCTGCACCTTTTCTAATATTGTTTCCTACAACCCACATTTCTAATGCATTTTCATTATGCAGATCTTTTCTTACCCTACCTACTAATATTTTATCATCTTTTTCAGACATAATTGGAGTAGGGTAATGATCATCTTCAGGTTTGTCAATAAGCTTAATATTTTCATCACTTGATAATAAATATTGAATTTCTTCTAAATCGACCTTGTTATCTAATTCAACATGTACACTTTCACTGTGTCCATAGACAACAGGGATTCTTACAGCTGTTGCCGTTACTTTAAGTTCAGGATCATCAAAGATTTTTTTGCTTTCTCGATTTAATTTTAATTCTTCCTCAGTATATCCATTATCATTTACTTTGTCAATTAATGGAATTGCATTAAAAGCAATCTGGTGAGGATAAACTTTGGGCTTTATATCTTTTCCTTCTAAATATGCTTTAGACTGTTCTTTAAGTTCTTCTATTGCTTTAAGTCCAGTACCTGAAACTGCTTGATAAGTACTGACTAATACTTTATTTATTTTAAACTTCTTTTTTAAAGGATTTAATGCGATAACCATCTGTATTGTAGAACAGTTCGGATTAGCAATAATACCACTGTGTTCTTTTGCTGCTTCTGAATTTATTTCAGGGACCACTAGAGGTACTTCATCATCCATTCTATAAGCATTACTATTATCAATTACTAAAGCACCTTCATAAACAGCCTGTGGTACGAACTTTTTAGAGTTTCCACTTCCAATACTAAATAAAGCAATATCTATATCTTCAAAAGTACCTTTTTGAACACTTTCGATTACATATTCTTTATCTTTAAAATTAATTTTTTTTCCTGCTGAACGAGGTGAAGCAATAACTTTAAGATTTTTAATCGGTAAGTCAAATTCTTCTAAAATTTTAAGCATTTCAGTACCGACAGCACCTGTTGCTCCCACAACTGCAATATTATATTCTTTCATCTTAGATGCTCCTTTCTTTAAATGTCCATAATTTCATCTAAACCGTAAACCAAACCATCATACTCATCAACCTTGTTTACAGCTAACTTAATACCGGGCATAAAAGATTCTCTGTTAATTGAGTCGTGTCTAATCTTTAAAGTCTGTCCTTTTCCACCAAAGATTACTTCCTGATGAGCTACTAAACCTTGTAATCTCACACTGTGAATATGAATATCATCAAATTCTGCACCTCTTGCACCTTCTAGATTTTCAATAAACTTACGGTTTATTTTGCTTTCATCTTTCGTTCTATTTTCAGCTATCATTTCTGCTGTTTTTACAGCTGTACCAGATGGTGCATCCATCTTTCCATCATGGTGTAGTTCAATGATTTCTGCCTGATTGAAAAATTTAGCTGCTTTTTTGGAAAACTCCATCATCATAACTGCTCCTAAAGCAAAGTTGGGCGCAATCATTATTGAAGTATCATACTCGTCAGCCCATTTTCTTACTTGTTTAAGGTCATCTTGCTTAAAACCGGTTGTTCCAACAACCATATTAGTTCCTGTTTTGACAACATTTTTAATATTATCCATTACTACTTCTGGATTAGTAAAATCTATTACTACATCAGCATCCTTATCTTCAATTTCTTCAACTAGATTATCATTTATATATAGTTCTTTTTTACTTTTTATATTTATAAATTTAAATAAATCTTTTCCTTTACTGACTACATCAACTGCACCAACTAGTTCAAAATCGTCTTCATTGACAACCATTTTACAGATTGTTTTACCCATTCTTCCTAATGCTCCACTTACTATAACTCTTTTTTTAGACAATATACTCACCTTATCCTTTTAATTCGGTTTCTTGTTGTTTGATTTTTCCATAGTAATTTGTTCCCCAGACACCAATAATTATCAGAACTGCACCAACTATTTGAAACCAGTAAAACGGTTCATTTCTAATAAAAACACCAGCTAATATTGAAACAACTGTAGTCAAGTTAGCAAATACTGCTGACTGTGAAGCTGGCAGTTTAGATAATGTATAGTTAACAAAAAAGAAGGCTAATACTGAAGATAATATACCTAAATAAATTACCGGAATTAAAACCTTCATATTTGTTAAGGGATCTATGTAATTCGATAATGTTGTTGATTTTGTTGACAAGAGTATTATATTAAAAACAACAGCTGCAATTGTCATCATAAAGTATGTAATAACTTCTGGTTTAAAATCAACCGACATCTTTCGTGACATAATATTATAGATACCGGCCATAATTACTGCACCACCGATTAAAGCCATACCTAAAAAGTTTCCACTTATTTCAGTACTGCTTTTCATGATGGTTATAAAAATTACTCCAGCAACTGATAATACTATATATATGGTCTGTTTTTTACCAGGTATTTCATTTAAGAAAAAGATTGCTAAAATAGTTACAACTACTGGAATCAATGAAATCAACAGTCCAGCTTCTGATGATGTTGTATAGTTCATACCTGTTGTTTCAAATACAAAGTATAAAATTGGTTGAGCTAAGGCAATAATAAACAAATACTTAACTTTTTTTAACTTAACACTTATTTTAAATACTCCCAAAAGCCATAATATGTTAACTAAAAGGGCGGCTACTAAAAACCTATATCCCATAAGTTGAAAAGGACCAATTAATTCTAATGCCTCTTTTGTATACATAAATGAAAAACCAAATATAGTACTAAATAGTAGTCCAGATATATATGGTAGAATTTTCTTCATTTATAAAAAACTCCTTTGATTAATTGTCTCTTGGTGGCCAAGGACCGTAATATTGATAATAATCTACCTTAATTCCTCCATTATATAACTTTCTGCGTTTTGATGCTTCTTTTCCAAATACTTTTTCAAAGTCTTCATATGCAGTTATTATATAATATGACCAGGTATCTAAAGGTAGTAGTTTTTCTCCCATTATGCTATATAGTTTTTCTATTTCTTTTTTATCAGACATACGCATCCCATATGGAGGGTTTCCAATAATATATCCATACTTACGGTTTGTTGAAAAGTCTTTAAAGTCCATCTGTTGAAAATGGATTATATCATCCACACCGGCATGTTTGGCATGATATCTGCCCATAGTTACCATATCTTCATCAATATCATAACCAGCTATTAATCTAGGGTCTAAATCTTTTTTAATCTTACTTTTAGCCTCTTCTTTAACTTCTTTTATATCACTGTTATTTATTAAAGGCCATTTTTCAAAATCAAAGTCTCTATTTAATCCTGGTGCAATGTTTTTAGCCATAAGTGCTGCTTCAATTGGAATTGTACCTGAACCGGAAAATGGATCAATTAATATACGGTCTGAATTCCATTTACTTAAAGTTATCATACCTGCAGCAATTGTTTCCTGGAGAGGAGCAGTTGAGCTTAAAGATCTGTATCCTCTTTTATGCAGACCTGTTCCACTTGTATCAATAGTTAAAGTAGCTGTATCTTTATATAGTGCGACCTCTATTTTATATGTAGGTCCATCTTCATCAAACCAGGATGTATTGTATCTTTCTTTTAAACTGTCTACAATAGCCTTTTTTGTTATGGATTGACAGGTGGGTACATGATGCAGCTGTGATTTAACAGATTTACCTGATACAGGAAAGTGTGCATCTTTGGGTAGAAACCAATCCCAGGGCAGTTCTTTTGTTTTTTCATAAAGTTCATCAAAATCAATTGCTTCAAACTCTCCTACTTTTATCTGTACACGTTCAGCAGATCTAAGCCATAAGTTTGATTTACAAATATCTTTTTCATTTCCTTTAAATTCCACTTTACCGTTTGAAACATCTAAGTCACTAAATCCTAACTTTTTAACCTCATCTTTAACTACTCCTTCCATTCCAAAGGTAGTAGTTGCTATTAAATTATACTGAGTCATCTATTTTATTCCATTCCTCTCTTAGAATACCAAAAAATACTTCGTTATGGTACTTACCATCATAATATCTATTATTTCTTTTTTCTCCTTCTTTTGTAAAACCTAACTTTTTATATAGATTAATTGCTCTTTCATTATAGTCCCAACAAGATAGTTCAATTCTATTTAAATTTAAATTGTTAAACCCAAAGTCCATCATTACTTCCATTGCTTCAGTCCCAATTCCTTTAGAGGCATTATTCATATCTCCTATAACTAAGGCAATCTCAGCACAACGGTTTTTATGATCTACTTCTACAAAATCAATTTGTCCTAGGTAATCTCCAGTCTCACGATCAGAGATTACAAACCCATGCCAATCCTCACTCATTGTCATTTCTAAATAATCTTTTACCTGTGTTCTTGATTGAGGGTATAAATATCTATCTGATAAAAAATATACTATTTCACGATCATTTATCCAACCCATGATGTTTTCTAAATCATCTTGCTGATACTCTCTTAACATAATATTTTCTCCATAAATACGACCCATTATATCACCTCGATTTTATTGTTTTAAAGTTATACCTTTATCTTCCATATTATTTAATATTATTTGAAGTTTATCCTGATTACCTTCGATTGCTTTAGACCCTGATAGGATAACTGTTGTATCAAACCCTCTTTTTGCTGCATCTTCAGCAGTATACTTTACACAGACATCTAATGCAAGTCCAACAATACATACTTTATCTATATCAAGTCCTTTTAAATAGGCTTCTAAACCTAAATCAGTTCCATCATTTTCCTGAAATGCAGAATAGCTATCAACCTTTTTATTGTATCCTTTTCTAATTATCAAATTAAAACGTTCAGTATTTATATCAGGATGAAAATCTGCACCTTTTGTATTTTGCAGACAGTGATCAGGCCATAAAACAGTATTTATTCCATTACTATCATAAGTAGTAAAAGGTTTTCTATTATGAGTACTTGCAAAACTATTATGTGTTTTTAAATGCCAATCTTGAGTTCCAACTATTTTTTTATATCTACCTGAAGCCATTAGATTATTTATCTTATTATTAATCTCATCAGCTTCTGGTACAGCTAATGCCCCACCAGGATAGAAGTCATTTTGTAGATCCACAACTATTAAAGCACGGCTCATAAATTAGTTATCCCCCTTTAATATTTAATTGTAAAAGAACTAAAATCTCCTTGATAACTTTCATTTTTAACTTCTATATCATCTACATTAGCAAAGCGAGATCCTTTTTTTAACTTTGATTCAAGTTGTTTTACAGTACTTTTATCTCCTTCAATAACTGTTTCAACACGACCATCGTATAGATTTTTAACCCAACCATTAACCCCGAGCTGTTGGGCATTTTGTCTTGTGAAAGCTCTAAAACCAACACCTTGTACCCGACCAGATATAAATATATGTTTCCTTACTTTATCATCCATGAGTTATTGCACCTCCATAGATGTATATTTTATATCCTTACTATTTTTGTTAATTATAACAGATATATAGGGTTAAAACAAGAAAGGAACTTTAACTTTGGAAGGATTTACAACTATTTTTTTTGAATAATATTATTCAAATTATTAAAAGTTGATTACTTATCTACTATTAAAGTATGTTATTAAAAATCTCAGGAGAAATATTAAAAAAAACAGTTGGAAAATTCCAACTGTTTAATTCTTAATATTATATGAAGATATTTTTTTAGAATAAGCCGTCTCTTTTTATTAACTGTAACAAATCAGAATTATTAGGCTTTTCTTGTAATATTTTAAAGCCCTGTTGTTTATAAAAATCAGTTAAAACTTTCTTTTCTTCACATTCAACAATTAAAATTCTCCCTCCAACCAAATTTTGACTTTGTTCGATTATATCAAAAGCATAATTTAGAATTTTTTTCCTGTAATATCATTTTTATATTTATCATTTTTACCAAGTTGTGCAATTAAATATCCTATAATAAAATCTCTATTTTTAGTAATTCCATCTATTTTCTTGATTTTACTATTAGAGACATCTTTAGAAAAATATGCTAATATTTCTTGGTTTTTTAAAAATAAATTTTCATCTATAACAAAAAATGTCCTTGTTATATCTTTATCTTCAAGCAATAAAGCAGTACTTGGATACCCCCGTTTATCTTTATTTAGAAAATTTTCAACATCTTTATTTTTATTACAACTAAAAGAGGAAATGGCCTTTTCCTAAATACCCATTTTGCTAGGTTTTTTTGAGACCATTTCCCATAATGTTTTTAAAGACAGTAATTTTAGATATTCTCTAATATTTCTTTACCTTTTTTTAGTTCATTTTGTACATTTATTTTAGGGGTATGATTTTTATTATTTTTATTTTCTAATTCATTAATTAATTTATCCATTGCTTCATCTGATTCGATTATGATTTTATTATAAATAGAAGATGTAGCCATAGTGTTGCCTCCTTTAAATAATCTATATCTCTTTATTATCTACTGTTTATATTTTAACATATTGTTTTAAAAGTGTAAATAATATTTGATAAATAGGTATTGTCAAATCAGTATTTGTTGCAATTTAAGCTTGCTATTTCATTTCAAATATTATTATTTTTATTTAATATATGTAAAGTGATAAAATATTTCAAAATTAAATATTTAATTTTCCTGTTCTTTAAGTTTTTTTGGGATATTATCCTCTGTTATCTTATAGATCTCACCATACTTAATATTTTTCTCTTTACATAATTTTCTTACCTCTTGTAATTGGTTTTTAAAGATTCTACAAGCATATCCACAGGAATCGCTTAACTTAGAAGGAACAGGTACCATCTTGGTTTCTATGCCTTCTTTTTTACAATAATTTTCAAATTTAAATGCCATAGCTGTTATTTTAAATGTTATTAAATATCTATTATCATCCATTAACTGTTCCACCTCTGATATGTATATACTTTAAGATTAATTTTCATATTTATTGTATTAAATTGTTTACTATAATACAAATTTTATTTTATTTTTTAAATATCATACTTACCTTCAAGTAAGCTTGGATCATATGCTGCACTCCTACTAGGACATTTTTTTCTAGGACAAACTTGACAGTTTTCAAAGTTTGTTTCAGTTGGATAAACCATACCAGAAACAGACTTTTGTGGTAACATTAAAGAACTATCGGTTAATTCTACTCCTATTTCTTCTTTAGGATCTCCTAATAGTTTAAAAAGCTTTTTTTGTTCTGTAATAGACCAATCAATTAAAGAACCGGGATTCATTCTTGAAGATAAACCAGGTAAGTACTTATTATCTATTTCCTTTAAAACATATTCTAAGGCTTTTCTCAATGCCTCTTCCTGGATCATAGATAACCAGTAGTTCTCTAACATATCACCTTCATTTTCTTTTGCCCAGTCATTTAATTCTACTCCACAGGTTACAATATATAGTATTACTTTATGAACATCTTTTAAGTTCACACTCATTATCTTGCTTTTAAACTCTTGGTCTTCTATTTTTATATTGTTATCCTTTATTTCATCAATAAAGACCTGTCTGTACATTGCTTTAGGATTTCCAATCTCATTAGCCTCATTTATATATTCTTTAATCTTATCAACTGCCTTATGGTCTTTATCTAACTTGATAGAATCTAAAAAACTATCTAATTTAATATTAAAAGGAATATTTTTCTTTATAATACTTCCCATAATTCATCAGTCCCCTTTTAAAAGTTCATAGAATTAATATATTCGGTTTGAAACTCTTTATTAACAGAAAGCTCTATATACTTTACCTTTTCTTTAATAGCTAAAGCTCTTTTTTTAGCTTTTTGATTTAAAAGATATATCTTGGCACCTGTTCCTGCTCCATTACCAATTTGAATAATTTTATCTTTTAAACATTCCGGAATCATTTTTATGAAACAGGCATTATCAGGATTAATATAGTTTCCAAAACCACCAGCTATAAATACTCTATCTAGATTTTCAGCCTTTAAATTAGTTTCTTGTAATAGAATTTCTATACCAGCTGCAATTGCTCCTTTAGCAAGCTGAACTTCTCTAATATCTTTTTGGGTTAAGTAAATTGTTTGATCAGTACTTTTATTTTTAGTTATTCTAATCGCATTTTGATCTTTATACTTACCAACATAATTCTTTTTCCAAGCGGTAAAATCCTCTTGATCTGTAATTTTACCTGAAGATTCAATAAAACCGTGTTTGAAAAATTCTGCTATCATATCTAAAAGTCCTGAACCACAGATCCCAATCGGTGGTTGATTATTAATAGTTTTAAAATTAAACTTTTCATTTTTTATTTCAAATTTAGATATTGCACCAGATACTCCCGCAGAACCAAAGGTGATGTTAGCCCCTTCAAAAGCGGGTCCTGCTGCTGCAGAACATGATACAATCTTATCCTTTTTATTTAAAACAATCTCTCCATTTGTACCTATATCGATCATCAAGTTATTACCCTTTAGTTTATCAATATTGATTGTTAACATATCTCCGGTGATATCTGCTCCTACATAGCCGGATATTGCGGGTAATATAAAGATTAACCCTTTTTTATTGATATTTAGGTTAACATCATTCGTCTTAAGTTTTATTTCATCAGTAAAAGTAGGTATATAGGGAGATTTAGCAATTGATAATGCATCAATACCTGCTAGAAGATGAAGCATTATTGTATTACCAACAATAGTCATTTTATAAATATCATCATTGTTTAAGTTTGTTTGTTCTATTAATTCATCAATTCCTTGATTTAAAGCATCAATTACTGCATCTTGCATTTTCTTTATACCATTTTCATTATTATTTGTGTAGTTAATTCTTGAAATTACATCTGCACCAAACTTTTTTTGTGGGTTATAAAAAGAATTTACCCCTATTTCCTCACCGGTAGATAAGTTAATCAGATAGATAACAATGGTTGTTGTTCCGATATCTACTGCTAGACCATAATAATCTTTCTTTGTATCTTTAGTTATATCTATAATATTTTTGTTATGTGTAAAAACAGAGAATAGTTTTCTTTTATTAATATTAGCTAGCTTTATAATTCCATCATACTCAATATTATCTGTATTTGTTTTATTAAAAATCCTTTTTAAATAGTCTTTTTGATTATTGATATTTACATCTTCAAACTTAATATTATGTTTTATTAGATCAAGATCTTTATCTAATTCAGTCAGGGTGCCATCGGTCATTACTGTAATATCTTGTTTTTGATCATAAATTACTTCAAAATCACTCTTTATTTTATACATACAACTTAATCGATAACCTTCATTGATCTCTTTTATATCTAAAAATTCTTGTTCTGCTTTAGTAGGAGAATTAATATTTCCTTTTAACTTTAGTTTACACTTACCACAGATTCCTACTCCTCCACAGTATGCATTAATATCATAATCATTTTGTAATAATACTTTTAATAGATTTTCATTATCAGCACATTTTATTTCTTCAACTTGCTCTTTTGTCCTTACTGTGACAGTATATGACATCTTTATCCCCCTGACATAGTTGTTATGAGTTATTATTAATAATTTCCATTTTAATTAGATCTTTTTTAGATAGTAGTTTTATAAAATAGGTATAAAGGGCAACATTAATTGGTTCACCAACTACTTTAGGAATCATCGATACTTTTAAAGGTATTTCAAATAACATCTTTAAAAAGATAGGAACTAAGATTACTGAAGATATAATTTGTCCGGTAAAGATTGCAATAAATAAAGTTAAGTAAGTAATCTTTTTATTAAAAACATAAAACATTATTACTCCAGGAATAAATCCCGTTAAAAATGCAGTAAATGTAAAATGAGGCATATAGGCACCGATTGGATTTATAAAATAACCTATTAGATCAGATAATGCACCTATAAGTCCACCAGCTGCTGGACCAAGCATTATACCGCCAAAGATTATGGGAAGTGATCCAAAACCGATTCTAATCCCTTCTACTCCTCCTATAGCCATCCTAAAACTTAATAATCTTGTTAAGATAATAGCTAAAGTTACTAGAAAAGACGAATAAACCATTTTTTTAATAGAATAATTTTTCATTATTTTTAAAAGCTCCTCTCTGCTTTATAATTTCAGTTATTATAAAATATATTTGGGAGCACTTTTTAATTGTTTTCTAAGAAATCATTTATATATTTGGCATATTTAACAAAATCGTCTAAGCTATTATTTAATACTTTAATTATTATATTGGTTTCAACATCTGCATATTCATGAACTAATACATTTCTAAAACCAGCCATACCTTTGATTTTATTCCCAAAATGTTCTGGTAATATATTTTCATTTACTAATTTTTTGAAAACGTCACTATACTTTTCAATGACAATACCTTTTTCAGATAAAATATGTGTACCTATATCAAGTATAGTTTGTATAGAGAGTTGAAGACCTCTTTCTACTATCCAAAGTTTATCAAGATCATTTTCTAATTCTTCCTTATTTATATTTTCATATTTTCTTAATTGTTTTAAGTATTTGTTTAAATCTCTTAATTTGTTGTTAATTACTTTTTGATCGGTCATATTATCCTCTCCCATACTTACCATTTTTAATTGATTCTTTTAAATATTGATCCTGAATATTTCTAGTTGGTAAAAAGTCTAGATATGTCTTCATTACTTTTTCATGAAAATTAATTCTTTTTTCATATGATTTGGTAAAAAGTAATTTCCCATCTTTTAATACATTATAAGCAAGAATATTGGTGACTTCATTTAAAATAATTAAATCAATATCTTTATCAACAAATGATTGGAGTTCAGTTATTAATTCACTTCTGTAACCAAAGGTACCACTTTCTGGTTTTTTGCTTTTATCAATGTATATTGCTATATCAATATCACTAAGTTTATTTTCATTACCTTTTGCATATGACCCATAAAGGTATGCAAATATAACTTCATTTCTTTGATATAAATATTTTTTTATTTTTTCCACTTTCAAATCACCTCAATATAGATTATATTTATTATTACAATTATATATATTTACTAGTTTATTATATCAAATTGCTGGGAAAATAAAAATAATATGTGTGTTTTATTTATATATAGCAAAGAGTGACAGAGAGTTAATATTAGTTTTTACTCTGTCACTCCTATCTTTATATATTTAAAACAGTCCTGATATCTTTCCATTTTCATCGATGTCTATATCTTCAGCTGAAGGTCTTTTTGGTAATCCAGGCATCTTAAGTACCGGTCCTGTTGAGGGTACTAAAAAGCCTGCTCCTGCTGATAAGGTTACCTTTGATACTGATACTGTAAAGTCTTTCGGTCTACCCTTTAACTCCGGTTTGTCTGAAATAGAGTTTTGGGTCTTGGCCATACAGATCGGTAACT
>Ga0306868_1000478_pt1 | contig 26212 bp, 23 predicted proteins | sample AntRauTorckE6832_FD_190411 | JGI IMG/M metagenome (GOLD analysis project Ga0306868, IMG submission 190411) | Saline lake microbial communities from Rauer Islands, Antarctica - Metagenome Torckler E6 #832 (v2) (version 2) | ecosystem: Environmental > Aquatic > Non-marine Saline and Alkaline >... | reverse complement strand
GTAACCATCAATAAGTGAATTCTTCATCCGAATTAAAATACTGGGTTTTTCAAGCGACACATATGGTGTTTCACTTTGACTAAGATAATTAACTAGGTGATTATATTTATTTACACCCTCTTCTTGCTTTGTAGGTCTGTAACCTAATAGAAAAACTTTTACTTTATTATTTCTCAAAAAATATTTTGAAGAAGATAGAAAAACTTTTACCTTATTTTTTACTCTATCGTATAAGTTTGGTATCCCCAACAATTCTTCATATTTCTCACCACTATTATACATAGATAAAAATTTAATTCTATGTAATTTTTTTTCTTGAGTTGTTGGCTTATAGCCAAAGAAAAATAAACTTAGTTTACTTCTCTCTGACTTGTCATTTAATTTATTTTTATCTAAAAATATTGAATTATTCATATTATTGGACTTTTATTTCATATGCTTCGTGCACTACTGACTCATAAAATTCAGCTCTTTTGGCAGTAACATGTTTTAAGTTATACTTCTCTTTAAAATCATCGTGAAGATTTTCGCCTATTTTCTTACGGTAATCTTCATCAACGATTAATTTCTTCAAATACTTAAACCAGTATTTATCCGAATTTTTCTTATTTGGTATTAATATGCAATTATGCTCATGGACACCATCAACATTATATGGTGGTATATCCGTAGTAACAATAGGAATCTTTCTTGACCAACATTCAACCTGCTTCAAATTAGATTTCATTTTATTGAATTTATTATCTGCAAGTGGTGCTATTGAAATATCAGTTTCATCTAATACTTTAGCATATAGATTAGCTTTTTTAGTCCAACGTCTACCGAAATTAACCTCATCACCGTATGTATCTCTTTCATACTTACCTAACCACTTAATATATTCTGAACTTTCAATAATACCGTAATTATCTGTAAGTATTTTTTCGTAAGCTAAATATACTGATTCTTCAGATTTAATATCTCTACGATTACGAATAAAAATATTGTCACGATACATCTCTTTTAGATCGTCAGGAATTCCTTCGATTAAATCAACATTACCATTACTAGAGTTAATAGATTTGATTGTTTTTCTATCCCAAAGACCTCGTTTTTGTAACTCCTTACCGAAATCTTCATTAAACTTAACATCAGTAGTAGTACCTTGAGTATCCCAACCTGCTAATATAATTTTAAATTTGTCTTTGGTTTCTTTATCTGCTCTCAATCTGTTCACAACACCTTGAAGCTGCTGTAGATCGTTTAAGTGAGATGATCCTGCCATGTAAGTGATTCTTACTTTACCATTAGGATCGGGCTTTCTATTGTCTTGGAATTGCTTCATCCACGTAGGATCAACCGAATTAGGTAAAACAATCACATTGTCTTTTCCAGTGATTTTTCTAATTTCAGATGCATATAAATCAGTTGTTGTTGTAATAAAATCAGCAATTTTTAAACTATCAATTATACGCTCATTCATTTTTTGATCTCTAGATAGAATATAGAATGGGTGTGTCTTATCTAATTCCCAATAATCATCAATGTCACATACCAATGTAACACCAGCTTCTCTTAATACATTAGCAAGTTGAATTTCTTGATTAGTATCCCCTGCAAGTTGTCTATGGTAATGTATAATATGAAATGACTTAAGATACTCAATGGTCTCTGGCTTAGTCAAATCCAAGTCTGGGTTAATCTCAACCCTAAATTTATCAGAATGATCTCTTTCTAATTGTTGTGCTGGTGTTGATGTACGGAAATAGTTCACACCTGCAACGTCTCGATTAAAGAATAGTACTTTTATTTTATCAGTCATATTTTATAATTTTTTATAAATACTCGTGATTCCTAAAAAATCCTTTTTTTTATAAAAAATTATAAAAATATTTTAATCTTTTAAATGCTCAGAAATTATTTCAGTTGTATTTGAGCTACTTTTCTTTTTACTACTGCTTGTTGATTTTGACGAGCTACTTTTTGAAGAGCTACTGTCATCATCATTACTTGATGTTGTCGTAGGCTTCTTAGTTGTAGTAGCTTTTGTTTCTTTTTTTTCAGTAGGTTTTTTAGGTTTTTGAGACTCTTTAAGTTTCGATAGAAATTCATTTTTACCTACTTCAACTATTGTGACTAATCCCTTTACTCTAAGCTTTTGTAGTTCAGTAGGTAATTTTGTACAATGAATTAAAAACTCACCACCACTTTCAATAACTTGATCACTAGGAAATAAACCATCATTCAATGTAACAGTTAAATCTTTATCTTTCTGCATGTCTCTCTTTGCAAGACTCTTCGTAATATTTTTTACTTTGTAGTATCCCATAATTAAAATCCTTGTATTAATACATCACCATACTTGATACCATCGTACCCTAATTTTCTGGCTTTCTCACTAACAGCACGATTCATTATACTGTCAGGTCTAACGTTATATTTTTTTGCAACCTTATCAAATTCGATATTCGGAAACCAGCTTTTCGCTAAAGAATTAGCAGGTGAAGAATCAGGATGTAAAATAACACCGATATCATCGGTATCTAAAATGTTATTAAATTCCATTTCATATTCCTTATACCCATCGATCTTTTTAGGTGAAAAGAAATTTCCAACTTTAGAGTTTTCTTTTAACTCACTTTGTCGGTAACCTTTCATTTTCTTTTTCTTATGTTTTGCTGCTTTAGTCTCAGCGATATCTTTTTGTAGTTCTTCTAAGAAATCAGGTTCTTGCATTGCATTGATTTGATCTTGTGCAACTACCTCTTCCATTTTTCTTTGTGACTCATAATCATAAATATCTTGTATCTTATTCAATAATCGTGCAGCATCTTTTGCTGGTAATTGAATTTGAATAGCTTTTAAGGTTGGAAGCTCATGTGAGAGTGCAGAACCGTACCTATGATGACCATCTAAGACATAACCATCCTCTGATATCCAAATCGGCTTAAGTGCTTTAGGATTCATTTCTGATACTTTTTCAGCAAATATAATACCTTGACTAGGTTTTAACTTCTTCGGATTAACTTTTACTAGTTTTAATCCAATACCTTCCTTTTCTAACATATCTGTCACAACACCAAAAGGTGCTGACATTTGGGGAAGCCAAGATGGTTTGTATCTCATATCAATCATAGTACATATAAATACTATGATATTTTATTTTGATTCTACTAATATAATTTTACATATTCTTCTACAAAAACTCTAGTATCACTACTTTTAGTTCTGGTAAATTGGTTATGTCTTTTCTTATATTTTTTACTAAGATAGACAATGCCAATTAATAGATCAATTAGTAATATTTCCATTATGAAGTTAATGAAACCCGTATACGGAGCTAATAATACTCTAACTAATCCAATTACTAATATTATTGCTGCCACAGATAATCCAATTCCCATTAATAACTCTATTATTATATATCTTGTGTTTTGTTGTTGCCGTTCATTAGATTGAACCTTTTAGAATAATTGTCGAAGTAGATAGGTGAATCTTTTTTAATCATTTCAACCTTACCATTCTCTAATTTATAAACATACTCAACAAATTCCTTATGATTCACTAAATATGCCCATTTTGATTTGCTATCTCCATCGCCTGTGAACGTGGTTCTTCCGTAATAAATTTTAGGTTCTAGAAACCTATAGATATCGATAGGTCTGATCCAGATTTTGCGATATCCTTCTACAAACACCCAATATTTAGCCTTGGTTACTGATAGGGCAGAAGGTCTGCCGTTCATTTCAACCTCAATAACTAAGTTGCCAGTTTCTGCTGATTTGTAATCACCCTTCACTTCAATTCCTTCTTTGAGTTCAGGGATATAGATGTCATAGTCTGAAAATTTACCTTCTTTTTCAGTTGTAAATGCTTCGGGATATTGCTGATGAATTTGAGCTAGTATTTCATGTTCAATAACATCACCTGCCACTTTAGATTCTTTGAATTCTGCCATTATCTTTTTTTAATTATGAAATCGGACATATTAACTAGATCACTATTCTTTATCTTAAACAATAAATCAGGCATGTGATCATATTGCCAGCGAGTATATAATATTTCATATAAAGCTTCATCTTTTCTATGCCGATCATCAATCATGTCAAATAAACCCCACGCTGCACATATATCAATGCAAAACCATCTTTCTTTATTTTCTAAAGATGCATCTAGATTAGCTGTTTTATCTTCTAGCTCTTGTAGTAGAGGAATCTTATTATAGACGAAATCCTTTAGGTTGGATTTCTTTATCACTAGAAAATCATTAGCTCTTTCAAAAGCAATATAATCTGCTTTCCCTCTTAATAACCATCCTAGTTTTCTATCACCTATTTGAGAACTATATGCTAATAACTCAAGCCATGTATATCCATCACCTTTAATACCTTTAACATCAATTCTACTACCAAGTAAATTCACTATGTTTACATTAGCATCTTCATGCATGTATTCACCAACATAGATATCCCAACCCTCTAGTCTATCTTGATCTCTGGTACTTCTTGAGGTATCAAGACCATACTCTTCTTGAAGTATGGTCTCAAATTTATCCTCTAGTCTAACACCTTTTTCGTAGTCTTCTTTTCTTTTTTTCATTAATTCGCTTTAACTTCCGTCACCACTCCATCAAATTCAATACTACTAACATTAGTCACTTCACTTAGTGGTTTCCAATCAGTAATCTTATTCGAATCAAATGGTCTACCACCTGCTTGTGTATTCACAGCAACGGTAATGTGAGGGATATCATTATTACTATAAAATCCCTCAACTTTAACTGCAATTGCTTTGTCAGAAATACCTAATTTAGTTGCAGTAAGCTTCACGTTCATACCATTATACTTTTCCAAGTTTTCGGGAAGACCCTGACCAAATACCACTGTCATATGATGTGCGAATTTCTTCCAATCATCAGGAATGAGATCACCTAAAGTCATCATCAATTTAACATGTGATTGATTCGTCAATACTACTGCTGTGTATAAAATTTTACCCATTATCTTCTTTTGCGATTAAATTTAATAAATCTTTTTTACTATTACTAACTTTGTCAGAATAAATTTCAATCAATGCCTTTTTCAATGCTTTACCAATCTCAATACCTTTCAATCCTATCCCCATCAAATCATTACCATTAATGGCTAAGTCTTTAATTGATTTAGGGTAAAGACCTCTTTCAAATTCATTGACACAGTGAAAATACTGTAGTGGTAGCACACCGCTTTTTAGGGCTTTAGGATATACACTGTAAACTCTAGATAAAACATCTCTTTTACCTGCATCGGTAAATCCAAAATCCTTAAATGCATCAGCATGTGCCAATGCTCTCAACTCATTTTCAGTATTATTATCCAGTTTAAGTTTTTCACTGATTTCATAAATAAATTCTACTGTTAGTAATGGTTGGAATAACATATAAAGAAATTCACCTAATGTTTCAACATCACTCCATATACTTTTTTCAAACCAACTTATCTGTTCTTCAGTGATATCAACACCTGCTATCTCTTTGTATAAATCAGTTGATATTAACAAGTGAATAGCTTTTACTTTGTTACCACCCTTGTCAACAACCTTACGGAGTTCCTCAAGAATTCTCTCACCAGCAATCTCATTAATTCTATAAGCATTCACTCTTATGCTCTCCTTAGTAAATTCATGGATATCCATATCAAATCTAGCTGCGAACTGTACTGCTCTTAACATACGTAATGGATCATCAGTAAATGTATCAGGATTAACTTCTCTAACTGTTCTCTTAGTAATATCCATTCTACCACCGAACGGATCGATTAAGTTACCATCCATGTCTTTTGCCATTGCATTAAATGTAAAGTCCCTTCTATATAAATCTTCTTCTAATTGTATATTGTGGTCAGCATCGACTTCAAAACCTTTGTGACCACCTTCACCTGTGGCACGTTCTTTTCTTGGTATAGCAACATCGATATCTTGAGTCGATCCTTTAGGTACAAACTTAAGCACACCAAATGATTTACCAACTGCATCTACCTTTCCGTATTTGGAAAGTAGCTGCTCTAGCTTATTCATAGGTATACCAGTGATTAGTATATCCAAATCTTTGGATTGTTTATTTAACCACTCATCACGTACAGCACCACCAACAGAGTAGATTTTACCACCTAGTTGGTGAACTTCTTCCTTAATTGGAAGGTCTTGTAATGACATTATGTTTGTAGTTTGACTCATTATATTTTATACGAAAAATATAATGAAATGTTGCAAATTACTTGTTTTCTATATATCCACTATAGAATTTATATAATCTACCAATCATTCTTCTTTTCTTCTTAGGTTCTAATCCTCTATAGTAGATTGCAAACCTAGTTTCTGATCTTCCAACAAGTCTATTAATGAATTCATTAAAATTAGCTACTTTATCTAAATCCAATAAATGTTCTAGTAACTCATAAAAATGTGCATTTGTCTCTGCACTATTATTATAATATACTTTATCATATACATCATCAGAAATAGTATAGTTTGGGGTAGTTAAATAACCTCTCTTTTGATCAAATGCATGTGTTAATTCATGAACTAAAGTTCTTTTAATTTTATCACGATATTTTGTAAGTATTTGCTTAACATAATCACCAACTGCATTTCTATCATTCTTAAATTCACTTGGTATTTCTACAGGTAGAAACCCTAGATAAATAGTATTTTCTTCAGGTCTATACAAAGCCTCCGTATTATGTATTATTTTAACTAATGCCGTTTCAACATCTTTTAAATCATTAGGTAGTTCATCTTTAATTTCTAAAGGAGTGAGGTTTATTTCATCAATACCAGTAGATTTAGTATTTCTAGCAATAATATTATCCAAGTTTGGGTATAGATATTTGTCCAACACAATATTAATATAACTATGTATGATATTTCTAGTGTGATTATCGTTTACATAATCCTCAGCTATGTTACGTTTTATTTCTTCACTAATCATGGTTTCAAAATAATATCGATTTGTTTCATCATCCTCAGCTACATTAATAAAATTGTCTTTTCTTCTGTCAGTATTGTCATCATTAATTTCTTCAATGTCAAAGTTGTTAATATCACCTTTATTACATGCAGTTGAAGTTCCATCTCCATTACCACCAATAACACATTTCTTCTTAACACTTACTTTCTTAGACTTTGGCATATAACTAGTGATACGTTCATTCATCTCACCCATATCCTCTTCAAAATCTTCATCTCTAGTTCCATTTTGTGTCATATAAAGAGAATCACCACCTTCACCCATTTTCATTTGCTTAGGTTTTTTCTTACCGATTGATTTATCGTATCTACCTCCAAAATCAAAGAAAACTAAATTACCATTTTTATATCCTAAGTTACTTGGAAGGAAAAAATTGATGGTATCTAATTTTGCAGCTTTAACTTCATCCATTATACCAATCAATCCATAGTAGAAATTTTTAGCATTTTCAGAAACATTATTTAATTCAAGACTTTTTTCAATCTTATCTGCATATACCATATTATATAAATTTGGATCAGTATAGTATGCCATTAATAGTTTTCCAAGTGGTTTATTAATATTTTTAGAAAATGATGAATTTAACTCTTTACTATATTGACCCATCTCACCTTGTCTACTGGTGTCAATCTTTTCTTGTAATACTATATATAGTTGAATATGTTCTTTATTAATTTGATATACATTAAATATTTTTGCTAGATGTTGATTATCTTTACCTTTCAATCTTAAACTTTCTGCAGCTTCTGTTTCACTTCCAGTAATTTTTAAGACTTTACCATCACCTAGATCATATGCATATCCATTATCACCTTTACCCATATATGATAGTTCACCATGATACCCAAGTCTTTCACTTGCATTCTTAGCTATATCATGAATCGTTTCTTCTTTGAACTTATCATTAATAACTTCCTCATGTTCTGCTAATTGATACTTATCACTTTCAGGTGATGCATCGTTGACATGATTATATTCTAAATTTTCATTAACAATATTTAATCTTTTTAGAAAATCTTGAATTAACATTAATTTATCATAGAAATTTACCTCATTACTTGAAGCTGATAATACCTCTTCTGTATTACGGGCAGCAATCATATAACTATTATAGATATTTATCAAATCCGATTTTTTATATAAATCAGATATTTTACTTGGATCAAATGTTTTAATGCTATTGATTGCACTTTGAATTGCTTTAGTATTGACATTAGAGAATTTATCTAGATTTTCATCAATATCACTATTTAATCCACCTTGTGATACACTATCTGGTTGTAATGCAAATCCACCATATCCACCGTCATAGACTTGAGTATTATCAGTTGATAACTTTTCCAGATCACCTTGATCAACAATAGGTTTCATCATCTCATTAATCCTATTAATTAAATTTTTACTAATACCTTCCCTTTTTAATGTATTTTCATAAACAGGACGATTCTGAGATTTATCGTAGTGTGTCTTATATGTGTCTTGAGTTAAATCATAGTCGATTAAAACAACTTGTGGTTTTCCGTTTCTTTTCACTTCACCATATGAATAAATCCTACCCCAGTCTCCTGTCTGCATATCCCAATTATCCACAATTGATAATATGTCCATGATAAATTCATTATTAACCATTTCCTGATAAAGATTGTCACTTAATTTACCATAGCTAACTCTTCTACCATTTCTTTCATCATTATACTGATTCAAAAAAGCACCCACATCTTGAATATTGAAGCCTGTTAATTCCCTAAATCTAGTTGGTTTTATTTTACGAGCAAGCTCACTTTCAATCCATAAATCATCTGGATGTGAATCAAATACTCTGGCAACTACATCATCATGCCACCCAATAGTTGATATTTTATGTTCATCAGCATTTTGATCTAAGCCTTTTCTATTAGCAGCTAATTTCAATGCTTTTTCATCATCAATAGCATATACATGTCTTGCAGAACCAGAACCTAATTTTTGTAAATGCTGATCAGCATATTTTTTTCTAGCAGCAAAGCTTGTTTGTTTTTTGAATTCCTCTTTATCCCAAGATGTAGGATAATCTTCTTGTAATTCGAAATCCTCATCAAGTGTCCATATTTCTCTTCTTATAATACCCATATTTTTTTGACATAAAAAAAGCCCATAGTAGAACTATGAGCATCTACTTTTCTATAAATACTTTATTAACCAGTAGTTTTCTTTTTTGCTTGAGAAAGTTCGATTAATGTTTCTTTTACAATCTTTTTAATTACATCTTTATTCTCAATAAGAGACTTTTGAACCTTTTCCATAGAATACATTTCCATGATAGTACTCTTCAATGATTCTTGTAATAACGATGAAAAATCAACATTATTTAATGCTTGACTCACTTGCTCATTAATATTACCACCATTGTATTGTGGTTGCTGTTGTGGTTGCTGATTGTTCATTGGTTGTTGTGTACCTTGCATCTTCTGATATGCTTCCATCATTTGTTGCTGAGGATTCATTTGTCCACTACCACCCATTTGACTTAATTGTTCACTTAATGAAGCTTGGGATGATGGTCTCTGTTGAAATTGTCTATCAAACTGATCATCACGAGGATTATGTTGTTGTTCATTAATCTGCTGTCTAGGCGGTTGCTGTTGATCATATCCTTGTTGTTGTTTAGGAGGTGCACCGATATGTTGTGATAGTACATCACCTAATCCACCCCCACCATTTCCACCTTGTGCTGGTCTACCAGATGCACCTGATTTACTATTAGCAACTCTATCGACTTGCTTCATATTTTCAACCATTGGTGTTGCTTTACCTGTTTGTAATGATAATTGAAGCTCGTGTAGTAAACTATCTTTAGGTGCATTGCCTTGTGGCATTGTCATTATATCACCACGTTGCTCACCTTCGGTAGCTCTTCTTTTTCTTTCTTCTTCGACTCTATTTTTTATTCCTTGAAAATCCATCTCAAATTTCTTATAAAATTTTATTATTTTTTATAAATACTGAAAAAACTAAAAAAATTATACTTTAGTTGATTTTTTCATCTTATCTTCATACCCTTTTCTTGTTTTATCGATAAATTGTTGATTGACTTTAAATTGATTAGGTTCAAAATATTTACGGAATAAAATATTAAGGTCGCCAACTATTTCGTCAGGTTGAAATTTATTTTTGTTTGTTTTTTTAGTATACCAAAATTTACCATTTTTATTTGTAACCAAATAATTTGATGGAGTTTTATTATTCTGCCTAATCATAGTGTAAAAATCATTGACTCTTCTCTTAATAACTTCTTCTTGGTTTTCAGAAGCATCATAAAAGTTTTTAAATTTCTCACCTTGTGGATCAAACTTAGATAGTTTAGTTTTTATAACATCAGGTTCGGTATATGAACTAATACCTTGTAGATCGACAGCCATATTATCACTGCCAGCTACAACTGCAGCAATAACACTTTTCATGTATTTATCCTCACCGTCTTTTCTGTAGCCATCTCTAACACCATTTTTTGCAAATTTCTTGTTAGGAAAATCATATGCAGAAGTTATTCCATCAAGTCTAAATAATCTCCAACCCGGTAGTCCTTCATTTTTTTTATTCGGTGCTCTACCACTATCAGTAGCACCTGCTTGTTGCCATGCTCTTATTACTATGTTATCACTATCTTTATGAGCACCTACAGCATAAGGTTCTATAGTTCTCCAACCTCTATTGATTGTTTCATCACCAGCATAATAAATTTTTAACACATGTCTATTGTTCACAGCATCAATAATAACATCTCTGCTTATTGATTCTGTTAGCAATCTAAAATCTTTGATCTTATCACGTATTAATTTATTTTCTTTAAGCATTGTTGATGTTGTACGGATTGTTTTTATTGAACATGCTTTTGGTTGCTAATTCTTCACGCTTTCTAATGTCGGTGGCTGTTCCAACTTGATTTTGTTGTTGACCTCTACCTCTTTCATCTCCATCACTTAGAGCATTTGGATGTCCTGTGTTATAATCATCTTCAGAAGTAAAGGTATTTCTAGCTTTATTTCTCTGTCTGTATTCGTCTGAATTTTCTAATAATCTACTCATTTTGTTGTATTTTAATTAATATGATTTATAAATATAAATACTTTCAATCATACTTTTCTACAGCAAGCTTCACATATTCTTCCAGATTAGGTACACAATCATGATGTTTTAATGAATGAAAATTACTCCACACATAATCAGTATGTTCCTTATTTAACTTCACATCATCATTATTACCTGTATATAATGTAAGAAATAAATATTCTTTACTATCAGGATTTGTTTGTACACAACCCTTATCTAGAACTATATCTAACTGAAGACCAGTCTCTTCTATGACTTCTCTTCTCATTGCTTCTTCGGCAGTCTCTCCTTCTTCGATACCACCACCGACTAAGCCAAACTTATTTGGCATCCATTGTTCTTCATATGGTGATCTCTTCAAGATAAGTATCTCATTATCTACATTGAATATGATAGCTAATGCATTCTTATATTTAGGTTCTTCCTCTTGCTCTCTAAGATTGACAGTGCCATCTTGTGCTTTTACATCTGGATCATTTAGATCAACATCAATATCTTGTCTAACTTTCTGACCATGTTCAACTTTATTACGCTCTCTTTGTAAAGTAGTATTAACAAAATTACGCATTTGTGCACCACCAGCAAGTTCAAATTGTTCAATAGATTCGGTACTTGGATTGAAATTATCAAAGAAGTTCTTTAATCTCTTAAGATTCTGATATGTGCATTTACCTGATTTGATTAAATTCTTAGCACGTTTAATCCCCTCAGCATCCGAAGAGCTGTAAAGTTTCATTCTTATTGCATTAAGAATCTGATCTGGTATTTGGTATTCATTATCGTAAAGTTCAGAATTCATTATTGCTCAAGTATTGCTTTAATCTTCTTTTTATCTTTTTCAGGTAGTTTATCAATTAAATCTGCAACTCTTTTTGCTTTATAATTCAACTCATGATCATCATCTTTTTCTTTCTTTAGTGCATCTTTCTTTTTTTTTCTGTCTTTGTCAAGAATTTTTTCTTCGGATACATGACCCTCATCGATTTGATCTTTCATATGTGGCTTAACAACTTTCATTATAGCATCAGCCCATTCATGATCAACATCTTTCATATTACCTGAAAAATCAATATTACCACCACTTAGATGTAATTCATAATCAGACTTTAATTTATCAGGATTAGAATGATAATAGTCAAGACTTTGCAGGTACTTACCATACATCATCTTGGCTATTTTTTCTTTTACATCTTTGATATCTTCTTCTGATTCGAAACCGAAGAACCCAAATCTCCCTAAAAAATCGTTTTTGAAATTCTGACCATGTACTTTGGCATTATAATCTGTAGTATTATTTGCCATAGTTTCTTTATTAGCACCAGTAGATGGTGTTGTTTCAGTGCCTATTAAATTGTCGTCACCGTCTATGATTTCGTTTATATCCTTCTTTCTCATATTTACAGTTTATTATAAATACGAGAAGTTCACATATTAATCACTTTCATAAAACATATATTCTTGACTAGGTTCTTGTGGTTTTCTAGCTTCAACGAAATCATTAAATGCTAACTCAGCTTTAGGTTCTGTATCAAAGAGTTGTTTTTTAGATATTGATAGATCAAGCCCATACTCATTTTTAAATTCCATGAAGAGTTCGTTTATCATATCTCTTTCCATCAACTTCTCTCTAAGTTCATCACTAATTGTAACATCCTCACCTTCTTTTAGCTTTTCAAGTATTTCTTCTTCGTATTTCTCTCTTTCAATTCTTATCTTTTTCTCTTCGGGAGATTCTGGAATGTTTTGAACATTAGGATTTATGATTTCGATATAATCACCATTATGATACCCAATAGAATAATTATTAAAGTTTTTAATAAGAACATAATCATCCTTCACTATCTCATCATTAATAGATTTTAGTCTAGGTTTACCTACTTTCTCCATCTTATCACTTAAATAATTAAGAGTATATTGATAGATTTGAGGTGTCAAGTCATTAGGATTTTCACTAAAACCATCCCAAATGTATTTTGGATCATAACCAGTTCTATTCCAAAATTCTAACTCTTTTTCCTCCAAGTACATAGATGGCTCATACTTATCATGGTTAAAGTTTTTAAGTTGCAAATCACTAGATGTAAATTCGTTTTTAACTAATTCTACTTTTTCAACTTTTTTACCTGATGCATCAGGAACTTTAGATCGCTTAATCGACACTAAAATATCCTCTCTAATTTCTTCATCAAAACCATCAAGTAGTACCTCAGCACGTTTATTAAATGCATCCAAGTATTTGTCAACATTATAGTCACCGATCAAGTCAGGATTGTCTTCTAAATCTTCAGTTTTTATTAAATTTGCATTAATAGTAATCTTTTCATCAATTACCTTTTTATTTTCATCTTTAATTTTCTCAGTCTTAACATCACCATGAGATTTACGAGTACCATTATTCACATAGTAAACCATAGAGTCTAATTCAGGTGGTGGTGGTAAGAATGCATCAGCTAAATCGAATACTTCTTCAATAGAAAAATTATCTACTTCCTTAGATTTAATATCTTCAATTTTCTTTTTAGTATTATCAGTAATCTCACCTTCCTCTTTAGACTTATCTTTGGTTTTTAGTAAGTTAATATTGTAGTCAATGATTTCATTATATCTTTCTTTAAAGACTTCTCTAGCTGTTTTCTCACGATCAGCAATAACCAATTCCATATGTGCTTGTTTAGCCTTTTGTCTACCATTCTTATCAGTACCACGATTTAAATAATCTTTGATAGTCATTTTAAACTTAGACTTAGAAGCAATTTTCTTAAGTGGTATCTGTTTATAAAAAATCTTCTCAGCATAATCATGGTAGTAGTTGACGAAATCAACACCACGACCTTCTAAGATCATACGCATACCATTATCCACAAAGTCTTCGATATATTCTGACATAGTTTTACTTTTAATAGTATTACCTGTCAATTTAATTTTATCATCTTCGGTTAATAATGCATAGTTAATACGTGATAAATTAAGACATGCTTTAAATTCACCATCATTATCTACACTCATGAAGTCAGACTTCATTTGTTCGTCATTGAATTTTTCAATGATAGCACCTAGACCTACTTCTCCACCATATGTCCACATTTCTTCAATTGTACCTTCTGGTTGATCATAAATAATATCACCCTCTTCTGTGATCCTAATGGTTGTGGAGTCAGGTATACCAAAGTTAACACCATCTGTTACTGCAAGCAACGGCTCTAAGCCAAAGTCCTTAAACCAGCTAATTGCTTGTCTTAATGACAAACGACCACTACAGGTAATTCTAGCAGCACAAATATTATCTGACCAGTTAAATGAGAATGCAGACCCTAATGCACCGAATAGTGAGTTATTTAGAATCTTAATTGGTAACTGCTTAACTTTATACATGGCACGTTCTGCTTTAGTAAACTCAATGCCCGAAGTAAATTTCTCATATGTATCGTGATCAATTTCTTTCAATAACTCAACCTCTTCATCTTTCAATGGTTTACCACTAGCAAGCTTCTTATATATGTTACGAGTTGTAGTCATATACATAAGCATTTTCTTAATTACACCTGTAACATCAAACATTGGGAAGATGTCAAGCCATAGTTGAAGCATTGGATATAGCGATGCAAAGTCAATCTTCGCAACACGTTTAGTCCACCCCTTCTTATAACAACGTGTAAGCCCTCCTGAGAACTGTTCTCTCTCATCGGCATGTGGTATTGCCAAATCGTTTTCATAGCTCCATGTTGTCATTAAAAGATTCCATATGGCAGCGTTACCCATAGTCGCTACACGACCATATGTAGTTGGCACTAATTTACCAAGTAAGAACGAAGATTGATTGTACAGATTATCAACTTGTTCTGTTTCCCATAAGTCATCTAATAAGTATTGACGTAGAATATTCTTACCATCAATGAAAACTACTTGACCTTCATTATTTTTTTTCAATAATTTAGGTGTCTCAGTTCTAAGCCATTTAACAAATTCAGGATTGTTATCTAAAAGATGCTTTCTAAACGCCCTATACTTTTCATCGGTAAGTGATTGTTTCTTCTGTTGTAATAAAAGAAAATCCTCACCAACCCCTTGGAATTCATCAGGTATTATCTTATATGCATTATCAGCAGTGTTAATGATATGAAGTTTATTATCATCCCACATTTTACCGATACCACCATCACTACCATCGATATACATACGATTAGGTTTAGCAATACCCTCAAACTTACATATATACTTTAGACCTGTTTTCTTAATTTCGGTATTCACTGCAGCAGTTTTCTTAGCTGCATGTAAAGTATCAAGAATGTTCACACCCCACATGATCGTTTTTCTGTAATTCTCAGTACTGTTACCAAATTTCACAGTACCTCTTTTCTTTTGAATTACTTTAGTGGGACTTAGTGTGGTTTGTAATTCTTTTAAGTCAATACCTAATATTTCTGCTCTTTTTAGTATATAAACAAAATCAAATTCTTCTGAGTTATGTCCTACAATAACGGCAGGTCTCTTCAAAACAATCAGATTAAAAAAGTCAATAATTAACTTACGTTCTTCCTCATCACTATCAGGATTTTTTGTTTCTAGTACGATGTTAAGTCCTTTAGTATCTTTAATACCAATGGCAAATATTCTAGCAATCTCAGGTCTTAAACCTCTAGTCTCAATATCGTAAGTCATTCGATTTAAATCACTATACTCTTCAATTCCTTTAAATAATCTAGCACCAGTAGAAATAAAGAATTGTTCTTCTGGTGAAACGTTAAAGAATAGATCACGATTCAAATACACTAATTTATCATTCTTATCTCTTATTGGATTACCTTGTATGTCACGAGCAACTGCATAGATATCAATACCACCTTCTTTGAAGTATTGAATTATTGAGTCATAAGATTCATTACTAGTAACTTTATATGGATAACCATTTTCAAGTCTTGGATGCTTACCAGTTTTCATCCTTTTCATTGAGATACCGTATTTTAGCATCATTCTCTTAGCATACTCATTATCTCCATTATATAATGCACGATTATGAGCTTTCAAATCCTTTACATATAAGAATGGTGTATACTTAACCTCGATAGTTTTAGGTTCTTGGTCTGGTTCTTCAATAAAACATGTTGCTTTATTATTTTTTCTGTCGGTTTCAACATGAACCAAGTATTTTAGATCATTATTGCTACCATCAAGAAAATTCTTAATTTCATTAATTATTTTTTTGTTATCCATATTAATTAATTAAAGAGTTTTCACTTTCAATTTTTTTGTTCTTTTGTTAAACGAGTATTCCTTGCCCAAGTATCTATATTTTCCCTTATCTAATATCCCTTCATTATCATTAGGAAATATACCACAAAACCATAGTGCAGTTATTATATTTTTAGCTTTTATTTGAATGAAATCAATTTCCTTATCACTTTCAATGTCAAAATCAAGATAGTCTACATCATATATTTCCTGATAAAGATATATAATATTTTCCTCATCTAAAAGTTTTTCACCATCTTCCATCATTGCAGCCAATAAAATACTAGTCAATGGATTAGTTTCACTCTCAAACAATTTATTCATAAACATACATTATTTTACCTGAATCATATATTTTTGGATAATCATGATTTAAAAATTTAGATTTATTTTCTCTTTTTTTGTTTACAATATACTCATAGTTAGGTTTAACTATTTTCTTCTTAGTGAACCCTAATATATCAAAAGTCTTACCATTATCATATCTTCTATTCAAATATGATATTATTTTTTTTGGTTTATGAAATTTTAAGAAATATCTAAATAACTTACTAGCACCACCGATAATATTATAATTATTTTTAATACAAAATCCATCTAATTCATATTCATTCTCACTTGAAGTCTTTTTCATATTCATCATTAAAACTAATTCACTATTATAATATAAACCTAATAATAATTCTGGTTTTTCTAAAAATTCTAAATTGTTTTCTTTAAAAAAATCAAGGCTAAAATTATTATTTACTTTTCGAATATTACATTCATTTGCATTAATATTAACATCAAATATATTTAATTTACTTTTTATTAATGACTTTACAGTTTCTTTTTTATTCTGCCATTCATCTTCAAATATGTGTATTAGATCAATATTCTTATCTACAGCTAGATTAGTTTTTGTGAAATGATAATCATCAGCTTTAAATAAATCTGAATGATGATAAAGTCCATTATATTCAATACCAATATTTTTTTCTTTAATTAATATATCAATTTCTTTACCATTAAGTACCTTTCTATTATTTTCTTCAATATTGAAACCTAAATCTATTATATAATCTCTCATTTCTAATTGACCAAACGAGTTGAATTTATTAACTGGATTACATCCAGTACAAAGATAATTTTTATTATCATAAAATATTCTTGAGTATAATATCTTCTTATCAATTACAAATTCCCCATGTATTTCACAAAGATTCTTTATTATTAAATTTTCACCATCAACAGTAATATTATCAATAGTTATTCCTAAAAATTTACACCATTTTAAAAGATATGCTTTAAGCTTTGATTCTTTTATTTTATTATTTACAACATTATTTAAAAGAGTGGTTTTATGTCCATATTTAATTAAATTAGTCTTTTCTATTTTTCCTCTAATTAATTTGTTCTTATTAGGATTGTCAAATCCATATTTCTTTTCATTAGTTTTTTTTATTTTTAATTTGATATTATCTGATTGAAATGGATTATCTACACCATATTTTTCATTAAAAAATAATTTTAATTTATCTTGTACTTTTTTAGATTTCATCGGATGGTCAAATCCATATTTTTTTTGATTAGTTTTTTTTCTATTTGATTTTATTTTATCACAATTAGAGTGACACTTTATTGAGCAATAATTTCTATATCCTGAAGTATATGACAAAAATTTAACATTTTCATTACAATTTTTTTGTTTACATATAGGAGTTTTCTTTAATTTAAATCTAAATTGATATACTTTCTCTTTAAATGGTATATCATTACTATATATTTTAGTAATTAAATTATATAATGGTTTATTGTATTTTATTAACCAATCTTCTCTAGTAACAAATTTACTTTTTTTATCAATATATTCATTATATTTATTCAATATCTAATACAATTTTTTTCATAATACTATTAATATCTTCATGTTGATAATTAATTTCAATTTCTCTATTATCTAATATCTTAGTTGTTTCACCTAATTTAGACATTAACATTGCAAATACATGTTCATCAATACTGCTCTTTACTATTGGACAATATATTATTACATTATTTTTTTGTCCAATTCTATATATTCTATCCACAACCTGATTATATTCACCAACTGTATATGGTAGTGTTAATAAAATCATAATATTTGATTCTGTTAATGTCAATCCATAATTAGTTGTTGATACTGTTCCTAAGAATATTAATTTATCTTTACTTTTCTCTTGAAACTTGTTAACCATATCTGCTCTTAATTCGGTAGAATAATCACCTGTATGCAATAATGATATATTTTTATATTTTTCATGAATTTCATTTAATGGTTTTTTATAAACATCGATTATTACAACCTTATCATTATTTTCTATAATAATATTAATTAAATCATATATACTATTTTTCTTTATTTCAGATAAATATTTTCTTAATTCGGTTAATATTACCAAAGGATTTAAATTTTGCTTATTACCAAAAAAATCCATTTTAGTTGAATTAACAATATTATCATATTCTTTCTGTTGTTTTTTTGTCATTTCAACATCTAAATTAATATAACTTTTATCTGGTAAATCATCCAATACCTCTTCTTTTCTTTTTCTATACATAAATGGTGATATTTTAGAATATAATTCATCGAATTTAATTGCACTATCTACTTCCCAACCATAACCATCTAAATTATATTTCATACCACAATAATGAGTAAAAAAATGCTCTTTTGTTGAGAATTCAATAGGACTAATTTGATTTAAAATTGTATATAATTCGTAAACTCTACTATTCATTGGAGTCCCACTCATAAAAACTTTACTAATATTTAATTTACCAATGAATTTATTAAAGTTTTTATAAATATTACTTTTAGTATTTTTTAGTTTTTGACATTCGTCACATATTACTCCTTCTATATCATCTAATTTTAAATCATCAATTTTTTTTAATGCACGATTTTTATCAGATGAATTAAAGTAGTCATAATTCACTATTACATATTTAGATTCTTCAATACTATATTGATTTTTATTAGAGCCAACAATATATGATTTTGAATTGGTAAATTTAACAACCTCATTATGGTAATTGAATTTTAAAGAATTAGGTGTGATAACTAAAACTTTTTTGTATTTCATTAATTCTACATAACCTATACTAATAATGCTTTTACCAGTACCCATATCTAATGCCAATAATGCATTTTTCACTTCTTTTAGGAATAAAATTCCAACAATTTGATGTGGATATAGTTTGATATGGTCAAGTAGACCAGCATGTGCTTTGTCTGAATATTTTTCAAAGTTTTCCTCATATTCGGATTTCATTTCCATCCAGAACTTCTTGTTCTTAATAAGCTCTCTTGTTTTTCTTTCGGTCTCTCTCTTCTCTTGAATTACTTTATCAAACTGATCTTTGATACGTTCTTTCTCTTCATCTGATCCAAAGTCAAAATGAACTTTATCCGATCCTCTAAACATTGAAATTAATTCAAATAGACCTTTTACATTTAAAGACCAAACTCTATCCTTATAGCTACGATTTTTAGAATCAAGCAATTTAATACAATCTATCATTTCTTTATTGAAATCGAAATGAAGATCATATTTTTTAGCTCTAGAAGATGGTCTTCTACATTTTACTATGAACTTATTAGTATCCACCATATTTTTTGTTATGAAACAAATATAGTGAAAATAAAATAAAGAGTAAAGTTTTTAGACTACAGTAGTTTTTGTAGAAGATTCACCAATAATGATATTGATATTACTATCGGTAGGTAATGTAATTTTACCACAATAGTCACCAAAGAAATCTACTTTGAATTCAGCTAGATATCTCCCAGCCTTTCTTGTTTGATGTTCTTTGAATCGATACGCTAGTGTATATTTTGATTCATCTAAATTTACGTATTCACCTTCAGTAACCAATAATTTACCACCATCATTAGCCACATGATAAACGCCTGTCTCGGCATCTCTCATTGAAAATGTAACCGCTACGGACTCCATCATCTCATCGGTAATATCATATTTTGCTCTCATACGATCTGTTAGTGCAAATTTAACTTCAGGAAGTGTTGAATGCTGTTTTACGAAAATATTGTTGTTTCTAAATGTAGTGCTCATACCTATAAATACTTATTCATCATACTTCAAGTACTCACCATAAACAAATACTTTTTTTAATTCATTTTTAAACTCAACCCATGTTCCCTTTTTCAAAACATATCCTGATTCTTCTAAACCTGAAGCAACATAGCCACTAGTTGAGTATACATAGTCCATTATACCATCAACTGATTGTTCATACTCAGTACCTAAAATACCTATTTCAACATAATAATCGATAAGCTCTCTCACACTAAAAAATAAGTTCTCAGCATCACCTCTATTCAGGTATAATAGAACAACATATTTTACATAGTTCCATCTATCTCTACATGATTTAATAAAATTTAAGTGATGTACATGCCATGCTTTAATTAAATGTTCTGCAGCTTGACCTTGACTATATCCTTTAGTCATCATTAAGTGTATTGCAGCATCCATTTCTGATGGATATACATAATACTTTATACATATATCTTTTTCAATATTAGTTAAACCAGTCCATGATTTTTCAATAAAAATAGTATTAATTGCAAATTTAGCAGCACCATAATCAGCAACATAATTTACACCTATTTCATCCCAATTCTCTATCGATGTTATATCATCATAACCATTTAATATTATATCATCATATACTATTTCGAATGGATTATTATTACCTAAATCATTAGAATTCCATTTTTGGATATCTATACCTACTGTGTTACCACTTACGTTATATGCTAATAATTTCATTATATTTGTTTAATTAAAATTGAACTATATTTTATATATGAAGTACCTTTCTTTTCTGATTTAAACTCCACTCTTATACTTGTGTTCTCACCTAGAGTTTTTGCAGATAGAATATAATCACTTGATAATCTATTTTCTGAATTACCATAAACTTCAGTCCCAATAAGAACATCGTTTATTAAAAATCTCACCATAGAACCATCTTTCTTATCGTCACATGCATGTATTACATTAAACTCTATCTCATATAATACACCACTAAAATCATAGTTAATATCATAATATGTTTGATATGAAGTTGAGTTGGTGTTTTCAATCTCATTAGATTCATAATAAAAATTATTTTCAACCTTTTTCTCCACATCATTAATATACTCAAACTCAGTTTTAGTATTTTTTATAGTATTCCATTCATCTTCAGAACTTACAAAATTAATAATCTCTTCCTCCGTAAGATTTGAAGGATATACCCTATCATATATTAAATCTTCTTTATCTTCATAGCTTAAATTATTCCAATTTGGTAATACATTACTAATTAATGATTCTCTAAATACTCTATATGATATTTTACCTATAGAATGAAAAACAGATAAAGTATTTCTACTTGTAACATCTTTCATATTATTGTTTATAATATCATAATTATCTGAAACAATTTCATAATTATCAATTATATCATTTCTATTGTTATATGTATTTCCTGATATGTATTTAATTACTTTCATTATGGTAGGCTTAACCTAAATTGAGTGTTTGTTAATCTTATGTCTCTAGTCTGTGTAGTATTTCTAACAAATACTTCAAGGAAATCACCAATATTCAATGTAACAATACCATTCAAACCATATGGGTATTTTACGTCACCAGTAACAACTGATACTTCCTGTTCTACAATATTTTGAGTTCCATTTTTATACACTGCAACTCTTAATGTTTGACCATTATTAGTTGAGGTAATATCACCATTTAATATAAAAACAAATAAAGTTTGATCTGTATCTCCATCATATGTAGTTCTATTATTTGTCAATATAAAATTAACACTAGAAGAATCTGTAGCATTACTAAATTGAGCTTTAACATAAGTAGCAGTACTATTAATTGTTGTTAATGTAGTATTATTTAATGTTCTTAAAAATGAGAAGTTTGAAGTTGTTAATGTACCTTGACCAAGACCAACATTATTATTTAAAACCCATTTAGGAGTCTCATTACTTACCCCAACAATAGGAGAACCTAATGTTGTTGCACCTGATGATATAAACTCATTTTCAGATATCTTACCAGATTGTACTGTAACACCTGAATTTACAGTAATACCTGTGATACCTGATTTCATTTGAAAAAATGAATTATTTATGTTTATAGCATTATAAGACCCTGTATCTATAACAATATAACTACCACTGCTAGTAATATTCTTTTCAAATAATAAATTATTAAGTGCTAGTTTAGTTGTTAATAACGAATTATCACTAAATACTAGTGGTGATGCTATATTATCAAACTTACAATTCGTTATTAATGTTAAATCAAAATCACTTATTCTACCGACACCAGAATTAATGAAAATAGCTCTATTAATTATTAGATTTTCTTCACTACCACCAATAAAATCAAATATAGTACCACCTGTATTAAAATTTAAAAAAGTAATACTATCTATTCCAACAGTATTGCCAGTACCAACCATCATAGCATTAGGGTTACTACCAAGAATTATATCTGTGGCAGTATTTAAACCAATAAATTCTGTATTATCTGAAAATACTAATCTAGATGTCCCTAAATTTATCGTACCATTTATTCTATAAACAGTATCTGCTTGCAATAAAATATCATCGTTAATATCTGGTGTTGGAAAAGACGATTTTGTTTTAATAACTTCAATATTATCTTCTTGATAGAATGCATCAACACTACCACCAAAAGCATTACCTAGTTTATCTGTTGGCACTATAAACCCATCTCTAGGATTACTTAAATCTATTGCAGATGCTCTATGTACCACTTCACCTATTAATAAACCAGTATCGATTAATGAATTGGGGGTTTCATATTCTTTTCGTTCTTCAATTATATTTGCAACTGCATTAGTTAAAGTACTAAATACTTGTTGACCTCTTTGAGCAAAAACACGACCAGATTCCACCAACCATAATCTTGTTATTAAAGCTTGATTATTACTACCAGTGATGGTTAATACATTACCACCACTATCTTCATATTGATTAGGTATTAGGGTGTTAGTAAATCCACTATCCACTACGACACCAAATCGATTAATATATTGAAAATTTTGTGGTTCTTTACGTGATATAGTAGTAACATCAGGAGACTCATAATTATTACTAAAATTACCACCTCTACGATATAAAGTACCTTCTGTTGTAGTAAAAGACAATGTACCTGCTGATGGTATAATATTAAAATCCTCTTGATTGAATTTACCTATGCGTATAAAGTCTTGAAAATCAACTATTGTTGATACTGGATCATATGGCACTTCTGGTCTTGAGAATACAAATGCAATGTTCGTTAGATTTGGATGTGATATAGTACCTAATTCATTAATTGAAGTTTTTTCTTCTGAGGTGAATCTAGTTGATTGTTCGATTATCGTACCACCTGTTGTTAAAGCAACATATGTGATTGTTTCAGATGTTAAACCAGTAGGAGTAAATGTACCCCCACTATATTGAACAACTGTCTTATTAACATTACCACTATTTCTAGTATAATTAATAATTTGTGCAGCACCTGAAGCAACAATATATTGTGTTGTATTACCAGTATTAATACTAAGTCCTAGTCCAAATAACACACCACCATTACTTGCTGCATTTACACTATTTAAGTTAGTTGTAGTAAACCCAGTAAATGCAGAATATTCTACTGAAGTATTCTCACTAATACTATTTATTGATTCAAAATATGAATTTATAGTAGTCTGACTATTTTCTACAATAGTACCACCAGACTCTCTATATAAAGGTAGTGACTGTCCACGTGGTATTAAGAAATCTATTTGAATCTGTCCCTCATTAGCACCTAACGTGAAAGCATTCACGTTTCTATCAATTAACGTGTTATTAAAATCGGTTCTATAAAGAAAATATTCAAGTGCCATATATTATATATAAGTTTCATTTTTATTGTAATGTGCTATCTTTGGCAATTCTAAGAGTAGAAGTATTTTCTACTGTATTAACATCACCAGAATTCCCATTTCTAAATACAGCCAATTCTAAATTATCACCAGCAACAAAAGATACCTTCGCACTAGCCAATACTAAAATACTTGCATTACCAGTACCTTGTACTATTGATGTAGCAGAACCTGTTTCATCAATCACAGTTGCATTATCTAGTATTAAATTAGCACCTAGTGATTTGTTAGCATTACTACCATTTCTTACTGCAATGTTATATGAAATAATATAATCACCTGTTTCTTGAATTGTGACAATACTACCACCACTATAATTATAAGATGAACCACTATATTGTGCTACATCCCATGTTAGTGCTGTCGGTGTAATATTATTCACTTCTGTTATACCCGTGTGTACTAATTGTATTTCATCTACTGAACTAGTACCAGTATATGTATTAAATATTGATTCATCTAACTTGGTATCAGTGACACCCGAAATAAATGTAATATCACTCTCAACACCATTTAATCTAGTATCTGTTGATGCAGTATATCCAGTAAATGTATCATTACTAACAGTACTTCCAGATAACTCATTTATATCACTCTCAACACCATTTAATCTAGTATCTGTTGATGCAGTATATCCAGTAAATGTACCATCGTCAACTTTGCCATCTAGTGCTGTCTGGGTATCACCAGTATATGAATTGAATAATGAAACATCGACCTTATTATCCAATGTACTTTGTGTTGTTGCAGTGTAAGCATTAAAATCAACTGTTGAAGTAAGACCAGTTACGTTTAATTGAGTCCCTGTCCATTCTAAGAAATCGCCTGATATACCAGCACCATCTAATGAGAATTCCCCATTAGATAATAATAAACCAACCCCAGCAGTAAAACTACCTGCAGCACTAAATCTTGTAAATTGTAATGCACTAGTACCTACAGTAATTGGATTTGCAGTACTTAATACATATCCACTATTAGCATTATCTGTACCTTCTTCAACAAAAGTAAATAATCCTGATGTTACTTCTGCATCTTCATTAGCATCTTCACTTCTAGTAAAGGTATCTGCTACATCATCAAATACATATATACCATTTTGTTCTGGATTAGTATCTTGATTTTTAATTAATACTCTATTACCATCATCTAATATAACACCATCAATACTACCACCGAATGTACCTCCAGTTAAATCAATATTAGTTTCACCTGTTGTTGTTGCTAATCTTACAGATTCTTTTATATCTAAACCAGAAGCAACAGAATCAACATATGCTTTATCAACTAATGATCTAAGATTAAAATTATCTGAATAATCAGCAGCATATCTTAATCCACCATTCGTTCCTGAATCAGTAATGGTTGATATACCACTAAATCCTAAATTGAATTGATTTAATCCTGTTATTGATTTATTAAATCCAGCACCATTTATTGTTGTGTTTTGAGTTAAATCACCACCTAACAATACATTTCTACCACTTAGTGATAATCCATTTGATGCACCAGTTAATGCAGCATCGATTATTGGCTGTGTATCACCAGTGTAATTATTAAAATCACTAATATTTGATTTTAGATCGGTTTGACCAGATAAGAAAATTATATCAGATGCATTTTGATCCGCAGTTCCCGATATAGTAACAATATCTGCTGTATTTTGATCAGTAGATGCAGAAATTGCATCAATATTACTTGTTAGACCTGAAAGTGATATAATAACATCTGGAAGACCTTCAGTTCTACCCAATATTAAATCACTACCAGATAACGTACCTCCAGAAACTACACCATCAGTAGTACCACCACTCGAACCACCACCTCCAGTTGAACCTGAACCTGTGAAATCTTTGTTGAAAAGAAAAACCTTACCTGTAAGTAAATCTATTGTGAATGTCGCCATTATGTAAAAATCCTTTA